>CAJIBZ010000411.1_pt1 | contig 18456 bp, 13 predicted proteins | sample 9199481 | NCBI WGS metagenome assembly CAJIBZ01 (sample SAMEA7708318, study PRJEB35096) | sediment metagenome | biome: marine neritic benthic zone biome [ENVO:01000025]; feature: sediment [ENVO:00002007]; material: shallow marine sediment [ENVO:03000034] sea grass bed [ENVO_01000059] ...
CAAATCCTGGTTGGCCTGGGTGTGCATCCGCAGGTAAATCTCCCCTACGATCCCTATCCGCGGTTTGCGCGCTATACCGGGATCCATCAGATCCTTTCCCTTGCATACGATCGCATCCAGCACATCGAGTATGGCTTCCACGTTTTTATCCGCAGCGTGGGCTTCAAACGCACCGGCCATGTCCTGCAGGGATGTTTCCATCAGACGGTCCGTTGATCCCGGCTGCCTTTCGTAGGGTCGGATGCGCCATAGCAGCCGGTCCAAAATGTCGGCGATCAGCAGCGAAAGATACATCATTTTTCTGAGATTCCGGACCTTCTTTTTTTCTATCATACCTGCCAGCGAATATCCCCCGCGGCAGGTGATGGAACCGATTTTCAGGTTTTGCAACCCCGGAAACGTATCCAGGACGATTCGCTGGTACTTGTTGTACATGCCGAAGCGGCAGGGACCGTCCGATTCGGGCATAAAATAGACATAGTTCTCCGGGTTGAAGTCGCGACCGAGTTTTTCCTTTTCCTGCTGGATGAAAAACAAAATGTCGCCCATGGTGACCTGGCAGGGATAGCACTCCTTGCCGGAGGTAAATTCCTGGCCGAGATCCATGCCCTTGTAGGTTTGCAGCACCCGGGCCCGGATACCGTGACTGCTGCAGGTCGCCGCCAGCAGGTGGGCCCCGGCGCGGTTCATTTCCGGAATCAACAGCAGCTTGTCCCTGGGATTGAAGGTGCCGATATTATCTGTCAGCGATTGAAAGCCGGCATCGCTCTTCGTTTCCATTTTCCACCTCCGCTTCGGATTCGGTCCGGACGATAGCGGCTACGGCCGCTTCCCTTATGCTGTTTTCAATGACGTTCTTGAACGCTTCCAGTCGGGTCATCACCCCGGCCGTGGCGCTGTGCTCGTCCAGCTCAAGGATCAAATAGGCTTTGTCGCCCATGATGTGTTTGTAAAAATGTTCGAGAAACGAATCCGCACCGCAGCTGAAGTTGGTCAGATGCAGTCCGAAAGCATACGGGTGCTGTTTTACCCACCGGGCGGTCCGCAGGATCCGGGCACCCAATCCCCAGAACATGCCGGGAAAATCGGAAAGATCCACGGCGTCTACGTCGATAAAATCTAGCGGCAGGGCATCGATTCCGATCCGGGCCAGGTTCCGCCCGAGTCGCAGATTCAACCGTTCGTCATACAGGTTGTAGGGTCGGCCGGTGACGACGATCAGCGGATCGCTTTTACTGCGCTGGGCCAGCATTTTCTCTCCGGATCGCAACAGGTCCGCTGCGAAGTGTTCCTGTTTTTCAAGGCCGTGGCGGAGTGCCTTCTTGATGACGCCCCTGCGCAGCCCCAGTTTTGGTTTCAGCTGTTCGAACAACTCCACCGCCAGGGCTTCCGGCGGACTCTTCAGATGCAGGGCCGGATCCAAAATGGTCGACGGGTTCAAATTCAAGGCCATCCGGGCCATATAGCCGCTGCTCATGACCATCGGACAGTACCGTCCAACCTCCCACTCTTGCGCCGTGGGCATGTTCAGGAGACTGGGAAGAAACAGATAGCGTGTTTTAGCGGCCAGCTTTTGAATGTGGCCGTGGGACACTTTTAACGGGAAGCACACTCCATCCTCGGTATGTTCGATGCCGGATTTACAGATCTGCGTATTCGTGGGCGGTGTGAAGACCGGCTGATACCCCAGTGCAGCAAAAAAGTGCGCCCACAAAACGCCCGTCTGGTGCATGTACAGCGAGCTGTGCAGCCCAACGGTCGGTCTTCCGCCCACCTCCCAAACCGGTTCATCTCCCAGAACCTCGCCGACGCCCTCCAGGTGCTGTTCCCAGAGCATTTGGCGCAGCCGGAAATAGTTCTTCTTTTTGGTGCCGGAACGCCGGGTCGCCTCATAACGGCCGCATTCACCACCCCAGATGCTTTTTCGGCCGCTGAAGTCGTAAATTTTCAGCTTACACTGGTTGTGGCAGGCGGAATCGGCTTTGCAGATTTTTTCATCATAGTGCAACCGGTCTTCGACGGCAGACGCCAGACCCCTAAATTGCCTTGGAAGGTGATCCCGATCCTGTAATTTCTCGCGCAGCATGACGGCAGCCCCGGCCGCGCCGAGAACCTCCCGATGGGGCGGGACAATCAAGCCTCTGCCCAAAACGATTTCAAAAGCCGCCACCACGGCTTTGTTCAGCGAGGGGCCGCCCAGAAACATAACCCGACGGCCGATGGGCCGCTTGCCGACCACCCGGTTCAGGTAGTTGTGAACGATGGCGTAGCACAGACCGGCGAGAAGATCTTCTTGTGCAATCCCCTGCTGGTAATAGGAGACCAGATCTGACTCCATAAAGACCGTACATCTTTCGGCCAGCTTAACAGGGGTTTCGGACTGAAGCGCGATCTGTTGAAATTCTTCTACGATGTTGATGCCGTATTTGCTGGCCAGCTCGTGCAGGAAACTGCCGGTGCCGGCCGCACAGACCTTGTTCATGTCAAAATCGAGGGGGTGGGTGTTGGCAATCTGGATATATTTCGAATCCTGGCCTCCGATTTCAAAAATCGTGTCCACACTCCTGTCGATTTCAACCGCCCCTCTGGCGTGCGCCGTGATTTCGTCGACAATTAAATCGGCATTCAAAAAATCCCCCACCACGTTGCGGCCGGATCCGGTTGTGGCGGCGCCAAGGATTTCGACCGTGTCACCGAACCTGTCACGAATGTGGGCGAGCAATTCCTGCGTCACTTCGATCGGTTTTCCGCGAGTGGGCACATAGCGTTTATCGATCAGTTTCTGTTGATCGTCGATCAAGGCATACTTGGTGGTGGTGGAGCCGATGTCGATTCCCAGAAAAGCGCCGGTGTATTCGGCGGGAGCGAACTTTGGTAATCCATCATCGGCTGGCATGCGCGTTTTTTTCAGTTGCAGCCGGGGTGCTCTGTCAACCTTTCTGTTGCTTCGAGCGAGGACATCATGCAGTGGTGGAAGCGGCAAATCATCCGTTCGCTGTGATTCAAGCGCCTTCAGGGCGGCTCCGAGAGCCCCGGTGGAAGTGTTCAGGGGGGGGACTGTCAGGTTCGGGAAATAAAGGCGAAACGCCTTTACCTGGAGTTCGTTTAGAGACAGCCCGCCGACAAATATGATCGGCTCCTCGAGCTGCTGGTTGGAGACGATGGTGCTGACGTAGTTTCTGGCGTTGCCCACGTGCAGACCATGGATGATATTCTGCAGTTTTTCGCCCTTGTTCTGCAGGTGGATCATGTCGGATTTGGTGAATACCGTGCATCGGCAGGCCACATCGGCAGGATGCTCACTTTTCATTCCCAGTTGAATAAAATCTGCCAGGATGTTGTCGATTTGATCCTGAGAAAGTTCTTTTTTCTTCTCATACAGTGACGTTGCCAGCCTCTCAGCCTGCTGATCGATGAAAGAGCCGGTCCCCGAAGCGCAGGGACCATTCGTTTTAAAATGCGCCAGTTCCCAGTGCTCCTTGCTGCGATGAATCTGAAACAAAGACGAATCCTGTCCCCCCATGCTGATGATCGAGCGGGCATCCGGGACGACGGATAGTACCCCCTGGATCTGGCTGATGGTTTCAAACTCATAACTGACTTTCAGCTTCTCCGCCGGTCTTTTGCCGTGGGCACCGGTAAACGCTACCGAACGGATATTTTCTTCTCCGAAACGATCGCTGGTTTCGCGAATTACGGTATAGACTTCTTCTTCTGCGCGGCCGAAGTGGCGTTTGTAAGGCCTTTCGAAGATAATTTCTCCCTCAGCGTTGATCACCACGGCATTAACGCTCACCGAGCCGGCGTCGATTCCAAGGTACAATCCGCTTTGGGTTTTTCTGCTCAGCTGTCTGTCCATGTTTCCTCCTTTGCGAGCGGTCCCTTTTGAACCGAACCTTTAACATACTGCCGCGGATTCGGTAAAGGTACTACAGATCCTAAGCAAACAGCATACCAGGTCGGAAACCGGTTTGGTCGAGTCATACGGAAGCCGTCTCATGCTGTGATTCGACATGAGTCTTACGGATTGATTTCGGGCTGTTGGTGGCTGAACCGTATTAGCAGATCGGCCAGATGGTCTCATCGGTGGCGAAATAGATCGTCGAAGACGAATAAAGAAAGCTGCGCAAGGCAGCAGCAAAAGTTGACAGAATAGACGGCCTGCCGGAGCGCTATCTCGGTATTTCAGCAATTTCGGCGAGTTAAACAGCAGCAACACCGGTTGCTCCTGCAAAAAAATTTTCACCCTTACCAGTTCGACCTTGTTCGGAGGCGGCTGTAAATCATCTTATCCTTTCGAATCGGTAGGTTATCGATTTGTTTTTCTGAGACGCCGGTTGAGTGCCTGTCGGGTGATGCCCAGGTGCATCGCGGCAACGGCCTGATTGTCCTCGGAGCGCTGCATGGCTTCGTCGATCAGAAGCTGCTCGGCTTGTTTGAGTGTCGGCAGCTGATCGGCGAACCGGAGCAGGGGCTGGAGCGCCGGTTCGGACACACAAGAATCGGGGTTGTTGTCCGGCAGGGACTGGCCGATATGCTTGCGAAACATATCCAGGGACAGTTTGCCGGATTTGTGGTTGCTGACCGCATCCCAGGTCATCGATTCGAGCTCCCGGATGTTGCCGGGGAAATGATAGCTGGACAGCAGCACCACCAGCTCATCCGGCGGTGTGGGGGTCTTTTTTCCAAGCGCCGCCGCGGTTTGTTCGAGAAAGTGGTGGATGAGAAGAGGCAGGTCCTCCCGGCGGTCACGCAAGGGCGGTACGTGAACATGGTGGCTGCACATGCGATAGTAAAGATCCTTTCGAAACCGGCCGGAATGTCTCAGCTCGTTCAAATTCTGGTTGGTGGCGGCTACCATGCGGGCATCCGAACGCTTGGCGATATCCGAACCCAGAGGAAAGTATTCCCCCTCCTGCAGCAGCCGCAGCAGCTTGACCTGTGCTTCGATCCCCAGGTCGCCGATGTCGTCCAAAAAGAGAGTGCCGCCCGAGGCCTGCTCCATCAGACCGCGGCGCGGGGTGTCGGCACCGGTGTAAGCACCTTTCTTGTGGCCGAACAAGGTGTCGGCGAACATGCTGTCATCCAGGCCGGAGATGTTGACCGGTACATATTCTCCGGACCTGCCGCTGAGTCGATGAACTGCCCGGGCGATCATCTCCTTTCCAACCCCGGTTTCCCCTGTAATAACGACCGGTTGTGGGGTTGTGGATACCGCTTCGATATACCGGAACACCGAATGCATGGCGCTGCTGCAGGTTACGATTTCCGAGAAGCATTCGGGGTATTTCAGCCTGCCGGAAAGTACACGGTCCTTCAGCAGGCTGTTTTCGCGGCGCAGCTCACATAGTTCGATGGCCCTGAGGACGGCTGAAATCAAGCGGCTCTTCTCGACCGGCTTGACCAGATAATCGAACGCACCGGCTTTCATACAGGCAACAGCGGTGTCCACCTCGTTGGCGGCGGTAATAATGATCACCGGCTTTTCGGGATATTCCTGACGAAGTGTCGACAGCAACTCTTCCCCGGAAAGATGAGGCATTCGCAGATCGAGTAAAACGAGCTCCGGCGGTTGGCTTTGCAGCAGCTCCAGCACCTCGCGGCTGTCGGCGCAACGGATGAAATGATTGATTCTGGCCGAACGCAGAACGCTTTCGAAACTGTTAAGAGCCTGCGGTTCATCATCAACCAGCATAACGGGCAGTTGCGGGTAAACGGCTTTATTCATGTTGTCACTCCGGTTTTTGCACCGGCCACGGGCAGGTATACCGCTACCGTTGTCCCTCGATCCGGCTCGGAAGTAAACCGCATGTGGCCGCCATGTTCTTCTACGATCTTGGAAGAGATGGACAACCCCAGGCCGACGCCCCCGGTTTCATACCGGGTGGTGTAGAAGGTATCGGTGATGTGGGGCAGATTTTCCGCGGGAATGCCCGATCCCTCGTCCTGCACGGTTAATACGATCTGAGCGGATGACCCGTCGAATGCCGTGGAAACGACAATACCGGACCGGGTATTCGGCAGTGCCTGGCAGGCATTTTGAACCAGGTTGATAATGACCTGTTCCAGACGCTGGGGATTTCCATTGAGCAGCGGTAATTTTTTCCCGTAGCGAACGTTGAATTTGTGGGTGGATCGACGAACCATGTGAGAAACCAGCGACAGGGCCGATTTTACGACCTGATTGATGTCGACCGGTTCGGTCAGCTCGGCGGTGCCTTTGCGAACGTAATTCTTCAAATCCTCGATAATCTGCTCGATCCGCCGGGCTCCGTCCACGATTCCTGCAAACAGGGTGGGGATCCGCGTGCGCATCTCCGAATAGGACAGACCCGCGATGATAAAATCGCCGTTTTCTTCATAGTATTCATCCAGTATCGGACGGATGCCCTCCCATGCCTCTTCCAGCAACGGTGTATTGAGCTTAATGAAATTGTTGGGATTGTTGATTTCGTGGGCGACGCCGGAGACCAGTGTGCCGAGGGCGACCATTTTACCGGCCTGATACAGCTGTTCCTGATGGTGCCGGTCCCTTTCCTCCGCCAGCTTGCGATCCGTGGTGTCCCGGCCGAAGCAACGGAAACCGATCGGTTGACCGCGGGCATTGCGCATCAGATTGATCGATCCCTCAAAATAGCGTCTTTGTCCGTCCTTGCGTATAAACTCCCAATCATGGATTAAACAGGATCTGCCGGTACGGAACACTTCGTTAAAGGTTTCAAAGGCGATCTTTGACTGTCGATCATCCATGAGAATCCGATTGTTCATGCCGATCAGCTCTTCTTCGCTGTAGCCGGAGTATTTGCCGAGCGTCGGATTGAAAAAGATCAGATTGCCGGCCAGATCCAATTCGAGGTATCCATCTTCGATGTTGAGCAGGATGTCGCGGTATCGTCTTTCACTTTCCTGCAGGGCGATTTCCACTTTTCCCTGTTCGATCCGCAGGGCGTGCCAGAGAGAAGGAATGTTGGTTTGCCATTGTCGCAGGATACCGGTCATAAAAATTTCTTCGATACCGGAAAGGATGACCACAGGGGAAATTACGCGAAACGGCCACGCAGGCCCGCCCAGAAGAATCAGGAAAATGGTGAGGCTGAGCAACACTGCCGAAAGCTTGGAAGCCCAGGTGTGGTAACTGGTGAGGCGACCGTATTTCAGCAGACCCAGCAAGGCTGGAACCACGTGAAATATTACCAGGGCGATAACGAACGCGGCTTCCCGATGCACAATTTCGGGCCAAAGGATCCAGGCACACAGGGGTACGGTGACAAACGCCGCCAGCACACCCCAGCTGTCGAGTTCGGCGCCGAAATCGGTCACCTGACCCAAGCGGCGCGCCAGAATCCCGTCCGCCAGGGCCATCAGCAGCAAAATCGCCAGTGTGATCTGGAAAAATACAGGTCTTCCACTCCAGGCGGCAAAAAGCAGCAGGGGCATGGAAATCAAGCGAAGAATGCTCAGCAGGTTGGGAATCGAGAATTTTTGACCCATCAACTCGATGGGCCGGTCGTATTTGGCCAGCGAGTCGATGGAGTTTTTCATGGTACTGAACATGCCGGTCCATCCGGTAAGCGTCGAACTTCGATTGCCGGTTTCAGCACCTGGACGGGTCTCTTCGACCGTGGGAGTCTGATTTGCCTGCGATTTTTCTTGATCCATACTGCCCTGTTGGGTCTGCAATTTCCGCGCCGACGTGGAGGGGCTCAAGCTGTCGGTTGTTCCAAAATGCAAAAAAGGTCGGGCAGGCTATGCGCTGAAAGAAGCCATACAAGCTGTGCCGGGGATGTGGGCAAGGCCAGCCGCGACGGATCAGTTGAGGATCGAGATATGCATTGGGCTGTGTATCCCCGCACTTATTTCTATTGGAAATTGGCAGAGCTGTCAAGCCGGTGATGCGGCGGCTCAAGCAATGTCGAATTTGAAGGGCGTTCTGCGCTGCGTTTGCCCGCCGTCTTTGATGCGGGTTCATCCCCCATGGGGCACGATGATTCTCTGCGTTGCTTGACGATATTTTTGAAGGCGGTAGATGGGCCGGGCGGCTGGAATAACAAAAAAAGGATTGGGCCGCAGGCCACAATCCTTTTTTTTTATGATGGCTGAGGGACTAGGATTCGAACCTAGGTTAACGGGGCCAGAACCCGTCGTCCTGCCACTAGACGATCCCTCAGTAAAACAAAATTTATCGTAAGGCACCGGTTGCGTCAAGTCAAATTTTCGATATACTCGACCGCCCTGCGGAGCCTCTCCAGCACTCTCTGCTTGCCGATGATTTCGGTGATGTCGAAGATGCCGGGACTGGCCGTCCGGCCGGTGAGAGCCACGCGAACCGGTTGAGCAATCTTGCCGAGCTTTAACCCGGTCTTATCCATAACAGAGGCGAAAGCGGTTTCGAGGTTTTCTTTTGTAAAGCGGTCGACCTGCTGCAACTCCGCTGTCAGCAGTTTCAGCGGTTCCACCGCTGCCGCCCGCAGGAATTTGCCTGCCGCTTTCGGATCGTAGGGTATGACTTCCTGAAAATAGAAAAGAGCATCGGCGGCCATATCCTTCAAGGTTTTACTGCGGGGTTGCAAGGTGCGGATCACACTTTCGACAAATGCTCCGGCGTCGATTTCAAAACCGTTTTCACGCATAAACGGCGTCAGGGGCGCTACCAGATCGGCCGAAGCCGAGGCCATGATGTGATCGGCGTTCAGAGCCAGCAGTTTTTCCGGATCGAATATACCCGCTGAGCGTCCGATGCTTTTCAAATTGAATTTATCGATCAATTCCTGCCGGGAGAAAAATTCCTGATCTCCGAAGGACCATCCCAGCCGGGTCAGATAATTGATAAAGGCATCCGGCAGATATCCCATATCCCGGTACGCGGTCACCGACATGGCGCCGTGACGTTTGCTCAAGCGAGAGCGGTCACTTCCCAAGACCATCGGCACATGCGCGAAGACCGGCAACTCGTTTTCCAGCGCTTCGTACAGCAGGATCTGTTTAGGGGTGTTCATTACATGATCGTCGCCGCGAATGATGGTGTTGATTCCCATAGTTATGTCGTCGACGACGGCGGCAAAGTTATAGGTGGGGGTTCGATCACTGCGAATCAGGATGAAATCGTCGAGTTCATCGTTTTGAAAAACGATGCTGCCTTTAACAACATCGGTCAATACGGTGCGACCGGTCTGCGGGGACTTGAAGCGAACGACCGCCCGGGCGGTGTATGGCAGTTGTTTATCGCGGCAGGTGCCGTCATATCTGGGTTTTCCGCCCGAAGCCATGGCCTTCCGGCGCATCTCCTCGAGCCTTTCCGGTGAACATGTGCAGTGGTAGGCATGACCGGAGGAAAGCAGGTTTGAGACAAAATTTCGATAGATATCAGATCGTTGGGACTGGAAGTGCGGACCGTCGTCCCAGTCGATGCCCATCCATTTTAGCGATTCAAAAATGGCATCTGCGCTGGCCTGTGTCGAACGTTTGCTATCGGTGTCTTCGATCCGCAGCACGAAGCGGCCGTTGCTGTGACGGGCGTACAGCCAGTTAAAGAGTGCCGTGCGTGCACCGCCGACGTGCAGGCTTCCGGTCGGGCTAGGCGGAAAACGGGTTACAACGGTTTTCATGATACATCACCCCTGAACGGATATATTTTTTGTGTTGAGTGAGTTAAAAATAACTATTTGATATTAATGATATATAAGAGTATAATTTGCTGCAACTCTGGCAACATAATGTAAGCTATAAGTAATAAATGGCGGCTGCCTGCAACACCACCTCTCAACGGCCAGCATCGTTCTGTCGATGCCGACGGGAAGCTCACAACATCTCCCGTCGGCTTCTCCGGCAATGGGTTATTCAATAATATTTATTAAATTCAACTGGTTGAGTTTATTGATTTTCGGTTGCGGCTGCACTTCTTACCACAAAAGGATAGCGGACACAAGAAATCGAAAATTATTTCAGAAAAACTCTTGACATTCCGATGGATATGAATTACTAATCCGATTTACTTTAAAAAAGCAAACCACATAGTTTATATTTATAATATTTTCAGTATGTTAGGAGATTGCTTATGGCGCTTCCGAAACGCAAAACATCCAAGTCAAGAAGGGATAAACGCAGAACCCATCAAAAGGTGTCTGCCCCCGCTCTTTCCACCTGCCCCGAATGCGGTGAAGCCGTCAAGCCCCACCATGCATGCCCGAGTTGCGGCTCGTACAAAGGGCGCACTGTGATTGAATCACCCGAATAAAACCGTAATATAAAGGAAATTCTTTCATGTCCGATTCATCCTTATCTTCGGATGCAACACTTTACGGTCTCGATCTCGAATCGCGACAAATGGTGTTAGATACTGTCACACTGCTGCGAAAGCGGGTGCTGCCGAGGGACAAAATTCTCGAGTGGGATCAGAAAGAGATATTTCCGGAGGACGTCCTGCGGGAAATGCTGGGGCCGGAGATTGGACTCCAGATGCTCATGATTCCTGAAAAGTACGGGGGTATGGGTGGCGGAGCCAGGGACAGCTGTGTGGTCACACGGGAAATGTCCAAGATCTGCCTGGGCGTCGGTACGGCTTTCTTTGCCCTGCAGTTGGGGGCGGATCCATTGATGGTCGGCGGCACGGAAGATCAGAAAAAAAAGTGGCTCGGGAAAATTGCCGCCGGCGAAGCCCTGGTCGCGTACGCCGTAACCGAACCGGGTGCCGGCAGTGATGTTGCCAACCTGAAAACCAAAGCCGAGCCGGTTACCAATGATGATGGTGAGGTCACCGGCTACGTCGTCAACGGAACAAAGCAGTTCATTTCCACCGGTGCTGCTGCAGACTTCATTACCCTGCTGGCAAAGACACCCGAGGGACCGACATTTTTCGTTGTCGAAAAAGGCACCCCGGGATTCGAACCGGGCAGAGGTGAGGAAAAACACGGTATCCGTGCCTCCCAAACTTCCGCACTTTCTTTCCGCGACGTGTTTATCCCGGTGGAAAACATGATCGGCGGTCAACCGGGCAACGGGTTGAGACAGGCCAATCAGGTGTTTGGTTACACCCGGGTAATGGTTGCCTCCATGGCGCTTGGCGCCGGTGAAGCAGCGCTGCAGATCGCCATACCGTATGCCAAGGAACGGTTCGTCAGCGGTTCGCTGTTGTCGGAAAAGCAGGGCTACACCCACAAGTTGATCATCCCCAACGCAGTTCGGATGGAGGCCGCCGCTGCATATATTGAGGAACTTGCCACGCGGTTGGATACCGGAGAAAAGGATCTGCAGGTGGAAGGTTCGATCATAAAATATTTCAGCAGTGAAGCGGCCAACCGCGCAGCCGAGGATGCCATGCAGGCCATGGGTGGGTACGGCTACATCAACGAGTTCGAAGTCGAGAAAATCAAACGGGACGTGAAAATCACCTGTATCTATGAAGGTGCGAGCGAAGTGCAGCAGAATATTATCAGCACATTTCGCTGGCGCACCAGTGTCAAATCCAAAGGGTCTTTTTACGGCAACCTGGCCGATGAGATGCGTCGACTCGAAGAGGATTTCGCAGAAGCGGGTTGCCGCTTCTTCGCCCTTGCCGCCCAGGCGCTCAATGAAATCGTTCTGCTGGTGCATGCCAATAAATTGACCAAACAGCAGATCGTCATGTTTGGCCTGGCAGACATGATAACGTCTGTGGAAGTGGGCGCCGCTCTGGCGCGCAAAGCAGACAGGGCCAGACGAAGCAACGCCCCGGCGGCCGAAAAACTGCAGCTGGCCTCCGGAGTTTTTGCCGATGAAGTGTCTCAGGTGGTTACCAGAAACGTCATGATGATTCTGATGGGCAGCGGTGCGTTCGATCAAGAAACGGTGGCGGGTTTCATCGACCGCATTCACCTGCACGGCTTGCTGGAAAGCTCCCGGGGGATCATCGGCAAAATGGACCGGCTGGCCGACATTGTATTTGAGAGATCGTCATGATGGATCGGAAAGATTTTACAGTGGTCGTCACAGGAGGTTCGCGGGGAATCGGCAAGGCCATTTGTCTTGCCCTGGCCGATCCGACTGCGCATCTCTTTTTTAACTATCATTCGCAGAAGACTGCCGCGACCGATACAGAGCAGCAGATTGCGGCGGCAGGAGGAAAGGCAACCGGCATCCGCGCGGACGTGGCCAAGGCAGATGAAGTCGAAGCCTTTTTCGACAAGGTACTGCAGCAGACCGGCCGGATCGATGTGCTCGTCAACAATGCCGGTATTTCCCGGGATAATCTGCTGGTCCGAATGAAGGAGCAGGAATGGGACACCGTCCTCGACATTAATTTGAAGGCGGCCTTTTTGTGCGCCAAGTCTGCCACAAAGGCGATGATGAAACAGCGTTACGGCCGCATCGTCTTCATCAGTTCGGTAGTCGGGGCAATCGGCAACCCCGGTCAGGCCAACTACGCGGCCTCCAAGGCCGGGTTGCTCGGGCTTGCGAAATCGATGGCCAGGGAACTGGCCTCCCGGGGGATTACCGTCAATGCAGTTGCTCCCGGGTTGATCCAAACGGATATGACTGCAGCATTGCCGGATAAAGCCAAGGATGCGATGGTCGGTCTGATTCCGCTCGGCCGGCCCGGAACCCCCGAAGACGTGGCGGCAGCCGTTGCGTTTCTCGTGTCGGACAAAGCATCATATATTACCGGTCAAGTACTGCACGTCAGTGGTGGAATGTACATGTGAAAGGAGGAAAATCGAATGTCAGTTGAAGATAAAGTCCGAAAGATCATTGCGGAAAAACTGGGAGTTGATATGGAGGAAGTTGTACCGGAGGCATCTTTTGTCGATGATCTGGGCGCTGATTCTCTTGATCTGGTAGAGCTCATCATGTCCATGGAAGAAGAGTTCGATACGGATATTCCAGATGAGGATGCCGAAAAAATCCAGACCGTGCAGGATGCGTACAGCTATGTTAAGGCTCAATCCTGATCGGCGGCGATTTTCGCCACTGTGATCGTCTAACGATCATGTCGACAGAACATTGACCTTATCCTGCTCAAAGGAGGCGACTTTGAACAGACGGGTGGTTATCACGGGCCTGGGGCTTATCACCCCGCTTGGAATTGGTGTTCAGGAAAGCTGGGACAACCTGTGTGCCGGAAAGTCGGGAATCGGGGAGATTACCCGTTTCGACACATCCATATTTCAGACGAAAATTGCCGGCGAAGTCAAAGGCTTCCGTAAGGAAGATTATCTTCCCGCCAAGGAGGTCCGGCGAACCGAACTTTTTATTGCCTACGCCATTGCCGCCGCTCGCATAGCGATCGAAGACTCCGGGCTGAAAATCGACTCGTCAAACGCCCATCGAGTCGGTGTGATTACCGGCTGCGGCCTGGGCGGCCTGGACATCATGGAGAAGCACATTTTCAAAGTGGTGACCGAAGGACCCAAACGGGTATCCCCGTTCTTTATTCCAATGATGATCGGCAACATGGCGCCCGGCATGGTTTCAATTCACCTCGGGGCCAAGGGACCGAATGTGTCGATCGCCACTGCTTGTGCTGCAGGTACCCACGCAGTGGGAGATTCTTTCCGGACGATCCAAAACGGTCATGCGGATGCTATGATCACCGGAGGGATTGAAGCGGTTGTCACCAAAACCTGTATCGCCGGTTTCAATGCCATGAAAGCGCTTTCCACGCGCAACGACGATCCGCAGAAAGCCTCACGTCCTTTTGATCGAGATCGTGATGGTTTCGTGGTCGGTGAAGGCGGCGGCATCATGATCATCGAAACGCTGGAGGCGGCCCTGGAACGGGGTGCGAAAATCTATGCGGAAATCGTCGGTTATGGTCTGAGCGGGGACGGGTATCATATGACCTCTCCCCCGCCGGACGGAGGCGGCGCGGTTCAATGTATGCAGGCGGCACTCGATGACGCCAGGGTCTCTTACGACAAGGTGGGCTACATCAACGCGCACGGAACATCCACCCCTCTCAATGATCTGTACGAGAGCCGGGCGATCAAATCAGTTTTCAAGGATAAGGCCCATTCCCTGGCGGTCAGCTCCACCAAATCGATGACCGGCCATTTGCTGGGCGGTGCCGGGGGGATCGAAACGGTCTTTACCGCACTGACCCTTCAAAACGGGATAATTCCACCGACCATCAACTATGAAAATCCCGACGAAGAGTGCGATCTGGATTACGTTCCCAATGTTGCCCGCAAGCAGAAGGTGCAGTATGCCCTGACCAACTCGTTCGGATTTGGCGGGACCAATGCCTGCTTGCTGCTGCAGGCATACAACGGAAAGTAATCCCCCCTCCGGATTGCCGATGTACCACCGGCATTGAACTTTCTGCACGAATTTATTGCGGTAAAATACCCATCCTGTGTGCCTCCCGCTTACGGGGGGCAAGTTTTTTCTTGCGGAGTTCCGGCGATTTAGCTATCTAGTGCCCATTTACGAGTGGTGGACGGCACGGTTCATTGTCCATTCGTGATGGACAGGCACGGCCACCAACTGGTATTCATTCTTTTTAGCCTCCCTGCAGCAGGGGCCATTGCAGTTGAAGGGGGATGAACATGCAAAAAGCCGCAGCGGATGAAAAAGGGCCGATTATCATTGGATGCGATCATGCGGCATATGAGTTGAAAGAAAAGATCAAAGAAGTGCTGGTGGCAGACGGTTACAGCGTGGAAGATGTGGGCACGTTCAGTGAAGCTTCCGTTGACTATCCTGATTTCGGTCAGCGGGTGGCATCCGAGGTCTCGCGTGGTGATTATAATCGAGGGATTCTGATTTGCGGAACCGGTATCGGCATGTCCATGGTTGCCAACAAATACAAAGATGTACGTGCGGCCCTTTGTGCCGAACCCTTCTCCGCGAAACTGAGCCGTCTTCACAATGATTCCAATATTTTGGTCCTGGGCAGCCGTGTAACCGGTGAGGCGCTGGCACTGGATATCGTTGACACCTGGTTGGATACACCATTCGAGGGTGGAAGACACCGGGTAAGGGTGGACAAATTCAGCCATCTCGGTAAGCGGTAAGCGTGTCGAAGGAAAATGATCCATTGAGGAATAAGCTTGGACCTTTCGTTCATTGAAAAAATAGATCCGGATATGGCCCGCACGGTGGCCGAGGAGCTAAAGCGCCAGCGCGGAACCCTGGAGTTGATCGCATCCGAAAATTTTGCCAGTCCAGCCGTCATGATGGTTCAGGGCAGCGTGCTGACCAACAAATATGCGGAGGGCTATCCGGACAAACGGTATTACGGCGGCTGTGAATTCGTCGATATAGCAGAAAAGCTGGCGGTAGACAGAGCCAAGGAACTGTTTAATGCCGCTTATGCCAATGTCCAGCCTCATTCCGGCTCCCAGGCCAACATGGCCATTTATTTTGCATTTTTGAATCCGGGTGATACTGTGCTGGGGATGGATTTGGCGCATGGCGGCCATCTGACGCACGGCAGCCCGGCCAGTTTTTCCGGCCGGCTGTTCGATTTCAAATCTTACGGTGTCGACAAAGATAACGGACGGATCAATTACGATACGGTGGCCGAACTGGCGGAACGACACCGGCCAAAGATGATTGTTGCCGGCGCCAGTGCGTATCCGCGGATGATCGACTTTGAGCAGTTTTATCGAATCGCCCGATCGATAAACGCCTATCTGATGGTGGACATGGCCCATATAGCCGGGCTCGTGGCCGCCGGACTCCACGCATCGCCCATACCGCTGGCCGATGTGGTGGCCTCCACCACCCATAAAACCCTGCGCGGCCCGCGCGGCGGCTTGATTTTGGCCCAGGCGGATTTCGGCGAGCGCCTGGACAAGCAAATTTTCCCTGGAATCCAAGGTGGGCCTTTAATGCACGTGATCGCCGCCAAGGCGGTGGCATTCAAAGAAGCCCTGCTTCCGACATTCCAGAATTATCAGATGAACGTGGTCAGAAATGCCCGATTCCTGGCTGAGCAGCTGAAGCACGAGGGGATTGAACTGGTTTCCGGTGGGACGGATAACCACATGATGTTGCTGGATCTGAGGAATCTGGCGATTACCGGTAAGGAGGCGGAAGAAGTCCTTGGGCGCGCCGGTATAACGGTGAACAAAAATGCGATTCCGTTTGATACGCAAAGCCCGTTTATTACCAGCGGTATTCGTATCGGAACGCCGGCGATCACCACCCGCGGGATGAAAGAACCCGAGATGAAGGTGATTGCCGGGTTGATTACCACCGCACTGAAAAAACGACAGGATGAAAAGGTTATCGCGGGCATACGAGACCGATCTGCACAGCTGTGCCGAAGTTTCCCGCTGTACGGCGAGCTTGACGATTAACGCCTTCGAACGAAGCGAAATCTTACTTGAACGGTGCACATGTTGGAGGCGATCATGTCTAATGCGTTGACGGATACCGCCATATGGACTTATTGACTGTTTCAAGCCCGGCGGAATACCGCCGCGGCGGGCCACCGGAGCGCCTCCCAGACCCCTTTACGGGTGTATATTGTCGAGATAAAAATAAAGATTATTTTCAAGTTCATTCCGGGCGGTTGGATTTGGTGCCGATTCGGTTTATAGTGTTTGGGTTACAGATTCATTCCGCTTCTCATCAACTTTGATGCGGGGCAGAGGCAGGAGGTCAACCAGCGTTATGGCGCGAGAAGAAAAGCGCCCCTCGTGGGAAGCTTATTTTATGAACATTACCGAACTTGTCGCCCAGCGATCCACTTGCACCCGGCGTGCTGTCGGGTCCATTGTCGTGAAAGATAAGCGGATTCTATCGACCGGCTATAACGGGGCGCCGTCGGGAATCCGGCACTGCCTGGATGTCGGTTGTCTCAGAGAAAGCCTGAAAGTTCCATCCGGTGAGCGGCATGAGCTGTGCCGGGGCATTCATGCCGAACAAAACGCCATTATTCAAGCGGCGTATCACGGGGTGTCCGTCAAGGGCGCCACCCTGTTCTGCACGAATCTGCCATGTTCGATCTGTGCCAAGATGATCATCAATGCCGGCATTAAAACCATCTACTACAAATCGGGTTACGCGGATCAGATGTCCAGCGAGATGTTCCAGGAGGCAGGGGTCACCGTTATTCAGTACGAGAGCCGAAGCGAGGGAGGAGACACATGAAGTGTCCGTTTTGTGCAGAAATTGACAACAAGGTCATCGACTCCAGATTGAGCAAGGACGGCAATGTCATCCGTCGGCGTAGAGAATGCCTGGTGTGTTCCCGCAGGTTTACGACCTACGAACACATTGAAGAAATCCCAATCATGATTATAAAGAAAGATGGACGTCGAGAGGTTTTTTCCCGGGATAAACTGCGATCCGGTCTTCAAAAGGCGTGCCAGAAACGCAGCATCAGCATGAATGTGATCGAGGAATTTGTCGATGAGCTCGAACGGGATTTGCGCGAAACCGGAGAAAAAGAGATTCCCTCTCATATTCTGGGGGAAAGGGTGATGGCCAAACTCCACGAGATCGATGATGTCGCTTATGTCCGGTTCGCATCCGTGTATCGTGAGTTCAAAGATGTCAACGATTTCGTATCCGAACTCAAGAGCCTTCTCAGCAAGCAGTAGTTCGGCAGATGCCAAGCCAGATGGATGACGTTGTTTTCATGAACCGTGCCCTGGAGCTGGCCGGCAGGGGTCGGGGCAGCACCTCACCGAATCCGATGGTGGGCGCTGTGGTGGTCAAAGACGGTCGGATCATCGGCGAAGGGTACCATGAAGCCGTAGGCCGGGCGCATGCGGAGGTGAACGCCATAGAAACCGCCGGCAGAAGCGCCGCCGGTGCCACGCTCTACGTTACGCTGGAGCCTTGCAATCATGCCGGCCGAACCCCTCCCTGTACGGAGACCATTCTGGCGGCAGGAATCCGGCGGCTGGTTGTGGCCATGGCCGATCCGAATCCCCACGTCAGGGGCGGTGGAATTGATATTCTGCGAAAACAGGGTGTTGAAGTTACCACCGGGGTTCAGGAAAGTCGAGCCCGCAGGCTCAACGAAGCATATGTCAAATATATTGTGACCGGTCTTCCATACGTTGTCGTCAAGTGCGCCGCCACTCTTGACGGGTGGATCGCCACCCATTCGGGTGATTCGAAGTGGGTCTCCGGGCAGCGCTCCCGGGAATATGTTCACCGCCTGCGGCATGCTATGGATGCCATTCTGGTGGGTATCGATACGGTCGAAAAAGATGATCCGAAGCTGACGGTGCGGCTAAAGGATGTCGAAGGGTTTAATCCCCTCAGAATCATTCTCGATACGCATCTGAGGATCGCCGGCAATGCCCGGGTGCTGCAGCTCCGAAACGGGGTCGACACCTTGGTTGTCACCGGCTCGGCGGTATCGGAAAACCGCAGAAAAAAAATTGCGGGCGATGGCGTTCGGGTGCTGGCCGCACCCGTGAAGAACGACCGGATCGACTTGAATGCGTTGATGCCGTTGCTGGGCCGGATGCAGATCACCAGCTTGCTGATCGAAGGCGGCGGTGCGGTGATCGCCTCGGC
>CAJIBZ010000302.1_pt1 | contig 17026 bp, 11 predicted proteins | sample 9199481 | NCBI WGS metagenome assembly CAJIBZ01 (sample SAMEA7708318, study PRJEB35096) | sediment metagenome | biome: marine neritic benthic zone biome [ENVO:01000025]; feature: sediment [ENVO:00002007]; material: shallow marine sediment [ENVO:03000034] sea grass bed [ENVO_01000059] ...
GCATGGCGTCCTGGGCATTGATGCACAGGTTCATGATGAGCTGTTCGCATTGACCGGCATCGGCTTTGATGCGCATCAGATCATCATGTAGACGAAGGTCGATTTCGATCATCCGGGGGATGGTTCTCTGGAGCAATTTGGTGACTTCGTGGATGACGTCGTTAATATCCAGAACCGAGAATTTCGCCGGCACCTTGCGGCCGAATGCCAGCAATTGTTGCGCCAGGTTGCGGCCCTTTTTCACCATGGCCTGGATTTGTTTCAGATTGCGAAGATCGGGTTTCTCCACCGACTCTCTGTATACCATCAATTCTGTGTAACCCAGAATGCAGTGTAGGATATTGTTGAAATCATGGGCGATACCGCCGGACAAGGTGGCCAGGGCCTCCATTTTCTGGGCCTGAAAAAGCTGCGTTTCCAGTTCGTGCTGTCTCTTCAGCGCTTCTTTGAGCTCCTCGTTTTCTCGATAGATTTTTTCAATCTCCGCGGTTATGCTGTTTTGATCTTGAAAATTCGGTTCCATTTTTTGGCTCGATGGGATGTTAGAACTTTTCGTGATGTCCTTCGTACCCGATGATTTCTTCCGACCGCTCCAATTTTGATCCATTGTCCGGGCCTTTCGACAACGTTACGGCAGCATTTAGATAGAAATCCGAAAAAAAAGAGAGCAATAGCTGTGCCACTCAATTAACCAATTGAAATCATTCGATTAGATTAATTGACTGTGCCGGGATTCACGGAATCTGGTGCAAATCTGCACATAGAACCGTGCAGATTCACTCTTCGGAGCGGGTTCCGATGTGCAGGGATTTTATTTTTTGGATGAGGGTGTTGCGGTGGATTTGCAGCATGCGTGCGGTTTTGGCCTGGTTCCAGTTGCAAGTTTTGAGGGCCCGCAGAATGTACCGGCGCTCAAATTCATTGCGCGCGGAAATCAGACCGGTCTCGACCCGGCTGCTTTGTTCGATTCTTTCTTCGTTGTATATCAGGTCCAGGGGGAGATCTTTGACGTCGATCCAGCGTTCGTTGGAGCGTAAAACCACGAGCCTTTCAATCATGTTTTCCAGTTCGCGGATATTGCCCGGCCAGGGATAGGCTTCCAGCAAGACCATTGCATCCGGAGTGATACCCTCGATCTTCTGGTTTAATTTTCGATTGAACTTTTTCAGAAAATAGGCTGCCAGCAGTGGTATGTCTCCCTGGCGATTTCGCAGGGGGGGGAGTTCGATGGGAATTACATTCAACCGAAAGTAGAGATCTTCGCGAAATCGACCGGTACCGATCAGCTCCTTCAGCGATATATTCGTAGCCGTAATCATGCGCACGTCAACGCGAATGGCGCGATTACCGCCCACTCGGGTGAACTCTCTTTCTTGCAGAAAGCGCAACAGTTTGGCCTGAGACTCGAGTTTCAGGCTGCTGATTTCATCCATGAATACGGTTCCGCCATTGGCGAACTCGAATTTTCCGACATTTTTCGTGTATGCACCGGTGAACGATCCCTTCTCGTGTCCGAAAACCTCGCTTTCCACCAGTTCGGCCGGTATGGCAGCGCAGTTGATGGCAATAAACGGGCGCTTCTGCCTGGGACTCTGGTAGTGAACGGCACGCGCTGCCAGTTCCTTTCCGGTCCCGCTCTCACCGGTAATCAGGATATTGCTGCTGGTAGCGGCGACTCGTCGGACCAACGCGAGAACGGAGCGGATCGAATTTGATTCGCCGATAATCCGGTAATCATCCGATTGGGAGGCGATCTCGGAGCGCAGGTAGCGAACTTCCTGTTCGAGGGTTCGTTTTTCCATGACGCGTTTGATCACGGTAGCAATGGCTTCGGTGTCAAACGGTTTGGTGATGTAATCGTATGCTCCGGATTGTATGGAAGCCGTCGCCTCCCGGGCTTTGTCTGTTGCCGACACCATGATAACATCGATGGTGTGGTCGATGCGCTTGATCCTGTTCAGGGTTTCGATTCCGTCGATCCCCGGCATGATAAGGTCCAGCAACACGATATCGTAATCAGCGGCAAGCACCTGTTCCAGGGCCTTTGAACCGTCCGGCACACTGTGTATGTCGTTCTCGTCTTCCAGAAGTTGCTCCAGCGCCTCCCGGGTGCCTTCATCATCGTCCACAATGAGAATCTTCGCTGTTTTTCCGGCCTCCTTATCCACGAACGCTCCTCCCCTTTCTGCTTGCTTGTCCTTTGCACAGCTAGTTACCATATTTATAAATGAATTGCACATATTTATGTGCACTGCCCATCAAACTGTGCACTCCATCCGACGCGGTTGTATTGTTGTGCTCCTTCTGGAATTCGACCTCGAAGGCATACCCGAACCTGTGCGGTCCAGCGCCTTCAACGATTTTAGCGGCTACGGACAGGCCATTAAAAAGATATTTGATAACAGTATGTTATAGTTTGCATGCTCCTCCTGCAATCATCTGGCATATGCCTTGCTTTTAAAGCACGTAGTCGTGGGTGCCTAGTCTGGCAAACCAATTCAACCGCATCATCAGAGGAGATCAAAATGAAGAAGTTTATCGTTCAGTTGTTTATCATTGGTGTATTAGTGGCAACCTATGCGATGCCGGTACTGGCAAGCGGAGGTTCAGGGCCATAAAATTTATCGAATCCCATCGGATAAAAAAACACAGGTGCAACCGCCTGTGTTTTTTATTGCAGTAAATTGTGGATACAATGCCCTCTCTTTGTAGTAAATCTTCTTGATTTGAAATCCCAATCCATCTATAGGTAACAGTTGAGTACCGCTTTAAAATCCCGTTGCGAAAACGAATGACCGCGCTCGGGCGGCATCTAATCGTTATTCGACCGCAGCTTTCGGCCATTAAATGAAGCAGAACGACCGGCTGTGAAAATGGATTATCACCAATCGACAGTTCCGGAACGAACCAGGATCTTGCTCCTCATCATCGCAGCGAGCATTCTTTTACTGCTGTCCGCATGTGGTGATTCCAGCACCGACAGCCGGCCAGATGGTGTCGACCAGCGGTCATCCGCCGATTCTGCTCGGCCCGGAGGGATATATCGTGTTCCCCTGATGCAAACACCGACGACGCTCGACCCCGCCTATGTTCGCGACCTTTATGGAGAGGCAGTGATGCATCAGGTGTTTGACGGATTGGTTCAGTTCGGCCCCTATCTGACCGTTCTTCCGGCGCTGGCCGAATCCTGGCAGGTGGATGAAGGCGGACGAAGGATCCGCTTTATGATTCGGCAAGAAGCGCTATTTCACAACGGACGAGAGGTAACCGCCGAAGATGCGAAATATTCGCTGACCCGGCTGCTGCGGATCACTCCTTCTCCGGCCATCTTGCCACACTTGTTAAAGATTGAAGGCGCACTAGAGTTTCGCAATCTTAAAAGTCAACAAATCCGTGGACTCCACTGCCCCGGCAAGCGTGAATTGCAGATCACGCTCACCGATCCGCACGCTCCCTTTCTTGCCGCCCTGGCCATGTACCAGGCATCCATCGTACCGCAAGAAGAATTTAAACGCGAGCAGCCGCTTTTTGAAAAAGCCCCGGTGGGCACCGGACCTTTCAGATTTTTGGACTGGGACGAAAAACGATTGATTCGCTTGAAACGATTCGAGCAGTATTTTTCAGGTCGAGCTTTTCTAAATGAAATCCGGTTCAACCTCTTTGCGGGTGCCCGCATAGACAATGTTTTATCTGAGTTTAAGAGCGGCGAACTGGAAGAAATGCCTTTTTATTTCGGCATTCGGGAAAGTCTCTCCAAAGACAAAAGCTATCAGCGATTTCACCGGCCGTCATTGAGCCTGCTTTTCTATGGAGCGAACACACGGCACCCGCTGCTCCAACACCCCGAGTTCCGCAAGGCCCTGTCCCTGGCCATCGATCGCCGATCCCTGACACAAAGCGTATACAACGATCAGTTCGACCCCGCCCACTCCCTGCTGCCCCCCGGCATGCCGGCGTATCAGCGTCTGGACGAACTGACCCGATTCGATCTTTTGGCGGCCGAGAAGATCATCCGCAGGATGGCAGATGAATCATCCGCCGCCGGTTGGACGCTTGAAATCGCCTCCGGTTCAACATCCGACTTCGCGAAAAAAGAACTCGAACTGATTCGAAAAAGCTGGCTGCCGCTGGGAATCACGCTGAAGACAAAATTTATTTCCGATTGGTCCCAGTTCGAGAAATACATTCAATCCGAATCCGTGCAGCTCTATCGATATGCGTGGAATGCCGACCTTCCGGATCCGGACAGCTTTTTGCACCCGTTGTTTGGCTCCGACTCCCCGGTGAATTTTACCGGATATGCGGACCGGGAAACGGACCGAATGCTCAGCGAGGCCCTGGCGATCGTCGACCCGGTCCGCAGGGCCAAAAAGTATCAGGAAATCGAGCGGCAGATCCTGCACCAATACCCGATTATTCCCCTATTTTATTTGAGCGTCGACCGCGTCTACCAGCCGTATGTCCAGGGAGTGCAAATCAGTGCGTTGGGGGCCCACACCATGCCGCTCAATCGCGTATGGTTAAAAACAGAGCCTGATAGCACACCGACAAAGTAGACTTTACCCATGCCCGTGCCTTTTCTCAGAATTGGATCTGTGGAGCGCGCCCGTTTCATCCCGCTGCATCTTCGCTTTATCCTCACCACCTCTATGATGCTCATTGTCTTGCTGGGCACACTGGCCGTTGTCATCGGCTTTCTGCAAAGTCGCACCATTCGCCGACAGCTCGAAGCACGGGGTCTGTCCATCGCCCAGAGCCTGGCGGCAACTTCGGTGGAAAACCTGCTGACATATAACTATATCGCTTTGGAACGCTCGGCCAACCAGGCTGCCCTGGACCCGGATGTTCTCAGCGTAATTTTCCACGATAAAGAGGGCCGGGTGGCGGGATACAGCGGCAGACCCGACCTTCAAAACCGCGTTCTTCAAGACGAGGTGAGCCGCAGGGTGATTCAAACCCGTTCACCGCTGATCCAGGAAATATCTCTGGAGGCCGGTAAGAACCGGGGTGTCGAGATCGCCCTGCCGGTCTACCCCCCCGATGTTCGTTCCCCATGGGGGTTCGTTCGCGTGCGGCTGTCCTTGGAACCCATGATTCGTCAGATTACACAAATCCAGTGGATTATTCTGATCGTCGGGTCGTTGGCGCTGGCGTTTGGAACCCTGCTGTCCATTCTGTCCGCCCGGCGCATTACCCGTCCCCTGGGGAATCTGGTTGCGGCCACGCGAGAGGCCGCCCAGGGCAATCTGGATCTTAATCTGAAGGTCCGCACCGGAGATGAGGTGGAAGTGCTGGCTTCCAATTTCGATGTCATGATCAAGGAAATCATTGCCCATCGAAAACTGCTGGAAACCCAGCTAATCGAAATCCAACGACTGCAGGAGTACCTCACGAAGCTGTTGACCACCATGAGCGATGGGCTGGTCACAGTGGATCGGCAGGGCCGTATCAACACCATGAACCCGGCGGCGGCAACCCTGCTGGGCCTGCACGAAATTGCCCCTGGAGGTGAAAATAATCCGCACCTCTCGTTGGAAGCGTTCCCTCAGCTTCAAGAAACCATTGCCCGGATCGATAAAAATCCCGAGGATCATTTGCCCCGGCAAATTCAGATCAATGTCGACGGTGAGAATCATACCTTACTGATCAGCGCCAGCATTCTTCGAGACACAAGCGATCGGGCAGAAGAAATCATTTTGAATCTGCACGACATCAGTGATCTCAAGAAGTTGGAGGCTTCCGTTCGGCAGGCCGAACGACTGGCCGCTTTAGGGACGCTGGCGGCAGGGATGGCCCACGAAATACGCAATCCGCTTTCCTCCATAAAAACCTTTGTGCAGCTGCTTCCCCGAAAGGTTGCCAAGGTCGGGTTTCTGGATAAATTTCAGCGGACCGTTCCCCGGGAACTCAACCGCATCAACGATCTGGTGGAAGATCTGCTGGATCTGGCCAGGACCCCGAAATTTCAATTCAGAAATACCTCGGTTCCATCGCTGCTGAAACAGACCGTCGAAACCCTGGATGAAGAAATGCAGATGGGACATATACGATGCCGTCTGGACATCACCGGTGATTTGCCCACCATCGAGGCCGATGCCGATCAGCTCGCCAAGGCGTTTGCCAACCTCACCCGTAATGCCGTTCAATCGATGCCCGGCGGAGGAGAGCTGGACATCATGGCTTCCGTCTCCGAGCCGCCTTCCACGCGAAGCGCCCGCACTCTCGATTCGTCGCAGGAAATTATCATCGTGTTTCAAGACAACGGCAGCGGCATTCTTCCCGAAGATATGAAAAACATTTTCAATCCTTTCTTTACCACCAAAGACAGGGGAACCGGCCTGGGACTTGCCATCACCCACAAGGTGATCAGCGAACACGGCGGCCGAATCGAAGTTCAAAGCCGCTCTGATCTCGGTTCGCGATTCATCGTCTGCCTTCCCGTCCACCACTGATTACAAAAAAGGTTTGTTGAATTTCACGGTGCCCACAATCCTGTACAATTTGCCCGGGAATTTTTGCGGTGAACACCGCCGTTAGCTGCCCGGATGTGTAAAAAGCAAACAGCGGAAATTGGGTATATTTTATTAATTTTCGAGTAGTTATACGATAGCAGCACCGTATCTGCCCCGATGTGCACCATACGGGTTGGCATTTTTTTTGCTCTAAATATACGAACTTTTTTATTCACCGACATCTAAGGAAGGGATAACGTGCCATGGGAAACGGGATCGGTCCGATATTTGTGGTAGACGACGATCTGGGAATTCTGGAATCCTTCGATGCCATTCTCGGGGATGACTACCAGCTTGTCATGATTGACAACGGTCTCGACGCCATCGAGAAGATTGCCGATCAGGCTCCCCGGCTTTTGTTTCTGGACATAAAAATACCGGGGCAAAACGGTCTGGAGGTGCTGGCCAGCATCCGCAGGAAGGGTATCGGCACACAGGTTGTCGTTGTGACGGCTCTGCCCGGAGATCAGTACCAGGAACTGGCGAGCAAATACGGCGTCTATCGGTATCTTCACAAACCGCTGGATGTGGATGAAATCCAGGAAATCGCCCGAAGTGTGTTGAATTGACGGGGCATCCGTGTTGGTCCCCCATGGACTCGGTCCATCGTTCCGACGCTGGATGACTGCAAGGCGTTGTCGATCCCATGGCAAGCGCTGCGGGTGGATGAGTGCGTATTCACAGGGCGAATTTTTGCACCACCTTATCGCAAAGGTACTCGCCGATGGGCATTGCCGAGGTGGCGGCCGGTGAAGGCGCATTGCAGACATGCAGAGAGCGTTGTGTTTCTGCAAACAGAAAGTCGTGAACGAGGCTGCCGTCACGCTTAACGGCCTGGGCCCGCACGCCCGCCGGAATGGGGCGCAAATCTTCGGTGGCAAGGCCGGGACAGTATTTCTGCACCCGCTTCAGGTAGCCGGCCTTGGATAAGGAATCCCAGATCTCGCTTAATCCTGAGGTAAAGTTGTTTGCGATCACCCGCCAGAATCCGGAAAACGCCAGCATCTGCAAGGTGTCCTTCAGGTTGAAATTGAACCGTTCGTATCCCTCCCGCTTCCAGCCGACTACGGCATTTGGCCCCACGGTGACCGATCCATCGATCATGCGTGTAAGATGGACCCCCAGAAAGGGAAGCTCGGGATCGGGTATGGGATAAATCAGGTGGCGTACGATGTGGTTGTGCCTGGCGGCCAGGCGATAGTATTCTCCACGAAAAGGAACGATTTGAAAATCAATATCGATGCCCATCATCTTTGCCAGGCGGTCGGCCATCAGACCGCCGCAAGCAACCAGGTAGCGGGCTTCGAACCACCGATTGCCGGCCCGGACACGCACTCCATCCGCGGTTTCTTTTAAAGAATGCACTTCCGCAGCGGTTTGAATCCGGCCGTTAAGACCCGTGAAAAGAGCTGCCATTTTTTCGGTAATCGCAGTGTAGTCGGTGATTCCGGTGGCTGCGACAAACAGTGCGCCCTTGCCGGCGATGTTGGGTTCTTCCTTTTTCAGCTCTTTTTCGCCCATGCGCCGGGTATCGATCCCGTTTTGGCTGCACCGCTGCTCGAGAGCCTCCATGCGATTCATCTCCACGTCGTCGGTGGCCACCAGCAATTTGCCGCATCTTTCGAAGGGCAGTCCGTGCTGCCGGCAAAATTCGACGGTCTGGGCGGCACCGCGTCTGCAAAAATCCGCTTTCAGGCTTCCGGGTTGATAGTAAACCCCGGCGTGAATGACTCCTGAATTGTGCCCTGTCTGGTGCTTTGCCAGGAAGGCTTCTTTTTCCACCAGAAGCAGCTTCGCATCCGGGTAGCGCTGCTTCAACTGCCACGCCGCAGAGACGCCGACGATACCGCCACCGATCAGCACAATGTCGTATCGCTTCGGTTCCATGTTTTTACTGTCTCCGCCGCTTAATGCGTTTTATTGGTGTCGGTCTGGCTGTCATACCCGGTATTGTGATTTCACCGCGGGTGCTGCGACACCATAAAAGCGGATCATTATGAGATGGTAACTACTATCATATGAATAACGTCTGGAAACCAATTATTCAAGAATTTCATTTTTATACGGTTACCGTGTGAGCAAAAATTTTGTCGCGATCAGCCTTGGTATTGGAAATGGGGATGGGTCGAAAAGGTTGCATCGATTTCGGATCGTTTTGAGAAATATTTGCGCGGTTTTTTTAATCGATTCACGAAATCCGGTAGTCGATTCTTTGTCGAAAGCTCGACAACAAAAGATTAATATCACCAGCCTCAGAGTCGATCTCCATGAGTATCGGTTGACTTTGCGCTGAAAATCTTTGCTGCCACAGCTCAAGATCAATCGTTTTTTATCCACCCGATCCGATATCACCGGTTATTTCGTTAGCGTATGTGTTGATCCGGCTGATGATATCTTGCACATCCTTGTCATCGATCCCGCGACCCTGGAGCGTATCAAGAAGGTGACCGACATACAGAGCAAAATGATGTTTGGTAATGCCGCGGCCATGGTGGACATGGCTGAGTGGCCTGCCCGTGTAAGTGATCGGGCCGTCCAACGCTGCGCTGAAGAACTCGCGCTGCATTCGTTGAAGCTTTTCCATAGAAGTGTCTTTAAAGAACGGTTTTAATTCCGGGTCGGCTATAACACGATCATAAAATTCGTGGACGAGTTCACCGATGGCATGCTCGCCACCCACTCGCTCAAATAATATTTGCTGTTTGCCGGGCATCGTACACCTCCGAGTTATGTTTGGTTAACTGGGTAAACCAAATGTTCAAGTGTTGACATAAGTACTACCACAGCAGGCCTAGGCTCGTTTTATCTGAGATTCACCTATCGTTCATCATGCTGTCGGTTTGCCGTGATTGGGTGTTTCCGCGATGGATCCAAGCTCCCTTGGGCAGTAAATAGGTTCGTCTGGTTTTTCCCAGTTAGGCGTTTATTGTTGGGTTTACCCTGGTTCTTCCTTGAATAAAGACGCATTGATTTTAGTCTTCAACGAAATAACCCAAACGGATCACGGCGCATTTTCCGGAAAGTTCTAAATCGCAATCGGTTTTACATTGAAGCAGAGCCTGGTTGACACCCGTCAAGATACCGGGTTTGGATAACGATAAGGACCCATTTTTTTGCTTGAATACCCCGTTTTGCCCTTTCATTTAATTAAGAATCGAGTCGTCGAATCCTTTTTATCAACCCGGCCCGCAAAAACCGTATACAAGCAGGAAAGTCGGTATAGGGTCGGCTCGTTGCTTGTCGAAAAAATAGGCAGGAAAATCAACTTTGTAAATATCAAAAGAATCTCAGGTTTCGATCATATAACAACAACAATCAAGCAAATAAGAGATGCCCGTCATCGCTTCGTTTACGATCGTACGCGCGCGTCAGGCCGAACGTGACTCGCAAAGACGGCAGCGCTTATAAACGCTAATGGGCCTCGTGCAAAAGCCCCCATTTGAAACCCGCACATCTATTATGTGCTCGGTTGAAGTCATTGTGCAGAATTTCGAAGTCGGTACCGCTTGGACAAAGACCGAATCCGGCTTATTGTTTCATCAGGCACATGTATCATCATCATAGATAGTCGGGTGGCCGCACCTTGCTTAAACCGATCGCTATAGTTTACTGCCTTCGCCATCACCCTCAATATGACGTTCGCCACAGGTGTAGCGTCCGTTGTATTTTATCCGCAAGGAGCATATCATGAAGTTCAGAGCGCTGATTTTTGAAGACGACAATGCAATCCGGTCTTATTTGCGGCAACTTTTCGATGACTTCGGATACGAGGTGTTCACATTTCAAGATCCATCCATATGTCCTCTGAACGAAAAACATGATTGTGATTGTCCTGTCGAACACGCCTGTGCAGACGTGATTATCTCCGATAACAATATGCAGAAGGTAGACGGATTGGACTTTATAAAAGGTTTGAAGCAAAAGGGATGCAAGGTAGACCATATTGCCATTATGTCAGGCGATTGGACGCCAGAAGCAATCGACGAAGCAGAAAAACTTGGCTGTAAAATCCTTGCGAAGCCGTTTCGTATGGAAGCGGTAGCAGATTGGCTTGAGAAATGCGAAAAAAAGATTAAGCATGGTAGAAAATTATCAACCTCGATTGGTTTTGTGCAGGAAAAACCGTAATAGCCTAACCGTTCATCAAGTTTTATATCCTCCTTACACTGCGTCAATGAACCGCGCCCTGCGTAATCCGACTGATACCGATAATAGACTGGAAAACCAAAGATGGCATGACACCGGCAGGCATGCAGTTCGCAACCTCACCTGACAGGTATGGTATAATTTACAATCGCGCAGCGCGACCCAAACCAGGACAAGCTTTTTGCCAAAGTCGAGCTGTCCGCCTTTTCACACTCTCACATCTTACCGGCTATCGGCGTTACCCCGGACAAGATGGTGCAAGCCCCCATTTTTACTTGCGCTGACGTGCACCGCCACCACCATGGAATCCACTGCGAAGCGTTACCCGTGAAGGCAGCAAAGCTGCGACGCACATCTTTACCCCAAAGACGGGTGTTATGCATTTTTTTCGACGGCGTATCATTCGGTCAGTGCCTCGGAATTTCACAGGCGCTCAAAACCGCAGCATGGCTAACCGGTTGTTTTACTTCGCTGAACTATTTCATACTAGTTTACATATCAGGTAGTTATGCATCGGCATTCTTGTTTGGGTCGACCTTTTTTAACATTTTTGCGAATGGGGGCTAAAGTTATGTCAACCGGTTGCCGATAACCACATCAGAACCCGTCTCTCTTTTCTATTTGGCTATCGGCAATAAACCGGTAGTGGAAAAGTGACCAATCGATGGGGTTCAAATGATCGATAGGTGATGAACAGCCTTACATGAAAAAGCCAAACCCCGAGCAATCGGGGGACGGAAAGCCACGGGTCCCTCAGCCTTGACGGCGGGATCGCCGGGTTGCCTGCTAAAGCTTGAAAAAGCTGGGTTACCGGATAAGGTGGCGCAGCTTTTTTCCGTTAGAGCCGGCAGTAAAAAAGAGGACAGCAGATGCAGATTACGGGAAGCAATAACCATTTGGATCTGTACCGATTTGGTTTTGATTACATCGACACCATTTTAAAACAGCGATCCGTTGCGACATCGCGCAAAACGCAGCCTGTTTCAAATGGTAGTGATCAGTCGGTGCACATCATGCTGAACGCCATACGAATGCGCAACGCCTTGGAGGGGATCAGGCCTGTATTGCTCCAACCGCGGGAAATCAACCTTGTCAGTCCGGCCAGCGCCACCTCCATTTCTCAGTTGGGTCTTGATACAACCGGAACGGCTGCAACGGTGCAATCGACCGAAGAGGTCAATGCAACGCCCACCTCGTTTACCCCTTTTGGACCGGATTGGACCGGAGGCTCTTCCGCCCAGGCCACGATCAGCGGTGTATATGACGGGTCCAATGGTACCGACACCCTCACCTTCACTGTAAAAAAATCCGGTACCCATGGTCAAGACAACCTTCAGATCAGAATCACTGACTCCAGCAATCAGGAGATCGAGAAAATCGATATAAATAAAAACGATGCCATCGATCGTCAATACACCCTGAGCAATGGGTTGGTTTTGACCCTCGGCGACGGAGATTTAGCAAACAAAGACACCTTCAGCGTGGATGTGTCCGACAGCGCGGGAAGTGCGGTCGATCCGGATAAAGCATTCAACGCTGTTCGAAACGACAACCCCAATCTGGAGTATGGACGCAGTGTTACCGGCGGATCTTTTCAAATCAATGGGGTTGACATCAGCGTTTTGGAAGACGATTCGATCCACTCGTTGCTCGACCGGATCAACCAAGCCGACGCCGGCATCACCGCTGTCTTTGACGCAGCCACGGAAAAAGTATTGCTCACTCAAAATACCATCGGTGCGGGGCACGATATAACGCTTGAAAACGACACGTCCGGGTTTCTTGCAGCCGTAAAACTGGATGGCGCAGCGCCGGTGGCCGGGCAAGATCCGGATACCCAAAGGCCCCTGGCGGAAGTACCACGGTTCTCTTCCGTGCAAAGTGGCGCCATCAGCGTTAACGGCGTCTCTGTTACCATCGACGTTACTACGGACTCATTGACCGATGTACTCGATCGAATTTCGGCCTCAAACGCGGAAGTCAGCGCAACCTTTGACAGCAATACGCAACGGGTTTCACTGACTTCCGACGATATAAACAATCAGCTCCTTCTTGATAGCGGTGCAACGAATTTTTTCTCTGCACTGGAGATCACCGATGGCACCTACAACTCGGTAATCGATTTGATCCACGCCCATGGCGTCAGTGAAGTCCAGATCTCCAATCTTCTCGTAGAATCATTAACAGCGGATCGTGCCAATAACTCAGATCAAACCGCAGCGTCAGGGGTTGTCTCCGGCGCCGATGCCCACATGCTGGGGACCATGGTCAACATCATCGCCGAGTCGATGAACGCGCTGTTCGACGATTCGGCATTTCGGTCATCTCCTACCGCTATGCTCGAGCAGGTGCGCACTGACATCCGAGGCGCGGTGTCGACAGCCTTTGGATCGAGAGGACCTTCCTTCGAAACCGATTTTGGCATCAATTTTAATTTTGATGAACCGGCCGCGGGGGTTTTCAACTTTTCCCAGGATGACCAGGCTCAATTGGGTAACGCCTTGACAACCCCGGAAGGTCTGACCTCGGTTCAAAATATGTTTTTGGGGGGAGAATCCGGCGGGTTGTTGGGTCAAATGCACTCGGTAATGACGGCCGCAGAGTCCGGCTTGGAAAATGAGGTCGGATCGACCGGCCTGTTTCTGGACGTTATGGTCTAGCGATAGCAGCCCCAGCAGATGATCGATTTCAAATCGCTCCCACAAGTCCATCCAATATCCGTATCCGTGCATCGCCCCGGCAGTGGATTGCCGGCCGCCGCTCAGATGCAAAAACACGACAGGGAACCGTCGGATATAACAAGAGCGTTTCCAACCCGACGGGAATTTTCGCCCGTTTCTGAAATGCTGTGCCCGGCAAAACCAAGAATTCAGAATACGACCTCGTTTGCGCCTTGAACAGTTGCAACACATGATTCGGTGGGAGCCACCTCAGAGAAAGGTTCGCCCGCCTCAGCTTTGCTCCGACCCGGTTCCTTCCAAGAACCAACTTTATCTTAACCGCAGCTGGTTTGCTACCGGACAGCCATATCCGCAATACCGCGTGTTTCTATGGCCACATTGAAACCTATCGGGCAGTCGGATAGGCAATTGTTCCCCTCGGGAAACGAACCGCACGATCCGGAATGAAAGACAAAAAAGCGGCGCTCTGTCGAAGCACGCCGCTTTGTATATGGTTGTTTACGTGCCGTCGATCGTTGGCAGGCGATCGCTATTCAGCCTTGTTGCGGGGGGTGCCATCGTCACCGAACAACCCAGGATTGCTTTCAGATCCTCGCTGGCTGTTCCGATCGGCTTGATCTCAAAGGTTGTTGACCAGCGTGGCCAGAACATCCGGGATCGGAATAGCGGGCAGTGTCAGCCGCTTGGGATTAATTCTTGTAAGCGCAGCAAGAGCCTAGTATAGCAGGGCGAGCATGCTGGCGGTACCGGCTGGCTGGCTGCTGCCGGTATGTTATTGAGCGCTACATGGAAATTTTACGGGTTGCATGCAGAAAGTGAGAAAATGAATAGCAGCAGCGGGCAGATAACCATCGAAAGGAAGATCGCAAACGCTGAGCCATTGATCGTAAGCAATGATAAGAAGATCTTAATCAGACACGGGGCACACCGGGAACCGGCTAGGCTGGACCGGCAGCTGTTCGTGAAGCGATGCCCGCTGGCAGTAATTGACAAAGAAACGCTGAAAATGATTCAGGTGCTGCGGCTGCACGAAGCAATCGATCATACCCAAAGCGCTACCGGTTCGGCTGTGCTGCTGCGGTCACTGGTGCAACCCGGTACCGATCTGCAGCATATCCGTTCCAAACAGGAATCGGTGCGTGAAATTGCATCCAACGATACGCTGCGCCGGGCGCTAAGGGACTTTGTTTACGAGTACAGCAACGCTGAAAGCGCGCTTTACAAATTTTTCAACAAAGGCCTCTACGCTTTATCCCCGTATCTCGACGTCAAAAGGGCACGACAAGCAGCAGTCAATATCACCAATAGGGTGCAATCCATGCCCGCGGCCGAGTCGTCTTATCTTAACGCACTGATGTCGTATCTTTATTCATTCAAGGGGTCATCGATTGACCAGATGATGAGCGGATCGATCTACCAGACGTTCTCCGGGCTCAAATCCGCTAAAGAGGTTTACTTTTTTACGCCGAAACTGCGGTTCATTCCCCGCCGTTTCACAAAATGGATTTTTGCCGGTCCGGCGGTGGCCGCAGCACCCCTGATCTTTGCAAAAGCTGGATTCGAGCCATCCTTGTCTCCGCTGATGGTACATATCGGGATCGCAGGGACCGGGCTCTATGCTTTTTACAGCCTGTTTATCAAGCCGGTAAGAGACACGGGCAAATTCATCGAGCCCTTTCGCAAGAAATGTGTTGCCGATCGTGGCTTCAGCCGGGCGATAGATGCCGTTGGGATGATTGATGAACTCTTGTCGATCCACAGCTATGCCGGTGAACTGCCACACGCCACCGCCTTGCCGAAAGTCGCTGACGAAGACAACCATTTTTTCGAAGCAACCGCTCTGATAAATCCTGTCCTGGCAAAAACCAAAGCCAATGTCGTGGCCAACAATGTAATCATGAACGGCGCAAATCTGACCTTCATCAGCGGACCCAACAGCGGAGGAAAGACCACCATCTGCAAGAGCATCGTTCACAATCAGCTGCTGGCCCAGATGGGATCGGTTGTCCTGGCTGAAAAGGCGGCCATCAACATTGCAGATCGGATCAGTTACCAAGCGCCTAAATTTGACGGCCTGCAGGACGATGAAGGAAGATTCGGCACCGAGCTTGGCAGGACCCGGGATGTCTTTTACTCCACCAGTCCAAAGAGCCTGGTGATTTTAGATGAGCTGGCGGAAGGAACGACCTATGAGGAAAAGCTGCACGAATCTCATGGGATTCTCAGCGATTTTCATACCATCGGCAACAACACGGTTTTGGTGACCCACAATCATTTACTGGTGGACCGGTTTATGGACGAGCAAAAAGGGCAATGCCTGATGGTTGAATTTGATGGCGATGAGCCAACCTACAAGGTCGTACCCGGCATCTCAAGAGTGTCCCATGCGGACAAAATCGTGAAGAGGATCCATTTTTCCAAAGAAGACAGGCTTCGATATATGAAAGAAAAAGGATACCTGTAATCGTTGCTTGCAGCGCATCCTGATTTGGTTTTGCCGAGGCAGCAAAGGTGCGCTTTGCGTACCCGGTAAATAAAGACGGGACGTTGTTAAATAATTCAATAAAGGAGGGACGCTGTTAAATAACTCAATAAACACGTCAACACCGGTATCAACCAGACGGTAAAACGAGCACGGTTTGGTTCGACGTTTGAGCAAGGATGCACTGCGTAATAATCCGGCGAGTAGCGGGTACTGCGAGATACTATCGGATAACAAGTACCAGGGCAAGCTGATTGAAAGAGTTGAGAACTGACCGATTTTTTGGCCTTTTACCTAGCCAATCCGCCTGCAGGTCACAGTCCGGAGGGCGCAAGGCCGACGCCAGGAAGCGCCGCAGTCGCGAAGGTCTCAGATCTCTCTTGCGGCCAGATGCTGATAACCGGTTTGTTCTATAAAATATGGTTCATGTATATTTTAGCGCCGGGGCCCCTTCGATTTTTATCGACGGTGTCACCGGATGGCGAAAAAAAACTCGGGCGATCTAGCCTGGATCGCCGTTGCACCGATGGCCGTGCGGCCAGTACTGCGACCGACGAATCGATCGAAGGAGGCATCATGAGAGCAATTGAGGCCAAAATATTCAGCTATTGCACCACGAACATTAATCCTCCCGGAGAATTACAGATCAATGCCTGGCTGGCGGAAAATCGAGACATCGAAATCGTGAACGTTTTGCAGTCCGAATCCATGGTGATCCACAAAAACCGAATCGAACGTAATTTAAGCATTACGTTGCTTTACCGTCAGGCCGCACAGCAGTTTTGACGATCGGCCACCGGCACCGGAGGTTGTTCTATCTTTGATCCGATATAAGGGACGCCCATGAAAATATGAATTGCCTCAACACAATCATTATGCTAACACGGATCGCATGCCCAGACAGTCACGCATTGATGCCCCCGGTGCCGTGCACCATATCATTTGTCGTGGAATTGAACGGCAAACCATATTTCAGGATGACCACGATCGGGACAATTTTATTGAACGGTTCAGTACGATCGTCACCGCTACCGATACCTTTTGTTTGGCCTGGGCTCTGATTCCAAATCATTTTCACTTGCTGCTCAAAACCGGTAGCGAACCCATTGCCACGGTGATGCGGCGCTTGCTGACCGGATATGCTGTCTGCCACAACCGCCGGCATGATCGAAGCGGCCATTTGTTCCAAAACCGCTATAAATCGA
>CAJIBZ010000543.1_pt1 | contig 16176 bp, 17 predicted proteins | sample 9199481 | NCBI WGS metagenome assembly CAJIBZ01 (sample SAMEA7708318, study PRJEB35096) | sediment metagenome | biome: marine neritic benthic zone biome [ENVO:01000025]; feature: sediment [ENVO:00002007]; material: shallow marine sediment [ENVO:03000034] sea grass bed [ENVO_01000059] ...
CCGAAAAAGCAGCGTTCAGGGGAAAATGCTGCAGCATCTGCTGCAAACCGCGGTCCGCATGTGCCGCAAGCCGCATTCGCTCATAGGTCAGGCGGGTTCCTTCGAGGGCTTGGAAGGCGTTTCGCCGGCAGGCACCGACCCTTCATAGTGAATTCGGATGTCTCTTTTCGGATAAGGGATTTCAATTCCCTCCCGGTCGAATACCGTTTTGACATTATCCGCCACGTAAGAAATCGTGTTCATTCGCCTGCGGGCATCTTCTATCCAGACGCGCAGCTGCAAATCGACGGAGGACTCGCCGAAGTTGGTCACCACCACAACAGGCGGCGGTTCCTGCGAAGCCCATGGCATCGATCCGGCGACCTCCAGAATCAGCTCCTTGGCCTTTTTCAGATCCGCATCATAGGCCACACCGATGTTCACCCGCACCCGGATCTTTGTATCGATGGTGGTGTAGTTGACAATGTCGCGCAGCATAATCTCGTTGTTGGGGATGATAATGACAATGTTGTCGGTGGTTCGGATCTTGGTGGCCCGCAGGCCGATATCGATCACATCCCCCCAGGTAGCGCTGTTTTTGGGTGTCTGCCACAGCTCGATGCGGTCCCCCACCTCAAAAGGCCGATCGATGATCAGCAGGATGCCGGCAATCAGGTTGGAAAGCGTATCCTTGGCGGCAAAGCCGATGGCCACCCCTGCAACCCCCGCACCGGCGATAAACGGCATGACGTTCACACCCAGCATATCGAGCGCCAGAATAAAGGCCAGTGCATATAACAGGGCACTGGCAAACCGGTTCAGGAGATCGAATACGATGTCGTCGATTTTGGTGTGCTCGACGTCCAGCTGCTTTCGCAGCAGCCGAAGCACGATCTTCACAAAACCGGAGACAGGCGCAGCGAAAAGAATGATGAACCCGGCAATATAAATCTTCTCGATCAGCGCAACACCGAAAAGCCGGATCAGGTAGATCCCCAGCGTCAGCACAAGGGCAAAATAAGCGCTTTTGCGCAACAGCTTGAAAAAAGCAATATTGTTTTGGAAAAACTCCAGCCGGGCAAGCCGCCGGGCAAGGAATGCCAGCACTATCTTCAGGACGAACCAGGCGACCAGGGCGACCAGCAATGCCAAAACCGCTTTCGTGGCGGTCTGCACGTGGACGTTGGCGCCGATCAGCGAGTTGATCCACTGGTCATAGGCGCTGATTATCTTGTCCAGATTGATTTCCATCAAAACACCAGTTGGGGGGGGTTATCTCTCAGAAGAAAAAAACCGGGCTTTCAGAAATTCACGGTTCAAACGGGCGATATTGGTGATGTTGATTTCCTTGGGGCATTCGGCTTCACATTCCCGCTCGTTTGTGCAGTTGCCGAAACCGAGTCGATCCATTTCCCTCACCATTTGCGAAACCCGGCGAGCCGCCTCGGGTTTGCCCTGCGGCAGCAGGGCCAGGTGGGATACCTTGGCCCCAAGAAATAACATGGCCGAGGCGTTCGGACAGGCCGCCACGCAAGCGCCGCAACCAATACAGGCAGCGGCATCCATCGCCAGTTCAGCGGTTTCCTGTGGAACAAGTATGGCATTGCCGTCCGGCGCCCCCCCGGTGCTGGCCGAAATATAGCCCCCGGCCTGAATCAGCCGGTCCAGTGCGCTGCTGTCGACCGCCAGGTCTTTGATCACGGCAAAGGCCCTGGCGCGCCACGGTTCGATCACAATCGTATCGCCGTCGGAAAAGTGCCGCATGTGCAGCTGGCAAAGCGTGGTGCCCTTTTCGGGACCGTGGGGTCTGCCGTTGACCACCGCCCCGCAGGTACCGCAGATTCCTTCCCGGCAGTCATGATCGAAAGCGATGGGCTCGGCGCCTTCCAGGGTCAGCTGCTCATTGATGACATCGATCATTTCCAGAAAGGACATGTCCGTGGAGATATCGCGGGCCGTGTAGGTCTCGAGCCGGCCTTTGCTTTGCGAGTCCGGCTGGCGCCAGACCTTCAATGTGAGGTTAATCGATTTCGTCACTTGTAACTCCTTGTCGCCAGCTCGACGTTTTCAAACACCAGCGGTTCCTTGTGGAAATTCGGCTCGTTTCCCGCCCCGGTGTATTCCCAGGCAGACACATGGCTGAAATGTTCATCGTCGCGTTTGGCCTCGTTTTCCCCGGTCTGGTAGGCTTCATTGAAATGACCGCCGCATGATTCCTGACGATCCAGCGCATCGACGATCATCAGCTCGGCAAACTCCATGTAATCCGCCACCCGGCCGGCGCGCTCCAGGCTTTGATTGAAGTCTCGCTCTTGCCCGGGCACCAGCACGTTTTCCCAGAACTCCTCTCTGAGCTCCTGTATCATGCCGCGCGCTTTTCCTAAACTGTCGTTGTTGCGGGCCATGCCGCAGTGATCCCACATAATCAAACCGAGTTGCCGGTGGAAATCGTCCACCGTTCGCCGTCCGCCTACCGAAAGCAGCTTTTGGATCCGTTCACCGGTCTCGGCGGCCGCACCTTTGAAAGCCGGATGATCGGTCGTGAGCTCGGCAAACGAAGTGCCGGCGATGTAGCCGCCGATGGTATAGGGGATAACGAAAAATCCGTCGGCAAGTCCCTGCATTAAGGCGCTGGCTCCGAGCCGGTTGGCGCCGTGGTCGGAAAAATTGGCCTCTCCCATGACGAACAGTCCGTCGACGGTGCTCATCAGATTGTAATCCACCCAGAGGCCGCCCATGGTGTAATGAACCGCCGGATAAATCATCATGGGCGTTTCGTAGGGGTCCTCGCCGGTGATCTTCTCGTACATCTGAAACAGGTTGCCGTATTTGCGGGCAATCAGGTCCCTGCCGTCGCGCTCGATGGCATCGGCAAAGTCAAGATAAACCGCCAGGCCGGTGTCTCCCACTCCTTTGCCCTGGTCGCACTGTTCCTTGGCGTTGCGGGAGGCGACGTCGCGGGGCACCAGGTTGCCGAAGCTGGGGTATTTTTTTTCCAGGTAATAGTCTCGTTCCGATTCAGAAATCTGACCCGGCGGCCGGTTGTCGCCGGCGCTGCCGGGAACCCATACGCGCCCGTCGTTTCTCAGGCTTTCACTCATCAGGGTCAATTTGGACTGATAGGTCCCGTGAACCGGTATGCAGGTGGGATGAATCTGTGTAAAGCAGGGATTCGCAAAAAAGGCACCGCGTCGGTAGCATTTGAAGGTGGCCGACACGTTGGAGGCCATGGCATTGGTGGACAGAAAATAAACATTGCCGTAACCGCCGGTGCAAAGCACCACGGCGTGGGCCAGGTGCTTTTCCAGTTCGCCGGTCACCAGGTTCCGGACGACGATGCCGCGGGCCTGGCCGTTGGCCACCACCAGCTCGAGCATTTCCCGGCGCGGGAAGATCTGCACCTTGCCGGCAGCCACCTGTCGCATCATCGCGCTGTACGCACCCAGCAGCAGCTGCTGGCCGGTTTGGCCCCTGGCATAGAAGGTGCGGGAAACCTGAGACCCGCCGAAACTTCGGTTGGCCAGCAGGCCGCCGTAGTCCCGGGCAAAAGGAACCCCCAGCGCCACGCACTGATCGATGATGTTGTTGCTGATCTGCGCAAGACGGTAGACATTGGCTTCCCTGGCCCTGAAATCACCGCCCTTGACCGTGTCGTAAAACAGGCGCCAGATACTGTCGCCCTCGTTGGTGTAGTTCTTGGCAGCGTTGATCCCGCCCTGGGCGGCGATGCTGTGAGCCCTGCGCGGGCTGTCCTGGATGCAAAAGGTTTTCACATTATATCCCAGCTCTGCCAGGGAGGCGGAAGCGGTGCCGCCGGCCAGGCCGGTGCCAACGACGATGACGTCGAATTTTCTCTTGTTGGCCGGATTGACCAGCTTCAGCTCAAACCGGTGCCGATCCCACTTTTGCGTCACGGAGCCGCCAGGAACTTTGCCGTCAAGCTGCATATCGAATCTCCTCTGGGTTACGTTCCGAACCCGCTCGTATTACAGGTAAATCACCGAATCATGTTGTGCAGAGTCCACGTGTTACCCGCTATCCCGACTCAAGACACCGCCAGCAGATACACCGGCAGCAAGCCGAACCCGAGCCCCACCAGCAGGCTGAAAACAAGACCCGCCCCCTGGATCAGCGGCATATATTTGGGATGGTTTGCGCCCAATGTCTGAAACGCACTCCAGAATCCGTGGCTCACATGAAAGGCCGCAAGGATCATGGCGCAAACATAAAGGCCTACGGTCACCGGGTCTGTGAACGCAGCGGCGACGATGTCATAGATGGTGGTGCCGGTTTTGTCGACAAAGTGAAAATTCAACAGGTGGTAGACTACAAAGCCGAGCAGCAGGATTCCGGTATAGGGCATCGTGCGGGAACCGACTGAGCGTCCCCCCGCGCTTTTGGTGACCGCATAGCGGCTGGGCCTGGCCGTAAAGTTCTGATAAAAAAGCACCAGGCCGGTGAACACATGCACCGCCGCAAAAAACAGCAGTCCGGCTTCCATTACCTTCACCAGCGGCTCCAGCGAATGCAGGTGTTCGGCGTATGCGTTAAACGTTTGCCGGCCAACGTAAATGGAAAGATTGCCGGCAAGGTGAGCGGCAAGAAACAGACAGAAACCGAGACCGGTGACCGCCATCATGGTTTTCTTGCCCACGGAAGATGCAAAGGTTTGCACAATCCAGTTCATCACTGCCTCCGTTTGTGATGAATGTGATGCTGCGTAGAAAGTGCCCATCCACTGTCTGTGGCTGACACGGCTGTGTGTCCAATTCATAAATGAGGATTTTTTCCGTTGGACAGGGCCGCACCAGGGTCGCGGTAAGGCGCACTGGAGGTCCGCGGCAGCCCGAAACTCACCGAGAACGCAGCCCAGCGGGAAGAAGACCATTTATGGGTGGACAATAGCGAAAACAAGATAGTTTTATTAAGAATTGGGTTTTTTTCTGTCAACCCTTATTTCCTGTTCGAGGAGTCGCCTGAGCCACCATTGGTCCCATTCGGTCTCGAGGATTTCCCCGGCCAGCTGCTTGCCGGTGTCGGTGGTCAACCGGCGCACCACGGGCGGCAGCCACTTGGACGGAGATTGATACCCCAGATCGGAGAGAGCCTTTAAATCGAGAATCAGGGCCAATTGGTCAGCGTCGTGGGCCAGGCGAGCTTCCGGAGTTTGGTTGGCCTCGTATTCATCGATCAGCTCCGCCAGGGAGTCACCAAAGGGAAGATCCAAAACCGTATCGTCCAGCGCTTTGGTTTCGTCGGCCGTTACGTACTCTTTCTGAACGGAATTCAGGTCTCCGATTCGTGATTCAGTCAGGTCATGGACCAGGCTCATGCTGATCAGGCGCAGGGCATTTCGTTGTGGCTCCATGCGGCTCATAACAAAGGCAATAAAGGCCGTGCAAAACGAGTGATCGGCGACCGATTCTCTGCCGGCGCCGAGAAAACCGAACCCCGAGCGCGGTATGGCTTTCAGCATTCTGGCCTGAAACAAAAGGTCCGAAATCCGACTCATGCATTCTCCTTTTCTCGATCAGATCCGGTCATGGGATTTGTATTACGATCTGAATCCCGAAAATGCAACCGGAAAAGCAATTTTGTAAGCCGGCATCGACAACTGCTTGAAATTATGCGTCATATTTTCGCAAATCTTCCGGTTTGGGAGGCAATTTGCTTGACAGCGGGTCCCGGCTCGGTTACTCTTACAGATTGCATACATTGTATATGAGGCACAAAATGAGCTCCACCGACATCAATGTATTGGAAATCTTCCTGAACGCGGGGCTGGTCGTTCAGCTGGTAATGCTGCTGCTGCTGATGTTTTCGGTCACGTCCTGGGCGATCATCCTGATCAAATTCAGAATGATCGGCAGAGCATTCAAGGAATCCGCCGGCTTCATCGATTTTTTCTGGAAAAGCCGGGACCTGTCGAATGCCTTTGCCAGAGCCAAGCAGCTGAATTACAGCCCGGTTGCACGGGTGTTTCGGGTGGGTTATGTCGAGCTGAAGAAAGTGAGCCAGACCGGCGCAGCAATGACTTCCCAAACTGTCAGCGCCGAAGAACAGCCGATGGGGTTTCAATTCACCGGAATAGAGAACATCAAGCGTTCGCTGCGCCGGGCCATCGACACGGAGATGACCCGACTGACGCAGATGGTGCCGTTTCTGGCAACCACCGGAAACACCACGCCGTTTATCGGACTGTTTGGGACGGTCTGGGGGATCATGAACTCCTTTCACGCGATCGGACAGCGTGGTTCGGCCAACCTGGCCGTAGTGGCCCCGGGTATTTCCGAGGCGTTGATCGCCACGGCGGCCGGCCTGGCAGTGGCCATTCCCGCGGTGATCGCATTTAATTATTTCACCCAGAAGATCAGGGTGATAGAGACGGAACTGCAAAGTTTCTCGGCTGACTTTCTGAACATTGTCGAGCGGGATATCCTGCGGATTGAGAGAAGACGGCGATGATGATCGGCGGCAGACACGGCGGCTTCATGTCGGAGATCAACGTAACGCCGTTTGTGGACGTTATGCTGGTTTTGCTGATCATCTTCATGGTGACCGCGCCGATGATGATGCAGGGAGTCGACGTGACGCTGCCGGAAGCCACCGCCGAAGCAATGGCGACAGAGACGGAGCCGCTCATGCTGAGCATCGACAAACAGGGCCGGGTCTTTATCAACGACATTACCGTCTCGGTGGAAGATCTGCACACCAAGCTGGAGAAAATCCTGAGCGGACGCTCGGATCGCGAAGTGTTCCTGAAGGCTGATAAAGACGTGCCTTACGGGACGGTCGTACGAATCATGTCGGAAATTAAAGCGGCCGGTGTGGAAAAACTGGGCATGGTGACCCTTCCGGTGACGGAAGAGGCAGCCGCCAAACGATAACCCGGATCGACACGAATGGCACAGTCGTCTCACAGACTGAAAGGCAACGCTTTGGCCGGTACGAACGACGCCGGCGCCCCGGCGTCCTATTGCATCGTGCTTTCGGCCCTGTTGCACGGGGTGCTTCTGGTCGGGCTCGTGTTTATCCCGGACCTGGCGCCGGCAAAGAGAATGCGGCCGTCGGTCGTCAGTGTCAGCCTGGTGTCGCTTCCAGCTGCCGGGGATACGTCATTTCAAACCCCAGCGTCCGCAACGAATGCGACGGCCGAATCGCGGCCGGCTGAAAAACGGCAGTCCCCATCATCAAAATCGACCGAGAAGGTGGCCATTCCTGCAGCCAGGCCCAAACCGAAGAGCTCCCTGAAGCGCAAAACCTTTAAATCGTCGAAAGTAGTCAAAAGTGCGGTCGACCGCATCGAAAAGAAGCTGGTCGACAAGCGGCCGCCTTCCCTGGAGAATACGCTCGAACGGATGAAACGGGAAGTAGCGGATGACCAGGAAAACCGGCGCGCTGCATCGACCCCGTCACAAGGCCAGACGGCCGTGGGCTCTGTGACAGCAGGCGGCCCGCAGCTCTCTTCCGGAGAAATTGCCGACGGGATCCGGATATACCAGGCGGAGATTTCCTACCAGGTTCAGAAAAACTGTGCTTTTTCCGAGCAGCTGGCCGGTGCCGACAAGAAGCTTGAAGTTCTGATCGGCATACGGATCGCTCCGGACGGCCGCATAGCGGACTCGTGGTTCGACCGGCGATCCGGCAACCGGCATCTGGATGAATCCGCTCATCGGGCCATCATGAAAGCAGACCCGCTGCCGCCGCTTCCCAAGGGGCTGTTTGACGGAGATTACACCGTCGGTCTTCGATTCGGACCGGAAGGAATCAAGTGATGGGCCGGCATCTTGCGCCTTCGGGCGTGAAATCTGCCGGACGGCACAGTACCAAAATGAAGGCGAAATGCATGCGTAGATCCAGAGACTCGATGCCGGCCGTGTGGGTGGTGGTTGCATTGATGCTGCTGCCGATACCGGCCGGGGCCCAATACGAATACATCGACATCGACAAGCCTTTCCTTCGCAAAATTCCGATGGCGATCCAGGAGTGCGTGCCGCTGACCGATCAACCCATCGTGGCCGAACACCTGCTGCAGACGAGCCGGAAACTCACCGAAATGCTGGACTTCACCGGCTATTTTCAGATGCTGGATCAAGCGGCATTCCTGGTTGACCCGCTGAATCCCGCCATCAAGGCCGCCGATATCAAATTCGCCAACTGGACCACCATCGGTGCCGAACTGCTGATCACCGGCGGGATGGCCAAAAGCGGCGATATGATCGACCTGGAATTTCGGCTGTTTGACACCTTCTCCGGCAAGCGACTGGTCGGCAAGCGCTACCACGGCAAAATGGCCGACCTGCGCAGCATCATCCGGCGATTCTGCACCGAGGTCGTCCTGCAATTGACCGGCAACCGCGGTGTTTTTGGAAGTAAAATTGCCTTTGTGTCCACCGGTTCCGGCAGCAAGGAAGTTTACCTTTGCGATTTTGACGGCATCAACCCGAAGAAAATCACCGATCACAGCAAGATCAGCATCTTCCCGGCCTGGTCTTCCGACGGAAAATGGCTGGCCTATACTACCTATGCGAACAACAAGCCGGATATATTCATCCGCCAGCTCAACGGCAACGGCCGCGCCGTCATCGATGAAAAAGGCACCAACATGACGCCGGCATGGGCTCCGGGCAGATTCGAGCTTGCCGCATCGCTATCGCCGTCCGGCAACCAGGAAATTTATCTATTGACTGGAAAAGGAAAAATTATTAAAAGAATAACGAGAAATTGGGCGGCTGACCTTTCTCCGACCTGGTCACCGGACGCCAAAAGACTGGCATTTGTCTCCAGCAGATCGGGATCGCCCCAGATTTACGTACAAGAACTTGACTCGGGCCGGGTGGAAAGGGTAACATTCGAAGGCAATTACAACACGCAGCCGAAATGGTCTCCGATCGCAAACAGGATCGCATACACCCACACCACTGCCGAGACCGGCTTGAGCGACATATTCGTGATCGACATGGAAGATCTGGAGCCGATTCGCCTGACCGGCAATTCAGGTGACAACGAGTCGCCGGCCTGGTCTCCAGATGGTAGTTTAATCGTTTTCAGTTCTACGCGCGAAGGGCCATCCAGGCTCTACGTAATGACCGCCTACGGAACCGATCAACGACAATTGTTGTCCCTGCCGGGACAGCAGTCGAATCCGCGGTGGTCGCCTGATTTGAGTAATTACTAAGAAGTACTTGGCTTGGATTTGAAAGGAGGAAAAATGATGCGAAAGAAACAGTGGATTTATCTGGCTCTGGTTCTGATTATTCCGGCGATGCTCTTCACCGTCTCCTGTCAGAAACAGACCGTCAAAACCGACGAAGAAATGGAAGAAGTTGTAGTAGAAAAAGAAGTGGTTGTCGATGAAAAAGGAGAAGCGGTGGAAGTGACCTCCGATGCGAGTCTCGATGCTGACGAAGCCGCGCTGATGGCTGCCCGCAACATGTTTTTAAACGAGCACATCTACTTTGCATTCGACAGGTACAACCTCGATGATGTCGCCCAGGAAGTCCTGATGCGCAAGGCCGATTTTCTGCGAACCATGGCGGGCATCGACATCACGATCGAGGGCCACGCCGACGAGCGCGGCACCAACGAGTACAACCTTGCCCTGGGCGATCGCCGTGCCGAAAGTGCCAAATCGTTTCTGATCGATATGGGCATCGAGGCCTACCGCATTTCCACGGTCAGCTATGGTGAAGAGCGACCGCTCTGCACCGAGCAATCCGAAGAGTGCTGGGCCAATAACAGGCGGGATCAATTCGTCATCAACTAAAGGCGAATGCGCTCGCACAACAGGGTAAGCCGCTCGGAGAAGTCAACGAGCAAATCCGAGTGGCAGGCGAAAAGCACGTGTCAGCGGCGGCGCCGTGTAGACAATGCCCCGCCTCTGTTCCCCCTAAGGGGGCGTCCGGACATGTCGCCGGCTGCATTTCGCAGATGAACCGGACACAGAGCGGCAAGCGGTGGTTTTTAAGCCGCTTGCCGCTTTTGTTTCCACCGCTACCCGTCCTTGCTCGGCGGATTCACACCGATAACCGAAGTGCCGCAAAATGAAACAACTTACTATCATATCCCTGGCATTGATGACGCTGCTGGGCGGGTGCGCGGCCCGCACCGACATCATCGTTCTCGATGATCGCCTGGCAACCCTAGAGAACCAAGTTGAACGACAGCAGGCAGTGATCCAACAGGCCGGCAAGAGCACCGAGTCCAAAGAGAAAAACCTGCGCAACCAGTCCGCCAGCCTCCGGGTTCAGCTGGACGCCGTGCGGGAAGAAACCCAAATCCTGCGCGGAAAACTCGAGGAGATTGAATTCCTGCTTCAGCGGGAGCAAAAAGAAGTTGGGGAATCGGACAAATTGCGCAGGGTTCAACTCGACCGATTGCGGCAAGATGTCCAGGCCTCCAACAGCCGCATTGCTCAAATCGAACGGTATCTCGATCTGAGCACCGCCGCGGTGATCGGCGACAGCAAACCGGGCAGAGCGGCTGTCCCGCCGAGAACCGGCGGCAAAGCACTCGCCGAAAACGAGGTCTACCAGCTGGCAAAACAGGCCTTCGATAAAGGCGAATACGATGCCGCCCGGGAAGGGTTTCAGGAGCTGATCAAGCGCTACCCCAAATCGAAAAACGCGGACAACGCGCAGTTTTGGATCGGGGAGATCTACTACCGTGAAAAATGGTACGAAAAGGCCATCGTCGAATACCAGAAGGTGGTCGAGTCCTATCCAAAGGGCAACAAGGTCCGGTCTGCGCTGCTCAAACAGGGATACGCGTTTGCCAACATCGGAGATACCGCCAACGCCAGCCTCATCTTAAAGGATCTCATCCGGAGATACCCCGATTCAAGCGAGGCCGCCATTGCTAAAAAGAAACTGAAGCAGTTGAAGTGATGAAAGTGATCGGTATTGATCCGGGACTTTCTTCCACCGGTATTGGTATCGTCAGCGGTCACGGCGTAACCGTTACGTCACACGCATATGGAAGCATTCACACTTCCAGTGAAACTTCTCTGGCCGGCCGCCTGGATTGCATCCACGGAAAGCTGCTGGATCTGTTGCGCCGGGAGAAACCGGACATGCTGGTTATAGAGGACGTATTCTCTCTTAAAGAATACCCCAAATCCGGCATCATCCTGGGCCAGGTCTCAGGGGTCGTCCTGCTGGCAGGACACCAGGCCGGCATCTCCGCGGTGGAGATCCCCGTTCGCGAGGCCAAGCAGGTACTGACCGGAAACGGCAATGCGGCCAAGGCGCAACTGGAAAAATCGGTTCGCAGCTTGCTGGAAATCGCCACGCCGATCAGACCCTATCACGCCTCAGACGCCCTGGGGCTGGCATTGATCGGTTTGTACCGTTACAGCCGTGGAATGACGAGAAAAAAACCAACCGCCAATAAAACGTGACGGGCGCATACCAAATATTTCGACCGACGGCGCGGCACTTCATTGAAACCGCAGCCGGCTGCCGCGGGGCGGGACACCGACCATGATTGGCTATCTGGAAGGCACACTGCTGAAAAAAGGAGAGGACCGTATTTTACTTCTCTCCAACCAGATCGGCTATGAAGTTTTACTGCCGGCTTTTGTTATGGAAACCGTCCACGCTAAAAACACCGGAGAGCCACTGACGCTATATATTTACCATCAGCAGACGGAAAGACAACCGAAACCGGTGCTGATCGGTTTCAATCTGGAGGCAGAAAAAGAGTTCTTCCAACTCTTTGTCACCGTGGAAGACATCGGACCGCTGAAAGCCGTAAAGGCGATGACGATTCCGGTTCGGGACATCGCCCGGGCAATTGAAAACCGGGATGAAGCCAGGCTGCGGCAGCTCAAAGGCGTCGGCAGCCGGACCGCTCAGAAGATTATTGCAACCTTGTCCGGAAAGATGGACAAGTTCGCACTGATTCGCAAATCCGAGAAGATCCCATTTCCTGCGGAGATCGATATCACCAAACCGGTTATCGATGTGCTTGTCTCTCAGCTGGGACACCGGATCGCCGATGCGCGTAAAATGATTGCTGCAGCGATGGATCGCAATCCCGACGTACGCACACCGGAAGAGCTTTTCGATGAACTGTATCGGGGCGAAAAAGAAAAGTAAAATTATGTTTCCCTACAAAACGGGTGGTCAAAAAGCGGTAACCGGAACCAGCCGTCAGAGAAGGGCAGCTGCCCATTGGCCTGCCGACCGGGCTGAGGAGTTCTGAGTCCAGCGGCAATCAGCGTTACCTTTCGAGCGTATTTTTGCATGGCCGACAAAATTATCACATATTCATCCGAAGACGAAGAAATCGTATCCGGGAGCAGCCAGCCACCGGACCAGGAACCGGAGATTCTATCCCTGCGACCGGCCCACCTGGTCGACTATGTCGGTCAGGCGGAGGTGGTTGAGACGCTGAAAATCGCCCTTGAGGCTGCCAAGCTCCGAGGGGAGCCCATCGACCATGTCCTGTTTCACGGCCCGCCTGGTTTGGGCAAGACCACCCTTGCGCACATCATCGCCGCTGAAACAGGCGGCAATCTGACTGTCACCTCCGGACCGGCCCTTGAGAAGGGCGGCGACCTGATCGGAATCCTCACACATCTGGAAGACGGCGACATCCTGTTTATAGATGAAATACACCGGATTCCGCGGGCGGTGGAAGAGTTGCTCTATCCGGCCATGGAAGATTTCGCCATTGACTTCGTCTTCGACAAGGGAGTGCATGCCCGAAGCCATCGCTTTCGACTCGAACGTTTCAGCCTCGTCGGCGCAACCACCCGCATCGGGTTGATGTCTGCACCCCTGCGCGACCGTTTCGGCATCTTCCGCAACCTTGACTTTTACACCGAAGATGAATTGATTCAAATCACCCGGCGTTCGGCGAAGCTTCTCGATGCACCCCTGGACCAACGCGGTGCCGCCGAACTGGCGCGTCGCTCCCGGGGCACGCCGCGAATTGTCAACCGGCTGCTCAAACGGGTTCGTGACTATGCCCAGGTACGCGCGGACGGCACCATCACCACAAAGGTGGTGGAGGCAGCCCTTGCCCTGGAGGGAGTAGACGCCAGGGGCTTGACACAGTTGGACCGCCGCTTCATCAAAACCATCATCGAGTATTACGGAGGCGGGCCGGTCGGTATCGAGGCGATTGCCGCCACTTTGCAGGAGGAAACCGACACGCTGGTGGATGTCGTCGAGCCGTATCTGCTAAAGGCCGGCCTGATCGTGCGCACATCCGCCGGCAGAAAAGTTGCCGAAGAGGCCTATCGGCACCTTGGATACAAGATGCAGCAGAAGCTTTTTTGAACCACGGTAAAAGCCGTTTGGCTGTTGGAATCAGTCCGGCGGCACAACCACTGTCGTTGCATATGGCGATTATCACCTTGCTCACCGATTTCGGTACGACGGATCCCTTCGTGGGGATCATGAAAGGTGTCGTCCTGCAGATCAACCCGCAAGCCACCATCGTAGACATCAGCCACCAAATCGATCCGCAGGATGTGTTTCAGGCGGCCCACGAGATAAATTATTACTGCCGCTACTTTCCGGAAGATACGGTGCACATTGTCGTTGTGGACCCCGGCGTCGGAACCGACCGTGCCGTCCTGGCGATGCGCTGGCAGGCGCAGACATTGCTGGCCCCGGACAATGGTGTCCTGAGCCTGATCTTGCAGGATCATCCCAAACCGGAAATGGTTCGGGTTACCAATGAGCGTTTTTTTCGAAAGCCCGTCAGCCGGACTTTTCACGGCCGGGATATTTTCGCTCCGGTGGCCGCCCACTTGTCCCTGGGAGTGCCGCTAACCGCGTTGGGCGATCCAATAGCATCGAGTGAAGCGGCTGTCCTGGCAACGCCCAAACCCCGAATGGCGGAAGACGGCAGCCTCATCGGATCGATCGTGGCAATCGATCGGTTCGGGAACCTGATCACCGACATCGACCCGGATACAGTCAGGCGTTTTTTTCCCGATGTGGATCAGGAAAGCCTTTTATTTACCGTCGGCGGCCGGGTCATCGCCGGCGTCGCAGAGACCTATGACGTTGTGGGCCAAGGAGAGCTGCTGGTGCTGATCGGCAGTCGGGGCCGCTTTGAATTTTCGGTAAATCGAGGAAGCGCTGCCGGGTTGCTTGGAACCAAAAGATGCGACACCTTCAGGGTTCGATCCGGCCGAGCCGACTCTTCGGCTGCGGTTTGACCCGACCGGCTTGAGAATGATATGTATGGGCAGGACCGGTAAGGTATTTTGATCCGAACCCTCCTGTCCTTGTTTTTCTGTTCAGCGGGGAAGCTGTGCACACACCGCATGCCGCCTGAGGACGGCGGCGGTCTATCCCACTGCCAAAACCCGGTAAAAAAGAAAAGCGGTAACAATGGATTGGAAAAACACCCCGATCCCCCCGTTATAATACAACCAACACAAAGAAGGAAGACGAGATCAATGGACTCTAACCGGCGCGAAGCCGACTCAACCAGGCTCTCGAAAACCACCAGATCCGATCGAAGATGGACGCTTTTGTTTCTCGGCAACCGCGGAAAAACCATCACGTTTCGCCATTTCAAAGCCGTCGTCGTCGCCGCGATATTCATCCTGCTGGCATCAACGGCAGTGTCGGTCTGGTTCTGGTCGCTGTATCGGAACGTTCGCTTTGAAAACAGCGGGCTGCAGGAGGAGATCGAGAACATGAAGCAGGCCGTGGCTTCCGTGCGCGATGAGAAAGATATCCTGACAGCCCGACTGGTAGTGGCCGAATCACGGGTCGCCGGAATCATGGAAAGGGCGGCTCCCGAACAGAAACGCAAAGAGAAAGACGCCATCCGTAAAAAACCGGCTGAAAAGCAGCAGGCGGCACTGTCGGTTGCCGAAAAACCCGAGCCCCCCATGAGCGTCGATGTCCAAAACTTCATCGTTTTCTTTGAACCGGATATCAACACGTTGCGGGTCGAGTATAAATTGCGCAACACCGGCCGCCAGGGAAACCCGGTCAGTGGCCGGACGATGGTGATATTGAAAGAGGATCAAAAAAAACCGGATGATTGGCTGGTGATGCCCTCTGTTCCGCTGGTCGACAGCAGGCCGAAAGGCAACCGCGGCATGTACTTCTCGATCAACCGGTTCAGAACGGTGCGCTTTAAGGCCAACGACCAGATCGGGCCAGATCAATATAAGTCCGCAACCGTGTTTGTGTTCTCTTCCAAAGGCACGCTGTTGCTGGAGAAAGAGTTTCCGGTGGGAATTCAATCCAAAACCCTGACCATCGTGGAGCCGGCCGCACAGCGTTCGGGTGTATCGAAACCCAAACCCCCTGCCCCTGAAAAGCAAAAACCGCGGCCCTCACCTGCCCGATCGCCATCCGCCGCCGCTCCTGCGTCAGGTTCCCCGGGTGCTTCAGCAGCGTCTTCACCGGAGACTTCGACAGCCACTGCCCCGGAGGCTTCGACAGCCACTGCCCCGGAGACTTCGGACGCGGATGAACCCCCGGCTTCCGGATCTGCGAGCTCGCCGGAAAGTGATATCAAGCTGCCCTGAAGATTTGTTTTTACTTGAACAAAATATTGCCGTCGAAGTCCAGTTGCACGGTTTCGAAGTTCTGAAACGTGATGTCGGAAAAGGGCAACTGCAGTCGGGACTGGAGAATGGAAAACATTTCGAGGTAGGTTTTGAGTATCCGGCGGCTCCAGGGTAGCTCGAGTCGGGATGCCACCCGGCGGATGGCCGCTTTGGGTCCCTCAATCTCCAGATAATCGCCGAAGGGCATTTGATCCAGACAAAGATGGGTTTCGGCCAATAAGAAAGTCTCCCGCCATTTTTCGTATACCTGCCGACGCTCAAACCCGAGAAAGCCGAGAATCTGCTCCGTGGTATCGAAATCGGAGACCTGCACCTCCAGTTCCTTGTGGATCTTGAACTGCCGATCCCTGTCTTCCGGTTGGGATTTGCAGGTCAGGGTGGTCAGCGCGTCCTGCCGCAGTCGCAGCAGGCAATTCCCCCGCTGCAGTCTTGCGGAGGAATCGTCGAAGCGCACATTGGTTTCGAAATGCCGACCGGAGCTAGTCGCGCCCAGGTAGGTTATTTTCTTCCGCAGGGACCGGTAATCTGCAACCGAAAACTTGACTTCTATTTCAAGTGCTTCCATGTTCACCTTCCCCTGGAGGCAGCATCGTTGCCGGCATCCCGGCAGTCATTTTCGCACAGCACAGCGTGAACATCAAGGAACA
>CAJIBZ010000354.1_pt1 | contig 15876 bp, 14 predicted proteins | sample 9199481 | NCBI WGS metagenome assembly CAJIBZ01 (sample SAMEA7708318, study PRJEB35096) | sediment metagenome | biome: marine neritic benthic zone biome [ENVO:01000025]; feature: sediment [ENVO:00002007]; material: shallow marine sediment [ENVO:03000034] sea grass bed [ENVO_01000059] ...
CCCGCTTTCCAATGGCAATCGAAAGGTAGTCGTCCGGGACGATAACCTCCATGGCCCGATCGGTTTCGTCGATGACCACCCGGGCGATTTCCGCCGGGGCCAGGGCATTGCAGACGAATTTGGCCGGGTCGATGTGCCATGAAATAATGTCGATTTTTTCGCCGCGCAGTTCCTGAACGACGTTTTGAACCCGGCTGCCTTTCATACCCACGCAGGCACCTACCGGATCGATGTCGGCATTGGTCGAAGATACGGCGATCTTGGCTCGCACCCCGGGCTCCCGGGAAGCGGCCATAATTTTGACAACCCCTTCGCTTATTTCCGGCACCTCCGTCTTGAACAGGCTGATCAGAAAATCAGGATGCGTACGGGTTAAAATGACCTGCGGTCCGCGACTTTCGAGCAGCACATCCAGGATCTGCGCCCTGATTCGGTCTCCACGGCGATAGGATTCCCTCGGCACCTGTTCACGGGACGGTACCATGCCCTCCGTGTGTCCCAGGTTGACGATGATATCCCGCCGGTCGATGCGCTGGACGATACCGTTGATGATTTCCCCCCTGCGGTCGATGAAGCTGGCATAGGTGGCGTCTTTTTCGGCATCCTTTATCTTCTGGATAATCACCTGCTTGGCGGACTGTGCGGCAATTCGGCCGAAAGTGGTGGTATCCATCTTTGTGCCCAGACTGTCGCCGACCTGGCATTCCGGATCTAGTTTACGGCCTTCTGTGAGGCTGATCTGCAAGGCCGGCTCGGTGATTTCTTCCGCCACTTCTTTGAACTGAAATACTTCGATTTCCCCCAGTTCATCGCTGTAATGGACCTCAATGTCCATTTGATTTCCGAACTTTTTCCGGGCCGCAGATTTCAGGGCTTCTTCCAATGCACTGATCAAAACGTCGCGTGAGATGCCCTTGTCCTTGCTTACTTGTTCGACGACACGTTTTATATCTGAGATAAACATCCGTCTTCTCCGTGGTTGACGAGTCGCGCTTTGTTGATGTCATCATAGGGGATGGTGATCGTTTTGTCTCCAATTGACAGGGTCACCAAATCTCCCGAAATGCCGGTCAATACACCCGTGAAATTTTTTTGCTCGTCGATGGGATCGAAGGTCCGTATCTTTACGGTTTTACCACTGAACCGATCGAAATCAGATAATTTGCCCAGCGGGCGCTCCGTTCCTGGTGACGAGACCTCCAGGCTATAGGTCCCCAGGTCATCAAGGGAGACGTCCAGCAGATCGCTGACCTGACGACTGAAGTCCGCGCAGTCATCCAGGGTTATGCCGCCGGCCTTGTCGATGTACAGGCGCAGAATCCTGCCCCGGGCTTCCGATTGAAATTCCACATGGATCAGCTCCATGCCTTCCGCAGTGCAAACGGGTTCGGTCAGCTGGCGAACCTGACGGATAATCTCCGCGGTCCGCGCTCTGGACGTACGAACAGCTGCGGATGGGATGCGCTTTGATTTTATTTTACTTTTTTTCACTTTCACCGTAACTTTGTTGGCCTTTCCAAAAACGCAAAAAACGGGCCTTCCGCCCGTTTCTTGAGTCCGAGTGTGGTAAATGCGGTGGAGTTGCTCTACATAATTACGACCATACCCATTGGTTTACTCCAAAACACCTAAACTCAAGTCACCACCCTTACCCAGCCTTTGAAAAAGGCGGAGATTAGATGGAGCGGGCAACGAGATTCGAACTCGCGACACCAAGCTTGGGAAGCTGGTACTCTACCAACTGAGCTATGCCCGCCCACCAGATCGGATAATAGTTAGAACAAAAATATGTCGTTGTCAATATGTTTCATAAAAGTCTTGATCTTTACCGCTGATCTCATTAATGAATTTGCCCGACTGTCGGCGCTTTTCCATTTGCTTGCGGGGCCCCGGATGAAGCAAGCATCGCTACCGACAATAGCCGCTGTCGGACGGATTCGGTATCGAGACGCTGGACGAAATCGGCCAGCTCTGGTACCATTACCCTCATCATATGTCGAAAATAGTGTTCCGGGATTTCGGAAGGCGCAACCCCGAAGCCCGGGGCATATTTTTAAGATGATTGCAAATGGTTCACCATTTTGGGGGCGCCCGGTTTCAAGTCATTTTAGGGCGCCGCTGTGCTTGGGTACCGCACATTGCCGATCGCCGCTGATTGACGATTGTCGCTGGAAACGGGTAGGCTGCTGACGCTTCCATGTGATTCAAGGAAGGTGCAGCAATGATTGATATCGGCAGATCCGGCTGCCTTACGGTAGCCCGCATCTGCCCCGTCCGGGTGAGAGGATGAAAGAAGGTCGCAAAATTCGGGTTCGATTTACCGACAAGATGGTTTTGATCGGCTGCACCATCGCCGTCGTCTACTGGGTGCTCGATTCTTTCGTATCGATTTTCCTGACTTCCGAAGGACCCTGGCTGCAGCGAATACTCGGCTCGGATATGGACGAGATTTGGACACGGTTGATCGTGCTGTGCCTGTTTGTCATCTTCGGCTCTCACGCGCAGTTCACGATCAACGAGAGGCGAGAGGTGGCCAAGAAAATGGAGCGAGACCGGGCAACCCGCGAACGGTTCCAACGCCTGTTGTCGCCGGCACTGGCCGAGATGGTCGTCTCCGGCCAGCTGTTGGTGGAGAAAGGCGGGGTTTCCCGCGTGGCCACGGTGATGTTCGTCGACATCCGTGGATTTACGCCGATGAGTGAAAACACCCCGCCGGCCGATGTCCTGCAGATGCTCAACGAATATTTCGAGGTGGTTGTCGGGGTTGTTTTCCGGCACGAAGGGACCGTTGACAAGTTCATGGGGGACGAAATCATGGTGATCTGGGGGGCGCCGGTTGCGCATTCGGATGATCCGATAAGAGCCGTCCAGGCTGCCCTCGAAATACGAACCGAACTGAAAACCTTCAACCGGAATCGTGTGGCCGATGGCAAGCCGGTCATAAAGGTCGGTATCGGCATTAATTCCGGAAGCCTGGTCGCCGGGTATATCGGTTCTACCCAAACCATGAGTTATTCGGTTATCGGCGACACCGTCAATACGGCATCCAGGCTATGCGCTGCTGCCCAGAGCGGGCAGATCATCGTCTCCCAGAACACCCATAAACAGATGAACGGTCTCTTTGAAGCCGAGGAGATCGATCCTGTTCATGCCAAAGGCAAGTTCAATCCAATTCGGGTCTTCAATATCATCGAGGAAAAATCTCCCGCCACAGCGGTCTGAGCGCACTGAAAACAGCCAGCATGATCGCCGCATTCAGATGTTCGAACCGGATTTCATCCGCGTCTGCCCCGGCAGCAGGTACTAGCAGCTGTCTTACAAATAGTGGCCATGTGTGCGGACAGGGCGCGAGCCGGCGAAAAACAGAGCCATCAATGGCAGGTCGGAACCATTGTAAGCCCGCTTGCAAAGCAGTCATCGAGCGGGAAACGCTTTTTTGAGATGGATGGTGTGCTGTACGTCGAATCGCGCAGGCAAGGATCAGCGGTCGAGCAGGTCCCGTATTTCTTTTAGTTCGTTACGAACCGCTTCCAACAGATCGACGGAACGCGTCTCCGGATTCGGTTTTCTTTTCGCGGAGAGATGTTTTCGGGCGCCCTCGAGGGTGAATCTTTTTTTATGCAGCAGCTGTTTGATCTCCAGGATCGATTCGACGTCCGAGCGCCGGTACAGCCGATGGCCGGTCGGGGTGCGTTTGGGCCGGATTCTGGTGAACTCTGATTCCCAAAACCGCAGGACGTAGGCCGGAAGACCGGTGATCTTGCTCACTTCACCGATTTTAAAGTAGAGCTTGTCGGGGATGCTTCCATCGGCTGGTAAAGGTTTTTTTCGCATGTCTCAAGCCGGCAGCAATGCGTTGAACTCGTCTACCAGACGGGCCGTCGTTTCTGCGTGAAGGCGGTTGACCGCCTCATCTTCCAGGGTTCTGTCGGCAGCCCGGTAGACAATTCTAAATGAGATGCTTTTTTTCCCTTCCGCGATCGGCTTTCCCTGGAATACATCGAAAAGGTGCAGGCTTTCTATCAGGGTGTCACCGATCTGCATGACACGATTCAAAATGCCCTGGGCTGCCAAATCCTCATCGACAATCAAGGTGATGTCTCTGGACACGGAGGGAAACCGTGGAATCGGCTGTGATGTCTTCCGATCGGAGATCAGCGGCAACATCCGATCAACATTCAGTTCGAAAATGTAGGAGGTCTGTTTCAGTTCGTACTGCTTTCGCAGCCGGGGGTGAATTTCACCGAGAAGCCCCAGTTGCTGATCTCCGCAATGGATTCGGCCGGTATATCCGGGGCGGGTGTAGCGGCAGAAGCTGTCGGGTGCGCCGATGAATTCCACCGGAAACAATCCCAGCGCGTGAAGCAGCGCTTCCACCGCGCCCTTTACGTCGAAAAAATCACAGCCGATTTCCCGTCTGTGCCAGGATGGACGGTAACGGGCGCCGGTCCACAGGCCGGCGAGCATCTCGGTTTCCTCGGGCAGCTGGTCGGTGCCCTGCGCCAGATAGGTCTTGCCGGTTTCGAACAGCTTCAGGTGTTTTTCCTGATGGGCCAGGTTGTGGTGCATTACACCCAGCAGACCGGGTATCATGGAGCTGCGCATGACGGCCTGTTCCTCTGAAAGCGGGTTGAGCACGGGTACCGTATTTCTGCGGGGATCATCCGGTTCGAGTCCCAGCATGTCGCAGGCGTCGCGGGTGATAAAGCTGTAGGTGATCGCTTCGGAAAACCCGAAGCCGGTCAACAACTGCTTGATCCGGTTTCTGACCTGCAGCGGTTTGGGTGTCGGTCTGCCTTCAGCCGGCATTTTGGGATGGGTCAGCGGAATGTGTTCGTAGCCGGAAAGCCGGGCGGCTTCCTCCATCAGGTCCTCCGGTCGAGTGACGTCGACCCGGTAAGAAGGCGGCACAACGGTAAGCGTGCGGGCGTTTTTTTTCTTTATTTTGAATTCGATCGATTCCAACAGCGATCGAATTTCATTGGCCTCGAAAGAAGTGCCGAGCAAGCGGTTGGTTTTTTCGATGTGCAAATCGATGGCATGTGTCGGCACCGGGCGGGGGTGCTCGTCGATAAGCCCGCTGACCAGCTTTCCGCCGGCAATCTCTTCCATCAGGCGGGCGCTGCGGTTCAGAGCGTTGACCGTTCCTTTCGGATCCACCCCCCTTTCAAAACGGTATGAAGCGTCTGTCGCCAATCCGAGCTTTTTGGCCGTTTTGCGGACACTGCCCGGATTGAAATACGCACTTTCGATCAGCACTCGCCGGGTGGCGGGTTCGATTTCAGAATTCATTCCGCCCATGACTCCGCCGATGGCTACCGATTTTTCGCCATCGCAGATCATCAGCATTTCGCTGTCAAGCTGCCTTTCTTTCTGATCCAGGGTCACGAATGTCTCCCCGCTGCGTGCCGTTCTGACAACGATTCGGTTTTCCGCCAGGCGATCGAAATCGAAAGCATGCAGGGGTTGGCCGGTTTCCATCATGACGAAGTTGGTGATATCGACGATGTTGTTGATCGGGCGCAGCCCAACGGAAAGCAGACGATCCTGCAGCCAGGCCGGTGAGGCTTTGATGTCGATGTCGGTCACCATGCGGGCAGCATAGCGGGGGCAGAATTCGGGGGCTTCGATGGTCACCGAAGTCATTGTAGAGATGTCGCTGCTGCTGTCGGAGAGGTGATAATCGGGATACGTTATCCTGGTTTTCTGAATACCGGCAAGTTCCCTGGCGATTCCAATAATGCTCGTGCAGTCGGGTCGATTGGGAGTCAGGTCGATTTCAAGTACCGGGTCGTCCAGTCCCAGGGCTTCATGCAGCCGCTGGCCGACAGTCAGCCCACCGTCCAGTTCCCTGACAACGCTTGTCTCCGGGCCGATACCGAGCTCGTGTTCACTGCAGATCATCGCCTCGGAGCGCACACCGCGAATAGCGCCGGCACTCAGAACCGTGCCGTCCGGCAAAACCGTTCCCGGCAGCGCAACCGGGACCAGCAAATCGTTGCGAACATTGGGTGCACCGCAAACGATCGGGACTTGGCGCTGACCGATATCCACGCTGCACAGGGTCAATGCGCTCGATTTCGGGTGACGGCCGGTCTCCACGACCCGGCCAACAACCACGCTTTGCAGATAGGCGAAGCGGTTTGTTACCGATTCGACTTCCAGCCCGACCATTGTCAGGGCTTTTGCCAACTCGGTTGCGTCCCGATCGATGGAGACATAATTTTGCAGCCAGCTCAAACTTACTTTCATGTTACAATTGCCTCAGGAATCGGGCATCGTTTTCAAAAAACTTGCGGATGTCGTCGATTCCGTATTTCAGCATGGCGATTCGTTCCACTCCCATGCCGAAGGCGAAACCAGTATATTTGTCCGCATCGTAGCCGACATTTTCATAAAGCGCCGGGTGCACCATCCCCGAACCGAGAATCTCGAGCCAACCGCTGTGCGAGCAAACCCGGCAGCCGGAACCCCTGCAGATGACGCAAAGTATGTCCACCTCCGCACTCGGTTCGGTGAAAGGGAAAAAGCTGGGCCGAAATCGAAGAGAGGTCTGCGGGTCGAACATCTGGTGAACAAACGTTGTCAATACCCCTTTTAAGTCTCCAAAGGAAATCCCCTCATCGACAAGCAGGCCTTCCACCTGATGAAACATCGGTGTATGGGTCAGATCGGAATCGCAGCGATAGACCTTGCCGGGAGCGATAACGCGGACCGGGGGCTGCTGTTTTTCCATTGTTCGTATCTGAACCGGGGATGTATGAGTGCGCAGAACAATATTGTCCGAAATATAAAAGGTGTCCTGCATATCCCGGGCCGGATGGTTCTTGGGAATATTCAATGCCTCGAAATTGTAGTAATCCAGCTCGACTTCCGGGCCCTCGGCGATATCGAACCCCAAGCGGGAAAAGATGTCGCATATTTCATCGGTGATACGGGTGATCGGGTGCAATGTTCCGCTTGGCGTCGGGCGGCCCGGAAGCGTGACGTCGATCCGTTCCTTTCTCGCTGTGCCGGTCCGGTTCAACTGCTCGGTGGCATCGCGGAACAAGCGTTCAAGCTCCTGCTTGATCTCGTTGGCACGTTTGCCGATCGTGGCCCTTTCTTCCGGCCGGTACTTGGAAATGCTGCGCAGAAAGCGGGTGACTTCGCCTTTGCGGCCCAGGTATTGGACGGACAGCGCCGTGACGGCCTGAACGTCCGCGGCTGATTCAAGCTCGCTGATCGCCTTTGAATAGATTTGATCGATCGTTTCTTCCACAGTACCCCCACCTGCGGCGCGTTGTCTTGCAGCTGCGGAGCTGCAGGTCAAAACAGCGTCGCCGGGACCGGATAAGTCCGCCGGTGGTAACATCGGCGGTGATTCACGTTCGGGTTCAGTGCGATTACAGCTGTTGGGCGGCGAGTTTTGCGATCTGGGCAAAACCGGGCGGATCCGAGATGGCCAGCTCGGCCAGGACTTTTCTGTCAAGCTCGACGCCGGCCAGTTTAAGGCCGTGCATGAATTTACTGTAAGACAGTTCGTTCAAACGCGCAGCTGCATTGATGCGCGCAATCCAGAGTTGGCGGAAGTCGCGCTTGCGCCGTCGGCGATCGCGATAGGCATACATGAGCGCCTTGTCCACGGAATCCGCGGCTGTACGGTAGAGCTTGCTGCGGCCACCCCTGAAGCCCTTGGCGAGCTTCAACACTTTCTGGCGGCGTTTCTTTGCTTTGAATCCTCTTTTAACTCTCATGATCTTACTCCTGAATCAACTTACCCATTGGGCAACAGCAGTCGGACTTGTTTCCGATTCGCTTTGGCGAGCAGCTGATTTTTTCGTAACTGCCGCTTTCGTTTTGTAGATTTTTTCGTCAGTATATGACTGGCAAAGGACTTGGAAAAAACGACCTTTCCGGTGCCGGTCTTTCTGAATCGTTTGGCAGCTGCACGATTTGTTTTTATTTTCGGCATGTTATCTCTCCTGTGTCACCTGGTCCGCTGACCGCTTCGGTTCGCATCATTCGGGCCGTCTGCCCGGGCCGATCCAAATCCGTGCCGTCAATGATAATACCGTTTATGAGAAAAACCAAAAAAAAAGAGATGGCGTTGGAAAAGAAATCACTTCCGTTGCACGCCACCTGCGCGCGATCAATGCACTGTCGCAGTCAATGGGGTCCCGGTTGGTATCCAAAAGCGCATCGGATCGCAAGGGGCGATCGGTTACTTTGGCGAAAGTACCATCATCAGTGTCCGACCCTCGAACTTGGGACGTTGCTCGATCACGGCAATGTCAGCCGTTTCCTCGGCAATTCGCTCGAGCATTTCGTTTCCGAGCCGGGATAAGGTAATTTCCCGTCCACGGAACATGACGGTTACCTTTACTTTGTCTTTTTTACCGATGAATTTTTTGATGTGACCCAGTTTTACCTGTAAATCATGTTCACCGGTTTTCGGTCGGACCTTGATCTCTTTCAACTGAAAGGTGGACTGCTTCTTTTTTGCTTCCTGTCTTTTTTTGGTCTGTTCGTACTTGTATCGACCATAGTCCATTATTTTACAGACAGGAGGGCTCGCATTGGGAGAAATCTCAACCAGGTCAAGTCCAAATTCACCTGCGGCGTTGAGTGCCTCCGCAATCGGCACGACTCCGATTTGTTCTCCGTCAGGATTGATGAGCCGCACTTCCCTTGCCCTTATGTTTTTATTGATGCCGACTCGAGGGGCTCTGCTTGGTCTGTGTGTTTTACTTTTTAGCGCTATTCCCGCACCTCCTGTTTGAAAAGGGTTTTTACCTTGCGTCTACCGGACCGCGGCAAAGAATTGATCGCTGCAGCAGCCATGGCCGGTGGACGAAATTTAGAACAGTGGACTAACCAATAACATTAAGAAATGCAACAAAAAAATACAAGAAAAAAATCAAGATATGATTCAGGCTGCGGCCTTGACACCTGTTTGCCCCACCGCCTATAATTTACAGCACCCCCGCCGGCCATGAATTTTACGCGCCGCTCCAGCAGTGATGCGCCAGAGGATCCGGCGGGGGCACCAAACTACCCGAAAAAAGGAAATCCTCTATGAACTATCGTCTGATGGCCCTCAGTTGCCTGTTGATGGCATTGCCTGCTTTGTGTCTGGCGGAAGATACCGGTGGTATCCTGGTAGCTCTCAAAGGCCGGGTCTGGGTCCAGGCGCCGGGTGATGCGGAGCACCGGGCGCGTGTCGGCGATCGGTTGGCAGCCGGAACCCGCATCCGAACGGGTGCCGATGGGCAGGCCGAGATCGAGCTGTTTGATGGCTCGACCTTAATTGTCCGCGACCGCAGCTCAATACAGCTCTCCGGTATCCAGCGACAAAAAGAAAAAAAGACATCCCTGCTGATTTTTTTCGGCCGGGTATGGAACAAAATATCGCGGGCGGTTGGAAAACAGGCCCGATACGAGATCAACACACCGCTTCTGGTGGCCGGTGTGAGGGGCACCCAGTTCGAAGCCGGTGTTGGCGATGACGGTTCCGTTCGCATTGTCGTACGGGAAGGAATGGTGGAGGTATCCGGTGAAGGACGCGGTGAAACCATTTCCCGGGATCAACAAATCGAAGCCGATACGGATGGTTTGACGCCCTTGCGGTCGACTCTGGAACGTGTGAACTGGTATCAGTGGCGTGCCCGCAAACGCGATCGCCTGCGAACCGAAGGTCGCCGGATGGTGGACAGTTTTGCGAACCGTATTGAAAACAGCAAAGGTGAGCTTTCCGGCTATCGGGCACGGCAAAGAGAGATTGAAAACCTGCGCGACACCGCCCTGGCAGCTGCCCGCGAAGGTGACACCGCAGCTATCGAAGAAGTGCGGCAATACAACGATGAGCTTGTCGCCATCGCCGATCGGATTGCCAATCTGGGAGACGCCGCCGGAAGTCAGTTCGGGTTGGTGAACCATTTTGCAGAGCTGGCGCTGGATTCGGATTTTCAAATGATCGACGGCGCATATGTGCAGGCCGAGGCAGCCCGCATGCTGCGGATCAAGGAAGAGTTCGACCGGATGATCGCCGAGGGAACCGACATTTCCATGGAAGCGATGGAAAAAATGCTGATGGAAATGAGCGAAGGTCGCCGTGGCAGCCTCAAATTTGAGAAAGGATCGTCCGCCCGGGATTTATGGGGGGAGCCGCCGAAAGAAACCACGCCGTAAACGCTATCGATCGGAAGAACATGGTTCAGCCTGGCTGAACCATGTTCTTCGGGCGGTCATAGCCGGCAGATGGTATCGTCACAGGGACAGCTGTCGTCCACCTCATAGCAGTATACGATCCTCGATTCCATTTCCGCACGTTGCGCAGATATCTTTTCAAATCCAAAACCCGCCATCATCTCGACCAGCTCTACAGATGAAGGAATCGCCGGCAGTCCGCTGCGAACAACCTCGCTGCTTGCGCCGTCAAGGATATCGGCGTCTTCTCCGTTGGTTACCACCACGATGGGCACCATGTGTCCGGACACGAGCCGGGACGCTGCCAGGGTACTGCGGTGACGGGTGGTCAGCGAACCAGGCCCGTACTTGAGGATCATCGCTACTTTTCCTGCCGAAGTGATGACGAAATCGATCGGAACGATGGCCCGATTATCATCGGCCCGGCACACCAACGGGAAACGTGTCTCGATCTGTCTGCGGTCATACCCTTTCTGCTCCACCAGCAGGTGCCCCAGCTTCTGACGATAACGCTCATCATGGGTGTCGGCAACGGTCTCTCCGGTGATGGTATCGACCAGCTCTCCCAGTACCAGGTGGTGTCCGTTCATCAATTTGGCCTTTACATGGGATGCGGCAACCGCTATCAAAGGCGCAGCCATTTCCCGCCGCAACCACTGCAGGGTTAAAGATTAAAGAATATGGATGCCGAATGCAGGATCAATGGCCATTTTCAATCGGTATCTGTTGACATTATAGTGCCGTTTTTATGGGAGTTCAAAAGAAAATACCATGAAGCCTTCCGGCCCAATCGATCTAATCCGCCATGTGCCGGATCGGTTCGCCCCATATGCGGCAAGGCTGCGGGAGATTTTCACGGCCATGGATTTGGCATATGCTGCAGCTGCCGAAAAGTGCGGGTTTCACTGCTCGGGCTGTGAAGACAACTGCTGCCGAACGCTTTTTTACCATCATACGTACCTGGAATTATTTTATCTTTTCAGCGGGTTGGAAGGTCTCAAGCCGGAGCGGCGATCAGCGCTTCAATCCCGGGCCAACGATGTTTGCCGGCAGTTGGAGGCGGCCCCGGCAGAGAGTGGGACATCGCGGTGGATGTGCCCGCTGAATTTCAGCGGCCTTTGCGGGCTGTATGCATATCGGCCGATGATCTGCCGCTTTCACGGCATCCCGCATGTCTTGCATCGCCCGGATGGCAGAAAAATGGTCGGCCCGGGCTGCGACGATTTTCAGCGGCAATGCGGATCCCCCGGCGATGCGGTTTTGGATCGGACACCGCACTATGCGGCCCTGGCGACCCTTGAACGGGAATTTCGCCAGGCAATGGGGCTGACCGACAAGCTACGGTTGACCGTGGCAGAAATGATAATTCAGTTTATATATTGATATATAACCATTTCAATATAATATAAAAATCGAACTTATTTTGTCTGATGCTTTGATCCAAAAAACCGAAAGTTTTACATGAAATAAATGAAATCTGTAGCCCAATCCGACATCGAATCGCTGCCCGGCATTCGGTTGAAAGCCGGTGACATCTTCCGGTTCCGCTGCCATGCGGATATTGCTTGTTTTAACCGTTGCTGCCGCAATTTGAAGCTTTTTCTGTATCCATATGACGTGATCCGTCTGAAAAACGCCCTCGGCATGACCTCGAACCGATTTCTGGACGAACACGTGGATGTCGTGTTGCGGGAGGAGAATTTTTTCCCCGAAGTGCTGCTGCGGATGGCCGACAATGAACATCGAACGTGTCCATTTTTATCAGACGCCGGCTGCCGGGTCTATCCGGACCGGCCGGACACCTGCCGATTTTTCCCGGTGGAACGCGGCCTGCTGTTTGATGCCCACCGGCAAAAACCCGATCCGGTTCACTTTTTCCGCCCGCCGGATTTTTGTCTCGGCCAGCACGAAGATCAAGAGTTAACTGTCGCCAGCTGGGCGCAGGACCAGGAGGCTGCAACTTACGATCGCATGACCACCGGCTGGGCACAGGTCAAACAGCTGTTTCAGAACGATCCCTGGGGAGCCGAGGGGCCCGGTGGCCAAAAAGCCAAGATGGCTTTTATGGCGACATACAACATCGATGCCTTCCGGCAGTTCATTTTTGAAAGCACCTTTTTAAAGCGCTTTCGGGTAAAGTCGAACCGGGTGAGAAAAATCCGTACGGACGATGTGGAGATGATGACGTTTGGATGGGACTGGATCAAGCTCTTCGTGTTCGGAACCCCGTCCAAAATAATCCGACCACGATGAACCGCTATCCGGCCGGTTACATCTAGTTGGGCCTATCCAAAATCGGGTCTTTGCGGAAATCCGGTATTTCGGACGGCGGTGCCGGTCGATTTGCGCGATCCATTGGGACGATCTCAGGAACCCGGATCCTTTCTGAAAACCTGCCGCACAACGAATCGGTGGCCGAATGCGAACAACTCCATCTCATCGGCTACCAGGCGTTTGACGGTTTCGGCCGAAAGGGGCCAATCCGCCAGCAGTCCTTTACAAAGGATGTGGTCACGGAAGGCGTCGATGTCGTAGAGCGCAAGATGAAAAAGGTGCCGGCAGCGAAGATCCAGCGGACCCGGAGCCAGTTGATTTTTTAGCCCGATAATTTCCAGGAACCGGTCGTTTTGCTCCAGGTAGACATGCAGGTGCTGGCTTTGGAGCCACTGCCGCGCGGTTTGGCGGGTGTTTTGCTGAAACCCGAGGCAGTGGGGCTCCCGAATCAGGGCAAAGTGTTCTGCAAACCGGCCGGTCCGCCGGCAGCGGGAAACCGCCCGGGCAAGCGGATAAATACGACAGGAGGACGGCCGATTCGAGTAGACTGCGCAGCCGGAAGTGGTAACAAAGGGACACTCCCCTTCAGCTCCGGTTTTGGGCCGCAGGGTGATGACCGGAAGGCCGGTTTCCGGTCCGCTGTGCCGGGAGGTGTAGGTGTCCAGGAATTCCCCGGAGCCGATTCCCAGGTGGTTTTTCAGCTGCAGGATGTCGTAGGGGGTCAGAAACTGGTTCAGATTTCGGCAGCAGGCATTGAAACACGAAACCGCACTGCTGCAATCAAACGCAAAGCTCTCTTTCTCCGAAACCGGTATCAGCCCGTCACTGGATGGAAGCGGTTTTCTTTGCTGCATGGCCTCATTTCTCAGAAAAAGACGGTGGAATTCGACGGTGAGGGCCCATCTTAGCGGTTTGGCGGTCAAGATTCAACGCACAAATGGTTCCTTTTCGCAACCTGGGAAAAACAACCGATTTCTGCAGGGCGTGCAGCCATCGATTGGAGCGGCATCCGTTTAAAATCGACAGCCAAAGATTGTACAACATGTAGTGGGCATTTTCGAAGACTCGACCACATCTTGTTACACATCGGAATTGACCGGAACCGTTTAACTATTTTGGTTTTTGTGCTCGCAAAAGTTCTTGACAAGGCAAATCTTGAATGATAAAAGTTCTACCTTGCGATGGAAGTTATCTAACTGATTTTACTAAACATTTCATGCTCGCTCCCTGGCGTGTGGGAGCCGAAACGGTTTGCCCGAGTCGATTCCGCGAGAGGTGAGATCGACGAGAAAATATCATCTGATTGTGCCGAAATAATGTCAGGCCAATAAGAGAAGGGAGGTGTGGCGGACGTAGAACACGGATTTCAAGATGGTAAAGATTTGTAGAGTCGAAAATCGATTGAACACTTAAATTAGGAGGTACGCTAGATGCCAAGCTTTGTAATCGATGAAAAATGTGATGGCTGCAAGGGCGGCGACAAGACTGCATGCATGTACATTTGCCCCAACGATCTGATGGTGCTGGATCCTGACGCCATGAAGGCATACAACCAGGAGCCGGATCAGTGCTGGGAATGTTTCTCATGCGTCAAAATTTGTCCCACGCAGGCCATCGAAGTGCGCGGTTACGCTGACTTCGTTCCGCTGGGAAGCAGCATTATGCCGATGCTGGGTACCGAAGATGTGATGTGGACCTGCAAATTCCGCAACGGCGTCATCAAACGCTTTAAGTTCCCCATCCGGACAACTCCTGAAGGCGCAGCCAATGAATATCCGGAGCTGAAGGGACAGGATCTCGAGAGCCAGCTGCTGTCAACCGAGGAAGCCGATGGCTATCAGATGCCCAATCCCCAGGCGACGGTATAATCAGCGCCGGGATGTTTACTGTACAATGAAAGATCAACTGTGAAACCTATCGTAAGGAGGATAGAATATGGCATTACCGAATAAACCCAAAGGTGAACTTAAAGCCGTAAAGGATCCGGAACTCGAAGAAATGGAAGTCGACCTTCTGATCGTTGGCGGTGGTATGGCGGCTTGCGGAGCTGCATTTGAGGTAAAGAAATGGCTGCAGCCGGATCAAACGGTCCTGCTGGTGGACAAAGCGGCAATGGAAAGAAGCGGTGCCGTCGCACAGGGTCTTTCTGCCATCAATACGTACATCGGCAAGAACTCTTCCGACGACTATGTACGCATGGTTCGCAACGACCTGATGGGCATTGTACGCGAAGACCTGATTTTTGATCTGGGCTGCCACGTGGACGACTCCGTCCATCTGTTCGAAGAATGGGGACTGCCGATCTGGAAAAAGAGCGCCGAAGGCAAAAACCTGGACGGCAAAAAAGGCCAGACCATGGGAACGCTGAAGGCCGGGGCCGAGCCGGTGCGTACCGGCAAATGGCAGATCATGATCAACGGTGAGTCCTACAAACGGGTGGTGGCCGAGGCCGCCAAGAAAGCTATCGGCGAAGACAACATCCTGGAACGGGTGTTTATCGTCGAACTGCTGCTGGACAAAAACAAGCCGAATCAGATCGCCGGTGCAATGGGTTTTTCCGTACGGGAAAACAAGGTCTATATGATCAAATGCAAAACCGCCGTGATCGCTTGCGGCGGCGCGGTCAATATCTATCAGCCGCGTTCGGTTGGAGAAGGCAAGGGCCGTGCCTGGTATCCGGTTTGGAACTCCGGTTCCACCTATTATCTCGGCATGCGGGTCGGTGCTGAGCTCTCCATGATGGAAAACCGGTTCACCCCGGCTCGTTTCAAAGACGGTTACGGCCCGGTAGGGGCCTGGTTCCTGCTGTTCAAGGCCAAGACCCTCAACGGTCTCGGAGAAGCGTTTGCCGGCAGCGATGCCGCCAAGCAAGAGCTGGAAAAATTCGCTCCGTACGGAACCGCGGCCATCACGCCGACCTGTCTGCGGAACCACTTGATGCTCTTTGAGATGAAAGAAGGCCGCGGGCCGATCATGATGGACACCGTAACCGCCCTGGCCGATCTCAGTAAGACCATGGACAAAAGAGAGCTCAAGCACCTCGAGTCCGAGGCCTGGGAAGACTTTTTGGATATGACTTGCGGTCAGGCCAATCTCTGGTGTGCCACCAACACCGAGCCGGAAAAGAAGAACTCCGAGGTTATGCCGACCGAGCCGTATCTGCTCGGTTCTCACTCGGGTTGCTGCGGTTTCTGGGTATCCGGCCCGGATTACGACTGGGTGCCGGATGCCTACAAGATCAAGGCCGACAACGGCAAGGTGTACAACCGCATGACCACGGTTAACGGTCTGTTCTCCGCCGGCGATGGCGTGGGCTGCTCCGGCCATAAGTTTTCTTCCGGTTCTCACGCGGAAGGACGCATGGCCGTCAAACAGGCGGTGCGTTACGCCAAAGACCATGCCGACTACTCACCG
>CAJIBZ010000164.1_pt1 | contig 15513 bp, 12 predicted proteins | sample 9199481 | NCBI WGS metagenome assembly CAJIBZ01 (sample SAMEA7708318, study PRJEB35096) | sediment metagenome | biome: marine neritic benthic zone biome [ENVO:01000025]; feature: sediment [ENVO:00002007]; material: shallow marine sediment [ENVO:03000034] sea grass bed [ENVO_01000059] ...
AAAGCCGTCGAATTCGTCGGTGCCGACCGGGTTGGCCAAATCAAAAGCCGCTCGGCCGCTCGGCGGGTTCGTACTGCCGACAAACGAGCTGCCGCGATTCACAACGATTCCTGATCGGGCACTGCCTGATTTACAGCGCGATCCACTCGTCCAAATGGCTATGCCAAACAATCAGTTTGCCCATCATGCGGAATGACGATGATTTCTTCCGGGCGGATGCGCACGCACACTTCGTCTTTGATTTGGAACTGCCCCGCATACGCAGGCGCACGGGTGAACAACACGCCTGCTTTTGTCTCGATGGAGTATTCGATGATCGGCCCCATGTAGGCGCTCTGAAGGACTACGCCGGAGAGAGCCTGCGGTGAGGATTCCTTTTGGGGGACGACTTCGAGGACTTCCGGACGCAAAGAGAGTTTCACCGGTCCATTTTGCTGCGCGGACTGCTTGCTCTCGGTCACGGTGATCCGAGCATCACCGACTTCGATCTGCCTGCTTTGCCCGTCCCCGCTGATTACGGCGTCGACCACATTCGATTCTCCGATGAAATTTGCCACAAATTCCGTCTCCGGACAGTGGTACAGCGATTGCGGCGGTCCTTGCTGTTCGATAGAGCCTTCGCGCATGATGATGATCTCATCGGAGACGGCCAGGGCTTCGGCCTGATCGTGAGTGACGTATATGGACGTAATTCCCGAATCCTGCTGGAGTCGGCGGATGTCGTCGCGCATGCTGCGGCGCAGCTTGCTGTCAATGTTGCTCAGCGGTTCATCGAACAGCAGCACCTTGGGGCGCAGCACCATGGCACGGGCGACTGCCACGCGTTGCTGCTGGCCGCCTGAAAGTTCGTCCGGGTAGCGACTCTGGTAGCCGTCCATGTCCACCATGTCCAGGACCTGACGAACCCGCTCGCGGGTTTTATCCGGAGCGGTCTTTAAAACGCCGAGACCATAACCGACATTTTGCTCCACCGTCATGTGCGGAAACAGCGCATAGGATTGAAACACCATACCGATGTCACGGCGGGTGGCGGACAACTTGGTGACGTTTTCATCACCGAACCAGATTTCTCCGGAGGACACGGGCTCCAGCCCGGAAACAAGCCGCAGCAGCGTTGTTTTACCACAGCCGGACGGTCCGAGCAGCGTTGTCAGTGAACCGGGCGCAAACTCGATGGTGACGGCGTTCAACGCTCGCACCTTGTCAAAATGTTTGGAGACATTTTCCAAAACGATCTTGATAGAAGAATCAATCATTAGGGCCTCATATCGTTTTGACCTGCTTGTCGATTCTGGAGCTTCCCGTGAGGATCTGAACCAGCAAGGTAAAAATCAGCATTGTGAAGATCAGAACCGATCCGTACGCCACGGCCACGCCCGTATCACCGCTCTCGACGCGGGATAGAATATAGGTGGTGGCCACGTCGGTTCCAGCCGTTGCCAGGAAAATTACCGCGGAGACTGTCGTCATGGCACGAATGAAACTGTAAGCCATGGATGTGACGATGGTCGACTTCAACAGCGGCAGGAGAATGGAGCGGATGGTTTTCAGGCTGCTTGCTCGCTGCAGCAACGACGCTTCTTCCAGGCTCGTTGAAATTTGGCTCAAGGCGGACATCCCCCCCCGAATGCCCACCGGCATGGCCCGGATGGCCATGGTGATGATCAGGATGGCCGCCGTCCCTGTTAATTCGATGGGCGGCGTATTGAAAGCCAGGATGTAAGCCACGCCGATTACTGTGCCGGGAATAGCGAAAATCAGGACCGTGCCGAAATCGATAAGACCGCGACCGAAAAACTGCTTTCTGGTGAGAATGTAAGCGATCAGTACGCCCAAGAGAGTTGTCAGTGGAGCGGCAAGCATCGAGTAGGTCAAGGAATTCAGAAAAGATGGCCACGCACCGGACTGCAGACCTTTTGACCACAGCTCGATGTGGTGCGAAAGGGTCAGCGTGTAGTCCGCACCCCACTGTTTCACGAATCCGCCCAAGAAAATACTGACGTACAGAACACCCACCAGGAAAAACCAGAAGCAAATAAATATCGTTATGCCACGCTGCAGACCGGCCGGCAGCGGTGTTACATTGCCGGATGTTTCCACCCCGGTGACCGTAACGTATGACTTCTTGCCGATCCATTTTTTCTGTATGAAGAAAACAGAAAGAGACAAGATCAACAGTATGAGTCCCAGGGCGGCCGCCCTGGCGAAATCGAGCTGCGCCCCGGCAATGGAAAAATAGATCTCCGTTGAAAGCACGTCATATTCGCCGCCGAGCACAAGGGGGTTGCCGAAATCGGCCGCTGAGGAGATCATCCCCAGCAAAAAGGCATTTGCGATGCCCGGTTTGAGTAAGGGAAACGTCACGTTCCGCATCGTTTTCCACCGGTCGGCGCGCATGGTCAGCGAGGCTTCCTCCATCGCCGGATTTAAGGAGGAGAGCATACCGCTGATGACCATGTAGCTGATCGGGGTCAAAGAGAGCGTCTGTGCAAGAAAAATACCCAAAAAGCCATAGATATAGCCGGAGCGCTCGAATATGCCCGCACTGCCTTCCGGGGTAAAGATTCCCGCGGGGCCAAACAGGAACATCAGCCCGTCATTGACCATCCCGGCCCGGCCGAAGAGCAAAATCAGCGACATGCCGACAACAAAGGGCGGCGTAATGATCGGCAGGATGTAAAAAACCCGTATCAGGTACCGGAGCCGCGTAGTGGCTCGGACCGAATACAAAGCGAAGAGCAGGCCGAACAGCGTGGTTGCCGCACCTACGGTGAAGGCAAGTCTTAACGTGTTCCATACGACCCGTCCCACGCCGAATGACGTAATGATTTGGAAGAACTGGTATGGTACGAACTCATCCGCTTTGTTAAACAGCACGTTGCGGAAGATTTCCCAGACCGGGAAAAAGATAAATGCGACTACCATGAAAACCACGAATATCACGGCACCCGCCACAAAAGTGTCTCCCCGCTGGAAGCCAAGCTCGGAAATGCCGATGGCAAACAAGGCCGCCAGGCACAAAACCACCACCGTGGCCCCTAACCCCATCGATGTCCTGGCGGTAATGAAGCTGAGCAGCAACCAGCCGATGGCCAGGCCCGAGACAACGGTGAAGAGCCAGCCGGATCCTTTACCTGAAAGCCGAACCCACGCGAAAGGAACCAGGCAGATGAACAGCAGCGGAAATACGAGGGTGGTCTGATTGTGTCGCCACCCTAAGGCACCCACCCATTCATCCATCGTGAAATCTGTGATGCCGTATTCAAGCGCAATCCACGGAAGGAACCAATATGAAGCAAAGGCGATCATTGTCCAGGAGAGAACGGTCAAGGGACCGATCTCTCCCGGAGCGATTTTGGTTTTTATGTTCATTGTTTGGAAGGCCACACCAGGGTTCGGTTATCGTTTCACCGGCTTGACCTCTTTGGCCCAGCGATCGATCAGATCCGAGCGCATCTTCTCGCTGCCGTAAGTTACAAAGTCGTAATCGATAAGCTTGACCTCGTCCAACCGTATGGCTTCTTTGGGGACATTGGCGTTCATATTGGTGGGAACCTGGAACATCTTCACGCGTTGGGGCACTTCCTGGCCTTCAGCGCTCAGCATGAAGTCGACGAACTTTTTCGCGTTTTCCATGTTCCTGGCGCCCTTGATAATACTCAGACCGCCGATCTCATAGCCGGTGCCTTCGGAGGGAACGATCAGTTCCAACGGGAAGCCATTGGATTTCTGCAGCGCATGGTCGTGCAAAAAGCCGATACCGATCATGGTCTCGCCGCGGGCGGCGGCCTTGCCGGGCGCTGAGCCGGACTTGGTGTATTGATTCACGTTCTGGTGCAATTTGGCCAGATACATGAAGGCCTCATCTTGTCCCTTGAGCTGCACCATGGTGGCCAGGACGGTGTAGGCCGTACCGGAGCTCTGCGGGCTGGCCACCTGGACCATTCCCTTGTACATCGGCTTGGTCAGGTCTTCCCAGGATCGTGGCATGGGAAGATTTTTTTCTTTGAGAACATCGGTGTTTACCGAGTAACCGAGCACGCCGGCATACACCCCGGCACTGTGATGTTTTTTACTGGTGGCCGGATTTCTGAATTCCTTCCCGATTTCTTTTAGCATGGGTGATGCGTATGGCTCCAGTAATCCGTTCACGCCGGCCTGGGAATGCGGATCGAGCGTTCCGGCATACCAGACATCCCCTTTGGGGTTATCCTTTTCAGCCAGGATCTTCGCGTAGGTTGATCCGGAACCCGCACGCGTCATGCTCACCTTGACATCATATTTTTTAGCAAAAGCGTCGACTACTGCCTGGCAGGCAAACGGCTCATTGGAACAATAAACCACCAGTCGACCTTTTGCGGACGCGCCGACTGCCATCGCAAGGATGAAAACGGCGACTATGCACATGGTTAGTCTTTTCATGGTCCTCTCCTTTCCCAATTCGGGTTTCCTATTGTTTCGGCTTCGCACAAATCGCGGCATTGCAGATAGCCACTCTTTACTGCCTATCCCTAACAAAGCTCTAACACAATATCAATATGCAATAATAATTAGGTGCAATCACCAATAGATTGTGGTTATCCGCCAATTATCGATACCGGACCTCTGGTGCCTTCAGAGCCGGTAGGCGGTTCAACATATGGGATAAACCGGCTTATGGGTATAAAAAAAATAGCTGCAGGCATTTGGTCTGCCTGCAGCCATTGTCTCAACTGAACATTGCCCGTGATGGCGATTACGTCTTTTTCCTTCTCCGGATGACAACAACAAAAGCAACGATGACAATCACGGCTACCATCGGGCCGAAGATCTGAAAATTGGCTGCAATGAACATGGCCTTGCCGATCAGCTTCATATGCTCGGCATCGTTTTTGGGCACCATCCCCAAGGCATCTCCCAGCTTGGAAATGATCTGGTAAACAATTCTTCCCTCCGGTATCACACGGTGACAGGACAGGCAGACCCCCGTGCGCTCCATGTTGTCTCGCATTTCTTTGGGCAACGGACCATCGAGTGGCCAGTGATGCCCAACGGTTTGCAGCTGTTGATCTTCGCGATTGACAACATTGTCAAGGTCCATGGCCAACTCCGGCACCGGACTGATCTGGTATTTTGCTGTCCGGGTGACCAGTTCTCCTTTTTCATTCATGATGTCTACATAGATACCTTCGGCATACCCTCTCAGATAGCGTCCGTCGTGGGTCCCATAACCCAGGGCTTTCGACTCTGCGTGACAGGATGTGCATTCACGGGCCCGCCAGTCCACTGTATGGGGTGCGGCTGGTGCCATGTCGATGCTTCGCTGACCCTTTGTTGCCCCGCCTTCCATGCCTGCCTGGGTTCGCCATATTTTATTGTGGACCAGCACTTCGCCATCGGGTGCCACTACGGTGGTGATTTGCTGGCAGCCGGGAATGATGGGACTTACCCGTCCCTCACCGTTGATGCCAAGAACCGGATCTTCCCACCGCAGGTAGGAACGGTTTTCACTGGTCTTGCCGTAAGCCACGCCGGGTGCGACCGGCGGTTTCACGCCCCGCATCGATTCGGCGGTATGCCCGTTTTCAAAATGGGTGTTGCCCGCGGCGACCCAATCGGTGGCCGTTTTGTTTCCGGAAAAATTAACATTCACATGGCAGCCATAACATTGCGGTGCCCAGGAAGAGTGGCAGCCGTAACACTCGATTTTCTCCAGGTGCTTGCTGGCTTGAATTTTTGCAGCGACCGCTTTGGCCGGGTTCCGCCACTTATTGGCAATCGCCAATGACTTTAGCGTCGGCACCTCAAAATCGAGCCCCGATGCGGAATGCACCACCACTTTTTCGCCTTCCCTGACCACGTTGTTAAAGGGATTCCCCCGGGTGGTCAGCAAATAGCCGTCTTTGGCCGCATAGTTGGTACTGAACCTGGAATGGGTGTCCAGTGCCTTGGTGGCCAGGCCGCGTGCTTTGTTCATATCGATCTCATTGCCGAATTCGTCTCCCCAACCCAAGGGCAGTTCCCATGGGTATTGCGCCGCGGTTCCGTGGCAGTCCGAGCATTCAATTTCGACATTGGCTAAAAGCGTGCCGGTAATATTTCCGTTGCCATGCATGGAGGCCGTGGTGTGACAGTCCTGACAGAGCAAGCCGCCTTCGGGGTTTCCCTCCCTGGATTGTAGCCGGTGGTGCACATCATCTTTGATAAACTGGTAAAACTTGGTGTGCAGCTTGGGCTGTTTGCTACCCTGTTTGCTGTAAGGGCTGCCATAGGGAAATTCCATCAATCCCTGGAAGGACACGCCGATGCGTTTGCCTCGGTTGTGGCAGGACACACAGGTTTCATGGGGAATTCCCGAATAGACCTTTCCGTTGGCCACGACCTTGGTTTTGCGGGAGGACTGGATGGAGTGCACCATGGCGTGCCCGGTTTCATCCCGCTTTACGGTTTTATCGCCCCCCTCGTAGAGTCCGGCGTTATTGTACGGAATATGGCAGGCTGCGCATCCCATTCCGCGGAAATCGCCGCGTCTGTCACGGCCCTTGACCCCCACATGGCAGCGCTGGCAGTCGGTGCGGATATAGGTATAAATCGCTTCCCAGGGTTTTTCATTGAGCGTATCCACGTTGGTCTTGGGAACTTGCCGCAGCTCGGTGGGAAAGTTATCCGGAAATTTTTTCATCAATGCCTGGGTGTAGGATTTGTATTCCGCGGTGCCGAAAATGGGCTCGGGTCCGTCGGGATCGGTGACATCGTAGTTCCCATACTTTTTTGCATACCCGGTGCTGGCGGGACCCCAGCCCCATATGGCTCCCTGTATTTTACCGGCCTCGGTCTGCATGATGGATCTAAATTGGGCATAGGTCCATTCTTTATGGCACTGACCGCAGATCTTTTCGTTGACCCACACCGAGCCCGAATGCAGCACAAAGGTGTTTAGTTTTCCGCCCTGTGGTGCTCCCGTGTGGGCGATTTTTGCATCTTTTTCCTCAATCGGATCCCCGCCGTGACACACCACACACCCGTTTGGGTCCCCTAGCTGGGCTCCCATGGCATAAATCTGTTTGGCCATCTGGGAATCGTGGGCGCGAATCGGTTCGATGCCGGAATGGCATTTACCGGGTGCCAGGCATCCCACGTTGGGCGCAGGGTAATCGGCCGGGTCCATGCCCACAACCGGTGTGGCTGCCCAAAGAGAAGCGGGTGTGGCCCAACAGAGCCAACAAAGAAACAACACCCCTGCATAAAAAGCGGAGCGCCTGCTGCATAAATGATTCATACGGCCCCCTTTTTGGTAAACTGAATTTTACAAAACGAACGATAAAAAGGAAGGATTCCCCAAGACAGTCTACGTGAACAGTGTTCAACAATTTATCACGTAGCAACTATTTTTCATTCGTACGATAGCACGAATTGTGTTGTCAACCGATTTGTTGCTAAACGGCTGGTACGGTAGGATTTATTAACTCTCACAGAAGCGAGTAGGAATCAGTGATTCGGGCCACCTTACTTATCTTCCATGGCAGCATCATGACCGGCGGAACGAAGATGGGATTTACAGTCTATCCAGGGTCGAAGGTAATTGATATATAGAATTATAATATTAAAATAGTAAAAAAGAGGCAGAGGGGTGTGGTTCTTTCCCTGCCTCCTTTTTTCTATCCTGAACACCACGTGTTACTTGGATTTCTTGGACTTCTTTTTACCGCTTTCAGATTGAGAGCCTTCCTGCTTTTGTCCCGTACACCCACAGCCACAATTGCCTTTCTTGTCAGCCATTTGTCATCACCTCCTTTCGGTGGTTTTCATGATTCGGACCGGATCCTTGTGAAGCCATTTTTCTAAATATTTTAGTATTTTATAATCTACTTAAATAATTGTGTAAAAAAATGTGCCTACCGACGATCGGTTTCCAATTCCTTGATCCGACTTCGAACCGTATTCAGCTCGGATTCCAATTCCCGTTTGTATTTCTTCAAAGCCTCCAGGTTGGAAACGTTTCGATCTTTTTCGCTTAACCGGCCGGTGCCTTGACAACCGCAGGTGCAAATTTCGGTCAGCACGTCCCGGCAATTATTCATGGTTTCTTCATCGATTGAGTAGGGTATCCAATAACCGTTTCGTTCACTTCGAACAAAACCGGCTTGCTTTAATATTTTCAAATGTTGCGATACGGCAGCAGGAGTCACGCCCAGCAGTTCGGACATCTTTTTGGCGCCCAGCGGTCCCTCTGACTTTAACAGATCGATGATTTTGACCCTGGTTTCAACTGCCAATGCTTTTAACATTTCGGTTGGTTCTGGTTTCACGTATAATATCCGTAAGCTGGTTTAGTATGTAAGTTAATACTTAAATAACACTGGCCAGTCCATTTGTCAAGTATTAAGTGCGGCATGGCCTGTATCAACGGCACATCCAAAAGGATGCAGGCAAACGATTGTCCGCAGACATACGGCGTCTGATCCCTCCGGTCGATCACCACTCTCCTGATGCCATTGCTCACTTGAATCCGCTCAGAAAAAGATATATGTTCGCCTGCATCAATGGCGTCGGTTAGCAGCCCTGAAATCAGCCATGTCTGTCCGATGTCCTATTTTGCTTTGGGGGGACGAATTGGTTCAAGCTGGAATTGCAGACATCATTCCTATTCCGAAAGGAGCGTAAATATATGAAAGTTCTACGAATTTTTGTATTTTCCCTGGTGCTGATGCTGTTGTTGAGCGTTTCCTCGCCTGCGCTTGCCGACAGCTTTTCAAACACAGTTGGCGTTTTCAAGAAATCGGATCAGGTGAAGCCGTTTTTCAAAAGTGCCTACGGCTATGCCGTCTTTCCAACCGTCGGCAAAGGCGGCTTCGTGGTCGGGGGTGCTTACGGTGAAGGACGCGTGTATCGGCAAGGCAAGGTCACTGGAGTATCATCGCTGATAAAAGCGAGTATTGGATTTCAGGCCGGCGGGCAGGCGTTCAGCCAGATGGTTTTTTTCCAGGACAAACGGGCCTATAACGAATTTACCAGCGGGGAGTTCGCATTCGATGCCAGCGCATCGGCAGTGGCCATTACCGCCGGTGCCCAGGCCCAGGCCGGAACCAAGGGCGCCACGGCCGGCGCCAGCGCCGGACCGGCAACCGGTGAACAAGCCGCAAGAGGATACACCAAGGGGATGGCCGTGTTCATCCACGCCAAGGGCGGCCTGATGTACGAAGCGTCCATCGGTGGCCAGAAGTTCAGATTCAAGCCAATCAAGTGAGATAATCCTCAAATAAGGCTTTGCACAACCCTGTAAACGGCATCTGCTCTTCCCTGCGACACGCAGCGGCGATATGGGCACTATCGGTCAGCGCCCCCCCGCGTGCGACACCGTATCTTCTGCTTTTGGTCATCTATCTTTTATTGGAGTTCTCCGCTGCTGCAAGCAGCGGGGCACTCCAGGTTTATTACTGGCTCGCATTTGATAAGCGCCGGGTAGGCGCGCTACCCATCGCATTATAATTACCGAATACAATCCTTATGTGGTTGTTCCCTTGTTTAGGTGGCTAAGCACCTTGGGTGTCTGATCCGCGGATCCAGCGCTTGCGGCTTACGTAGCGCTGATTGACGCAGGCTGCTGCGATTTGCCGTGACCAGACCCGCCGGCGGAAGAAGAAGAATTAGATCTCCAAATTTCCGGTTAGCCGCTGCCTGGTTTCAAGTTCTGTTTTGCAGTCGATACATTGGCGGGCCACCGGGTTTGCCTTTAAACGCTGGATCGCAATGTCCTCCCCACAGCGCTGGCAGATACCGTACCGGCCGGCCCATAGTTCTTCCAGGGCTTTCTCTATCTTTCTGATTCGAAGGGTTCTTCTATCGCAGATATTTTGCGAAAGGCTGCGATCAATCAAACTGGCCGCCCTGTCGATCAGGTCCGGCAATTCCTCTTTCGCGTTATGCAAACCGTCAAAATTACAGTCCACGCCGCCTGCCAGATCCTCCAACTCACTCACCAGCCGCTTTCGGAAATATGTCACGTTTCTTTTGTTCATTGGCTCGAAGTTCCCGGCTTCACCGAATCGATTTATTTAAGCACTGCAGCCGACAGGTTCATTCGCGGACCTCTTTCAAACGCTGCTCTTACCAATATCTTCCGGTCATCCGACAACTCTAACCTCCGTGTGAGACATCAGAGCCTTTCATAGCGTTACCTATGGGTACCTTGTTGCGCTTCCGCTGGTTTTCGTTTCCAGCTGGATGAACTCACCGATCCCGTATGATAATCAATCCTGCCGGCATTCAATTCCCGGACTGCCAAAAAATCGAATAAAAGTAAGAGATAATTTGCATTCAATTGTGAAAGTCAATACGAGATAAAATGGGGAATAATAGTAGGCGAAAACTATTGTTTAGAATCACCACTGGATCGGTTGCGCTCCATGAATTTCCATATTGATAAGATGAAAATTTTCTTGGTACGGTATGTGGCAATCACCTTGGTGCAAAGGGTGTTTTCGCCTTTATCAAAACCCGTTCTCAGCGCCGAAAGGTATCGGATACGGTTGCCGGTACGAATAACGGCCATAACCTGTGAACCACAGGTTGTTGCAACGATCTGTTGCGAGTCTGTTTTTCTCTCTCTTATCGATACCAGCCATCACATGGTCACACATCTCTTGAATCCGGCCGAAAAAGATTTATTGTACCCTACAATGATTCTATCGGTTACCCGCTGCCGCTAACAGGCGCATGTGACCCGGGTTGCATGCCGGCCTCAGAGAAGGGAGTTCTCGAGGTTTCATGGTGGTTTATCGGTACGCCGCGCCCATTGTAAGGAGGATTTACGCATGAAAAGGAAGCGATTTTGTATATTATTTTCAGCGGTTGCGCTGCTGCTGGGAATGTCCGGTCCGGTGTTTGCCGACAATTACTCGAATACCATCGCCGTTTTCAAGCAGTCGGACCATGTAAAACCGTTTTTCAATAACGCTTACGGTTATACGGTTTTTCCGATTGTCGGCAAAGGCGGTTTCGTCGTCGGTGGTGCCTACGGTAAAGGGCAGGTGTACCGGCAAGGAATGGTGACCGGCACTGCGTCTCTGATCAAAGGGACGATTGGATTTCAAGCCGGCGGGCAGGCGTTCAGCCAGATGATTTTTTTCCAGGATAAGCGCGCCTATGACGAGTTCACCAGTGGAAGCTTTGAATTCGATGCTACGGCATCGGCTGTTGCCATCACCGCCGGTGCCCAGGCCCAGGCCGGAACAGCGGGGGCCACTGCCGGAGTCAGTGCCGGACCGGCAACCGCGGCGCAAGCCGGCACCAGTTACACCAAGGGGATGGCGGTATTTATCCACGCCATGGGCGGCTTGATGTACGAAGCATCCATCGGCGGACAGCGGTTCAACTTCCAGCCGCGACAATAGGCATTTGGCGGGAATTCTGCACCTGACAGCGGTTGGCCGAAGCCTTTCCCGGTGATCGAACCAGTTTTCAATGGCGGATCGAGGTTCGGTCTTGCTTTGGTCAGACCGGCACCGTGATGATCGGGACGGTGGTGCATTTGATCACCCGGTCGGCCACGCTGCCGAAATCAAAGTGCGACTCACTGCCGCGGCTGGTGATCACCACCAGATCGATGTCGTTTTCCTGGACGAATTTCAAGATTACATTCGCGGGCTCTCCCACGCTGACATGGCTGTTTTTATCGGTGGGTGAACGGTCATTACATGAAGCCGATAAAATCGACCTCCAGCTTCTTCTGGAAATTCTCGATGCGCGCAAAGATCTCCTTGAGCATGCGCTGCTCGATGCGTGTCAATGACTTCGGGTTGATGTAGTTGTCGGGTTTAGACTTCTCGTCGATGATCGCCGTGACCTGTCGGACCAGCCGCAACTGCATTAAAAAGCTGTACGCCTTTTCCAGCTCCTCGTATTCTTTTTGGGAAATAACATCCTTCAGGCGCAAATGCGACAGTCGCTTCAGCGTATTGGTCTCCTCGAGCTTGTGGCGCAGCGCGTATATGCGCGCAAAATCGACAATAGGGGTCATTGACGACTTGATGTCGAACTTGTCGCGGTGCTCCCCTTTGGACTCCACCACGAAGTTTCGGAAAAATCCCAACGGTGGTTTGAAATGCAGGGCATTTTCAGACAGGTGCCAGAAAAAACCGGCCCAATCCTGCAGGGAATCGAACAGGTGCTGACGCAGGCTGCCGGTAAGACTCCCGTCCCCATAGCCGAGCCGAAAATCGAAAAAAATGCTCGCATGGAGCAGATCTTCGGCCTCCGCAGCGTGAATCCAGTCACTGAATCGGGTTTTCCACACGGCAAGGGGCTGACACAGTTTCGGGTTTTTGGCCATCACACCCCCTTCGCAGAAGGCGTACCCTGCCTGGTTTAGCAAATTGTTAGCCGTCTCTCCGAACTGCAGAAAGTAGTCTTTGACTTTTTTTAGCCGGCTTTTCGGTACATCCTCGAAGATGATAGCATTGTCCTGGTCGGTCTTCAGCGTCTGTTCGCCGCGTCCCTCGCTGCCCATGATCATGAAGGCAAACTTTGCCGGCGGCGGCCCCATCCGGTCAAGGGTGAACCCCATGACTTTTTTGAGAATGGCATCGGAAACGGTCGTAATAAAGTGGGTGAGGTTATCTGCCTTGGCTCCGCTGGAAACCAGTGTGCGAATCAGCTGCGGAAGGTGGTTGTGCTCGACGACGACCTCCTCGATGGTGACGGCCTGGGTTATGGAGCGAATCAGAAACAGGGGGGAGTGGCCCTGGGCGGTGAGCAGATCCCGGTTGGTCAAAATGCCGACAACGTTGTCGTCGACGTCGGTGATCGCCAGATGCCGGATGTCGTCTTCCATCATGGCCATCAATGCATCGAAGACCTGGGCATATTCGGGAATGGTTCTCACCGGAGTGCTCATGACATCGGATACCGGCCGGCTCGTATCAAATCCCCGGGCAATCACCCTGCGGGCCAGGTCCCTTTCGGTCACCACACCGACGCAGTTGCCATTGCAAGAGTTAATAAACAGCGAACTGATATTCTCACGGGTCATCTTTTCGGCAGCTTCACGAATGGACATCGAATCAGCGCCAAAGATCGGTTCCATGGAATAAATGCTGGCAACATGCTGGTTGAAAAATCCCACGCTCTCTTCTCTGGGAGATATTGTTTTGGAAACGATAGCGGCATAGGATCGTTCCAACATACGCTTGCCGAAGGCGTCGGTAAAAAACTCGGTAAAGGAATCATAGTTTCTGCAAATGTCGAGAAATATCTTCTTGGGCAGCATGTAAAAAAAGGCTTCTTCCAGGGTTCTGACAGTGCGCACGGATATGCCGTCATTGAGTAGAATGGAAATGCCTCCGTATGTGTCTCCCTCGCTCAACAGCTCCCGCATGGAGCGTTTGCCATTTTCCTCGAAATAGCGTTCCGCCGATCCCTTCTGGAGGATATACAGATACCCGATCCGGGAGCTGCTCTGGACGAAGATAACGGTATTCTTCGGATAGCGGACAACTTCTATGGCACCGGAAATTCGCGTGATCTCTTCCTCCGGCAGAAAGGAAAACGGCTCGACGCCGGTGAGAAAGCGGCGCAGGTGGCCGTTATCGATCAGCGAAGACAGGGACGGATCGAAAATGTTTTTGCTGAAATTTTCCAGGAAATATTCGAAAAATTCACTGTAACGGCCCGTCAGATCGACAAAGATCTCCCGGGGCACCGCGTATCCGGCGCAGGCCTTATTCGCCTTCGCCGTGCGCAAGGATATCCCGCCGTTGAGCAGGATCGTGATGCCGCCGAAAACCTCACCGGCCTTGATGTGACCGACGAGTTTGTGATTTTCCCGCTCGTCGTAAAGAGCCAGGGCCCCGTCGCAAACGATAAAAATGGACTCAACCCTGGTTTCACCTTGCCTGGCATAGACCGTTTTCGCTGGATGGCGCTCGTAAACGGCCGAGGCGGCAATCCGATCGAGCTCTTTTTTCGGAAGAAATGAAAAATGCGGCATTTGCGATATATACCGCAATGGATCCGTTTTCATGATCGATTTCCCCACTGCCTTTTCACAACATGCTTGTCCTTCGATATTGGCTTTGCTATTACCATCGGCCCCAAAACGATGGCAGGCGAACCCACCGACTGCTCTCAATCAACGGACGGCCGATAGTTTACCAGAACCATACCGATGCTGACAAGACAAAGAGCGGTGATCAGACGGAAGGTGATGACCTCACCAAGCATCAAGACACCGCTTATAAACACTCCGAAAACCGGCACGAAAAAGGTAAACGCATGCAGCAGGCTGGCCGGATAGCGATGAATCAGCTCAAACCACAATATAAAACTTGCCGAGGCAACTACAATGCACTGATAAAAAAGCGACACAGCGGTCAACACAGAAAACCCGGACATGACCGGCTCCTCGATCAGCAGGCTTAATCCGAGAAGCACCGGGGCAGAGAAAAAGAGCTGATAGAACATGGTCTGCAGCGGAACGGTTTGGTGAACCAGAAATCGTTTGATGTATAGTGTGGTGGCACCCCACAGGGCACCGGCAACCAGTGCCATCAGATCGCCCGACAGGGTTTGGACGGAAAACGAGCCGAATCCCTTTGTGAACAAAACCGACACGCCGGAAAAGGCGATGATCAATCCGACGGATTTCCAGACGTTTAACCGATCACCCTGGAGGAAAAAATGCGCCCCTATCGCCACGAAAAATGGAGCCGTATACACCAGAATGTAGGTACGCGAAGCCAGGGTGTGCTGAAGTCCAACGTAGATAAGGGCAAACTCGGCGGCAAAAAGCGCCCCTACGGCCACCCCGTGTAGGATAACACCTCGCGATGGGAATAACGGCACGCCGCGGGCCTTCATCCAGAAAAAAACGACCACCGAGGCCACCGACGATCGCAGCCCGACCATAAACAGGGGTGCCACATCACGGGCGGCGTACTTGATAAACGCCATGTTGGCGCCCCAGGTCAGTGCCAGCAGCAGCAAAATGGCGATCGGTTTCCAGTGGAGCTGGGCGCGATACATCTCCAACCTGATATCGTTAATCTTTCCACAGCGACCGGCGTCAGAGCGCCGGATCGTGTGGCCAAGCATAGAGCCTTTTTAACGCTGCGGCATTTGGATTCACAGCCGGTCGGCTGGCTTGCAGATCAGCCGCCGGCCAGCAGCAGCGTGATATGAATGACATCTCCACTTTTTGTCGGCTTGGCCAGCTCCTGCGGATAGGTACTTTGCATATTGAGATAGACCTCAACGGTTTTATGCAGCTTATCTTGGTCGTCGAAAAGTGCCGATGCCATTTGCGGATAACGCCGGACCAGATGCTGCAGGCATTCTCCGACGGTTTGACCGCTTACCTCCACCGATTCTAAATCGTCCGCATGCGGTCGGTGGGTTTTATGTAAATAGACCCGGATGCTCAAAAAGTCATCCTCCCTTATTTAGTTTCTAAAGCGATCCATTCACCCCGCTCATGCGTTCGTATACCCTTCGATTGCCGGAAATGCAAGCGCAATGGTTTCTCTCGAATTACGAGGG
>CAJIBZ010000246.1_pt1 | contig 13920 bp, 13 predicted proteins | sample 9199481 | NCBI WGS metagenome assembly CAJIBZ01 (sample SAMEA7708318, study PRJEB35096) | sediment metagenome | biome: marine neritic benthic zone biome [ENVO:01000025]; feature: sediment [ENVO:00002007]; material: shallow marine sediment [ENVO:03000034] sea grass bed [ENVO_01000059] ...
GGTCTGGCGTCCCACGGCCAACCCCAGCGGTGATATGTCACAGAGGATCAGTTCGCAGGCATATCGGCGAACCAGGTAGGAGAGATAGCTTAGCTGATAGGGATCGAACGGCAAGAGCTCGTTTAACTTTCTAATGGTCTGGTTCAAATCGGCCTTAAAGGGGGTCTGTTGCACCAGCCCGAGGTCGGTGTCCGCTGAATGATAGGTAAACGGTGCCGCCATCGAATTGCGGAAAAACCACGCCGGAACCGATGTAAAAATGTCAAATCGGCATCCGGGTTTCATTTGGTGAACGGCATCGGCAACCGCAGAGAGCCGGGAGGCGTGCCCGAAACCATGGGGTGAGACGAAGCAGGCAACGCGATGCGCGCCGTTATCCGGACCGGCAGGAGGCATCAGCAAACAACCCGTTGATTCAATCGTTTCACGATCTATCTTGCAGCTACACGTTCTGGTCGCAGCTTCGAGACCACCATAGGACAATACATATTGTGAGTCAAGTAGATTGATTCTACAATATGTTGTGTGAAAGCGCCCCAGTATCGATCGGGCTGGAATCAGACGGTAAAAAGAGGGCTAGGGTGCTGTGGAGCAGAAAACAATCTGATTGCACGCTGGAACCGGCTACCCCGGCGGTAAGGACAGTGCTTTTTCGCTGTATACGCAAAGGCAAAAGATGGTTGCCAGCGGTTGGGTGAAAAGCGATCCGATGAACACCGAGCTGCCTAACGCCAGAATGCCGATGGCAATGAGCACCACCGCCGCATGCTCAACGAGAGAGCCGCGAGTGGCCATCACCGCGCTCTGACGGATTGCGGCCAGCAAGCCCATGTTCCGGTCTGTCATCAGTGGTAAAACAAACAGGCACAAAAAGGTCACCGACAGGGTGACGACGATACCCGGGAACACCAGAAATGCAAATCCCGCCAACGCGGCAGCGGCAATCAGCATGGTAAAACCGAACAGCGGTAGAAACAAATTCAGATGAGCAAACAGGTCCCGCACGCGGGGATCACGGCCTTCCCTGGTCAGTCGCAACAGTGAATGGGTGTATCCGGCCAGGGTTACCGGAGCCATAATTCCGAGGGTTCCGAACCAGATGGCGAACATGACAAGGGTAACAATGATCAAAGGGGCAATGAACTCCAGGGTGAGTTCCCAGGCGGTTTCCAAATGTACCTTTAATTTCAATCGTGATCTTCTCCAAAATTGCGGTTTATGAATGTAAGGCTCGGCGTTTTTGCTATATGCAAATGTCAAGCGTGTGTCAACCTGTGGCGGGTGATTCGGCAGTCGCTGCAGGTTTTCTTCGCAGGGTATCGAAAAATGCGACAACCGATCCGGGAAATTGATGTTGACAGTGCATCGATCAATGTTACAATTGCGACCCCTCCGGCAGCTACAACTGACAGCACCGCAATCTGCCGGGAAATTCTATGACAAAAATCACGGAACATAGGTGGCGATTGGTGCTGGCCGCATGCTGCGGCCTGTTGCTAACCGGTGCATTTCCCAAGTTCGGTTTCCACTGGCTGGCCTGGTTTGCCCTTGTACCCCTGTTGATAGCCATCAAGGGCCAGGGTGTCCGGTTGAGTTTTCAAATCGGTTTCGTTGCCGGGTTGGTTCATTATCTGACACTGGTATACTGGATTGCGTATACCATGCGGACCTACGGCTACCTGCCCTGGCCGGTATGCATATCTGTTCTGGTGCTGTTATCTGCGATTCTTGCGATGTATGTCGCCACCTTTTCAGCTGCCGTAGCAACCCTGAACCTGAAGCCCGCCGCTGGAATAATTGTCATTCCGCTGGTTTGGGTATCTACCGAATACCTGCGCGCCTATCTATTTACCGGCTTTCCCTGGGAATTTCTCGGTCACTCCCAATTCCGCAATTTGCACATTATTCAGATTTCCGATATATTCGGAGTATACGGTATTTCGGCTCTGATTGCACTGGTAAACACGGTCATCGCTATTCTGATCCCCTACCGCATCGGGAAACTATCGCGAGAAAAAGCCACCGGTACAAAGTTCGCAGTTGCAGCAATTTTCGCCGCTGTGCTGCTGTTCGCCATGAACTGGACATACGGTGAATGGCGGTTGCGGACCACAGATCGTCTGGTCAAATCCTCCCCTGCGGTGCTCGCTGCCGTGGTACAGGGGAATGTCGAGCAGTCCATCAAGTGGAATTCGGATTTTCAGATTGCCACCATTGACAAGTATCTGCGCCTGTCGAACGATATCATCGGCCTCCGACCGGACATCGTCGTGTGGCCGGAAACGGCTCTGCCGTTTTATTTCGGCCACAACAAACCGTTGACCGAAAGGGCCACCCGCGGCCTGCAGAAGATGGGGACCGACTTTATGGTCGGCAGCCCCGCCTTTGAGCGGCAGGCCGGCGGTATAGCGTATTTCAACAGCGCTTTTCTGACCGATTCAAACGGGGTGGTGCGAGGACAATACAACAAGGCCCACCTGGTCCCTTTTGGAGAATACGTTCCGCTCAAGCGCTGGCTACCGTTTCTCGGTAAAATGGTCGCCCAGGTGGGGGATTTCACAGCCGGTAAGGCCGGGGAAACCATCCTCTGGAGAGACCACCGCCTGGGTATCTTGATATGCTACGAGGCCATTTTCCCGTACATCAGCCGGGCCATGGCCAAAAATGGTGCGACGCTGCTGATCAACATCACCAATGATGCCTGGTACGGCTACACGGCAGCTCCATACCAGCTGTTTTCCATAACCGTTTTTCGGGCTGTCGAAAACCGCAGGTCGCTCGTGCGGGCCGCCAACACGGGTATCAGTGGCTTTATCGACCCGGCAGGTCGTGTACTTTCAAAGACGAATCTGTTCGAAGAAAATGCAGGTGCGCTGAAGGTGCCGCTGCTGGAAGGTCAAACGTTCTATACGCGATTCGGCGACTGTTTCGCCTTGCTCGGTTTAGCGATATCGGTGGCATTGGTTGCATGGAAATCCGCCAAACAGATCCGGCAGCGACAAAAGCGTTGATCGCGGCCGCAATCATCCAAGAGCAAAATGAAACGTCTCCGGTACTGGCCGATTGCCGGCTGTGACCACCTGGCGATAGCGCCGGATGATGTTTGTTTTACAGGGTAGATCGAAGATAATTGAGGCGTAAAAACCTCATCCACCAGACAAATGACAGGAGGGCCAACCGCATGTCAGCTGAACTGAAGCAAACCGTTGAAGACCTCGATCTAAAACTCGAACATTTACGGAGTTATCTTTGACCTGCCGGCCAAGAAAAGCCGTCTGCAGGAAATCGAGATTCAGATCGCCCGGGAAGGCTTCTGGGACCACCCCGAAGAGACCAAGGGCGTTTTAAGGGAAAGAACCCAGCTTACCCAGCTACTGGAGCGCTTCGAACAGCTATCAGACGACCTGGAGGATGCCGCTGTGCTGCTTGACCTGGCTGTCGAGGAATCAGACGACCACTCCCTGGGAGAAGCCGGTGAACAGCTGCAACTGCTCGAGAAAAAAATCAAACAGCTGTCACTGGACATGATGCTCGACGGTGAAGACGATCAAAGCAATGCCATCGTCTCCATCAATGCCGGTGCCGGGGGAACCGAGGCCCAGGACTGGGCGGAAATGCTTTTCCGGATGTACCTTCGCTGGGTGGAGCGCAAAAACTATAAAGTCGATGTCATCGACTTTCAGCCGGGGGAAGAGGCCGGCGTAAAAAGTGTCACCTTCACCGCCACGGGCCCCTATGCTTACGGATACCTGAAAACCGAGATCGGGGTGCATCGACTGGTGCGGATCTCGCCGTTCAATGCCAGCGGAAAGCGCCACACGTCGTTTGCGTCGGTATTTGTGTATCCCGAGCTCGACAAGGAAATCGTGATTGACATCGACGAGAGCGACTTGAGAATCGACACATACAGAGCCAGAGGGGCCGGAGGGCAGCACGTCAACAAGACCAGCAGCGCCGTACGCATCACTCACCTGCCGACCGGGATCGTCGTTCAGTGCCAACAGGAAAAATCACAGCACCGAAACAAAGAGATGGCCATGAAGGTACTCAAGGCCAGGCTCCACCAGGCGGAAAAGGAAAAGCAGGATGAGAAGATGCGTGAACTCCATGAAGGCAAAGATGACATCGCATGGGGTAGCCAGATCCGGTCTTACGTATTGCATCCCTACCAGATGGTAAAAGATCACCGTACCAAGGTGGAAATCGGCAACATTTCTGCCGTGCTGGACGGTAATATCGATCCATTTATTGAGGAGGCGCTGCTGGCAAAGTAAACCAGAACCGAACCCAAACATACGTTTACGGGTCCAGGCCTGTGTTGTGGACTGGCTCGACCGGATCGGGGTTCCAGAGCCCCCGATCCGGTGGACAACCTACCGCGTATGCTCCGCTTTCTCGCCACCGCATGCCTTGCCCTGAACCCCGATCCTCTTATTTTGGGATCGATTCGAATGTCAGTAAACTGCTGCGACAATGGCCGAAAGCTGAATGAGCACAGACCCGCTGGAGATCATCGAACAAGTCTGCAAGCGCGATTCACTCGCCTACCGCATTCTTGTGGTTCACGGCGAACTGGTGGCGGGCAAGGCTGACGCGATTGCCACCGGTGTCGCGCACCTGAATCCGGATGTGCGCTTTATCGAAGAAGCTGCTTTGCTGCACGATATCGGCATGATCCTCACCGACTCACCGAAGCTGGGATGCCATGGACAGCACCCATACGTCTGCCACGGTGTGCTCGGACGAGAGCTGCTGGAGAAACTCGGCCTGCCACGACACGCACTGGTCTGTGAGCGGCATGTCGGTGTGGGTGTTACCAGAGAGGATATCCGCTTGCAGCAGCTGCCGCTTCCAGACCGCGATATGCTGCCGCAGAGCATAGAGGAACAGATTATCTGCTATGCAGATAAATTTTACTCCAAAAACGGCAATTCGGCTGGAAAAGAAAAATCGGTCGAACAAATCCTGAAAAAGCTTCAAAAATACGGTAGCGATAAAACCCGTCGTTTTCAATCCTGGGTAGAACTTTTCGAAAACCGATAGGTTGAGGGGAGCCGGATTCAAAAAGCCGGAAGGCTCACCGGTGATCGTCCGGTTTTTTTTCTGCCGGGGCGATTCGAATCGAACTCCTGAGAATCGTGTTTTCCCCTTTCATGAATCCCGAAGACGAAATCGAATCCGCAGCACACCGTTTTCGAGGTCGGTAGTGGTGATCTGAAAGCGGCCAATCTCACGAGTGGATGAAACATGGGGGCCGATGCAGGGACAGGCGTCATAGTCACCGATCTTGACGATGCGGATGGCATCGGATGCATCAGCCGGAAGGCGCTCCAGATTGAAGCTGGCGTTGGCTTTCTCTTTGGAGGTCCACTCTTCAACCACCGGCAGATCGGCCCCGATAACCCCATTGACGCGATTTTCGACCTCCCGCAACTCCGCTTCGGTGAGCTGCCGTTCGAAACGATAATCGCATTTGGATCTTTTCTTTTCGATGTGAGCGCTGATACAGCGGCCGCAGCCGAACACACGATCCATGGTCTGGTTCAGAATGTGTTCGGCTGTATGCATCCGCGGATCGTATCGCTTCATTGTACTTCGGCTACCCTGAAATGAGGTTCGAAGGCAACAGGCAGGCCGGTGGTTGCCTATTTTGCATTGATGTCTTTATTAGGCTGGAAGTGAAGATTTTTCGGCCACATAGGAAATTTTCACCCCTGAGCGAGGATGTTTTTCGATAGTCAAGGCCGCACAAGAATTTGCGGTGAGGCATACCGGTGGGTACGCCGCAGCCGGAAATCCGCGGAGAACGCAGCCTATCGGGAAAAAGGCCGCTCAGGGGAGAAAATTATTACCAGCCCCAGGAGAGATACTGGTCAATCGAATCCGCTGCCTTGCGCCCGGCTCCCATGGCCAGAATCACGGTGGCAGCGCCGGTGACAATGTCTCCGCCGGCCCAAACCCCTTTCTTTCTGGTTTTTCCGGTTTCCAGATCGGCATCGATATACCCCCACTTGTTCAGCTGCATATCCTTCGTCGACTGGGTCAGTAGCGGATTGGCTCCGGATCCGACGGCTACCACGCAAAGGTCGCATTCCATGCTGAACTCGGAACCTTCGATGGGCACCGGTCGGCGGCGGCCGGAATCATCCGGCTCGCCCAGTTCCATTTTAAGGCATTCCATGCCGGTCAGGCGTCCTTGTTCATTACCGAAATAACGGGTCGGGTTGGTGAGCAGAAAAAATTCGATGCCCTCTTCTTCGGCATGGTGGATCTCGGCAATTCGAGCCGGCATTTCGTCCCGGGAACGCCGGTAGACGATCCGGACCTTGTCGGCACCCAATCGCATGGCGGTTCTGGCTGCATCCATCGCCACGTTGCCGGCTCCCAGAACGACCACGTTCTTTCCGATGGGTATCGGCGTGTCGACTTCCGGGAAAAGGTAGGCCTTCATCAAATTGGCCCGGGTCAGGTACTCATTGGCAGACAGGATGCCAATCAGGTTTTCACCGGGGATGTTCATAAAGCGCGGAAGCCCGGCACCCACGCCGATGTAAACGGCATCGTAGCCTTCCTCTTCGAACAGTTCGTCGATGGACACCGTGCGTCCGACCACGGCATTGCACTCGACTTTGACCCCCAGCCGCTCGAGAAAATTGATTTCTTGGGCCACGATCGCTTTTGGAAGGCGAAACTCCGGAATTCCGTATCCCAGAACCCCTCCCGGTTTGTGAAAGGCCTCCAGGATGGTGACGTCATAGCCTTTGACGATCAAGTCTCCGGCAACAGTCAAACCGGAGGGACCGGATCCGACTACCGCCACTTTCTTCCCGTTCGGTTTCGCTCTTGGCGGCAGTTCACCGGTGCCATGAGCGCGCTCCTGATCGGCAGCAAATCTCTCCAGGTGTCCAATGGCCACCGGTTCGCCTTTCTTACCGACAATGCATAAACCTTCACACTGAATCTCCTGGGGACAGACCCTTCCGCAAACGGCAGGCAGGCTGTTTTTCTCCCACAGCTTCCGAATCGACTGGGTAAACTCCCCTTCCTGGATCAGGTTGATGAAACCGGGGATGTCGATTCCAACGGGGCAGCCCGCCACGCAGGCCGGCTTCTTGCACTGCAAACATCGACCGGCTTCCTCGATGGCCATTTCCGCTGTTAGGCCAAGGGGCACCTCATGAAAATTCCGCGCGCGGACATGCGGCTCCTGTTCCGGCATTTTCACACGCGGGGTTTTTTCCTTTTTCGCTGCTTGTCCCGCCATATCACCTCCACACCATTCGTTTATTCGGCAGCCAGACCACTGACCGGATGACTCGGTTCCAAGGTAGTTTCAAACCGATTACCTGGCGTAATCCGGTTTCAGCATGCAGTAGTCTTCAAAGCACCGTTTCTCGTCCTCACAGTATGCCTGAAGACGCAGCATCAACTCGTCGTAGTCCACCTGGTGACCGTCAAATTCCGGGCCGTCCACACAGGCGAACTGGGTTTTTCCGCCGATGGTTACCCGACAACCGCCGCACATGCCGGTCCCGTCGACCATGATCGGATTCAGGCTCACAATCGTTTTCACCTGGTATTCATTGGTCAGCTTCGATACGAACTTCATCATCGGCACCGGCCCGATGGCCACCACCATTTGCGTATCCCCCTTGTCGAGCACATCTTTGAGCGCATCGGTCACAAATCCTTTGCGACCGTAAGATCCGTCATCGGTGGTAATCAGCAGCTCGTGGGAGGCAGCGGCCATTTTTTCCTCCAGAATCAGCAGATCCTTGCTGCGGGCTCCCAAAATAGCGGTTACATGGTTACCGGCATCCTTCAGTGCCCGCGTGATCGGGTGCATAACCGCAATGCCGGTTCCGCCGCCGACACACACGATGTTGCCCACATTTTCGACTTCCGTCGGTTTGCCCAGCGGCCCGATCACGTCCTGGTAAGCCTGCCCCACCTGCAGGGTTTTGAACAGCGCGGTCGACTTGCCGACCACCATGTAGATGATGGTAATGGTGCCTTTTTGGGGATCGGTTTCCGCCATGGTCAGCGGAATGCGCTCGCCTTCCTCATTGGCCTTCAGGATAACGAATTGACCCGGTTTCGCCTTGGATGCAATGCGGGGCGCTTCGATTTCATTGAGAATTACCGTGCCTTCTGCCATCTCTTCGCGATTGACGATCGTAAACATACCCACCTCCGTTTACCCCGCACGCGGGGGATCGAATCAGATTCAACCGATTCCTGTCGTCTAAGTGGTACAAAACGAAAAGGGTATTCTAACCAAATACGCTTAACCAAATCAACCCCTATCTTGCCAATCACAGGTGATCATGCTACACAGCGCCGCATGACGGGCAAAGACCATGCGATGCGGATTTTCGACAGCCACTGTCATCTGGACGATCGATCTTATGACAAGGATCGCCGGGAGGTTCTCGAAAGGGCCCGGCAGGCCGGGGTGGCAAAAGTGATGGTGGTGGGAGTCGATCTGCAAAGTTCTCGAAAGGCCGTCCGCCTGACCGAGCAGCTCACCGGGTGCTATGCCGCGGTGGGCATGCATCCTCACGATGCCAAGGATTGCAGCGAAGACGCGCTGGCACAACTGGAGAATCTGGCGCGCAACCCCGGCGTACATGCCTGGGGGGAAATCGGCCTCGACTTCAATCGAATGTATTCCCCGCAGCCGGTTCAGGAAAAATGGTTCGTCCGTCAATTGCAGCTTGCCCGAAAACTGGGCCTCCCCCTGATATTTCACGAAAGGGACAGCGGCGGGCGCCTTCTCCAACTCATTACCGAACACGGCGGCCCGGGACTTGAAGGGGTGGTGCACTGTTTCAGCGGCAGCCGCATCGATCTCGAAGCGGTGTTGCGCTATGGCCTGCACGTGGGAATCACCGGCATATTGACGCTCCGGGAAAGAGGTGCCGAACTACGCGACATGGCACGCAGCATACCGGCTGAGCGAATCCTGGTGGAAACCGATGGCCCTTACCTTACCCCCGCACCAGAGAAAAACCGCACCCGTCGCAATGAACCGGCATTCGTCCGTTCGGTTTTACTCAAACTGGCCGAGGTACGCGGCGACAAACCGGATGAACTGGCCCAGACCACATGGGAAAATACCCACCGGCTGTTTCGAATCCCTTATTGATGCCCGGCATTTACGGCCCGGGTTATTCATCGCACCTCATGTCAATTTATTCTAAACCAACGAAACCAGCACGAAGATCAGGCTGTCGGCGGATCTTCACGGAGGGGGTAAAACCCGGTGGTGGAACCATCGATCTGCGGAACGATGTTTTCACTCTGCCCGGGGATAGTTTGACGGGCGCTGCCGGCAAAAAAGATCCGGTCTCCACGAAGTGCCAAACCGGCAGGTCCTGTCGGCAATTGACGCGGTCGGAAGTCCTCGAGCGGAAGAAGAATTCCGCTGCGCTCAACGATGCGGTGTAAATGATGGCTGGATCGTGGCTCAGCCTGCCAAGGGCGGCCAGAGCGACGCCAGGCAAGATCGCAGCAACACCATGATCGTATGACGAGGAGACGCTGGCGAGAAACGAACCGTTTCCTGTCTTACGGACGCCCCTTTATGGCCTCCAGTATGCGGCCGCCGATCGGCAGCTGATCGTCTGCAGGGCGGCAGCGCTTCAAACTTTCCAGCCTGGCTGAAAAAAACTCATGACATATGCGGGCTAGGTTGCCATCAGGTGGGCAACGGCTTTTTCCATGCCGTCGAGGGTGAGTTCGAACATGGGAAAAATCTCACCGATAACGCTGGTGGTGCGGGTGTAGTGCCACGTACGGGCGGGCACGGGGTTCATCCACACGCTGTGGGGAAACATTCTGGCGAGAAATTTGAGGCACTCGATACTCGGCTTTCCACTTCGTTCCTCCAGGTGAATCGATCCATCCGTTGCCATCAATTCGTAAGGAGCCATGCTGGCGTCGCCTACGATGAACCACCGTACGCCAGGATCGGCACTGGCGAACTCCTCGATGCGCGTGGGCGTTCGAAACCGTGCCGGATCCTGCCACAGGGTGCTGTAGATCGTGTTGTGAAAGTAGTAGGTTTTCAATTCCTTGAACTGGGCCCTGGCGTAATCGAACAGAGTCTGCACCACCGGGATGTGCGGATCCATAGAATAACCGCCGTTGTCGATAGCCAGACAAACCTTGAGACGATCCCTGAGACTGCGGTCGAAAACGATTTCGATCTCTCCGGCATTGCGCATGGTTTGATAGATGGTGGCATCGATATTAACCCGATCTCGCGGGCCTACCGGAACCAGGTTGCGAAGCCGTTTCAGGGCCTCGCCGACCATCGCCTGCGTCAGCGGTCCACTGAGAGAATAATCTTTGTATCGCCGGTCCAAGGCAACCTTAACGGCCGAGCGGTTGCGGGAGATTCCCCCGACTCTCATACCGCCGGAGTGAAAACCGGAATGCCCCACCGGGGAGGTGCCTCCGGTTCCGATCCAGCGGTCGCCGCCGTGGTGCTCTCCGGCCTGCTCTTCGAGGCGCTGTCTGAAGTATTCAATCAGTTCGTCCGGGGTCAGGCGGGTCAGTTCGGACTCGTCGATTCCCAAAGCGTCGGCCAGCAGCCGCGGTTCCTGCAACCATTGCTCCAGCAGTGTTCTGGCAATTTCATCCAACTCGATCCCGGTGGTGTCGGGAAGTTCGGCGCCTTGAAAAAAATGGGCAAAAACCTGGTCGAACAGATCGAAGTAACGTTCGCTCTTGACCAGTATGGACCGGCTGGCAGTATAAAAATCGTTGAGAGAGGCAATCAGTCCGATGCGCAGCGCCCGCTGCAAGGTCAGAAACGAGGTCGGGCTGATGGGAATTCCCACCTCTCTGAGCGTATAAAAAAAGTCAACGAACATGGGCTCTGTGGATTGGCGATCTGACGCTGTTAAATATCGAAACGCTCATAATTAAAACAATATTTTTCGCTCCGTGATTTGTGAGGCCCGCCGCAGGTCTTCACTCTTTTTGAACAACACCCCCAGAAACGGAACCTCCCCACTGGCCAGCTGCTCGGGTGAAAAATCCGGATCGGCCATCAACGCCCGAATCCAATTGATCAGCTCTCGCGTGGCAGGCTTTTTTTCTACGCCTTCGATCTCTCGCAAGCGGTAAAAAGCGTTGACGGAATGTTCCACGAGCTTTGCGTCAAGGTCCGGAAAGTGAACGGCAAGAATGCGTCGCATCATCTCGTGATCGGGGAAGGCGATATGGTGAAAATTGCACCGCCCCAAAAAGGGATCCGACAGGTCCTTTTTGGCATTGGAAGTGATGACGATCACCGGGCGGTGAATGGCTGCAATCGTGCGGTCTATCTCGATGATGTCGAATTCCATCTGGTCGAGCACATCGAGCATATCGTCCTGAAAGTCCGTATCGGCCTTGTCAATTTCATCGATCAGCAACACACAGCGAACATCGGCGGTGAAGGCCTGCCCGATCTTTCCCATCCGAATGTAGGCGGAGATATCACTCACGTCCCGTTTCGAATCGCCGAAGCGGCTGTCGTTGAGCCGCGTGAGCGTGTCGTATTGATAGAGAGCATCCACCAGCTTCATGCTCGATTTGACGTTCAGCACGACCAGGGGCATCCCCAGACTTTCAGCGATAGCATGAGCCAACATGGTTTTACCGGTTCCCGGCTCGCCCTTGAGAAGCAGCGGCATCTCAAGGGCCCTGGAAATATTCACGATACTTGCCAGCTCGTCGTCGAGAACATAGCGGGTCGCGCCGGCAAAACGCTTTTCTCTGTCAATTGCCATTCCTGTCTTCCTTTTTTAATGCCAGTCTCAGCTTACCGTGTCTGTCTCAGTCGATCGGATACTTCCCGTGTTAACCGCAATACTTTGACGGCCAGCTCCGTCGGCAACGAGCCCGTTCCACAGCTAGGGGTAATCAATGACTGTGCCTGAATGGCAGACCGTTCGATTCCCATTTGCTCCAGCACGTCGGCCTTGGCGTGCCATTGCTCCAGAAGCGATTCGGCAGTTTCCCTGGCAATATTTTCTTGCATGTGGGTGGGGACAATTCCCCAGGCCAGAATGTTGCCCGCATTTATGAATCGAATGATCTGCTCCCGATATAAAGCAAAGCGATCAAAGTAGTCATAGGCATCGAAACTGATTATGTCCGCTGCCGTGTCGAGCACCAGTGACCAGTCGGTGTTGGCGCAGACGTGCACCCCTGCCAGGCCGCCCTCTTCGTGAATAGCCTCCACCACCTCATGCAAACAGGCAAGAATTTCTTCGCGTGAAATACTGATGAACTCCGAAGATCCGTAGCCGGCCAGGGCCGGCTCATCGCAGAAGATTAAAACAGGCCGGTTGAGCGCCGCCAGTCCGCGGATCTGCCACCGGGCTTTCATGGCGAGCAATTTAATCCCGGCGTCCCGCAACTGGTTGTCATAAAATATCGCTGAATTTTGTTCATCGTGAATCCCGGTGCAAAAAGTAACCGGACCGGTCACCTGGCCTTTCACGGCCAGCGGCGAATATGCATCGGTCTGCAAACACTCCAACAGCGCTGTAAATCCCCTGGCCTTGACATCGTCCAGCACAAAGCGGGTTTCATTCAATTCCTTGCCGTCTTCCGTCACTGCCATATACTCTTCATAAAAGGAAAGCAGTTCCCCCTCGTATTGCGACGAGGTTCTATCGACAAATATCCGGCCCTCTTCCGATCGGAGTCCGGGCAGCCCGCTTGCGAACTGTGGAACCATCAACTCTTCCGGATATGCCGGCAGTTGCACCCACAGCGGAATGGAAGGCGTAAATTCCAACATCAGCTCGGTCGCTTTAGCGTGATCCGTCAGGGGAAGGCTGCCAATCAGCAGTGGATGACAGTCTGCTTTGAATGGTTCCTGCATCGGTTATCTCCGGTCCGGCGCAGTCGGAGCGCCGAGTGTTACCTCATGATTATATCATCTTGAATCTGCAAGACTATCACCAGTTTACCGTCGATTGCAAGCTGCATTCGAATCCGCTGATAGCGAATGCCTTGCCTGTCGTGCGTAATGATTGACACGTCCACGTGCCGGTGCTATAGTCCGTTCTTGTCCAAGGGGTGGATGGGGACAAATTTTCTATCTGATTGCAACAGGTTACCAACCATCAGGCGGTTCCCGTTCGGCCGATGGAGGCCGCTATCGCAAGGGGCAGTGTGGCTGATATTATCCCCATAGACGAGCGACTTGCAGATGCCAGGGGAAAAAAGAATTCCCTGGATCGCAAGCTGAAGATCCGGGCCGTCCAGAAGATTTTTCAATGCACCCGATGCGCTTTCAAATGTGAAAAATGCGGCACGCAAATAGAACCCCGCTCGCAGACCGGGTGCAACGAACCAAAGAGCCGTCAGGCCGCATTTCGCCTTTGTGAAGAATGCCGGGGAGAATATCTCGACTACATCCGCTGGCAAGAAGGTCGACCGGATTCAAAACCTTATTGGCGCAACGATGCCTGGTGCGAACTCTGGCGCAGTTGGATCGCCTATCAGAAATCGATCGAACGGTACATGAAGTCGCGAGAGTTCCTGCAGCTTCTGCATGAGCTGAAAAGCAACGGGCACGATGAATAGGAGGCGTGTATGTTTGGAATAGGAATGCCGGAGCTGATCATTATCCTTGTTATCATCCTGATCATATTCGGAGCCGGCAAACTCCCGGAAATCGGGGCAGGTATGGGCAAAGCCATCAGAAACTTCCGCGGGGCCACCAAGGACGAAGAGCCCAAACCGCAGGAAAAGCTGGAAGAGAACAAAGATTCCTGATCCGCCATTCCGCCTGATCGACAGCTGTTTCTCGCCGCATGGGCAGCTCATTTCACCCGGGAGCTGCCGCTTTTCTTCCACCCCAGGGCAATGTCCCGCATCTTTCAGCGAACCGATTCAACAACGTTGAAAAAC
>CAJIBZ010000572.1_pt1 | contig 13787 bp, 10 predicted proteins | sample 9199481 | NCBI WGS metagenome assembly CAJIBZ01 (sample SAMEA7708318, study PRJEB35096) | sediment metagenome | biome: marine neritic benthic zone biome [ENVO:01000025]; feature: sediment [ENVO:00002007]; material: shallow marine sediment [ENVO:03000034] sea grass bed [ENVO_01000059] ...
GCCGGCATCGACCATTCGCTGCAGGTCACGACCGATGCGGGCTTTACGGTGCTGCGCGGAGAAAGCAAAGACATCGCCGGTATTTTGAACATCGCCGGCGTCGATGATCCGGCCGGATCCTATCGCGGCCTTTCCCGAATCGTCAGCGAAAAAGAGCTTGTGTCCGGACTGGACAACCGCCGTTTCACCCTGCTGCTCAAGCATCGGCCGTGGCAGGGTAAGGAATCGGCGGGGTTGTTCGACCTGCAGCTGTCAGGTCACACCCACAAGGGACAGATTTTCCCTTTTTCGCTGATTGTCGAGCGTGTTTATCCTTTATTTGCCGGTCTGCAGCCGATCGGCAGCGATCAGTACCTGTACGTAAGCAGGGGAACGGGCACGTGGGGCCCGCCGGTGCGATTTCTGGCACCGCCGGAGGTGACGGTCATCGAGCTGCTGCGCAATCCCCGCCAACCACCATCTGAACAGGAGTAAAGCATGGAAAAACAACAAGCAAAGACCGCCCTGGTCACCGGGGCCAGCAGTGGCATCGGCAAAGAGACGACCGTTCGCCTGGCCCAAAAAGGATTTCAGGTCATTGCCGCCGCAAGACGGCTGGATAGACTCGAAGAGCTGGCACAGCGGCATAATAACATCACTCCCAAACAGGTCGACCTGTCCGATCCCGCCGCCACGGAGTCTTTTTGCAGCGACCTCTCCAACTTGCCGGATCCGATCACCGTTTTAGTCAACAATGCCGGCTACGCCACTCGCGGGGTGTTGGAAGACGTCTCTTTAGAAAAGATCAAACGGTTGTTTGAGGTGAACCTGTTTGCGCTGATCCGCGTGACACAGGCCTGCATCCCCGCCATGCGCAAAAACAGAAACGGCACGATCGTGAATGTAAGTTCCATCGTCGGAAAGTTTTCTTTTCCGGGCAGTGGTGTGTACGCCGCATCCAAATATGCCGTGGAGGGGATCACCGATGGTTTACGAATCGAACTGGCGCCGTTCGGAATTCGGGTGGTAACGATTCGTCCGGGTGCCATTGCAACCGAGTTCGGCCAGGTGGCCGAACAGATGACCGGCGATTTGCTCGCAACCACCGATCCGGATTATAAACTATTTTACCAGACCGCCAAGGCGGCAACGGAAAAAATCTTTGCCGATGAGCCCCCCAGCCAACCGGATCTGATTGCCGAACTGATTGAAAAGGCCGTTCTTGCGAAAAAGCCCAAAGCCGTGTACGCAGGCGGAGCCAAGAGCGAGGAGTTTCTCGGAAAACGGGCCGCGCTCGATGACGAGGCATTTTTCAGCTTCATGCTGAAACGCTTTAACCTGGTCGATCTGAAGATTTAATGGTACCGTTTCCCCGAGAAAAGGGCGCCATTTTGATCTTGACAACAAAATGGATTGCTGATAGTTCATACATCCTTTTGGTACAAACAGCACACGCTGGGGGCGGATAGCTCAGTTGGGAGAGCGTCGGCCTTACAAGCCGAAGGTCACAGGTTCAAGCCCTGTTCCGCCTACCACATCCCCTTCCCGAAGGGGATTCGATAGGGTAAAAGTGAGGCAGGAAGCGTTTTACCTGGGACCTGACAATACAGTTTTCGGGGGCGTAGTTCAGTTTGGTTAGAACGCCGGCCTGTCACGCCGGAGGTCGCGAGTTCGAGTCTCGTCGCTCCCGCCACTAAAATCAAAAGCCTGTCTTTTCGACAGGCTTTTTTGTTTGAACTTGGTTTACAGATCGTATCGCTAGCGAAAGGTGACAGGCCACTTTAGAAGCTGGTTGGAACGTCCCGCTTTTCAAGGGGGAGTGCTGTAAAAAATACAGGACGTAGATCAAGTCTATAAGATTTTAATACATGATACTCCGATTTTCGAATTAAAAAAAATAATCCGAAACAAGTGATGTATTAGAGAGAAAAAAGAAAATACTTCCAAAGGTGACGGATAGAAGAAAGAGCCCCATGTTTGCCACTTGATGGAACAATTTGTGGTAGTGCCGTAATACGGTTTTGATTGGGTTAAAATCTAAAAACCGGGGAAAGAGATAGGGGTGGCATCTTACAAATTAGGAATCATTATGTCAGTCAGACCACAAGTTATTTTCTAAAGTATCCCCTTTCAGTCGGCGGACACGGTTCTCAACTTTCTGTCTTCACGAAAACGATTCTGTATTAGTATGGCTTCCGGTTCGGGATCATAGTTCAACAGGGTGATATCTCCGTCGATATGATAATGAAATTGAAAATAATGCGCCATTTCATGAGCCAGGTTATGGATTTTTGAGCCTTTCATCAAAAGAATGGTGTTTTTCAGGTAGCCGAAATAGTTAATCATGTTGGAGCCGATCTCTACGCCGGTATATTCATGTATTTTTTCTACCGCAATATCGGTGCTTACGACAACCAGTGGAAATGAAATGCCTGGCTTAAGACGAATATTCATTTCTCTTGCAACCGCAAAAAACGTTCGCTGGATGATATACGGTTCGAATGGGGAAGCAGTTTCCAGTTCATCCTTAGTAAAGGGATCTGACAGCACCGGCGGGGATGGGAGGATTTCGGCATCGTTGTGCGAGAATTCCATTGCCGCCGAACTATGGAAAGACAAAAGCAGTATAAAAATCAGTCCGGAATGATATTGGCGCATTGCTCAAACACACCCCCTTATCGTTCAACTCCACCTCCACCTCTGCAGTCGGATAAACAGCATTCGCTATAAATGTTATCGGTATTTCTCCAATAATCGTTAGAAGCGGTTTCAAAAATAAATCCAAGCGCCCTTGGCAGCGCTGCAAAGAACAAGGGCTCCAAGAATTATGCCAACTGCCGCTGTTTACAGCTCGCAAAAACCCGCCATTTGCGCGTCCGGAAAAAGCCACACCGGATACCCATCCAACGCTCTGTAATTGTTTATAAATCTTATTTCGTACAAAATAGGTTTTTCAGACCAAGACGGCCGGAAGAAAAATGCGGGAAACCAAACGGGCCGATGATCACCGTAAGGCAGCTATTAAAAAGATTGCAGTTCTATAAAATTTTTTAATAGCCGGCTGGAAAGCGCAGGTAAGGGGTAAGAGTCCATTTAAGTGGTGTAACTGCATAGAGTGAGCAAAAAGGTCTATCCAAAAGAATGACCATCGGGAACCATCCTCATCGTTAACCTGGCAAGTTAACCCCAAGAGGAGGTTCAGATGGTCGAGTCCACGATACCCACTTTGCAATTGTCCTGCCCCCAGTTTTAGTACCAATTGTTACGTTAGAATGTGGGGCAGGTCACAAAATAATACTTGGGCACAAACAGAATAACTGTTTGCGATATCGAACATCCAAGACTCAACGCCCAATGAAAAGATCTTATCGTTCTCGTTTTCATTTTGCTTTCTCCATTCTGAACGCAGGGCTTCATGCTTATCGCCCCGATATTGCATAATTTGTAATTACAATTGACAGATTATGAAAAATATAATAGATAAATATCATGATATTTCGAACCCTGGAATCAAAGCTGCGCGAACTTGCTGGTTATTACCCGGTCGTTGCGGTTACCGGCCCAAGACAATCGGGTAAAACCACTTTGTGCCAGATGACCTACCCGGAAAAAGCCTACGTTTCCTTGGAAGCATTGGACATCCGATATTTTGCAAGCAGTGACCCCCGTGGATTTTTAGCTGCGTACGCAGGCGGTGCCATCATTGATGAAATCCAGCATGTCCCCGAATTGCTGACCTATTTACAGAGTGACATTGACGTCCTCCCGGAACCTGGACGGTTTATCCTGACGGGTTCGCAACATTTCGGGTTGTCCCAATCCATTGCTCAATCGCTGGCAGGACGTTGTGGAATCCTGGTGCTATTGCCACCGAGTATCGAAGAACTCCGTGCCTTTCCTTCTGCACCGGCTGACTTGTTCCCTCTTCTCTGGCAAGGGGCTTATCCCAGGATCTACGATCGTAATATCCCTGCTCATCAGTGGCTGGCGGATTACACGGCTACCTATGTCCAACGCGATGTGCGCCAGATTATCAATATCGGTGACCTCCAGGTCTTTTCCGGATTCCTGAAACTCTGTGCCGGGCGAACGGCTCAGGAAATAAATCTTTCTACACTCGGCAACGATGCAGGCGTATCGCACAATACCGTGCGCTCCTGGCTTTCTGTTCTGGAAACCAGTTATATTATCCATCGCCTTCCTGCCTGGCATACCAACATCCGAAAACAAATCGTCAAAGCACCAAAACTGCATTTTTTTGACAGCGGCTTGGTATGCTACTTATTGGGCATCCGTGAACCGGAACAACTACCCCTCCACCCCCTGCGCGGAGCGATCTTCGAAAGCTGGGTTGTCTCTGAAATTTACAAAACAAGCGTGCACAGGGGTTTGCAACCTGGTTTTTTTCACTATCGAGAAGCTCGTGGACCGGAAATCGACTTGCTGATCGAGCTGGGCGAAAAACTTTCGACCGTTGAGATTAAATCTGGCGCCACCACGACCAAGGAATTTTTCAGTAATCTCAAGCGATTCTCCGCTCGTATGAAAGACGAGGGGAAGACAGGCCCCGTTCAAAGCCATGTAGTGTACGGCGGTGATGACTCCCAACAACGCTCTGATGCACAGTTGCTGTCCTGGCGCGACGTTCAACAAGTACTAGCATAATGGATGGCAGCTGATTCCATCGGCAATGTTGTGGCTGTTTAAAATTCTCAGTGAAGCGAGGATATGTTTCAGATCATATATAATCGCTGACAAGTAGCAGCAGCAGAAAAAAACGAGGAATCCGAAAGAAGGACAACGCAGGGTCAAGAAGCGCTGCGTCCAATCCCATCGAACCTTCACGCGTGTGGGTGCGATAGCAGTCTAACTGATCAAATTCAATTGCTGTAAAGGCTAATCATCTGCTCCTTCGATGAATCCGATGTAACTGCCGCCTGCAGCAACAATGGCTTTCACCTTCAGGATGCCTTCCAGGCCGTTTGACAGCAGAATAAAGCCCTCTATGTCTCCCCCGAGTCCAACGTAACAATTGTTACAAAAATGGGGGGCAGATCAGTCACTCCGGAGGTCGTGCGTTCGAGTCTCGTCGCTCCCGCCACTACAAAAACAAGGACTTAAGAGCAATTCTTAGGTCCTTTTCCATTGTGCGCCCGGTATGGCGCACAATGAAAAAGGCAGCGGGATATACCCCCTGCCTTATATTCATTACGCGTTTTACGGATCAACGAAAGCTGGAACTACCCTTTCTAATCAAGCCACGAGCGAGATGCCACTTTTCTAATCAAATCACCGATGGATTACGATGCCTGCACCTCCGATGTGCAAAATGCACAGCGAACGGCTTTAATTGGAATTTCTGAAATGCAATGAGGGCATTCTTTGGTGGTCGGCTCTTCCGGTGGTGCTTCTTCTTCGCGCTTCAGTTTGTTAATATTGCGAACAATTACAAAAACAGCAAAGGCCACTATCAGGAAGCTGATGATCGTGTTGAGAAAAATGCCGTAATTGATGGTGACAGCACCCGCCTTCTGAGCCTCTGCCACTGTAGCAAATGTGCCGGCGACGGCCCCCTGCTTAATTACAATAAAAAGGTTGGAAAAATCTACATTACCCAGTAGCAGACCGATTGGCGGCATAATGACATCGGCAACCAGTGATTTCACTATTGTACCGAAAGCGGCACCAATTATGATCCCAACGGCCATGTCAACGACATTTCCCCTCATCGCAAATTCTTTGAAATCTTTCAGCATGCCTGTACCTCCTTTCGTAGCTTCATAGTGCGTCTTGGTTTCGTGTTTTGGATTTTTCTACAGCAAGGAAAGTTCGTTTCAAAAGATAACTGTAAGCACTCTATTTTTGATACGATTTGAAATTTTACGTTTGCCAATGAAATGGCTTGATTTCCGCCCTTATACAAAAGTTGAAAGTACCTGCAGATCAATAGAGATCATCTCATGATTAGATTCCCTGAGTTGCATAGTTGATCCCTTACGGGTTGTCAAACCTGTCTTCTGTCATGGTTATTTGGAGTCTGACCGTTTGAATTTTTCGGAGGTCGCAAGTTCGAGTCTCGTTGTTCTCGCCCGTAAGTTCAAGCGCCTAGGTGATATACCAAAGCCCTTTTTGGTTTTGCGGCGTGATAGTAACGACATATCTTCCCTAATTCTTATCAAGTGATTGAATAACCTCTTTGGTGCCGGTATTTTTGCCTTCATCATAAATATCGATGGGTGTTTGCAATCGGTGGCCAAGAGCCTGGTGACCCATCCTCAATCCAACCTCATGAATCTCGTCCAGGTATCAGGCCGCGGGAGGCCTGCTGAACAACCGCCCACCCCTTTTGAGATTCAAGAAACCAAGCTCAAAACCGGAATCGTTTCCTATGGACAGGTCGCAATAGCCTCCGGAGAGGGTGGCTCATATTTTCTTGACACACAAAGCCTAACTCGCCTATTTTAGCAATGCCCTGCATGAAACAATGGGTTGTTTGAAGGCTGCTTGTTTTCAGGGCTCTTCACCTTTTTGAAACTAAAGGAGGTAACCAATGAAAAAGCTTGTATTTTTTTGTCTGGCAGTGCTGATGATCTTTGGATTGGGTACAATGGCCCAGGCCAAGGTACTGAAGGTTGCTTTGGATGCCGGCCCGGTTTCGCAGGATATCCAGGTGCAATTGTCCGGCGGGATGCTCCAATACTCCCACTGGACCTTCGATCCGTTGGTTCGCTACCGGCAGGACATGAGTTTCGAGCCCCGTCTGGCCGAAAAATGGGAGCGGATCGATGATCTGACCATGCGCTTTTACCTTCGAAAGGGCGTCAAGTTTCACAGCGGCAACCCCTTTACCGCCGCGGATGTAAAATTCACTTTCGATCGATTCTACGAAAGCCAGGATTTCAAGGGGCTGTTCGAGCCGTTTGCGGGCTGCACCATCGTGGATGATTATACGGTGGATATCAAAACCAAAAAGCCCTATGCCCTTTTGATTAACATGGCCACCTATATTTTCCCGCTGGACCACAAATTTTACTCCGGAACGGACAGCACCGGTCAGCCCAAGGATGCGGTGGTCAAGATCGGGCCCTCATTTGCCCTCAAAAACGAATCCGGCACCGGTCCCTTCAAAGTGGTGGAATGGGAACAGGGCGCCAAGTACGTGTTCGAGCGCTTTGCCGACTACTGGGACAAAAAATCCCCGGGAAACGTGTCCAAAATGATCGTGACCCCCATCAAGGAAGATGCCACCCGGGTGGCGGCCCTTTTGTCCGGGGATGTGGATTTCATCTCCCCCGTGCCGCCCCAGGACTTCGAGAGAATCAAAAAAGACCGCAAGGTCGATCTGTTTACTTTTTCGGGGGGTCGGATCATCACCTTCCAGATGAACCAGAAACGACGAGCGGAGTTTAAAGATCCGCGCGTGCGGCAGGCCATCGCCTACGCGGTCAACAACGAGGGGATTGTCAAAAAGATCATGAAGGGGACGGCCACCACGGCTGGGCAGCAAAGCCCCAAAGGCTACATGGGCCATAATCCGAAACTCAAACCCCGCTACAGCGTTTCGAAGGCCAAGTCCCTGATGAAAAAGGCCGGCTATGAAAAGGGCTTTGAGATCACCATGATCGCCCCCAACAACCGGTACGTCAACGACGAGAAAATCGCCGAGGCCGTGGCCACCATGCTGGCCAAGATTAACATCAAGGTCAACTTAAAGACCATGCCCAAGGCCCAGTACTGGGATGAGTTCGATGCCCAGGTGGCCGACATGCAGATGATCGGCTGGCACTCGGACACCGAGGACTCCGGCAATTTCAGCGAGTTTTTGGTGATGACTCCCAACAAGGAAACCGGGTACGGGCAGTATAACAGCGGCAATTACTCGAATCCGAAAATCGACGAACTGACCATGGCCGCCCAGGTCGAAACCGATCTGAAAAAACGAATGGCCATACTAAAAGACATCGAAAAGATCCTGTACGACGACGCCGCCTTTGTTCCCTTCCATTGGCAGAACCATTCCTATGGTGCCAAAAAAGGCGTGAAGGTCAAACCGATCATCAACACCATGAACTTCCCTTACCTGGGGGATATTGTCGTCAAATAACCGGTTGAAGGAATAGGTTCGATATAAACAAGGGGGCAGGGGGCTGCCTGATGCAGCCCACCTGCCCCAGCAGTCTTTGTCTGCAATTCAACCATGTTCGCTTTTATTGCGAGAAGGATTATTCAATCCATCCTGGTGATGCTGGTGATCAGCCTGGTGGGCTTTTCCATCCAGCACCAGATCGGCGATCCGATCCGGGACCTGGTCGGCGAGCGGGTGACCCCGGCCGAAAGAGAGGTCATTCGTGACCAGCTGGGCCTCAACGATCCTTTTTATGTCCAGTACGCCCGATTTGTCGCTAAGGCCTGCCAGGGCGATCTGGGTTTGTCGTTTTTCTATAAAAAGCCGGCCCTGGAGGTGATCATTGCAAAGGCGCCGGCCACCATCGAACTGGTCATCCTCACGTCCATCATCCTCATTTTCATTTCGATCCCCATCGGCATCTATTCCGCCATTTACCCGAAGAGCTGGATTTCCAGACTGGCCATTGCCTTCAGCACCATCGGTGTGGCCGTACCGGTATTTCTGACGGCCATCGCGTTGATCTATCTTTTCGGGGTGGAATTGAACTGGCTGCCGTCCTATGGACGCGGGGAGACCGTGAAACTGTGGGGAATCTGGGAAACCGGGTTTTTGACCGTAGACGGATGGATGCATCTGATCTTGCCCAGCGTTTCGCTTTCTTCGATCATGCTGCCGCTTTTTATCCGGCTGATCCGGGCGGAGATGATGGAGGTGCTGGAAACCGATTACATCAAGTATGCCTGGGCCAAAGGACTCGAGCGCAAACGGGTGTGGTTTATTCATGCGTTTAAAAATACGCTTTTGCCGGTGATTACGGTCTTCGGCGTTCAACTCGGGATCATGTTTGCCTTTACCATTTTAACCGAGACCGTTTTTCAGTGGCAGGGCATGGGCTTTATGTTTTTAGAGGCGGTGGAACGATCCGACACCTCTTTGCTGGTCGCTTATCTGGTGATTGTGGGTGTCATCTTCGTGATGGTGAATACGGTTGTCGATATCATCTACGGGGTGGTCAATCCCATGGTGCGGATTGCGGGGACGAAATGAGAACCTGGAGGCGATTCAAAAAATCCTACCTGGTTTACAGTTTCAAGCGGGATCCGATCGCCATTGTCAGTGTAACGGTTCTGAGCGTGATGATCATCGTCGGTCTGTCCGCACCGATCGTAGCCCCGTACAACACCTACGATAGCGCCACCATCGATATCATGGATGCGGAAACGCCGCCTTCGTGGATGAAAGGGGGCCAAAACAACTTCCTGCTGGGGACCGACATCCAGGGTCGCGACCTGTTGAGCACCATGATCTTCGGCCTGCGGGTCTCTTTTATCATCGGATGCGGGGCCGTTGTTGTTCAGGCCCTGATCGGAATTCTGGTCGGTCTTTTTGCCGGTTATTTCGGCGGCAAAATCGACGCTTTTCTCATGCGTATCACGGACATCCAATTTTCCATTCCCTATTTGATCGTGGCGATTTTTACCAGCGCCATATTCAAACTGGCGTTCGGCGTCGGCCGATACGAAGACCTGGCCATTCCGCTGCTGATTATCATCATCGGCGTTTCGCACTGGCCCATCTATGCCAGGACTGTCCGGGCGTCGGTGCTGGGGGAAAAAAACAAGGAATACGTGGAAGCGGCCCGTGTGATCGGTCTGAGCCGATGGCCTATTATGTTCAGACACATCCTGCCAAACACCATGACACCGGTTCTGGTCATCTCGACGATCCAGGTGGCCGAAGCCATCATGAGCGAGGCAGCCCTGTCCTTTCTGGGCCTGGGCATGCCAATTACAAAGCCGTCACTGGGGTCTTTGATTAAATCCGGATTCGAGTACATTTTCAGCGGGTCCTGGTGGATCACCTTTTTCCCGGGTGTGGTGCTGGTCGTATTCGTCCTGGTAATTCTCCTGCTTGGGGACTGGCTCAGAGATGTGCTCAATCCCAAGCTGTACAAAGGATAGCTGAAAATGGGGCATCTGCTGGAAGTGGAGGATCTGGTCGTCAAGTTCGGTCTTCGGTTCGGCGATTTGACTGCCATCAACGGCGTCAGCTTCACCTTAGATAAGAGAGAAAAGATGGGCCTGGTCGGCGAAAGCGGGGCCGGAAAGTCGGTAACCGGTTTTGCGATCATCAACCTGTTGAGCAAACCGGGATACATCGCCGGCGGAAAAGTTCTTTTCGAGGGAATCGAACTTAACCGGCTATCCGAGGAGAAAATCCGTGAGGTGCGCGGCAACCGCATCAGCATGATCTTTCAGGATCCCATGATGACCTTGAATCCGGTGCTGACCATCGGCACGCAGATGACCGAAACCGTTCTTGCCCACAAAAAAGTGAGCAGGACCGACGCCAATGATATTGCCCTGGAAAAACTAAAAAAGGTCTATATCCCATCGCCGGAGAAGCGGTTGTCGCAATACCCTTTTGAATGTTCGGGCGGAATGCGCCAGCGGATCGTCATTGCCATCGCTTTACTGACCAGCCCGTCGTTGATCATCGCCGATGAGCCGACTACGGCCCTGGATGTGACCATTCAGGCCGGGATCATGGACCTGCTGATTGAACTGTGCGACACGGAGGATATGAGCCTGATGCTGATCACCCATGACCTCGCGGTTGTCTCACAGGTGACGAAAAAAATCGCTGTCATGTATGCGGGGAAAATCGTGGAGAGCGGACCGACAGAGGAAATCATCCGCAACCCCCGGCACCCGTATACCAAAGGGCTCATCAAGGCCCTTCCGGGGACCCTGGAAGCGGGCAGCCGTCTCAATCAGATTCCGGGGATGATGCCCACTTTGACCGACATCCCGCCGGGATGTGCGTTTCACCCCCGCTGCAACATCAGCGAGTCCGTCTGCGAGCTGGAGCTCCCGGTGCTGATGAGCACCAAAGACCGTAAACAGATGATTGCCTGTCACGTGCTGAATCGAAGATAGGCGGAACCGATGACACAAAACACAGCGCTACTGAGCATCAACAACATCGTAAAGCACTTTGACATTTCCGGCGGTCTGCTCGACCAGCTGCGGATCGAAAACGGCCGCATCGTCCGCAAGCGCACAACGGTCAAAGCTGTCAACACGGTCAGCTTTTCGATTCAACCGCGCGAGACCATCGGGGTAGTCGGTGAAAGCGGATGCGGGAAATCGACGCTGGCCAGGGTGATCCTGGGTATCTACCCGCCCAACAGCGGGGACATTTTCTACAAAGGACAGCGCATCAACGGTCTCTCTCATGAGGCGATGCTGCCGTATCGCAAAAAGATGCAAATGATATTTCAGGATCCGTACGCCTCTCTTAATCCCAGAATGACCGTCAAAAGAACCCTGGAAGAACCCATCCGTTTTCACAGCAAATCCCTCACACCCCGGCAAGTGGCCGACAAGATTGCCGAGGTTATGGAACAGGTGGGGGTGGACCCCAAGTGGGCCGAGCGATATCCCCATGAGTTCTCCGGTGGTCAGCGGCAGCGGATCAGCATTGCCCGGGCCTTGATGGTAGACCCGGAGTTTATCGTGGCCGATGAACCGGTCTCCGCACTGGACGTTTCCATCCAGGCGCAGATCCTGAACCTGCTCATGGACGCACAGGCGCAGCGGGGCCTGACGTACATGTTTATCACCCATGATTTGTCCGTGGTAAAGCACATCAGCTCACGGGTGGCTGTGATGTACCTGGGCACCCTGTGCGAGTTGGCTCCGACAAGGGATATTTTTCAAGCCCCCCGGCATCCTTACACCGAAGCGCTGCTCAGCGCCATCCCCGAGCTGGGAGAGATCGATCCCAAACATATCAAACTCAAAGGCGAAGTTCCCACACCCATCCAACTGCCTCCCGGCTGTGTTTTTCACGGCCGCTGCCACTATGCCCAACAGATATGCCGGCAGAAAATACCTCCTCTGGAGGAGATCAGCGCCCATCACCGTGTCGCGTGTTTTTTCCCCGTCCAGTGATTGCCTGTTTATCATCACCGCACAATGCATTGGAAAAGCGCAATTTGCCGAATCATTGTTTATGCAGTATTTTGCGATGATTGAGGGCAATGATCGGTGAGTCGTTATTCGAAGATATCAATTGCCAAATCAAACTAAAAACTGTACAGAGCCATAAAAAGTGCATGGGGCCCCGGAGAAAGGCAGAATATGGGGCTGCGCAACCGGTTCGATGTTTTTCATTGAATCAAGCTGCATTCGCTAATCAAATCCACAAGAGAAGCAGACATGACACCAAAATCAAAGATCAGGGTAAAAAACACGATTGTCGAGTTGGACGGAGACGAAATGACCCGGGTTATGTGGGCGATGACCAAGGAAAAATTGCTGCTGCCCTACCTGGCTATGGAACTGGAGTACTACGATCTGCATATCAAAAACAGGGACGATACCGATGATCAGGTCACGAAAGCGGCTGCCGAGGCGATCCGGAAACATGGTGTCGGTGTGAAATGTGCCACGATCACGGCAACCCAAGACCGCGTTAAGGAATACGATCTGAAGCGCGAATCGAAAAGCCCCAATGGCATCATACGGGCGATACTGGATGGAACGGTATTCAGGGCACCGATAATGGTAAAAAACATCATCGCGGCCAACCGCAACTGGAAGCGGCCGATCCATATCGGCAGACATGCCTACGGTGATGTCTATGCCAACCAGGAAATCCGGGTTTCCGGGCCCGGCAGAACAGAGTTGACCTTTATTCCCGCTGACGGCTCGGATCCGGTTACAAAGATTATTCATCAATTCAATGAAACGGGAATCGTGCAGGGAATCCACAATACGGATGCTTCTATCCGGAGCTTTGCCGCCGCCTGTTTTGCATACGGCTACGACCAGAAGATCGATGTGTGGTTCAGTGCAAAGGATACCATTTCCAAAACCTACGATACGAATTTCAAAAACATATTTGAGAAAGAGTATGAAGCAAACTGGAAAACCAAATATCACGCGGCCAATTTACGCTTTTTCTATACGCTGATCGACGATGTGGTCGCGCGAATCATGAAAACCGAAGGGGGGCTTCTCTGGGCTTGCAAGAACTATGACGGTGACGTGATGTCGGACATGCTCGCCTCGGCTTACGGCAGTCTGGCATTGATGACTTCCGTGTTGGTGTCACCCGAAGGATGCTTCATGTACGAGGCCGCACACGGGACCGTTCAACGACACTATTATAAACATCTGAAAGGGGAGCAAACATCCACCAATCCGATGGCAATCCTTTTCGCCTGGACCGGATGCCTCAAAAAGCGTGGTGAGCTCGATGAAACACCCGCGGTCTCGGATTTTGCGGCCACACTCGAAGATGCGGCCATAGAAACCATCGAAAACGGCACCATGACGGGAGACCTGGTAAAGATCAGTACACAGGGTGAAAGTGCCAAACCGGTTTTCATGGAGGAATTCTTTGATGCCGTCAAGACCGGGCTGGAAGGCAAGCTCTAACGGTGTAAATGCTATCTAGTTGGCGACTGTTTCGGTTAAACGGGTCTGTATGACAAACGCGGCCCAAAAGCTGGCGACCACTCTGAAATAAATGGGAGTGCAGGTTCTATTGGGGGTGCCCAACGGGAATCGGACTGATGGTATAACACCAATGAAGCTGTCGACCTTGTGAATTTCATCCTCGTATCCAACAAAACACCGTGTTTGTTTTTACCGCTGGCAGCTGACGGGCA
>CAJIBZ010000341.1_pt1 | contig 13316 bp, 11 predicted proteins | sample 9199481 | NCBI WGS metagenome assembly CAJIBZ01 (sample SAMEA7708318, study PRJEB35096) | sediment metagenome | biome: marine neritic benthic zone biome [ENVO:01000025]; feature: sediment [ENVO:00002007]; material: shallow marine sediment [ENVO:03000034] sea grass bed [ENVO_01000059] ...
CCACAGACAGCCTGTAGACTTAAAGAGAAGCCTATAGTCAACTTCAAAAACCATGTCAAGGATAAAACCCCTGCGACCGCACCGCTATCGTCGGTATGCAAATGCCTTCTGGGGGCAACCAGCGGACAGAACGGATCAGTTTTTTCTGGCTTTTGTCGAGCGTCTCATGTACAATTTCGTGATAATTTGACCTTTTCAACTATCGATCGGATTGGCATGATAGTTGTACCAACCGGGTTGGCGTTGCTGGTATGGTATCGATCTTGAGCACGCGGTGTGCCGTCATTCCGTGATCGACCTTTCTTTTTTCGTCAGATTGCATCACGTCTGCCCAACAACGAGCCGAACCGGTGAACCATGCAATGGTAGCCTTCGGTGGCATATTGCCAATCAGGCACTATCTTTTATTAATTACGGATACCGTTTTTTCAGGAGGCCGTCCAAATGACGAACCGCGGAAAAATGACTCTTTGCCAGGCGCTGATTGCCGTTCTGGTTTTTAGCGGATGTGCGTCCACTCCGACAGTGGAAAGAAAAGAAGTGGATACCACCATCGACCTGAGCGGTCGCTGGAACGACACGGATTCACGGCTGGTGTCGGAGGAAATGATTGAAGATTGCCTCGCCCGCCCCTGGCTGGGGCGACATGAAAACCGTCACGGCGGCAACGTTCCGACGGTGATTGTAGGCCAGGTCAAAAACCGCAGTCACGAGCACATCAATGTGCAAACCTTTGTCAAGGATCTGGAAAGAGCCTTGATCAATTCGGGGAAGGTGCAATTTGTCGCTTCCAAAGGCGAACGCGAAGGTGTCCGCGAAGAACGACTCGACATGGCTCAACATTCCTCGGACGAAACAATGAAGGAAGCGGGTCGGGAAATCGGTGCCGATTTCATGCTGATCGGAACGATCAACACGATCCGGGACGATATCGGCAGCAAGGCGGTGATGTATTATCAGGTTGACCTCGAGCTAATCGACATGGAAAACAACCTGAAGGTCTGGATCGGGGACAAAAAAATCAAAAAACTGATCAAAAAACCGAAAGTGAAATGGTAGCTGCTGCATCTCCCCGTGCTGTGAATCGATCTGCGTGGACATTCTCTAAAGCCACCATTTGCCTTCACGGGCTGATTCTGATGTGGCTCTGGGGATGTGGCCCCAAGATGGACCACTACCAACAGCTGGACCAGTATGTGTACAATCAGCAATACGATGCGGCCCTGCAGTTGATGGAAGAAAGCCGAGAAGGATATCAGGAACGAAACGAGGCGCTGTACCACATGGAGGACGGTCTGCTGGCGCACTTCGCCGGCCGCCATGAAGAAAGTATCGAAAACCTGCTGAAGGCCGAGTCGATATTGGAGGAACTCTACACCCGTTCCATTTCAAAGCAGGCAGCCTCGTTTGTGTTCAACGATAACACCATTCCCTATCGGGGAGAAGACTTCGAGGATGCCATGGTCAACGTATACCTGGCATTGAACTACGCTGCGCTGGGAGCGATCGAAGATGCCCTGGTGGAAGCCCGGCAGGTGGACAACGAGTTAAACCTGATCAACAGTCGATACGATGAGGAGCAGAAAAACGTATACCGCGAAGATGCCTTCATTCGGTTTTTAATGGGTGTGCTCTATGAATCCGGCAAAGAGATGAACAACGCGTTCATCTCTTACCGAAAATCGGAAGAAATCTATCGCAATGATTATGCCGCTCACTATGGCGTCGATCCCCCGCGCTTTCTGATCGAAAACTTGCTTACCAGCGCAAGAGCAATGGGCTTTGAGGATGAATTGGCGCAGATCCGCGAACGCTATCCGGATGTTGATTTCCCGCAACCCGACAAGAAGCGGAACCTGGCGGAAATCTTCGTTATTCATTATAATGGAATCGGGCCAAGCAAGGTGGAGCGCCAGTGGATCGTTCCCATGCCAGACGGGTACATGGCCAACGTCGCTTATCCGGTTTACGAGGTAAGGCCCTACCGGATTTCTGGCGGCATCGTCCGTTTGAAACACGCGGAAAGCGACCGCCGGATGGAGGGTCCGACGGAATTGATGGAGGACATCGGCATTATTGCGATACAAAACCTGGAAAACCGCATGAATCGGATCAAGGCAAAAGCGATCGCCCGTGCTACCAGCAAGTACTTGGCCACCAAGACGGCGTCTAAAGCAGCCAATGACCAGGCCGGAAACCTGGCCGGTCTGCTGGTTCAAGTTGCCGGCAACATCGCTGCAGCAGTCACCGAAAGGGCGGATGTTCGTCACTGGCGCATGCTGCCGGATGAAATCCGGGTTGCACGGATGCTGGCGCCGCCCGGCCTGTACGATGGCCACATCGAATTCGTCGATGACACCGGTGAGGTCATATGGTCGAAAAACCTGGCTCCATTCGCAGTCGGCAGTGGTGAAAAAAAATTTATCTTCCAGCGAACGATGCAATAGGACGCTTATTTCAGGTGCCGCTATCGCAGATTCGTTTATCGCGCCAGGTGTTGCCCATTTTGTCGGTTTGGCGGAAAAATGTTCATCAGCTGCTGGGGACCGTGCAATGAGGCCCCATCAAAGCGCCGGGTATCCCGACGCCAGGGGAACGCAAAGAACCAACGCATTTGAAGCGGTCAAGCAAAAGTCGGTGTCGTTCAGGTCGTTGCGGGTCGGCGCACCTGCCGGCATCCTTTTCGAATGACCCTGAAGAGGTGCCATCCGTGCAGTATTATTGCAGTTCCATTAGACGGCTGCTCATCTTACCGGTTGCAGCCCTTCTTCTTTGGTCGGGTTGCGCCGGGAAATCAGCGCAACCGGTCCCCGAAGACGACATTCGCGTCCGGTCCGATCGCGCGTTTGTCGACCTGAGTGCGGAAGAACAGGGCCGTCCCAGCGATCCGAATGCCTTGCGAGCACCGCCGCCCAGCGCGACCCGCGGGCCGGAGACCGCTGTGGTTGAAAACGCGGTACCGGTTGAAAGTGGCCGCAAACCGGCGTGGATTGACGGAGAGAGCCGCGATTTTCCGTCCGCCGGGTACATCACCGGGGTTGGCTACGGAAACGAACGGCCGGCTGCAGAAGACAAGGCGAGGGCCGAAATTGCCAGGGTATTTTACAGCCAAATCGACTCGAGCAACCGCACCTACCAGGAAATTTTCGAAAGTCACGCCGGAGATAAGTTCCGCACAGCTGAAAGCATCAACTACGAAGAGATCACCCGCGTGTCGACCCGCAAGGTGCTCTCCGGTGTCCGCATCGGTCGCGTGTTCCGGGATCCATCCAGCAAACCCGAATTCTTCGCCCTTGCGATTCTCGACCGGATCCAGACTGCAGAAAGCCTTCGGAGCAGGATTGTGGAGCTCGATCGGCAAATCGAGCAGTTATTGGGCGAGAGTCGATATCAGACCGACAAGCTCACCCAGATCAAATTGCTGCATCGCTGCATCGAGGATCATGCACTTCGACAGGCATACAATGCGGAGTTGCGAATTGTGGATACCGGCGGACAGGGATTGGCCCCTTTGGTCAACATCGCCGAAATCAAAACGCAGCTCACCGGCGTGCTGCTCAAGGATTTCCTGATCGCCTTGTCGGTGCAAGGATCCCGGGCGGACGAGGTGCAACGGTCTCTGGTTGAAGCATTGAACGGGAAAGGTTTTGCCGTATCTGAACAAATCGGCAGCGCCAGTGTTCTGGCCAGAGGCCGGGTTGAAATCAAACCGATCCCCCAGAGTGATACGGAATGGAAATTCGTGCGCTGGAACGCTTATTTCGATCTGGTCGATCAGAAAGGCGGAGCCGTTTTCGGCAGTGTACAAAAATCCGGCAAGTCCGGCCACCTGACCACCGCCCAGGCTGAAGACCGGGCGGTGAGAAGCATTCGCAAAAGCCTGGCAGCAGAAATTTCGGAGGATTTGAGCAACTACATTTTACGCCAGAGCCGTTAGCCGCTGCATCTACGGCCCGTTGCGAAAGGAGGTGAACTGCAGTGAACAAAAAGTTAGTAATTGCATGGATTGCCGGTTTGCAGGCGTTTTGTCTTACAGTGGGCATTGCTGTGTCGCCGGCGGCCACCCCGAAACAGATTTACCGTCAAGCCGGCCCGGCTGTCGTATTTATACTGGCTGCTGAAAATCCAAAAACGGCCAGTGTGGGTACCGGATCCATTATTCGGGATGACGGGCTGGTGATAACCAATGCACACATATTAAAGAGGTCCAATTCCTCGCGGCTGAAAAGGGATGTGTCGATCTATTTGAAACCGGAAAAGGTCACCGGCAACCACAAGACCGATTTGTCCAATCGATACCGGGCAAGAATCCTGGCCTATGACATCCCGCTGGATCTGGCACTGCTGCAAATCGAAGGGGTGGACCGCCCGCTGCGTCGGATCGAATTTTCCGATTCGGCGGAGGTGGTCATCGGAGACCAGGTCTATGCCATCGGTCATCCCGAACAAGGCGGGCTCTGGAGCCTGACGACCGGCGTCATCAGTGCTTTTCGGCAGGACTACGGCGGTGTCTCCGGGAAAAACCTGTTCCAAACCGACGCCAGCATCAACCGGGGAAATTCGGGCGGTCCACTGCTGGACACCAGTGGAAACATGGTCGGCATCAATTCCCTGATCGCCAGGAAGGCGGCGGACGGATTGACCATTACAGATGTCAACTATTCGATCAAGTCCAGCGTTGCGCTTAAATGGCTTGCCGGCATCGGGTACCGGTTTGAAACTTCCCGCACAGCCACTGCCGCCCCGATACCACAGGAAACAGGCAGTTTCACTGCACAGCAGCCGTCGATGGATGAACCCCAACCGCAACCCGAGTCCTCTCCGCAGCCGCAAAAAACAATCGAGTCGGCTCCGACTCCGGAAGCTTCTCCGCAAGAGGAACCGCCGGCTTTGCAGCCGCAGTCGAAAAACCCGGAAAAACCCGCAGCGCCGGAAAAACAAGTGGAGTCACCTCCCAAAGCAGCACCGGAAGCACCAACTCCCGGGATTTCACCACCGTCGGGCGGTAAACCGAGCGAAGCGCCGGGTGGTGGAAAGATTCTCACCAGGAAAAAGCCTTACAAGATGAGCAAACTCCTGCGGGAAATGCAGGAGATGGAAGATATGATGGAGGACATGAAAGGTAAAATTCAAAGGTACAAAAAAAGCCAGTAACATCAAGGAGGGAATTATGAAAACAAAACACTTGACGATTCTGGGGGCCATGCTCCTGACAGCGATCTTTATGGCCGCCGGATGTTCCTCAACTCCTGAAACGACCCCGAGCGCCGACACGGCAGCCCAGGGCCCTGAATGGGTAATGAAAGGCAGCGGCGCATTCGATGTAGACGGAACCAAGCTGTTTTATGGCGTTGGTGTGGCATCCGGGATCCGCAACAAAGCGCTGCTACGGCAAACGTCCGACAACCGGGCCCGGGCAGAAATTGCCCGCACCATGGAAGTCTACGTCGCCAGCCTGACCAAAGACTACATGGCTTCCACCACCGCAGGCGACATGTCTAAATCTTCGGAGGAACAACATGTGGAAAGCGCTTTAAAAACCTTCACAAAATCCACCCTGCACGGGGCGACGATTGTCGACCGCTGGATGGATCCTGCCGACGGCTCCATGTACTCTCTGTGTGAGCTCGACCTGATCAGCTTTAAGGAAGCCCTGGAAAATTACAGGGAACTGGATGCAAAGGTCAGGGATTACGTTCGCGAAAATGCAGAAACCATGCACGATGAGCTGGAAGAGATGGAAAATCAATAACCGGTATATCACAACCGATATTCGGCCAAAGCCGATAAAAAAGCGGTGACGGGTATCCGTCACCGCTTTTTTAATTTCCTCTTTCATAGCGAACCGCCGCCCTATGGTCCGGAAATCGCCCTAATTAAATCCTCGGACAGTTCGACCTCCATTTCGACTCTGACCGAACCGTCCGGAAGCTGCTCCCGGCTCACCACCCGAGCACCCTGAAGAGTGGTGTTCAGCTGCAGGCGGATGCTGTCGTTTTGGGTCATCATTTGCTCGATGGTGGTGTCTGCAAAGACCCGGGTGCCCTTTATTTCTTCTACCAGATTGCGCATGGCGTCACCCTTGGCGGCCCGAAAGGCCATATAGCTCGCCTGAGAGGGGTTTTGAAACTTGGCGGATGGAAAGCCAATTCCTTCGGCTCTGAATACACGGGTTTGTATTTTCGGTTTGTTCAAGTGCGGAATGTCGGCACGATACAGTGATACCCACTCACTGGTTTTATCCAATTCGGCATCTGCAGAAGTCAGCAGACTGCCGGTGGTTACATCGACAGCCCGGGTGCTCAGGTAAAAAACGCTTCCCAGATCGGAAAGCTTTCCGGTGATAATGGCTTCGGCTCCCAGTATCTTGCCGAACTCGGCGGCACTGTTTTCGTCTGCAAACGGTGACAGCTGAAATTTCTGTTCGGCGATCACCCGGTCAATGAGCTCTCTTTCCAGCACGGAAAACCTTCCGGATTTTACCAGCACGGATATGATTTTGTCCGTAACCACTCGCCCGAGACGAGTTACCTTTCCCTGGTCGGTAACGAAATCCGCCACCGCCACCACGGTTTGTTTATCCGGAATGGACTCACGAGCGCTGTCGAGGTCACCGGCCACCGATGTGCCCAGGTATTGGACGGCCGTGTTTAATTCCTTAAATCGAGGGGTTTGAAGTGCAGGACCTGTCGTCTGCGATCGCGGCGGCGCTTGTTTTTCCACCGCAGCCGGTTTCGATGCACAGCCGATCAGAATGACCAGGGCCAATAAGAACCATGCGGCGCTGAGGACTTTCACGATGTTCTCCTTGGGTGGGTGCAATAAGATCCGACGTGATTATAGCAAAACAGGAAAACCAGCGTCAACATGGGCGGTCAAGTCGTGCTATCTGCCGATCAGGAACATTCTGGTCTTGCAGTAGCTCTCCTTTATCCAGCTGGCTGCATATTCAACGAAAGTTCTTTGGTAATGGATCCGATCTTCGGGAGCCATGTTTTCCATGCGGCGATTATATTTTAGCTTTGCCCAGGCGTTTGTATCAAATTTTCGAAACAGGTGAAAAAGATAATGGTTCAGAGGGGCAATCCGTTTTTTTCGGATGATGGCTACACCGAAATCCACCAGGTAGGGGTGTTTTCCCTGTACAACGAGGGTATTGTCTTTTTTCTTCAGGTCACCATGAGCAACACCGGCAGCATGCATTCGTTGGATCGCCTGCAACAGGGCATGGAAGAATAATTCCGCATCTTCGATCTGTGCGTACCGGATCGCAACGCCCTCGACATACTCTAAAACCAGGTAGCGCTTTTGGAGAAACCCGTAACACCTGGGAATCCCCCGCATGCCGGCAAGCGCCTGGTAAACCCGGTGCTCGTTTGCCAGCATCCACCGCCGGATGAGCCACGCCACCCCGCGCCCCATGGGAGCCTTGACAACAAGGCGCAGGTCATCGCGGTGGAAAAGAAATGTCTGTCCTTGATAGCCGTGGCTTAGAATGTTTCTGTTTTCGGCGACACTGGATTGAATCCATTCCAGCATTTCGTTTTCCGGAACACCGGCAATCCGGGCAGACTTCATCGGCGGGATTCCTTTGGCTCGGCACCAAAACAAGGTTTGCAGAAAAATACATTTCCCTGCAATGCAGGATAGCAAGTATTGCATGTATGGTGCAGCAATTCGGTTTCCGGACCCATTCCCGGTTACAGCTTCAGATAGAAAAAATAGAGGCATGCCAGCAAGACCAGAGCGATAATCGGCTCTCCGTTCTGTCGCAGGCTCTGGTAGAACGACCAACTGCCTCCCGGGTTTCTGTCGAGATCGAAGCGCGGAATCAGTGCCCGTGTGTGCATGCGCCAGTTTTCCCATTCTTCAGTGAAAAGCTGCCGGAGTTTTGCATCCTCACTTTTGATTGCCTGGGGATAAAATCCCAAAAGGATTAGGATAAAGAGAGGAAATCCCCACCACAAGCCGCTCGCCAGAGAAAAACCGATCCCCAGCAGAATGTTTCCGACATACAGCGGATGGCGTACATAAGCGTAAGGCCCATCGATAGCCAGTGCCTTGTCTTTCTTAATGTGTCCGGAAGCCCACAGCCGGATCGCAATACCGGCGACGGCCAACAACAATCCCGGCCAGAACAGAAACACTTTTGGATCGCCTGCCGCCGTGACCAGCAGTAGAAAGGAAATGCCGATGAACTGCCGGTAACGGTCGCGCCGGTACCGTAGATCATGTAAGAGCTTATTTACACCAACACTTTTATTCATTGGCTTTCTCTTCCTTCCATTCTGAATCGACTGTTGAAAGCGATGTGAATGCTATCTAAAATAAAAAATATGAGTGGCGGTGTCAACTCGGAAAGCGTTCTTCCGTCGCATATCGGTGCCGATCCGGTCGTACCTCATGAGGCGATGGGCTTTTATAAATAATTTCGTAAAACCACTATCTATTCAGCGGTCCCGGGCAACCTGTTTATCGCCGTGTCAACTCTTGAACATGGCTCCCGTAACCGAAGTGAATAGAGGGCGGCCACGCAACCGCCCTCTCTCACCCCACCGGGCGCACGGTTCACGTAGCACCGAGTGGGTGCGCCATGCCGGCGCTCTGATAAAAAACGGCTAACCCGATTGGGTTAGCCGCGAAAGGAGGAAAACAGATGATTTATTCATCTAAGGGGTAACCAGATACAAAGCAAATATTATGCCAATAGCTATACGAATTGCGCCAGCCGGGTGACCACCCGTTCAACAGATTGAATTTATTCAAAATTAGTATTTCTCTCTCCTTCTACCGACCCCTGCCGCAGCATTCGACTGGGCATCGGAAGGGTTCCCGTGGTTCAATATTTTGAACCAAAATCGCACACTATCTATAACAAATTAAAAATACTAACTTTTCCTGTTTAATCAGCGGTTCAATATTGTAAACTTCCAGCGGCGATAATTCGGATTCGGCCGATAACCAATCGAAAACAAGGGTTATTTTCCGTTCAACCTTTTAAACTGCCGTCAATCGATTGGCATATAACCGGCAGGAATCGGGGAGCGATTGATCGAAAGTGTTTCATTTCAAAGCCCAACGCCGTCGATGGACGCCCTGCAATACCGACAACGACCATCTTCGATCTCATAGCGCTGGATCTGAAAGCCCCAGCGCTCTACCAGCATTTTGCCACAATGATAGCAGAACGTGTTCTCACTGTCCTGGCCCGGCACGTTCCCGGTGTAGACGTATCGCAGGCCGGCCTTCAAGCCGATTTTCCGTGCGGACAACAAAGTGGCCGTCGGTGTGGGGGGACGATCCGTTAATCGGTAAGTCGGGTGAAAGCGGCTGATGTGCCATGGGGTCTCCGGGCCCAGATCATTTACCAGAAATTCAGCCAACTGCTCCAATTCGTTCCGGTCGTCGTTCAGTCCCGGTACGATCAGCGTAGTGACTTCTACGAAGATCCCGAAAGATTTCATCAAACGCAGGGTCTCTTTGACCGGTTCCAACTTTGCTCCACAGAAATCTTTATAATATTTGTCCCTGAAAGCCTTGAGATCCACGTTGGCGGCATCCAGGTAAGGTTGAATCATCTCCAGCGCTTCTGGCGTCATGAAACCGTTGGTGACAAACACGTTTCGAAGGCCACCGGCACGAGCCTGTCTGGCAGTTTCATAAGCGAATTCGAAGAAGACAGTCGGTTCCGTATAGGTATAGGATATGCTCTGGCAGTTGCCCCGCAGAGCTGCCCTGACGACATCTCCCGGAGTTGCCGAGTCTCCAGCAACCATCCCCCCCTGATCTGCCGGCATTTGGGCGATGTCTGCATTCTGGCAAAATCGGCACTTGAAATTGCACCCGACCGTAGCAATCGAATAGGACAGCGTGCCGGGTAGAAAATGGTATAGGGGTTTTTTTTCAATCGGGTCGATGTGGCGGGCGATGAGTTTGCCAAAAACCCGTGTCCGCAGCATACCGCCTCTGTTTTCCCGAACGCTGCAGATACCGCGCCGATTATCTTTGATCACACAGCGATGATGGCACAGTCGACAGCGAACCTTGTTCTCTTCCAGCGATTCGTAAAGATAGGCTTCCATTATTTACGGAGAATTCAGGGTGGATCTGTTTACCCCGGCACTGCACCCGTGGTCTGATTTCTTCGATACCGCAAGGCCAGCGGACGAGTGCGAAAGCGAGGCACCAGTGAAAAAACCATGCCGACAAACGCACCGAAAGGACAGCGTTGCACGAATTTGAAATCTTCCAAATTCTGGGTGAAGCTTCCACATACGGCAGGCAGTTGATTCACCGTACGCCATGACAGCGGTACCGGACCGGCAATGGAACGAACGATCCGTTTCAGTTCCCAAATGCCGAAGAATTTCGCACGGTTAAAAATGGATTGATTGAAGATCCCGGCAACCCGCAGGTGGATTCCTCTGATGGCGAAGCGATTGAGAACCCCGATGAAGACCCTGTCTTTGGCTACTCGGCAAGCTTCCTCTATAGCCTTGGCCGGATCGCCGACAAACTCGAGGGTCGTCATGAAACAGGCATGGTTGAATGAATTGTCATCGAAAGGAAGTTCTTCACCAAACCCCCGATCCAATTCGGCCCGGTCTCCAACCTGTTTGATTGCGGTATCGAGCATGTAGGGAGACGGGTCGATTCCGGTAACGCGAAGGCCGCGTTCGACAAGGGTCACAAGTGTCGAACCGGTGCCGCAACCGATCTCCAGAACGCTTTCTCCTCTCAGCGGCTGAAGCATGTCGAGCAGCAACCGGTTTTCCTGATCGACTTCAAACCGGTTGCGGGAATCTTCAGCCCACTGATCGTAATCCCTCGCGTCTCGAAAGCTGAACACGTACCCCATATCGTCAATCCGAATCACATCGCGGTTGCGAGGGAATTCCCGTATTTCGGTCCCTTCGGCAACCCCGGCAAAAATGGAACTGGATTCAGGAAAATGGTGATGCTTGCAAAGACAAACTTTCCCGGTGGATATTCATTCGGCGGCTGGATCGGTGGTCGCGCTGCTGCCGGTACTTTTTTTTCTGCGACGGCGCTTTCTTTTCTTGCGGGTTGCTTTGCCTTGAACGGATTCCGGTTCACTCGATTTCGCAGCATCGGACGGAAATCCGAAGAAAGCGCCCGGATATTTCTTTTTCCAGGTTTTCTCTTCTTTCTTCTGGCGGGCCAGCCTTTTCTGGACTCTTCCACGCCCCTGAACGGTTTTTCCAATCCTGCCCCGCGTAAAGGTTTTTACCGGTCCACACCGGTCCTCAACAAGCCATTCATCTTCGGGCCAAACCACCGGTATTTTGTAGCCCAGCATCCCCTCTACGGCTTCCAGGTGATATACGTATTGCTCGCAGGCCAGCGACAGCGCCCTTCCGGTTTTGCCCGCCCTTGCCGTGCGGCCAATTCGGTGGATGTAGTTTTCGGCATCCTGGGGCAGGTCATAGTTGATCACATGGCTGATGTCCTCGACGTGGATGCCCCGGGACGCCACATCCGTGGCAACCAAAATTTTGGTTTTCCCGGTTTTGAATTTCTCCATCAGGCGGAATCGTTTTTTTTGCTGCAAGTCGCCGGTAATTCCCTCGGCCGGCAAGTTGTTTCCTTGCAGCTTCAAGGTAAGCCATTCAACGCCGGCTTTGGTGTTGACAAATATTAGCACTCGACTCCAGTCTTCACGGGCAAGCAAACCCAGCAATAGCGGCAGCTTTTTTTCCAGACCGACATGAAACAGTTCCTGCTCGATTCCTTCCACCGTCACTTCTTCCGGTGTCACGGAGATGAACTCAGGCAGATTCATGTATTGGTAGGTCAGCTCAAGCACCCGGTAGGACAGCGTGGCGGAGAAGAGCATCGACTGTCTTTTATCAAACGGCGGCAGCTTGCTGAGAATGTATCGCATGTCCTTGGCGAATCCGAGATCAAACAGTCGGTCGGCTTCATCGATGACAACGATTTGGATCCCCGCAGTTTTGAAGATCCCCTGCTTCAGATAATCGATCACCCTTCCCGGTGTACAGATAACGATATCTACCCCCTGGCGCAACGCGTCCGCCTGTTTCTGATAGTCGATCCCGCCGACCACCTGAAGGATTCTGAACCCGGTGTGCCTTCCGATGACGCGCGCTTCGTCCAATATCTGGTTGGCCAGCTCCCGTGTGGGTGCCGCAATGAGAGCCGACGGCAGACCGGGTTTGCGATCTTTTACAGCCAGCAGCCGGGAGAAAATCGTGATGAGAAATGCGGCGGTTTTACCGGTGCCGGTCTGGGCCTGACCGGCCACATCACGGCCGAGTAAAGCAACCGGCAGCGTCTGGGCCTGAATCGGGGTACAGCTGGAAAAGCCCGCTTCGTTCACACCGGACAATACTTCCGGAGGCAAATTGAGTTCGGTAAAGGTGGTTTGGGTTAAAAAATTCGGCTTTTCGGCTCGCGGGGGGAAGCTGGAAACAGCAGATTCCTCAGACATGATCTCCTCAATGGGCTGCATTGTAAACACCGGTTCACATCGGGATGGAAGAGTAACCGTTTTTCCAGGATTTTGCAACCTCGGCAAGATGACGATACACAGGCCTTGATCGGCCGGCCGGTTTTAGATCTGCAGTGTTCAGCTTGAAGTCATCCACCTTTCTATGCTACTCAATATTGTTTTATGCTCCGCTTTGCAATTAAAAATGAATGTCATATGTTCGAGTCATGGCTATGAAAGGGTTTTTCAAAGTCACCGATCTGAAGCAGGTGCTGGAGCTGGTAACTGAATTTTCCCGTTGCCGAACCGAAATCCTTCCCCTGGATCAGGTGCTCGGCAGGATACTGGCGGATGATATTACCGCTCCCCACAACCTGCCTGAATTTCCGCGCTCCACGATGGACGGGTTTGCGGTTCAGGCTTCGTCCACATTCGGCGCCAGCGAGGGCAGTCCCGCATTTCTCACGGTGAAGCATACCGTGGCAATGGGAGAGGCGCCTGTGTTTTCCATCGGTCCGGGTGAAGCTTGTAGAATATCGACCGGCGGAATGCTGCCGGCCGGCTCTGACAGTGTGGTAATGATCGAGCATACCGAAGCCCTGGATGATTCCACCATCGAATGTTATCGCAGCGTTGCGCCAGGACAGCACGTACTCGAGGCCGGGGAAGATTTTCCCCAAAACGGGGGGCTCCTTCAAAAAGGGCAACCCCTCAGATCCCAGGATATCGGACTTCTCGCAGCTTTCGGCAACCAAACGCTGCGGGTTTACGCCCGACCGATCGTCGGAATACTTTCCACGGGCGATGAAGTCGTTGCCATTGACCAAACCCCGTCGCCCGGGCA
>CAJIBZ010000473.1_pt1 | contig 13136 bp, 10 predicted proteins | sample 9199481 | NCBI WGS metagenome assembly CAJIBZ01 (sample SAMEA7708318, study PRJEB35096) | sediment metagenome | biome: marine neritic benthic zone biome [ENVO:01000025]; feature: sediment [ENVO:00002007]; material: shallow marine sediment [ENVO:03000034] sea grass bed [ENVO_01000059] ...
AACTATGAAAGTAATCATGACGGTGTTGACATGTCGAACTTAATTATAAGAAAAAAAGATAAAAAAAAACAGGATGTCGTTTTTTCTTCGCTTTTCGATGCATTTGATTCGCGCTGTGTTCTGGATATAACTGCCGGCCTGGCCGAGTTCAGAGGGCGACGGAATATCGTAATCGGCCAGGATCGCATCAATCTTTTCTTCCGACGCATCCCAGATCTCCTTTTTTAAAAGCCCGACGGTGTTGTTTTCAAAAACAATATTGGGAAAGTCCGTTGTGATCCAATGTTGATCGTTCATTTGCAATCCTCCATGGTTTCGTTGGTTTATTTAAAAGCTTACGAGGCCGAAGCCAAGCGTATCAACCCCTTCCGAGCCATTTATGACTGACAACCCACAAAAATACGAAGGTCCATTGAGTTGCATACGGCACTGCGGGCAGCACCATGGCGCGCGCTCCGCCCATCAAGGTAGGTGCAGATTGATCAAATACTCCGCCGAGGCTTGAATATCCTGGCTGAAGCTGCTCCGGATATTGCCCTCGATGGCCATTGTGCCCTGGTACCCGCTCTCTTTTAAGGCGGTTAATATTTTGGCGAAATCAATGGCACCAAATCCGGGGAAAAATCGATTATTATCGGAAATATGAACCGAATCGTAGTAACCGGCCCAGTTCTTCAAAGCCGCAATGGGTCCTTGAGCCTCTTCGATGTTCATGTGAAAGGTATCGGGCAGGATCTTTACATACTCCGTGGCCAAGGAATTCACCCATTGGGCGGTGTCGGCCAGATCATTGGCCACCGAAGATTCATAGCGATTGGTGGCTTCTATTAAAACCCGGACCCGTTTTTTGGTGGCATGGGGGGCAATCCGGCGCAGCGCGGTGTCAAACCGATTGCGCGCGCCTTGGGTATCATTGCTCGGCCCGCCCTTTAAAAAACCGATTATAATTCCGGTCTCCTCTCCAGCGACGAAATCGATCATGGCCTTGCATTGATCGATGGATCGTTGCCAAATTCGCCCGTCGGTACTGGAAAGAGATAAGTTCTGTTCTTTGGCTGTCAGACCGGTGGCAAACATGGTCAACCGCAACCCATATCGGTCGAGAAATCGTCTGATGGCGGCGATATCCTCTTGTTCCGGTTGGGCAATATTTAGCTCCACACCGTAAAGACCCAGTTCCTGGAGCGTGCGCAAATCACTATTAAACGATCGATTGTCCCGGTAATCGGGCGGGAGAACCGTCTGAACGGCAAGGGGAAAAAGATAGTCGTTCTTTGCCACCATGGACTCCTGCGGGCATGAAATTCGCCGGTAGATGATTCGGGCGGTCCCTGACGCGACCGCCCATCGATTGGGTCGCTGTGGAAGTTACATCACGCAGGTGATCTTGCACTCTTTACGATCGGTGCGCAGCATCACGATATTCTCCGGAACCTCTGACAGATCGATCTCCTTGGTGATCAGCGGCAACATATTCATCCCGGCGGCCATGGCTTGAATCACCCGCGGAAACGTACCGTGGCCCGAATGGCCCTGGGAGCCCACAATGCGGGCCCGGCGAACCTGTAAAACTTCACCGGTCACCGGCATTTTGGCATCGGCGCGGGCGACCACAACGATAGTGCTGTTCAATGTGCGGCCTTCCCAGATCACCTTTTCGATTTCGGGGTAAACCACGGTGGGAAGCCCGGTAGCCTCCAGGAAAAGCGACGCACCCATGCCGTCGGTCAGTTCAAGGACCTTTGCAGCAAAATCATCCTCCAGCGGGTTGATCACATCATCGGCACCCAGGCTGCGACCCAGTTCGGCCCGACCGGATTCCGGCTCCGAAAGAATTACCCGGGCCGCTCCCTGGCGTTTAAGGACCGCACAGGCTGCCAAACCCACCGGGCCGCCGCCGCAAATCACCACATTATCACCCGGACGAATGCCGCCACCGCGTTCGACAACCGCATTGTAGGCGACGCTGGTCGGTTCCACCAGGCTGCCCAACTTAAACACCTCATCTTCCTGATAGCGCTTTTTCAGCGGGTCGAGGCTCCACAAACAGCGATCGGGTAATGCAAGATAACGGGCAAATGCACCATCCACATTAAAGCCGATCTCATCCAGTCGTTCACAATGGTTGGGCCATCCATCCGCGCAAGGCTGGCAGGAACCGCACCACAGCATCTCTTCGGCACACACCCATTCGCCACCCGTAAAGGGCTTATTGGTGTTTTTATCGTAGGCGCCGGGACCGGCTTCCACCACGATGCCCGAAAGTTCATGGCCCAACGTACACGGAAATCCGGTCAAACCCGGATACCAAATGTATTTATCATCATCGGGTTGGGCCATGTGGACATCGCTGCCGCAGATACCGCAGGCTTTCACCTGGATCAGCACTTCTCCAGGTTCGGGACGGGGGACGTCGATCTCTTCAATTTTCAACGCCGGGTTGCGCCAGACCTTGCTGCCCAAATAGGTTTGGCGGCCATCGATGTCTTTGGCGCCCAAGACAAAATCCGGTTTGGGGTCCCAATCCGCGTGAAGTCTTACTGCTTGAATTTTGCCTTCCATAGAGTCACCTCCCTTAATTTTCGTAAATGTTTCCTATTTTGGGGACAAATTTTATCCCATGGGTCTGACGCTGCTGGTGCGCACGATCAGTTCCGGCTCTAAGATATATCGTTTGTGCACCTGGGTGCCGTTGATGACGAGATCCAGCAGAATATCGGCCGCCAGCCTGCCCATTTCGTATTTCGGTTGGCGAACGGTGGTCAGACCGATTTCGGGAAAAGCGGCAAAAGTAATGTCGTCGAACCCGACCACGGCAATATCACCAGGAACCTGAAGCCCCGATTCTTTGATGCCTTGAATAACGCCCAGCGCCATCAGGTCATTTTCGACAAAAACCGCCTGCGGGGGATCCTGGGCGGCTATGATCCGTTTGATGATCTTATGACCGGTTTCCATTTTCAGGTCGCCGGCAAACACGAAGCGGTCTTCAATGGGGAGATTGAATTTCTCCAGGGCCTGCCGGTAGCCCCGGTAACGCTGGCCTTCGGCAAATCCGTCACCTTTGTCACCGATAAAGCCGATGGTCACGTAGCCCTGTTCGATTAAATGTTTGGTGGCGATAAACCCCCCCCGTTCATTATCAATCACGACAAAACTGTTTGGGACATTTTCAAAACGCGTACAGAGCGACACGATGGGAATAGAACCCCTTGGCCCGGAATCCTGCGGAGTGGATTTATGAAAGCCGGATGCCAGAATGATCCCGTCCACCCGTTTTTCCTCGAGCAGCTGTAAATAATGGCCCTCCTGGGCACTCTCATAGTTTGTGTTGCATAAAAAAACATTGAAGCCCTTTTCTTTGGCGCCGTCTTCAACCCCCCGGGCGACTTGGGGGAAAAAGGGATTGCTGATATCCGGAATAATCAGGCCGATGGCGTGTGTTTGCTTTTTAACCAGGCCCCGGGCAATGCCGTTGGGCGTATATCGACTGGCCCGGGCTGCCGCAATGATCCGGTCGCGGGTATCGGGCTTAACACCGTACTTGTTATTCAACGCGCGGGAAACGGTGGCGTAGGAAAAACCCGTCTCTTCCGCGATGTCCTTGATCGTCTTAGGCATATCTTTTTTAATCATACCGTGTGACAGGCATTGCCGGGAGCTACCGTCCGGCAGCGCAAATCAAACCGGTCCATTATCGCCGGTCGCAAATGGAAAACACCCACGTGGGCATTTGATTGTTCATTGTATAAGCGTTTAGGAAACGTTTACGAAAAAATCAAGCTTTTTTTGACAATTTTTGCAATATCCTACAGGTACCCGCCGCTTGCCGCCACAGAATGCAAGCGGACTTCGGCATGAATACCGTATCTAAAAATTGTCATTTTCTAAAGACCAAACAGCACACAGCCGCACGCATATTGGCTCTTCGGTTAAAAATAAAAGATAGAGACCGTTTTGTGGATCAGCCGACAACTTCCTCCCGCCACCAAACTCCAACTACCGATGTCTGACCAATAAACCGGACGCCAATATATCTTGCAAACGTTTACATTTTTTGGCAGTTTCTCTAATCCAATGGTAGGGTTGCCCGTCAAATTGCACGGTAATCGATCAGGGCGCCGGTGGCGGCAACCGCCATCGTCATGGCCGCCACACGGGAGCTGTACCCGTATCTTGATAAAGCGGCTTGCCGAATTGATCTCGATTTTCACTGAAGTACTGAATCGTTTTTGGGAAATAGGCTTTGTGCTCGGGGAAAATCCGTGCAAATTCGTCGCGACAGGGCTTGCGGAAGTCCTCTGCTGTGAGATCCGCATATCTTTCCCGGCAAAGCGCTGCAATCCGGTCGAAAAAGTGTCCCCCCAAAAATTTGTCATAGACGATGCTGTGAAATACGTCGTTTTCCATTCGATTGTAGGTGTTCAGGTGTCCATCCGGCAGGCTCAGCTCGCGACGCCGCCGCATGTCGATACCGATGCTTAAATCTCTGTGGACGATCCGTTTGATTTCCAGATGCCCGTCCACTTCCAATAGCACATTTTGACCGTGGGGCTCGAGCAGGTAGCCAAAGTGCCGGAAACAGCCGACCCAATGGCGAATGATCGGGATCATGATCTGGTCTAAGACAAATTCTTTGGGGTCTTTGGCGCCGATGAGATCTAACAGCAGTGGCGGTTTGGCGGGGTCGAAAAAGTCCATGCCGTAAAGCGAAAACCCGGGTATAAGCTTTCGATCGGCGTCGACAACCGGAAACGGCCGCATGTCCCGAATCAGGTACCCCCAGTTCTCACCTCGAGGAGACTCCGGTTCGAGGTTTTGGTGCGCCACACCGATGACTTCCCTGAAAAAGGCGAATCGTGCGTCTAAACGACCAACTCCCTTTTCGAGCTCCATCGAGACGGCAACAGCCTGCTCTACGACCTCGTTTCGCATTCTGCGGTGGTAGCGGGAGATCCTGAATGGAAAATGCACCTTGAGCGCATGGGGAGTCTTGTCGTCGTGCACCCAGAGCGTTCGGGTCGAGGAGCTGGGAGACACGGCGATGCCGCCGCGCGATGATCCGATGGACAATATCCGCTGAACATACGGATCGTCCGGATGCTGCTGAAGAACCTGCGGGTGGATGCAAAACAGTATTTTCCCGGAGGTGAGATACCGTTTTGACAGCTCGATGGAAGGGTTGGCCGTGTAAACCCGCATTTGATCGCGAGAAACTTCAAAGACCGGCAGCATGAATTGCGCGTTTGGGGAGTCGGGCCGGTAGGGCTGCTGCGCCTCTGTATAATCGGCGTGGACGCTGTAGGTCCTGGTTCCCTCGTTTCTATATCGATCCAGATAGTTCAATGGCGGAATCATCATTTTCACTTCACACAATGATGCGGCGATGGCAGATCCAATATAATGGATCCGCTTTCGCGTCCGAACAAGATCCTGTCGTTATTGCTCCCCAATGAGGAAGGATTTTCAGGTGGCGGGTGCGTAATCGTTGTGAATAACGGCAGTTCACCGTTGTCTTTACGTGTCGAGCTTCAAGCCGGCCAGGATGTCTTCCTCAACTTTTTTTACGGTTGTCTCCAAAGCTTCAACCTGTTCGGCCAGACGGTCGGCAAACTCGTTGTCTTGAATCGACGCCAGGTTGATGCGGACATTCATGACTCCGGCCAGCACCGCCGTTCGGGCCAGCATGCCGGCCACCGCTCCATCGGTGACCGCGTTGGGATTTCCTTTTTTGACCACCCGTGCGGCCAGATCGATGATCTTTGCGGCCAGCTCGGCGGTTTCCAGGGGAACCCGGCTGGCATGCTGCAGGGCTTTCTGGATGGCATGCGTGCGGGTTTGGATTTCTTGCGCACTGCTTTTGGGCAGTCGAAATGCATCCAGCACGCCGGCGTAGGCATCCGAATCCCGGTCGATGTTGCGCAGGCACTTTTCGCGCAGCCCGGCGGCTTCTTCGACGATGCGCTGCATCTCGGCTTTAACCCCTTCAAATCCCTTGCGCCCGATGGTCAGACCGGCCACCATCGCCGTCAATCCGGCTGCCAGGGCACCGCTTACAGCGGCTGCACTGCCGCCGCCGGGAACAGGTGCCGCGGATGCGGTTTGGCCCAGAAAATCTTTGATCGTCAGTTCTGAAAGCATTCAGGTTGTCTCCTTTGCGGCCGTTTTGTCGAAAACCAGCTGTCCGCCTTTGATGACTTTTTCCACCGTGTTCACACCGATGTGATAGGGAATGAAGTGGTAGGATGGAAATTCCAGCACGATCACATCGCCGCGTTTGCCGACATCCAGGCTGCCGATGGCATCGGCCCGATCCAGGGCGGCTGCCCCGTTTATCGTCAGGGCCGTGATCGCTTCCTCGGTGCGAATGCCCATATGCAGGGTGGCCAGCGCCGCGATCAGTGGAATCGATTCGGTGAAACAACTGCCGGGGTTGAAATCGGTAGCCAGCGCAACGGCACAGCCCCGGTCGATCATATCGCGCGCGCGGGCGTTAGGCTCCCGCAGGCTGAACGCCGTTCCCGGAAGAAGAGTGGCGACGACGCCGGCAGATGCCAGCCGGTCGATCCCCTCGTCGGAGGCTTGTAGCAGGTGGTCGGCGGATACCGCACCGAGTTCGGCAGCCAGCTCGGCCCCGCCAAGCCGAACGATCTCGTCGGCGTGCAATTTGAGCTTCAATCCCAGCTCCCGGGCCTTCATCAACAGCCGGCGGGATTGTTCAACAGAGAAAACCCCTTTTTCACAAAAGACATCGCAAAACTCGGCCAGCCCATCAGCGGCTGCCGGCGGCAGGACATCGGCAATCATAAAGTCGATAAAAGCGCCTTCCCGGTCTTTGTATTTGTCCGGTACGGCATGAGCGCCCAAAAAAGTGGGCACCACGTCAACCGGGTGAGCCCGGTTTAAATCACGCATCACTTCGAGCTGCTTGATCTCCGTATCGCGGTCCAATCCGTAGCCGCTTTTGCCTTCCACCGTAGTCACGCCCAAAGAGAGCATGCTGTCGAGGCGCTGCAATCCGATGGTCGTCAACTCCTGCCGGGAGGCCTTGCGGGTGGCGGTCACCGTGTTGAGGATGCCCCCGCCGCACTGCATAATCTCCATGTAGCTGTCGCCCCGCAGCCGCCAGCCGAATTCCTCGGCCCGGTAGCCGCCGAAGACCAGGTGGGTGTGCGAATCGACAAAGCCCGGCAGCACGGCCCTGCCGGTGGCATCGATCACGTCAAACTCGGGTTCGCGGACCCCCTCCAGCACCTCGGCGGTGGGTCCCGCCGCCTCAATGATGCCGTCGCGGATTACCACCGCTCCGTTTTCAATGACGCGCAGATCGGACATATCCGCGCCGCATTTGGCCTTGAAACCGCTGCAGGTCACCAGCTCGGATGCATTTTTGATGATGATGTTTCCGATTGGCAATGGTTTTGCCTCCTTGTGGAACGTCAGCAGTGAAAAATGAAAGATAGAAAACTGCGGCGGCGGTTATTCGTAGATTCGATACTCCAGCACCTGGTTCATCGAAAAGTCCTCCAGTCCCAGATAGTAGGCCGCCGAATCGATCAGGGCTGCCATCGGCACCAGGCCGACAATTTCACTGCCGGCGACACTGACCCCGTAGCGGCGAGCTTCGATCCGAATCAACTCGAACACCCGGTACAAGGCGGTGCGGGTATAGTCGGTCATGTTGATGGAAACCTGCACGATGCCCCGATCCTTCAATTCGATGCCGAGCGCCTTGCAGTAGCGCAGTCCTCCGCTGATGTGGCGGACTTTTTTGGCAATGGCGTCGGCGATCTCCAGGTTGTCGGTGTCCAGGTTGACATTGTAGGCCACCAGCGGCATCCGGGCGCCGACGGCCGTCACCCCCGCAGAAGGATGCACTTGGGCCGGACCGAAATCCGGCTTCCACTCGGGATCTTTGAGTTTATCGGCCATCCCTTCAAACTGTCCCTTGCGGATCGTCGCCAGGTTCTGCCTCCGGGGTTGTGCGGCCGAGGCCTCGTAGAGAAACACGGGCAGCTGATAGGCCTTGGCGAGCGCTTCGGCCACCTGCCGGGAGAAGGCCACCGCTTCATCCATGGTGAGGTTTTTCACCGGAATGAACGGCACGACGTCGACAGCGCCCATGCGCGGATGCTGTCCCTGGTGCGTGCGCATGTCGATTCGCTCTATGGCCGTTCCGACCGCTCGGATGACTGCCTTTTTCAGCGCATCGGGCTGCCCGACCACCGTGACCACCGATCGGTTGTGATCCGCATCCTGCTGGTAGTCGAGCAGCTTGACCTGCTGCCCGCCGCGGAAAGCGTCTACGATCTTTTCAACCGTGTCCGGATCGCGCCCCGCACTGAAATTGGGTACACATTCAATGATCTGATCCATTGACTGACTGGCCTCCTTTTTCCTGGATGCAACGGTTACCTCGATGCAAAGGCTTTATCCACCAGCGCCTGAACTACCTTGTCGTCAGCGAAGTACGGCAGCGTGATGTGGTCGGTATCTTTTCTGGCCTGATTGTATCCGGCAACCGTTTCCACGGAGTTCGGATTGCGGGCCCAGGCCCGTCGGGCCACCCCGACCATCACGTCCCACAAAATCGCCTGACGCACGATTCGATCCGCTCTGTCGCTGCCGTCTAACACCAGGCCGAAACCGCCGTTGACGGCTTTTCCGATCCCCACTCCACCGCCGTTGTGCAGAGCCACCAGGCTCATGCCCCGGGCCGCATTTCCCGCAAAACAGTGCACGGCCATGTCGGCCATGATGTTGCTGCCGTCATAGATGTTGGCTGTTTCGCGAAACGGTGAATCCGTCCCGCCGGTGTCGTGGTGGTCCCTGCCCAGCATGACCGGTCCGATTTCGCCGCTGCGAACCATTTCATTGAATTTCAGGGCGATCTTCATCCGACCCATGGCATCCTGGTAAAGGATGCGAGCCTGGGTGCCGACCACCAGCCGGTGGCGCTCGGCGTCCCGGATCCACACGTAGTTATCACGGTCTTGAAACCGGCCTTTCGGATCGATACAGGCCAAGGCCGCCTGATCGGTTTTGTGCAAATCTTGCGGCTTGCCGCTCAGACACACCCAGCGAAAAGGCCCGTACCCGTAATCGAAGAGCAGCGGGCCCATGATGTCTTCAACATAAGACGGAAAAATAAAGCCGTCCATGGGGTCTCTGCCGTTTTTGCAGATCTCGGTAACCCCGGCATCGTAGACAGCCTTCATAAAGCTGTTGCCGTAATCGAAAAAGTACACGCCCTGATCTGCCAGCTGCTGGATCAACTCGAAGTGGTGTGTAAGGGAGCGGTCCACCGCCGCCCGGAAACCGCCCGGGTCGGTCTTGAGCATCTCGGTACGCTGTTCAAAGGTCAGTCCCTGGGGGCAATAGCCACCGTCATACGCCGCGTGGCAGGAAGTCTGGTCCGAGAGCAGATCGATTCGGATGTGCTGTGCGGCTGCGGTTTCGAGCAAATCGACGATGTTGCCGAAAAACGCGATAGCGGCCGGTTTTTTCTCTTTCTGAAATCCAGCGGCCAGCGCAAAGGTCTCCTCCGGGGTGTTGCAGACCTCTCGCACCCAGCCCTGGTTCAGGCGTGTGTCGATCCGGGAGCGATCAACCTCGGCGATGATGCCGACACCGCCGGCAATCTCCACGGCCTTGCCCTGGGCACCGCTCATGCCGCCCAGTCCGGATGTAACGAACAACCGGCCGGCCAGGTCGCCGTCCACCGGCAGGTTCAACTTGAGCCGCCCGGCGTTTAAAATGGTACTGTAAGTTCCGTGGACGATCCCCTGGGGCCCGATGTACATCCAGCCGCCGGCGGTCATCTGCCCGTAGTTGGCCACACCGAGGGCCGCCGCCCGATGCCAGTTTTGCTGATCGTCGAACGCGCCGATCATCATGGCGTTGGTGATAATCACCCGCGGTGCGTCCGGAGACGATGCAAACAGGCCTAAAGGATGCCCGGATGCCACCACCAGGGTCTGTTCGCGGGTCAGGATCTCCAGGTAGCACTTGATCAGGTTATACTGCATCCAGTTCTGGCAGACCTGGCCGGTCTCCCCGTAGGTTACCAGTTCATACGGATACAGCGCGATGTCAAAATCGAGATTGTTGTCAATCATCACCTGAAATGCGCGCCCTTCGGTGCACTCTCCCCGGTAATTATCGATAGGCTTTCCCCGCAGGTGCCCCTGGGGCCGAAAACGATACCCATAGACCCGGCCCCGGTTCATCAACTCGGCCAGAAATTCCGGTGCCATTTCGGCCTGCCATTTTTCGGGGATATACCGCAGCGCATTTTTCAGGGCGAGCGCGGTTTCTTCACGGGTCAGGGCGAAGTCTCTTTTGGGAGCCCTTCGGATGCCCTTTACAAATTGCGGTTCGGACGGCAGATCGTCGAACAGCGCATCGAGCCGAACCGTCATGGCCTTGGCAATGGTTTGGTTGTCCATCCTTGATTCCTTTTCTTCGGTTGACGCCATGGCGCGAAGCGTACCTGGATCCGGCATGAAAATTAGTGAGGGATTGAAATCCCTTGCTGCAGGCAGCTTGTTTCAGCCTTTATGCTCTTCACCATACCGAATCGCAGCGGCCGGTTCAATAAAGAGTTTCATGTTGACGGGTTTGGATCGGTTGTATATGGTTGTATAACCAACTGGGCACTCCGCTGTCAACTTCAACGCAAAACCGGCAGGCCAAAATGAAGCGCAAAAAGCAACCCAATGCCCCCCTTTCCGGCCACCCCGGACCCCTGTACCTTAAGGTGAAGAAAATCATCAAGGAGCGTATCGTCTCCGGTAAGTGGCCGCCGGAGGACAGGATTCCCTCCGAAAATGATCTGGTGACTGCACTGGGCGTGTCCCGGATGACGGTGAATCGCGCGCTGCGCGAACTGACGGCCGAAGGGTACCTGATTCGCGTTCAGGGGGTCGGCACCTTTGTGTCACCCCGCAAACCCGTCGCCGCCATGCTCGAGCTTGGTGCCATTAAAAAGAAAGTCACGCTGGGATTCGATGGGATGACGCTCGAGGACCTGGTGTCGGTTGCCCGTCACGGGGCAAAGGTCATTATTACCGAAGATGCCGTAAGGCGAATTGGCGCCTCCCGGCAGCTGGTGGAAAGCTGGGTGAAAGAAAACCGGGCGATTTATGGCATTACGACCGGATTCGGCGCACTCAGCGATGTCAGAATTTCGGCAAAGGATACGCGCCGGCTGCAGAAAAACATCCTGATGAGTCACTCCAGTGGTGTGGGCCAACCGTTCGATCCGGAAATCGTTCGGGCCACCATGGCCCTGCGAATAAAAGACCTGGCTCGAGGTCACTCGGGCATCCGGATCAAAACGGTTCGCCGGCTTGCTACCCTGCTGAATCGCGGCGTGTGCCCGATTGTTCCCCAGCAGGGTTCGGTGGGCGCCAGCGGCGACCTTGCACCTCTGGCGCACCTGGCCCTGGTGCTCATCGGCCGGGGGGAGGCCCTTTACCGAGACCAGCGGATGCCGGGCGCTGATGCCCTCAGGCTGTGCGGGCTAAAGCCGATCCGGTTGGAAACCGCCGAAGGGCTGGCCCTGGTCAACGGCACCCAGGTCATGACCGCCGTCGGGGGCCTTGCGCTTTACGATGCCGTCCGCCTGGCCAAGCTGATCGATGTATCTGCCGCCATGAGCCTGGAGGTGCTTCTGGGCAGCCGCACCGAATTCGATGCCCGAATCCACCAGATCAGACCCCATCCAGGGCAGCGCGCCGCCGCCGACAATATGGATCGCATCGTACAAAACTCAGAAATCATCACCTCCCACAAGGACTGCGGGCGCATCCAGGATGCTTACACCCTGCGGTGTTCACCGCAGGTGCACGGTGCCAGCCGGGATGCCATCGCCTATGGCCGCCAGGTCGTCGAAACGGAAATGAACTCCTCGACAAACAATCCGCTTATTTTCGCCGGCTCGCAGGATTTTCTGCTGGGCGGCAACTTTCACGGACAGCCGGTGGCCCTGGCCCTCGACTTTTTAGCTGTCGCAGCGGCCGAGCTGGCCAACATCTCGGAACGACGAATCGAACGGCTCGTCAATCCCAAGCTCAGTGGGCTGCCGGCATTCTTGGTGAAAGACGGGGGGCTGAATTCGGGATTTATGATCGCTCAGTACACAGCCGCAGCACTGGTATCGGAAAACAAAATCCTGTCCCATCCGGCCAGTGTGGATTCGATCCCCACCTCCGCCAACAAGGAAGATCACGTGTCGATGGGCACGATTGCCGCTCGCAAATGCCGGGATATCGTAGCCAACACGGAAACCGTCATCGCCATCGAACTGCTGTGCGCTGCCCAGGCCCTGGACCTGTTTACCAACCTCAAACCCGGCAAGGGGACCATGGCCGCCTACCAGGCCATCCGCAGCGTCATCGCGCACCTGGAAAGCGACCGCATTCTGGCAGAAGACATCGCCACCATGCGCAGCCTGATCCGCAGCAACCGGATCCTGGAAGCGGTCGAAGCCAGAATCGGCCGGTTGAACTAATCGCATCCCGGCAGCAAAATTCCCTGAATCCGGCACGCACGCCGCCACCGGGTGCAAAACCCCGATGTGCGTTGTCATCGGCAGCAACGTTTACGAATATGCCGGAATCTGTTATACGCCCGCAATGATTTTCCCGTTTGCGGCATGCGAATGCTGACCGCAACGGTATCAGTCAACCGACATGGTTCGTAATGAAAACCGACTGCAAGCAAGACAATTTGCATGCCAGCAGCCAGGCACCGGCGGTTGCCGGGTTGCCCGTTACGGCGACCCTGTTTGCTTCCTTTCTCTGCATTTTGTTTGGCGGCAACACCGTGGCGATAAAAATCAGCCTTACCGGGCTGGGGGTTTTCAGCGTTGCGGCCATCCGTTTTGGTATGGCGGCTGTGGTCATTTCTCTTTGGGCATGGAGCACCCGTCAACCGATTCGGCTCCACCGCAGACAGCTGCAACACCTGCTGATCATTGCGGTCATCTTTTTTATCCAGCTCTCGCTCTTTATCTTCGGCCTGAGCAAGACGTATGCCTCGCGCGGCACCCTGCTGGCCAACGTCCAACCGTTCTTTATTCTGTTTCTGGCCCATTTTTTCGTGCCGGGCGATCGCATCACCGGTCGCAAGCT
>CAJIBZ010000136.1_pt1 | contig 12225 bp, 9 predicted proteins | sample 9199481 | NCBI WGS metagenome assembly CAJIBZ01 (sample SAMEA7708318, study PRJEB35096) | sediment metagenome | biome: marine neritic benthic zone biome [ENVO:01000025]; feature: sediment [ENVO:00002007]; material: shallow marine sediment [ENVO:03000034] sea grass bed [ENVO_01000059] ...
GAATTGCTGCAAATCGGTGGGATCGTACGGGTCGCTGCCGGGGCAAAGTACCACCGAGCCGACTTCAATATTCAGCTGCTCGGGCTGCTGGTCGTGGACCACGGCATCTGCCAGACAGGCGGATACACACTGGTAGCACTCGCAGCAGTAGCTGCAGTTCAGGCAGCGATCGGCTTCTTCGCGTCCCGGCTCGGCCTCGTAGCCCAGCTCCACCTCGTCGAAGTTGCCCGCCCGCTGTTCAACGGCCAGCTCCGGCATTTTCAGCCGGGCCTTCTTGGGCCCGTCTTCGGGTATCGGCCGGTAGGCCGGCTCTGCCGACGGCAATGGCTCGCGCCCTTCCTTTAAGTCCGCACCGTCGAGGTAGCGGATCATCGACTCGGCTGCCTCGCGTCCGGCGGCAACGGCGCCGATGGCAATCCAGGGGCCGGATTGCAGGTCTCCGCCGGCAAAAACCCCTTCCATGTCGGTGGCGCAGGTGATGGCATCGACTTCGACGGTTCCCCACCGGGAAAACTTCAAGCCGGTTACGTCTTCCAGTGCCGATAGGTCCGGGCGCTGGCCGATGGCCGGAATCAATTGATCGATTTGGATGTCGTATTCGCTTCCCGGGATGGGCACCGGGCGCTTGCGACCGGACGAATCCGGTTCGGTCAGTTCCATTTTAATACAGCGCAGGCCGACCACTTTACCGTCTTCGACCAGCACCTCCTGGGGAGCGGCCAGGTAGACGATGTTGGTGCCTTCGGCCTCGGCCGCCTGGATTTCCTCTTCCCAGGCCGGCATTTCCGCCCGTGTGCGGCGATAAATGATGGTCACTTCCTTGGCGCCGAGCCGCACCGCCGAGCGGGACACATCGATGGCGACATTGCCGCCGCCGATCATGGCCACCTTGTTGCCGACCTCGGTTTTTCCGGTCAGGTTGACTTCTCTCAAGAAATCCACACCCTGGCGTACGCCGGCCGCCTTTTCACCCGGAATGGCCAGCTCGATTCCCTTGTGAGCCCCCAGGGCCAGGTAAACGGCCTTGTAGCCATTGCCCAAAAGGCTGTCGATTGTCATGTCGGTCCCCAGCGGCGTGCTGGTTTTGATTTCGACCCCCAGGTTGGTGATCAGCTCGATTTCCTGGTCGATAATATTTCTTGGCAGGCGATGGGCGGGTATTCCCACGCGCAGCATGCCGCCGGCTTCGGGCAGCGCTTCGTATATGGTGGATAGGATTCCGTTACGGGCCAGATGGTAAGCGGCGGAAAGTCCGGCCGGGCCGGATCCGATGATCGCCACCTTCTCTTTTCTGGGCGGCAGGCACTCGATTTTTACATCACGCGGATCGAACTGGTCGGCGGCCAGCCGCTTGAGATCCCGGATGGCCACCGCATCTTCCACTTCACCCCTGCGGCAGGCATCCTCGCATCCATGGGGGCATACCCTGCCGAGAATACCGGGCAGGGGCAGGTCTTCCATGATGATCTCCAGCGCTCGCTCATAATTGCCCGCCTTGACCATCTGAACATAGCCCTGAACGTTCAGACCGGCCGGACAACCGAGGCGGCAAGGAGCCTTGTCGATTTTTTGAATGGCATACGCTCCGGGGATCGCCTGGGCATAGCTTTTATAGGCTGCTTTGCGGACCGAAAGTCCTTCGTCGTATTCGTTGGGCAGTTCCACCGGGCAGACCTTGGCGCACTCGTCGCAGCTGGTGCACTTGTCAAGATCGATAAAACGCGGTGTTTGCTGCAGCCGGGCGGTAAATCTTCCGGGTTCGCCTTCCAGATCCAGCAGTTCGGTTCCTGTCAACAACTCGATGTTCAGATGCCGGCCGACCTCGACCAGTTTCGGTGAAATAATTCACATCGCGCAGTCGTTGGTGGGAAACGTCTTGTCCAGCTGCGACATCAGACCACCGATGGCCGATGATTTTTCAGCCAGATAGACGTAATAACCTGATTCGGCAAGGTCAATTGCCGACTGCATTCCGGCGATACCGCCGCCCACGACCAATACAGATCCGACCGGTTTGTTTTTGCTCATTCTCCTACCCCTCGTTGTGGATTCGGCACCAATTGCCAGCAGGTACTGTGCATTTTGCAGACAACCCTTCCGCGTGTCTGCAGCGGCCGATCGGAGGCCGGGTTACCCCGGATTTCCGGAAAAAAGGCCAAAGGATCATATGCCACATCCGCAAATTTCATGTCAAGGTATTTGTATTGAGACACATGGAACACTTCTGGTGTGGGCGGCGCGCACAAATGGAATCTGAACACCAACAGAATCCGCAGGTTACACAAGAGTTTCACCTCTGCCCCAAATTGCATTGGGCAATAACCTGTGATACAAAACTCCAATTACAGCCCGTTGATTGACGGGCGACCGCGATAGCGCATAGCCAAGGTCTTTTTTTATGCCAAGCCCACAACCATCGGTCGTCAACATCGCTTTGGTGGGGGGAGGGGATTTGTGCCGCGAAATCCTCGAAAAAACCACCTTCGACTACCTGCAGGAGGGCGTAGACGCCCCCATCCTGGCGGTGGTCGATCCGGATCCCGATGCACCCGGCGTTTTGTATGCCAAAGAGCTCGGGCTGCTCACCTTTTCCGATTATCACTCGCTCTACGATTCGCGCTACAACATCCATCTGATCATCATTCTCACACCCGGGCAGAAGGTTTTTGATGAGATCCTGGCCTCCCGCCCGCCCCGCATCCGCATCATGTCCTATGCGGTGTTTGATATTTTCTGGAATGCCATCGGTTCGGAAGAGCGCAAACTGCGGGAGCAGAAATCGGCGATGGAAACGGTTCTGAATGGAATTCAGGACTCGATTCTGGTGCTCACGCCGGAGATGGAGATCATCGAGGTCAACGATTCATTTCTGAATTTATCGGGCAGCTCCCGCGAAGACGTTATCGGCAGCAAGTGCCACCAGGTCTACTCCCGGCTCAACCATCGTTGTGATGACGTGGACCTGATCTGTCCCCTCGAAGACGTGGTACGCAACCAGGAGCACACCCGGCAGATTCGCACGCGGGAAGGAAAAGACGGTAAGTTGCGCCATTTCGAGGTGAACGTCTACCCGATCTGGGAAAAAAGCGGTAAAATTTCCAAATTCATCCACATCAGCCGGGACGTTACCCAACGGTTGAAGGAAGAGGAGGAGATTACCCGGCGCCTGGAGCAGATGGTGGAGGAAAGAACCTTGCAGCTTCGTGAAACCCATGCCAAACTGCTTCATCAGGACAAAATGGCTTCCCTGGGTAAGCTCTCGGCCTCCGTGGTACATGAAATCAACAATCCGATTGCCGGCATACTGAACCTGGTGATGCTGATTCACCGCATCATCGACGAGGATCAACTGCAGGACAAGGATCTACCGCTTTTTCGACAATATTTGAACCTGATGGAAACCGAAACCCGCCGGATCAGCCGGATCGTCACCAACCTGCTGGCCTTTTCGCGACCCAAGACCGCCGCCGTCAGTTCGGTGAAAATCAATCAGCTGATCGAAAGGACCCTGATCCTGAATGCCAACCTGTTGAAGGTCAACCAGGTGAAGGTGACCAAACACTTCGATTCAGACCTGCCGGACATGACGGGATCGGAGGACCAGCTCCAGCAGGTATTCATGAACATGATTTCCAATGCCGTCGAAGCGATGGAAGCGCAAAGCGGAGGCGTTCTGGACATAGTGACTACCTGCTCAGCCAAAGATGATCGTATCATCGTAAAATTCACGGACACCGGGACGGGCATTCCCAAAGAAGACTTCTCCAAACTCTTCGAGCCGTTCTTTTCCACCAAGACCGACGGAAAAGGGGTTGGCCTGGGGCTGTCCGTTGCCTACGGGATCGTCAAGGAACATGGCGGGTCTATCTTTGTCGAATCTGGCCAGGGGATCGGCACAACCTTTCGACTGACCCTGCCGCGCTCCAGCGTCGAAAAACCACTCCAGGGAGGAATTGATGGGGGCCACGAGAATTCTGATCGTCGATGATGAAGTGATCATGCGCGAATCGCTGTCCGGGTGGCTGGCAAGAGACGGGCATGCTGTTGAAACGGCCGCCAGCGGAGAGGATGCCCTGGTAAAGCTCAAGCAATCTCGCTTCGACATTTTGCTGGTTGACATTAAAATGGAAGGCATCAGCGGATTGGAGGTGCTCAGGAAGGTAAGCGAGAGCGATCCCGACGTGGCGATCGTCATGATCACGGCGTACGGATCCATTGCCACCGCCATTGAAGCCATGAAGAATGGGGCATACGACTACTTGCTAAAACCCTTCGATCCAAACCAGCTGGGGGTTCTGATTGAAAAAATAGTCGAGCACCAGGCGCAGGTCCGCGAAAATCTTTACCTTAAAGAGCAATTTAAGGAGCGAACCCGCTTTGAGAGCATGATCGGCCAATCCCTGCCGATGCAGGAAGTCTTCGACCTGATTCGGGATGTGGCGCCCACGGACGCAACCGTTTTGATCAGTGGTGAGACCGGAACCGGCAAGGGCCTGGCCGCCAAAGCCATCCACACCAACAGTCCGCGCTGTGAAGGGCCCTTTGTTATCGTCAACTGCGGCGCCATTCCGGAGCATTTGATGGAAAGCGAGCTGTTCGGCCATCAAAAGGGGGCCTTCACCGATGCCAAGGAGACCAAAAAAGGCCGTTTGGAGATGGCCCACGGCGGCACACTGTTTCTGGACGAGATCGGCGAAATCAGCATGCGCATGCAGATCGATTTGCTGCGGGTATTGGAAGACCGGGTGTTTTATCGCGTCGGCGGCACCCAGCCCATCGAGGCGGATTTTCGGGTGATCGCAGCTACAAACCGGGACCTCAAGACAGCCATCGAGCAGGAATCGTTTCGCGAGGACCTATTCTACCGATTGAATGTCGTGTCTTTTCAGATGCCGCGGCTGCGGGAGCGCAAAGAAGACATTCCGCTGCTGGCCGAACATTTTTTGCAGCGCTTTACACAAGAAACAAACAAATCGGTCGATGCGGTAAGCCGGCAGGCATTGGATGAAATGATGCTCTACGATTGGCCCGGCAACGTCCGTGAACTGGAGAATGCCATCGAAAGAGCCGTCGTGGTCGGCAAGGAACGAAAGGTTCATCCGGAAGATCTTCCGTTTTATTGCCTTGTAAACCCGGCGCCGCCTGCCGGCCAGTCCCTGAAGGACGTCGAAAAAGAACACATACGGCAGATCCTGGACGAAAATGAATGGAACGTTGCCAGAAGTGCGAAGATATTACAGATCGACCGGTCGACCCTTTACAGTAAGATCAAACGCCACCGGCTTCAGAGAGCGGATTGATTGAGGCATCCGGACATATCGTCGTTTCTCCCATCGGGGAGATCGAGCCTACCCTGTGCGATTTTGTCGGGGAAGAGACCGGTCGATCGTTTGGCTTTCCTGCCCGGGTGCTGCCGCTACTCGAAGACGTCGCGTTTGCCTATGACAACGAGCGCAGACAGTACCATTCCACAAAGATCCTGGAGAAGCTGGCAGAAACAGCACCGCCGCAGTCGGTAAAAGTAATCGCTATCGCAACGGTCGATTTATTTATCCCGATCCTGACCTACGTTTACGGGGAGGCCCAGCTGGGCGGAAAGGCCTGCATCATTTCCACCTACCGGCTGCGGGAGAACCCGCATTCCGGGGCGGTGAGGGCTTCATTGAAAGATCGGGCCGCCAAAGAAGCGATCCACGAATTGGGCCACACGTTCAAACTGAAGCATTGCCCGGAACACACCTGCATTATGCATTACTGTCGCAGCATTGACGATGTAGACCGCAAAACAGCCGGCTTCTGCCGTCACTGTCGGATCATGATGGAAGATGAGATGAAACGACTGCCACGCAGCGCCTCGCGTTGAAAGATCGGCACCTCTCTTTCGCATTCAGGGATACAGTCCTTATCGCCCCTGACACGCGGCGCCTGGCAGCGGGTCGAGCTGTTTCGTCCAGGGAAAATGATGGCCCATCGTGTTTGCTGGCATTGAACCCATTGATCATCGGATCGCAAGCCCCTCCTCTTACCACACGTCCATCAATGTATTATGTTCAATTTGTCGAGTCGTCAGCGCTTGCCCGGCAAACCGGGTGCCCGGCATCCGGCTTCAGATTCAGCTTGTGTCGCACGACCATGGTTTTGCCTTTGCGACCGGTGGCCGAAAACTGAAGCTGAACACCAATCGGGCGGTCTTTTACCCCTGAAGCGACTGCTGATCGATCAACGCTGTCTGAATCCAAGCGGAACCGCCAAATATCAAACGGAGATTCGAGATGAAACTGCTCCTTACCATCGGTATCATCATGGCGCTTCTTACGACCGCCATCGATACCCTTCGTTCCGAAGAGACGCAATTTGGAACTTACACCCCTGCTCAATTCCGGGACTACTGGTATAACCGGGGTGCCGAATTATCCCGCTTCACCCTGCAGCAGATGCGCTACGGGGAAAACCATCAGGGGGATGCGGTGCTGGTATTTGTTACCGAAGAAATGAATCCCGCCATCCAGGTCAAAGCCGATTATGCCGGGCCGGAGAATATCCCGGTGTTAAAACTCAATGCCGTTCGTAAATTTTTTACCGGCATCTACCCCTATTCAATTATGACCTCCGTCTTCAGTCCGGTAGAACGGCAAAAATACCCGCTGCCCCTCAAAATCAGTTCATCGACACAGGAGTGGTGCGGGCACGTGTATACCCAGATGAACCTGGAGGACAATCTGTACCGGGTCAGGATGCATTCCTATTTTGAAAAAGAAGGCGATCGCGATTTCAAGATCAAAGATCATGTGCCGGAGGATGCCATCTGGACCATGATTCGAATCGCCCCGAACCGTTTGCCCCGGGGAGAGTTTGTGATGATTCCCGGTACTGTGCATGCGCGACTCGCTCACCGGCCATTGCGGCCTCAAAAAGCAGTTGCGGTGTTAAACGCCGTTGCGGAAAAAAGCCTCGAAGGCAGTCCGCTGGTTCGTTACGAAATACGTTTTCCGGGCGAACAGCGGTCGCTGCGGATTTTTTTCGAAAAAAATTTCCCCTATCGCATTGAAAAATGGGAGGAATCTTCCCGCGGCTTGAATGGGATGAGTACCAAAGCGATGACAACTCGCGCCACCCGAACCCACACCCTTATGGATGCTTACTGGCAGCACCATAATAACAAGGATCGGGTACTTTTGAAGAAACTGGGGTTGAAATCCCGGGAGTTGCGGAGCAATTGACTTGTGAATGGAAAGTGCGGAAGGGTTCGGCCCGGGTTTCCGATCGAACCAGAACAAGGCGACTACAGCCGCCGCCGGCCTGAACGGCCAGAGCGTATCCGGCCGCTCTTGCGGTTGCCATCGTCGAACATCCGGATATAGAGTCGATCCACCATTTCAGCGGGTGAACCCGGCAGTCACTATTCTCAGAGACCGATCCACCCGTTGCTGCTACCAATCGCCTTTACGCGTAACTGTATTCGAATCCTTCATCCTTCGAACATGCAGGTGACCCCACGCTTCAGGTGCGCAGGAATCGGCTCGTCAGTCTGTTCCAACCGAGCTGAGGTAGCTTGCCGTAAAGATCATCTCCCAGATAGCCGCCATCGGCGGCAAGCGGTCCGGCAGTCTCTTCGATTACCGCGGTCAGCTCTTCGACTTCCGTCCGGAGAAAATCGGTTGTTTCCTCTCCGATCATCAGTTTCTGCATATCCCGGCGAAGGTCTTTCGAATGGGTCCTGACGATCCATCCCTCTGCGTAAGCATCGCGGGTTTTGATACTGTCGCCCTGGCGGAGTCCGATGTTTGCGGCCGTGACCACCCCGCTGACCGGTGACAGAAGCCGGGCGGTCTTTTCGCCCCTGTGCAGGGTGATGTCGGGACGACCCTGCTGCAGGGTTTTGCCGATCAGGGGCGCTTCGATGCGATCGAAAGGCCCCAGCAGTCGCAGGGTGAACTCGTCCAGGCCGACCCGTACGGCGTTTTCCTCTTCGATTTTGATCCAGGAGTGACCGCAATGCAGGTAGTATCCCTGGGGGATCTTAAAGCCTTCGACCTCAATGAGATCCACCGGGTTAACCGTGGCGAAAACGGTGAACTGGTCGTTGAAATACTGGTCGAAGTCGCAATCCGAACAGCTGTAGTCGTTGGTGCAAGCCCTGAAATCGATGCGTCTCTTCATGTGATGCAAACACGGTCTTTTCCATTGCGGCTGTTCTTTTAACTTGTCCCGCCAGCTGACAATTGCGGCTCGCTTTCCGGACGGTGTCACTCCCTTCGCTTGCAGGCGCTGGTTGTTATCGGCCGTGCGTTGCAGTATCCGGTCATAGCGGCAGGCGGTGCATTCGTAATGAAGCGAGCAGTGCTTTCTACGAACGACACCGGCCTGCATCCAGATACAGGGAGGGCGATTTCCACTGGTTATTTGATGTGCTGACTTGGTTTCCATTTTTCTTCTCTCTGTTTGAAAGTCCTATCAGGATTTGAGAAAAGTTTTGGTCAAGTTGTTCCAGCCAAGGTCCGGCATATTGCCGTAAATATCTTCCTGCAGGAATCCACCGTCTGCGGCCAGCGGTCCGGCGACCTCTTCAATCATGCCTTCCAGCGTGTGCACCTCATCGCTGATCCAGTTCAAGGAATCCGAGTTGGCCATCAACTGCTTCATGGAAGCCTTGACATCCGGCGTGCGAACCACAAAAAGCCATCCGTCGCTGTAGGGCTGCCGGTTGGCGAGCTCCGGCTTTTCTCTGATGTCGGGGTTGACTTCGACAATCACACCGCCGACAGGAGACAACACATCTGCCTCGTTGTTTCTTCGTCTCATGCCCCAACCGGCTTTTCCCATGTCAACTTCCTTGCCCATCAGGGGCAGGTCCAGCGCATCGGCCTTGCCCAGCAGTTTCATGGAAAAGTCATCCATTCCGATCCGGATGAATCCGCCACTTTCGATGCGAGCCCAGGAGTGGCCGTTGTGAAAGTAGTAGTCCATCGGAACGTCAAAACCCTTGACCTGCTGAATCTCAGATGGAACGCTTTTTGCCCGGGGCGTCCAGAAGTCTTCGAAGTATTGATCGAAATCACACTTGGAGCACTCGTAGTCGTACCCGCAGGCTCGGTTGGCAATTCGTCCGGTGAGTGTGTGGCGGCATACTCTTTCCAGGTCCGGCTTTAATCGCATTGAATCCTGCCAGCTGATCTGTTTGCCCTTGTCCACCTGCATGCGCATCCCCTTATCGTATTTGCAGGTGGTGCAGTCAAAGAAGTTGTTGCAGTTTTTGTGCTTGACGACACCGGCGGTCATCCACAGGCAGGGGTTCTGATAAGCGGCCTTTTTATCCGGTTTTACCATCCAGACCTGTCCGCCCAGAACTGCCCCGATCTCTTTTTCGCTGCCGATTTCCCCAAAGCTGCCTTTGCGATACGACGATCCAAATCCCACTCGGTCTCTTTTTTCTGCCATTTTTCCACTCCTTGGTTGGTTTTTTGTTGCTTTTGTTGCCCTATACAAAAGCAACGACCGTGCCAGTATCAAACGGCGGGCGATACGCTTATATAATTCGCTGGTTTTCATACAAATAATCTTTATTTTCATCGATGGGTTGCCGAAAGGTGAAAATTCAGAGAGTGTCGGATTCTTCAACAGACGCTACTGGGAATGTGACGGGTTGATTCTATAAAATTCTATAATTTTAATCGGTTATAATATGTGTTGGAAAATACAACACAGGTGTTGTGATTTCTCACAGTCCATCACGCCGGGAGCACCGGTCGGTCATTCGGATCGTCGGACAGGCAATCGCAGGATGCGCCTCCTTGCCTTACCGGGCATCACTTTTCACTGCTGGCCATCGGATAGGCCAGTCGGAAACGGGTGCGGCAAATGAACCTCGACTTAGCATTCCAAATATCTGCTGATTGAACGGCTAAGCTGGCCTAAAACGGTTTGTGTCCATGTCGCAAATTTCAGGTAAACATTTCGTATGGAATGACACGCTTTTTTGAAGCGGTCTGATGCGTATGAGTTGGCAATAAGATCAGATCTGATATCTATGGGGTTGTTTAGTGAAGGATCGTGATTGGCAAGTCAAATTTACTCATTATAGTTATGATAGGGTAGGGCACGACATCCACTATTCAGATCACCTGAAAAATCATTCGATTGAACGGTGTGATCTGCGGCATTGACATTCAAGTGACCTGCCCTGTGGGTTCTGTCTTTTGATCGCCTGTGCGATTGATGATAGTAAGTCGGTGAAAGCCTTGAAAGATGCCACCATCATCCTGTTACCCTTGCTGGTGATTCTCTTGATTGTCATTCTTTTCCCTTATCTGATCATGTTTCTGCCGCGGATGCTTATGTCTAAATTCCTCCGAGCAGCGCCCATGCAAGGAAAAAGGACCAAACTGAAAGTGTATCCATCGCGAATTACTGAACAAGAGGGATTTGAACTATTGTGAACTGTCTCACAACTGAATGTCCGGGAAGAAAACAAACGGATGCCCCGCAAACGACAGCTGGAATTGTTCGCCAATTGCGACACCCTGTTGACGATCAGGGGTGTACGATGATACGCATTCAAGGGCCTGTCAGCCGTATGAATTGAAGTAAAAACATTAATTCGCAAAGGAGTATGGTTTCATGACTACATATGATTTTGGATTGATTGGTCTCGCTGTGATGGGTGAGAACCTGGTTTTAAACTTGGAAAGAAATGGTTTCAAAGTTGCAGTTTACAATCGCACCACCGATAAAGTGGACAACTTTGTCCGGGGACGGGCCAAAGGCAAGCAAATCACGGGGTGCTACACCCTCGAGGAACTGGTGGCCAACCTTAGCCGCCCGCGTAAGGTGATGATGCTCGTCAAGGCCGGGCAAGCGGTGGATCAGTTGATCGAACAATTAGTACCATTGTTGGAACCTGGCGATATTATTATTGACGGTGGAAACAGCCATTTCCCGGATACCATGCGTCGCACCGCTTTTGTGGAATCCAAAGGACTGCTCTACATCGGTACCGGCGTTTCGGGTGGAGAAGAAGGCGCATTGCTGGGGCCCTCCATCATGCCCGGCGGTTCACCCGCTGCCTGGGAACATGTGAAGGACATCTTTCAAAAAATTGCCGCCAAAACGGATGAAGGCCAACCATGTTGCGACTGGGTCGGCGAAAACGGTGCCGGACATTTCGTGAAAATGGTGCATAACGGCATCGAATACGGCGACATGCAGATGATATCTGAGACGTATCATTTAATGAAAGAAGGCTTGGGCATGAGCAACCAAGCCATGCACGAGGTTTTCGCCCAATGGAACCGGGGGAAGCTGGACAGCTATCTGATCGAAATTACCAGGGACATCCTGGCTTACAAAGATGCAGACGGCCGCTATGTGGTGGATTTGGTACTCGACGCGGCCGGGCAAAAAGGGACCGGCAAATGGACGGCTATTGCCGCACTGGATGAAGGGCAACCCTTAACCCTGATCGGAGAAGCCGTCTTTGCCCGGGCGCTTTCCGCATTCAAGGCTGAGCGTGTCAACGCCTCTAAATTGCTCATCGGGGCCGAGGGGCAATTTGAAGGCGATACCGATCAGTTCGTAAATGATTTGGAGCAGGCCCTGTATGCATCCAAAATCGTTAGCTACGCCCAGGGGTATCAACTTATGCGGGCTGCGGCCGAAACTTATAACTGGCGTTTGAACTATGGCGGCATCGCCCTCATGTGGCGCGGGGGCTGCATTATTCGCTCGGTCTTTTTGGGGAAAATAAAGGAAGCCTTTGAACGCGATCATGAATTGGTGAATTTGATTATAGATCCCTTCTTTAATGCAGAAATTCAAAAGGCACTGCCCGCCTGGCGCCGGGTTGTCAAGACCGCTGTGGAATTGGGAATTCCCACGCCGGCACTAGGCGCCGCATTGGCCTATTATGACGGCTATCGTTGCGAACGGCTGCCCGCCAACTTGCTCCAATCTCAGCGGGATTACTTTGGCGCCCATACCTACGAGCGGGTGGATAAACCCCGGGGCCAATTTTTCCACACCAATTGGACCGGCCGCGGCGGCACGACGGCTTCAAGCACCTACAACGCATGAACCTCGGCATGGATAAAACGAGCTTGCATCTCATCTTACCCGGAGTGAGCTTCCAGGACTTGGTGGCCGACAGATTGGCGGTTCCGAACAAAATCTTAAAAATCCGGTTGCAAAAGGCCCGGTTTTGTTCCATTTCGGAGGGGTGAGATGGGTGAC
>CAJIBZ010000156.1_pt1 | contig 11708 bp, 8 predicted proteins | sample 9199481 | NCBI WGS metagenome assembly CAJIBZ01 (sample SAMEA7708318, study PRJEB35096) | sediment metagenome | biome: marine neritic benthic zone biome [ENVO:01000025]; feature: sediment [ENVO:00002007]; material: shallow marine sediment [ENVO:03000034] sea grass bed [ENVO_01000059] ...
CGTGTATACCGAAAAGTTTGACCGTGTAGAGAAATAAAAACCCGATCAAACCGAACATACCGATCGCAACCAGTATTTTGTCTTTTGTTTGCGGTTTCATTTTGTTCATTGCATCCCGGGTAACAGAAATTAAACACAATTGAATCCTTATGTTACGATGCGCATGATCAGCGAATAATCAAGATACACGGCACAGCAAGAAGGCATCCAAATTGTTTTTTCAGGTTTTCACTCCTTTCTGAAACGGATCGCTACCATCGGCTTTCCCCTTTCCACCGGAAACAAGAAATGCAGTCATCTAATCCTTCCTTTTCTTTTCCGCACCGGGTTTCTTTTTCGTACAATTGACCTCCTTCCCTCTTAAAATCCATCGGAGCCACCATCCCCACCCGTCGGCAGCCGCACGGACGAGTGCGTCCGGGGTGAAAGTATTTTAGTCTTGTTCACAGCGCAAAATAGCAGACAGCATTCAATCCCGGTGTCGTTATGGCCGTTCCCGGATCCGGTTCACCGGCAAAATGGAGTGAAGAAGACGAGACGATGACAAGGGTAACAAAGTCAAAAATATGTTATTTTTCAGATAGATATGATACAATATCTGAAAAGATGGAATGCGCTGCCGTACGACAATGGCCGGTAAATATAATGGCTGTTGAACGGTTTCGACAAAGAAGATCAGCGCCGGCACAAACAGGCGAGACAGGAGGAAATGAACAATGAAACGCTTATTCATTTCGATTCTTTTACTTTTATTTTGCACGACGGTATTTGCGCAAACGAAATACCAAATCGCCGGAGATGGCTTTCCCACAGGCCGGAATACACCGGAGGGCACAGCTTGCGATGCCGTAAGGGCCTACATTTACTCGGACCACGAATTGTGGCTCTCTTTATTGGTCCCTCCGATATATGCGGAACACAATACAGAATATCATGATTTCAAGGAGATGATGGTAGCAAAGAAAAAGCAGAATGCACGGAATCCGAATTTCCCCCAAATGAAAATTGTTAAAGTGTACAAGGCCAGAAATTTCTCTTTGAACGGCCCCGGATCGCTGGCGTTTGCGCTGCTGAAATACACCGGGAATATGTTCGTCGACATTCTTGTGGATGCAGGAATTGGGCAGGTCCAAGGGCTACGATATCAGGTCATGCGGGACGAAGGCGGCACATGGTATTTCAACCCTCGCCCTGACCTGTCATATCCGCTTTCCATGGGCTTGAACGAGGAGACCGAATCTACCAGGGAGTGGAAATAGACAGATTCGAAACATCCCCACTTTTATTCGTTGGATCTTCTTCGCTGCTTCGATGATCCAGCGGTAACCCGCATTTCTCCCTCAGCGTCCGGGCCACTAAGGCCCTTCTTAATCGATTCGCCCCCGACCGTGAAAAACCCTGGACGGCAGATATCCGTGCCAGATGATTACGCGCTGCGCCAGGTGCCGGCAGTCTTCCTCATTCGGGGGGCGGTAGACGATCCGGAACTGCTCGGTGCCATCCAACGCACCGATCTGGCTGACATGGCCATCGGCAGCTACCAGCCACCGATCCAGTGAAAAATCCAATTCCATGCTTTTTTCCTGCCCGGGCGCAAGGATAACCACCTCAGAGTCGCTCGGTGGGTTAGACGCGCACGGGCTGTTCACCGGAGCCCACCGCTGCTTGGCCCAGGGAACCGGCTCCAGAGAAAAAGAGCACTCGTCGGGCCTGTCGACAACCCCCAGCGGCTGATCAGAGGCATTGATCAACGTCAGCCGAAACGTTGCGCTCGTAGATGGAGGTTCCGAACCCTGAGCGTTTGTCTGCCGGTTTCGCAAAACCTGCAAACCGATTCCCAGCGGGCTCCACCGGTGCCCTTTGATGACCGCTTTACCGTTTGAACCCACAGCGATTGCCATTTCAAGCGGAACCTGCAAGCCGGATCTGCTTCCCCGGCGCTTTTCGATATCGCGGCCCCTGCCCTGCTCGACAAAGTAGGCCTCGATGCCATAGTGAACCCATATCGGATTGTGGGGTTGCAGCATTCGATTGGGATACGGGGTGCGGCCGATCAGGTATAAGCCTTTATCCGGTTTTTGCAGCCGGGCATCGGAGAATTCGTATAATCCGCCGGGGCCCTCCTGCAGGCCAACGTACAGCTTATCGCCCTTTTTGATCTCTGTAACATCTTGGGCAACGGTTAGCCGATCGAGCGCTATGCGCGAAATTTCATAGTTCAAACGGACGTAATCCCCCCTGAACAAATCGCGCGGGTCGATGGGAGCGGTCCGCAGGTGAACCATTTCTCCGTTTCGCAGGATATATTCCCGTTCGCCGGCCATGTACGCCAGCACGAATACCTGCAGGATGACCGCCACCAGAACAAATGCTTTTCTCATATGGGTTCTCGCTGAATCTGTTTCTTGGTCTTCGAATAATACAGGCCCACCGAAAACAACGCCGCACCGGCAATAAAAAATACCAGAGACCGGGTCAGCAGGCTGACAAATAAATCCGTGTAACGGGCAAAGGTAAGGACCGCAACCAGCACACATCCGGTTGTGGTGATTTTCAGATTCAGGTCTTTGCAGCCGGTAGTAATCATCGTAACGGCCTGGTAGAGAAAAAGCAGATTGAAAACCACCATACCCAGCCAGCCGCTCAGGGTAATCACCCCCAGGGCATTGAAAAAAATCAGGATAAATGCGGTGAGCACACCGTAGTATTCTTTGCGATAATCGCCCACCGACGGTCGCTGTTGGCCCGACGAGGGCCAAAGGGCCCATACCCAGAAGCTGACGACGCAGAAGGCAAATACATAAAAAAACAGACTTACCAGCGGCTGGTCAAAATGAATGGACCACGGGCCCTTGCCCCGGTGGTAAAAGCTTAAGATAAAAAGGACGCCGATATAAATGAAAAAGCCCAAAAAGGAAAATATCGGGCCGACCCGGGCAAACCAGTTGTGCCGGCGTACCGCCAGGCCGGCGGCGATGAGCATGCAGGCGCAGAAGAATACGACCAGGGCCGCCAGGTCGCCTTCGATTTGCGAAACCGAAACCGACAGGGTCAGCAGAAAGCCGATCGTGCAGATCGCCACCAGCACCTTCGAGCGGCGGTTCCAGGCCAACGGCATGATCCCGCACAAAATGAGAAACGCTGACAGCAGGTGTGGGTTTTTAAAATCAAAGGCCTCGAAACTGTTCCACATCACCAACAGTACGGTGGCCACAATTGCCTGCGCGATCGAAGGCAGACCCCATGCCATGGACAGCGCACCGAGTCCCCAGATCAGGAAAGCATTGGGGTAGTGTTCGTCAATGTGATAAATCTGGGCAACCAGCCAGATGCCGGCACCAAACAACATGGTGCCCAGCAGGTGAACGCCTTCACCGGCCGTCTGGTAATGCCCTGCGGGCCGCTTGAGCCAGAAACCGGCTCCGTGGGCAGCAATCAATGCCGTAAAAATGATCGCCAGTTTGACGAACTTGTGCATCCGCTGCCAGTTATAAGCAAACAGCAAAATAACGCCCAGTCCGAAGAGAACGGCACCGATGCTAAAAAATATGATGCGGCCCCAGGCGACGCTCTCCGTCGCTGCCGGATATCGCTCTTTGAGTGCCGTCCCCTGGCCCGGCTCGATGATGCCTTCCGTTACCCACAAATCGATTTCGCCGAGCAGCCATTTGATGTTTTTTTTCATGTTTACCGGTTCGCTTTCCGTCTGGCGGCTTTCATCCGCATGAGATCCTTTCGCCCAAAAAGCAGCGTTAACGACCCCTGATTATAGCAGTTGAAGCGGTGAATGAGCAAATTCTTCCAGTTCATTACAACCGAAGACAAGCGGAAAAAAAGGATAGAAAGTTCTTGCCGCACGACCGCTGCCCCAGAGCAGCGTCGAAATTTCACCCATAATCGGCCTGTCCCGCAACGATCGAGGCTTCATGGACACGGCTGCACCAAACAGCCGATTCCTTGAAATCCCATTGGCAGTGATTACACTAAATCTCTGTGGAATAATGGCGCCGGGCATAGTTTCTTTTTGCCTGCGCCTGCCAATGAGCATGCATCGCATTCACCACGTTGGGCTACCGGCCCTGGGAGCGTTAAAACAACGGTATTCAACCGCTGGGTGGCAATGGATCCAGCGGTCTCATGGGCATGCACCTAAATGTTTTCAGGGGGAAATGATGGTCCTCAAATATCGCAAAATGCTGCCGTTTTTTGGCCTTTTATTATTGCTGAATCTGGCAGCCGTCACGGTCGTTCCCGCCACGGCCGCAGAAACATATAAGCTTGACCCGGAGCACTGCTATATCGTTTTTCGGATCATGCGATTAGGCGTTGGGTATTCGTTCGGAACCTTTAAGGGCCCTGTGGGCACAATGGTCTTCGATGACAGCGCGCCGGCTAACAACCGGGTAGAAATTGAGGTGCCCGCTGCCAACGTCATCACCCTGGTCGACAAACGCGATAAACATATCAAAAGCGCCGACTTTCTGAACGCAGAAAAGTTTCCGGTGATCGCGTTCAAAAGCCGATCGGTCAAAAAAAAGAAAAACGGTAAATATGAAATAAGCGGTGATCTGATGTTGCTCGGGAAAAAGAAGCCGTTAACCGTTACCGCTGTCAAAACCGGAGCAGGCAAGGATCCCTTTGGAAATGATCGAATCGGCTTCGAAACGGCCTTTACCGTCAAACGCAGCGATTTCGGAATGGACTTTATGCTGGGCGGCCTCAGCGACGACGTTCAGCTTACGGTCAGCGTCGAGGGGGTCCGGCAATAGATCCACCGGGCTGTGTTATCGTTTTAAGTAATGAATCTAACAGTTTATAACAACATGAAGATGAATCGTACCTTGCAAAAATTGGTGCGCTCCCTGATTGCCGCTGTGGGCACCCTGGCTTTGTTCGTCACCTTCACCGGCCCTGTGCGATCATCAACTGAAACCGAATATGAACAGCTGTTGGTATTTGTCCAGTCCGGCGACCTGCCCGTAGACAATGTATTTCGCAATCAACGGTTGCCCGAAATCAGCCAGCTGGCAGAATCGATGGGGGTGTCGCTGCACGTGATCGATATCGCTACGTCGGCTCCGGCTGAAGTGGCGCTCACGCCGCTGATCGTATACCAGAACAGCCGCGGTCGTTCCGTATACCAGGGGCGCACCACCACGATCGACAGAATTCGCAATTTCATTCGAACGTCGCGTTACGTGCCCCAGGGCAGCGAGTCCAATCGCAGGAAAAACATTTCCTTATGGCAGCAAGGTCGAACCCGCATGTGGGCCCCCCAAAAAGTGGCGGCAGTCACCGGATCAGCGCCCAACGGGTACGATAACGACAGATTTATCGCCAAGGCGAAAAAAAACATCAACAAGGGTTTCAAGCACTTCCGAACAAAAAAATCAGCCGATCTGGGCCGAGCCGACAGGGGCTTTTACATGGATTATTACCCGTGGCTGTCCGAAGACGGCACCCTGTTTTTGTCACTGGCACTTTTTTCCCAGTTTCATTGCAAGGAAGCCATCTACACCGAAAAGATTACCGGCCCGTGGAAAAACCGCTGGAAGCTGTTTCGCCAGGGCGCCCGCATGATGGAGGAAGCCGTTGCCCGCCAGGTTGCCGATCCGCAAAACGGAGACAGCTTCCATCCGGTTCCCGCCGGCCTCGCCACCGGCAGCTGGGAGTCGATCGATTTTCCGCTGCCGCCCGCACCGCCGCAAAAACTGGCCCTGTCGGCCGCCTCTACCAAACTGCCCGATGATTGGAATCTCGACCGGCCCGGCCCCGTCGACCCGCCCATGGTCATTTTTCGATTCCCGGCACCACTGGACAACTATGCCGGTGAGGTGACAACAGCCAGGGGCGAGCTGCAGCTGCCGCACAATCCTCGGCTCGACGATGCCCGGGGCTTTGTTGAAGTCGACACCGGATCGGCCATAACCATGGGCAACCCGATGCTGGACGAAGCGATTCGCGGCACGATCATGCTGAGCTCGAAAACCCATCCCACTTCCCGGTTCGAGGTCGAATCGATCAGCGGTGACGGCCGGCCCATCGAGTACGGAATACTGTCACCGGCGGTTCTCAATGGAACGTTTATCCTGAAAGGCAAAAGGAAAAAACTGGCCGCCAAGGGAGAACTGGAGCCGATTGTGGGTGAAGACGGTCTGCCGCGTCTGCTGGTCCGCGCTGCCTTTCAGATCGATCTGCTCGAATTCGAGATCGAAGGTGCCGACGGTCCGGCCCCGGCCAGAAATACGGTGTTGTTCGATATCAACATCAAATTCAAAGGCAATTCTAAAAAGTAGCGTTTAATAGCAATACGGCAAAGAGCCCGTGGGAATGCAATATTTGGATTGCCCGACCCGAATTTTATACGCAAGATTCGGGAGAGTAAAGCCCGGAGGTTTCGCGGGTGATTCGAAAGTCGTTTCCCCCCATCACGTGATACAAACGCTTTGAAAAAGGCAAAACCGTCTCCATTTGTTCCATAAAGGCTATCGATTCTTTTAAACCCCCCACATGACCACTTGTCATACGGTCTGATGATAGACAGGATCCTACGCCATGCGCAGCGTAATAATCAGGGTATTCGCAATTGCCGTCGCCGCCTTGCTATCGTATAGCCTCCAATCGGTTTTTCGGGATCGTTTTCAGCTCTTTGACGATCGCATCGTCGATCGATTGGTCAGCATGGACGACATCGAGGCCGTGGATGCGCAAACCGGAAGCCCGGAAATAATCTATATCGATGCCAACTTTTATGCCGACCGCCCTTACCAGGCCGGCATTATTGCCGATTTAGGCAGAATGAAGGTCGCTCACTTGCTGATCGACACCGTCTTCAGCGGCAAGATAGGACCGGATGCCGATCTTCCGCTGGTCAGCGAAACAGCCGCCGCCCAAAACGTCTACAATGGGATGCAGTTCGACAGATTGATCCCGCAACCGTCGCCACCGGCGGCCATGAAATTTTCGAGCCAAACCAGGGATGAGCGGATCTTCGACCGCTGGCCGGTTGCGGTTGACGGCGATGCAAACCTGATCACCGTTGGAGAAGATCCCCGCCTACCCTTTGATGAACTGGCCGCTGCATCCAGGGGCATCGGCTTTTTAAACCTTACCGCGGATGTCGACGGGATCACACGGCGGGTGCCGCTTTTGGTGCGATACGGCAAAACGCTTTATCCGAGCATTGCGCTCAAGCTGGCCTGCGATTTTCTGGGTGTGCCACCCGAAAACATAACGGTGGTGCCGGGCAAATCGATCACTTTGCGCCCCGGCGAAACCGCCTCCGGATCGTCCGAAAAACCGATTGTCATTCCCATCGATCAAAACGGACGCATGCTGCTGAATACGAACACTGCCTGGAAGCGCGTTCCGCATTACAGCTATCGAGATATCCAGCAGATGTCAGACCAGGCGGGGACAGGCACAGATTATGCCGGCAAAATAGCGGTGCTTTCCGAAAACGTCGAAACACCCTATACACTCCGCACCGCGGAAGGATACGGCCCGGTATCTCCCGGCACCGTTCAGATCATAGTATTGCAGAACATATTGACGCAGTCTTTCATCCGCCAAATATCCGCCGGTCCCGTGGCGGCTGTTGAAATCCTGCTGCTGGCTGTTCTGCTGGCACTGTCCCTGAAAAGATCGCAATTATTACTGTCCATGGGTTCTTTGTCGGTGGTGGCCGGATATACCGGTTTCGCTGTGATGCTGTTCTATGCCGGTGGATACGTTGCCGGCTTTACCCGGCCACTGCTCACTTTCGGCCTGGCGATATCTTTGCTGTTCACCGTCAATGCCGTTCACATCGCCTGGATTCGGTCTGAACAGGAAAAAGCCAAACGGATTGCCGATCGCGAACTCGAAATCGGCCGCGAGATCCAGGCCGGATTTTTCCCCTTGTCTTTGCCGGTGCCGGCCGGTTGGGAAATCGACACCTATTTTCAGCCCGCCCGCCATGTGGCCGGTGATTTTTTTGACGTGTTTACCTTCAGAGACGACCCGCGGATCGGTATCGTGGTGGCGGATGTATGCGATAAAGGCGTGGGGGCAGCACTTTTCATGGCTTTGTTCCGCAGTCTCATCCGGGTCGTGGGCGGTTCGGTAGACTCCGAGCGTGCTCCTGTTTATTCAGCCGGGATGCAGGCGCCGGAGGCCAGGATTTCCGCCACGATCGGTGCCGTAAACGACTACATTGCCACCACCCATGAAAGCGCCAGCATGTTCGCCACCGTATTTTTCGGTATTCTCGATCCCCGCACCGGCATGCTGCACTACATCAATGCCGGCCACGAGCCGCCGCAGGTTACAGGCTCCGGTGGCATCAAAGGCGAGCTCAGGCCTACCGGCCCGGCCGTGGGTCTTTTCAGGGATGTGGAATTCAAAGTCGATAAAGTAACGCTCGCACCCGGTGATATGTTGATCGCTTTTACAGACGGCATCACCGATGCGCAAAATCAAAAAGGCGAACGGTTAAACAGAGGCCGCTTCACGGCATGCTTGAATAATACCCACCCTTCGGTCGCTGCTCTGCTGGATGACATCCGCAGCCTGATCGATGCCCACATGAACGGATCGCATCTGTACGACGACATCACCGTTTTGGCATTACAACGAAACCAAACCAGATAGATGACTGCCAGCTGACAGGCGGCATGCACGCCGCTGCATCCGCCACCGACTCGCCGCTTATCCGACCGAGGCGCCGGCCCCAGCGGCCGCCCCCTTTTGGAACTGCCCGTCAGCCGGACCACACAACCGCTGCAGCGCCATTTTTCGTGCCACCCGCCTTCGAGCCGCACACAGCTGCTTTCTTGCATTTCCAGAACCCATATCTATTATTAACCTATGTGTTGCACGGTCAATGGTCCTTTCCCATTCCGATTCGAATTCATGGAGTGCAGCCAATGGACGGTCAATTAGAGCATTTACTGAAGCGGATCAACGCAGATTTCGACAAATCCTATCCGACGGACGATTCAGACAACCGGCCGGCCGGCGATGCCGATCTGGAGCTGCTGGATGCCTATTCGCGGGCGGTGGTGGCGGTGGTCGACGCGGTGGGCCCGGCGGTGGTCAGCATATCCGGTGACAATCATCAACAGCATTCGGCTGCCGATCAGGTGGGTGTCGGATCCGGCGTGGTCATCGCACCGGACGGTTACATCCTGACCAATGACCATGTGATTCAAAACGCGACCGCCCTGAACGTTAGGCTCACGGACGGCACCAGCCTTTCGGCAACTTTGATCGGTAAAGATCCGGCTACCGATCTTGCGGTGATTCGCGCCAATGCGGCCTATCTGCCGTCATCCACCCTGGGCAGCTCCGATCGGCTCAGGGTCGGACAGCTGGCCATTGCCATGGGCAACCCGCTCGGCTTTCAATCGACCGTATCCACCGGTGTTATCAGCGCGCTGGGTCGGGCTTTGCGAAGCACCCGGGGACGGCTGATCGAAAACATCATCCAGCACACCGCCCCGTTGAATCCCGGAAATTCCGGCGGACCGCTGGTGGATTCAACCGGCAAGGTGGTGGGCATCAACACGGCGATCATAGCCATCGCCCAGGGAATCGGTTTTGCGATTCCGTCGGCCACGGCCAAGTGGGTGGTCTCGCAGATCCTCACCCACGGGCGGGTGCGCCGCGGATTTTTGGGTATCGCCGGGCGGCAGAGACCGCTGGATCGGCGCCTGGTTCGTTTTCACGGCTTAAACAAAAACGATGCCGTCGAAGTGCTGTCTATCGAACCCCACGGCCCGGCGGCACTTTCCGGTATGCAGACAGGTGATTTGATCGTAACCGTTAACGCTACGGACGTTCAAAACGTGGATGACCTTCATCGATTCCTTTCGGAGTGGCCCATCGGCCGGTCGGTCGAGATCGATGTGATTCGCGGCAAAAGCCGCCGGATCCTGTCGGTTGTCCCCAAAGAAGCGGATGGATAATAATTTCGCTGAAAGGATGAAAAGGACATGACCCACAAATACGACGCCATCGTCATCGGCACGGGCCAGGCGGGTCCCTCTTTGGCCCAGCGACTCACTACCGAAGGGATGCAAACGGCGATCATCGAACGCAAACTCTTCGGCGGCACCTGCGTGAATGTGGGCTGTATTCCCACCAAAACGCTGGTGGCAAGCGCCCGCAGCGCCTACATGGCCCGCCGGGCTGAGGAATTCGGCGTCACGCTCAGCGGGCCCGTTACAGTGGACATGAAAAGGGTAAAGGCCCGCAAGGACGCAGTCGTGCGAGAGTCCAACGAAGGTGTGGCCAACTGGCTCAAGAATATGAAAAACCTGACCGTCTACCAGGGGCACGGCCGATTTGAAGGTCCCCGCACGGTGCGGGTCAACGACGAGTTGCTTACAGCCGATCAAATCTTTATCGACGTGGGTGCCCGCGCCTTCATCCCGGACATGCCGGGTCTCGACGAGGTGGACTACCTGACAAATTCGACCATGATGGAAGTCGACTTTTTGCCGGAACATCTGCTCGTGGTCGGCGGCGGCTACATCGGGTTGGAATTTGCCCAGATGTACCGGCGCTTTGGCAGCCGGGTGAGCATCATCCAGCGAGCCGGACGACTGATTCCCCGGGATGACGAGGACGTTTCCGCAGCGGTGAAGGAAATCTTGGAAAATGAAGGGGTCGAGGTGCATTTGAATGCAACCTGCATCACCGTCGAAAAGGAAGCGGATCGCGTTGTGGCCGGGCTCGACTGCGAGTCCGGACCCCGAAAAGTTGCCGGCAGCCACCTGCTGCTGGCTGTGGGACGCCGTCCCAACACGGACGATCTTGGCCTGGACAAGGCCGGTATCGACACCGACAGCCGGGGCCTCATCCAGGTGGACGATCAGCTGCGCACCAACGTGCCCGGCATATGGGCGCTGGGCGAAGTAAACGGGCGGGGAGCATTCACCCACACCGCCTACAACGATTACGAGATTGTCGCCGCCAATCTGTTCGACAGCGACCCCCGGCGGGTGACCGATCGGATTCTTTGCTACGGCCTGTACCTCGATCCACCCCTTGGCCGTGCCGGCATGACCGAAGGTGAGATTCGACAATCCAGGCGAAAAGCCCTGATCGGCAAGATGATGATGGCACGCGTAGGGCGCGCCCGGGAGCGGAGCGAGACCCAGGGGTTTATGAAAATCCTGATTGACGCCGAGACCGAAAAGATACTGGGTGCCGCGATCCTGGGCATCGGTGGCGATGAGATCGTTCATTCCGTTTTAGACGTTATGTACGCCGATGCGCCCTACACCGTCATCCAGCGTGCCGTGCACATCCATCCCACGGTGACCGAACTGATCCCGACGATGCTCGGTAACCTGAAATCGCTGGAAGAGACGCCATCGTGATCCCGGATAGACCGGCGAGATCCTTTGCGACCCGTCGCGTAGCGCAAGACTCGCCTGAGCGGAGCTCAGAAGCCTTGTCCAACCCAACTGCATCCCTGCCATCGGGAAAGGTGAACCTTTGATCCAAGCCATAATCTTTGACCTGGACGGCACGCTGGTGCAGACCGAGCGGCTCAAAGCTATCTCCTATGCACGAGCCGTTGGTGAGCTTTGTCCCTTCGAAACCAACGAAGAAGAAGTCGTGGAAGCCTTCAAAGAGGTGGTGGGCCTTTCGCGCCGGGAGGTGGCCCGGGCGCTGGTTGAGCGGTTCGAATTGGAAAAAGTCGCCCAGGCACGCATGAC
>CAJIBZ010000503.1_pt1 | contig 11693 bp, 9 predicted proteins | sample 9199481 | NCBI WGS metagenome assembly CAJIBZ01 (sample SAMEA7708318, study PRJEB35096) | sediment metagenome | biome: marine neritic benthic zone biome [ENVO:01000025]; feature: sediment [ENVO:00002007]; material: shallow marine sediment [ENVO:03000034] sea grass bed [ENVO_01000059] ...
TGTCCGGACGGCCGGAGAGTCAAGCGCTACGGAAAAAGCCAGCGTAAATGCCCTCCGGGACCAAACGATGGCGCCAACTACCGATGTCGTCAACCGGCAAAAATCTACTGAAACGGAGATATTCGGTGAATCGACAAAACCCGTTGAACCTGGCAACTCGGCAGGATTGGGACGGGATGTGTTGCAGCGAATCGTTGATTCGATAACCGACGATGCCCGGATTACGGTCGAAGAACAAGCGGAGCGAGTCCTTTTTCGGGTGCAAGGCGGAAATTCGGCCATTCTGATCGGCAAACACGGCCAGACCCTCGAAGCCATTCAATCCCTGGTCGATAAAGTGGTCAACAAGCACAACAGTCATCGAATTCGCGTCCAGGTTGACGTTGGGGGATATCTGCAGAACCGCAAAAAACGCCTAATTCGAAATGCCGAGCGACTGGCTCAAAAATGTAAGAAAACACGCAAGCCTGTGTCTGCCGGTTTACTGAATGCCTATGATCGTCGAATCGTTCACATTGCCCTCCAGGATAACCGCAGCGTGCGCACTCGCAGTACGGGAGACGGTTTACTTCGGAATCTGATGATCTTGCCGAACAAAGCAGACGAAAGCAGGCCGCGAAAAAGATGAACGCGGCGATCCCGCAAGGAACCGCACAACGATGCAATCAGAAACCATAGCAGCGATCGCTACGCCTCCCGGCAGGGGCGGGATCGGAATCATCAAAGTCTCAGGACCCCGGTCCATTCGAATTGCCGAGACGATATTTCAGCGATGCGCGGCGGGAAACGGAAATGAACCCGATCCGGTCGGCAAACTGAATTCGTATCGACTATACTATGGCCGCATTGTTGTCCCGGACAGCGCCAGAACCCTGGACGAGGTTCTGCTGGCCGTCATGAAGGCACCGTATTCTTACACCAAGGAGGATGTGGTGGAAATTCAGGGACATGCCGGTCCGGCTGCCCTGAAGTCGATTTTAGCCCTGATATTGCAGCAGGGTGCCCGCCTCGCCGATCCGGGTGAGTTTACGCGAAGGGCATTTCTGAATGGGAGAATTGATCTGACACAGGCCGAAGCGGTTGCCGACATTATTCATGCCCGTACCGATACGGCCCTGCTGGTTGCTGCGAACCAGGTCTCCGGACGACTTGCATCTGCCATCGAGCGCATCAAGAAGTCGTTGGTCGGAATCCTGGCCGATATCGAGGCTGAGATCGATTTTCCGGAGGATACAGAAGGGGTATTTGACCGCCAGCAGGCCATTGATGTTCTCACTCGTGCAGTGACGATTCCGGTTACGAAACTGATCGAGCGGTATGCAAAAGAGCACTTGATACGGGACGGCCTCCGTGTGATCATCGTTGGACGGCCGAATGTCGGCAAGTCGAGTCTGCTCAACTGTCTGGTGGATAAAGACCGCGCCATCGTTACCACCACGCCCGGCACCACCCGGGATCTGATCGAGGAAGAGTTGCAGATCCAGGGCCTTCCCGTCACCGCAATCGACACCGCCGGTCTTCACATTACCGATGACCCCATTGAAAAAATCGGCATCGCCAGAGCGGAAGAGCGGATGAACAATGCCGATCTGATTCTATTCGTTCTGGATGCCAGCGAACCGCTGACATTGGACGACGATCGTATACAGTCCAAGCTAGCCGACAAAAACGGCATCATTGTGCTCAACAAAATAGATCTGTTGCCTAACGGCGCGCCCGACGAGGGCTTTATTCCACCCGGTTGGAGTGACATCCCGGTTGCCGCTGTTTCCGCGCTTACCCATCAGGGGATCGAAGCCCTGAAAGAAAGGATTGTTCAGGCGTCTGTGGGGGATATGGGCGGGCGGCCGGAGCATGCCGTGATTCCGAACCTGCGCCACGAAATGGCACTTCGCAGTTGCTTGCGTTCTCTGCAGACGGTTTGTAACGGTATTCAGAACAACTCTCCGGCTGAACTGATTGCCATTGATATGGGTGAATCGATCCGGTGGCTGAACCAGATTACCGGCGCCGAGTCGTCGCCGGATATTCTGGACCAAATTTTCAGCCGATTTTGTATCGGCAAATAATGTTTCACGTGAAACAATCATAGAGGTGATTCCGAATGGATTTTGATTTTACTCCCTACTTCGAACGCTACGAAGCGTTGTTGGATCTGGCTGATCAGTTGTTTGACAGGGTGGCGCAACAATACCCGGAATGCGTGAAATGCAAAATCGGTTGTTCGGACTGCTGTCATGCCCTTTTCGATCTGACGTTGATTGAAGCGCTTTATTTGAACCACAAATTCAATGAACAGTTTGCAGGATCCGAAAAAGACACCCTCCTTGACACTGCGAATGCCGCAGATCGACTAGTCGCCCGGGTGAAACGCGACGCTTACCGATCCCTTGAACAGGGCAAAAGTGAAGAGCAAGTACTGTCGGAATTGGCGGAAGAGCGCGTTCGCTGTCCGTTGCTCAATGGGAGCGAGAAATGCTTCCTGTACGAGAACCGTCCGATTACCTGGCGTCTTTACGGTATCCCGACAGCCATCGGCGGCCGGGGACACACCTGCGGAATCTCGGGCTTTGAGCAAGGCAAGCCCTATCCCACCGTTCATCTGGATAAAATTAACGAACAACTCCAGCAGCTTTCAGCGGAGCTGATCCGGGATCTTGGGTCAAACTTCATTAAGCTGGTCGACTTACTCGTGCCGGTTTCGATGGCCCTGCTCACGAATTATGACGAATACTATCTTGGCGTAAAGGAACCGGAAGAGGAAAAGCTGCCGAAATCAAAGCGTCGACACCGAAGGAGCTCATAATGGAAAAGTTTGCACCGGAGGAAGTGGAACGGCGCAAAAAAGCCATTTTTGATTCCATGTCTCCCCGTGCACAACGGCGGATCCAAAAAAAGGGGTATGACAAGTGGGATCCGTTCCAGGAGCCCAAAGACCCGATCGACATTCGGCGGGATGAGACCCGACGCACCACCCAGCAGTTGGTGCGTGAGTTTCTGCAGAGCCGCGGCCAGGAATCATACAGCAATGCATACGGCCGGGGAGTCTTGGAAATCGCCCTTGGTCTCGTCAACGAAGAGGATCGCTTCATCGCCATGTTCGAGTTTTCCTGCTGGTATCGGGACTTGTTGGAGAAATATAAAGAGCAAAAATCGGATTAGAGCGGTGAAAATCCTGTCAGGCACTGCTTTCTGGAGCGGATTGATCCTGTGGTTGCTTGTGGGCAATCTGTTTGCGCAATCGGAGAGCCTTGTCGATCTCATTCGAGAAGGGCGCGTCCAGGAAGTGGCGCAGCGACTCAATGACGGAGACGATCCGAACCGTGCTAATCTTGCTGGTCGCATCCCGCTGATCGTAGCCGCCATGCAAGGCAACCGGGAAATGGTGGAGTTGCTGCTGCAGCATGGTGCGCAGGTCAACGCGACGGGCCGAACCGGTATAACGGCTCTTCACGGGGCTGCCCGAACTGGGCAAGCAGAGATCGTGCACCTACTTGCAGGCGCCGGCGCAGATATTAACGCCCAGAACGAAAACGGGAAAACACCACTTGTCGAAGCGGCCGCCAGAGGCCATTCGCAAACAGTTGCCGATCTGCTGGAGGCCGGTGGCAATCTGGACATCAGAGACTATTCCGGCCGGGATGCGCTTACGGTGGCCGTGCAATTCGATCGAACGGAAACCGTAATAATCCTTGTGGACGCCGGTGCGGCATCCCATCGGCTCGACCCAAACGACAGGCTTTTCTACTCAGCCGGTTTCGCCGGTGCCGAGCAGGTCCAGGATGCCATCGATGGCGGCGCTAATGTAGCAACCCGGGACCGGAATAACGCAACACCGCTGCTACGAGCCGCACGTCAGGGACGCCCCGACAACCTGGAAGTCCTGCTGCAGAACGGAGCCGACGCCGCTGCCGTCGATAACCGACAAAATAACGCTCTGTTCTATGCCTATCAGAGCAAAGACATCCCCACCCTGGAGACCCTGCTGCGATTCAGCGGAAAAACCCTTGCGGTCGATGCCGTATTCCTGCACGCAGTTTCCGAAAACCAATCTGCAGTGGTCCAGCGCTTGATTCGATATTCCGATCGAATCGATCCGACGCTGCAGCGACGAGCGCTTTTCGATTCGATATGGGACGGGAGTTTCGAAACGGCCGAAGTGCTGATCCAATCGGGTGCGGAAACCGATTATTCCGGATGGAGCCGGAAGGCCGCCGAATCAGGGCGGGGCGACGTTCTGCGATTTTTTCGGCGCCAGGGCTGGGACCTGAATACCCGGGATGCCCAGGGCGTGCTATTGTCGTTTCAATACATTGAACCAGGCGACGGAATAGCACTGCAAACCCTGATCGCTGCCGGACTCGATCTGGAGTTTCAGGACGAAAACGGACGGTCGGTGCTGATGGCCGCAGCGGCAGCCGGCGCGACAGAGAGCGTCGCGGTTCTGTTACAATCCGGGGCAATCGTGGATGCCATGGATTACAGCGGACAGACGGCTCTATTTCATGCGGTTATGGCCGGCCGTCGCAAGGCCGTTGGCCGGTTGGTTGAACACGGCGCGGATATCAACCACGTATCCCACGGCGGACTGGCGCTTTCCGGTAGCCGCACGACACTGATTCTCGCAGCCGAAAGAAATGATCCCGGCATGATCCGTTTGTTGGTGGAAGCCGGTGCGGATGTCAATTTGTCATCCGCCGATGGAATGACGGCCCTGATGGCCGCGGCCGGAAAAGGGGCTTTCGAACCGGTTCGCTTATTGCTCGAGATGGGTGCGGAGGTTCGTCGCTACGCGCCGTACGAGAAAAACGGTCAATACTCTACGTTGATGTTTGCGGTAGCGAGCGGCGGTTCTGCGATTGTGCGGATGCTTATCGATGCTGGTGCCGATGTAAATTTCCTCAATGAGCAGGGGCGTACACCGCTTCTCATCGCCCGTGAATCCGCCAACCAGCAGGCTGTACAAATACTTCTTGAGGCCGGTGCAAAGCCGTGAGGGCGGCTTTGCCCGGAGCCGTTCGTTTGACCGAATGCGGACATGGCGGTTGAACGAGATTAGGGTTGCTACAGCGGAGTGCCCGAAACGAATTCTTCGAATTCCGTGGGACCGATCTGAAACACTTCCAGCATCGATTCAAGTTGGGTTCTCTCCGGGCTGCTTCTCCAGCGCACCCAATATTCCATGTTTTGCCAGGTACTGATGACGGTTACGCGCTGCGGATTCTCGTAGTTTGTAAGGGTTTCGCCGGATATGTATCCGGTCTGACTCATGGCAGCAGCGCGCATTTTCTGCAGGATGGGTAGGATCTGCCGGTCGGAGTCCTTCTGAAACTGTCTTTTGATAAGAATCTTGGCAATCATCACGCCCCCCTTTCGTTGAATCGTTTGCGAGGTTTTCGGGGCTGTGTTCCCACATTGCTCACAATCGCACAGGCCCTTGGAGCGGTCAAGCTAAAACCATCCAGATCGGACGGTTGTCGGAGTCAATGCCGCCATTAGCATCTTCACCGGCAGCGTATGGGGTCAGACAACATTGAAACTCCAGAGGATCCCGGCACAGACAGCAGAGCCGATCACACCGGATGAGTTGCACGCCATTGCATGCATCAGAAGATAGTTAGAAGGATCGGATTTCAGGCCGACAAGGTGAACCTCACGGGCCGAGCCAGGTACAGCCGAAACGCCGGCGGCACCCAGCAAGGGGTTGATTTTTTGCTTCATGAACAGATTCATGATCTTGGCAAATAGCACGCCGGAGGCGGTTGCAATGCTGAATGCCACGGCTCCGAGAAAGAAAATACCGATGGACTTGGACGTCAGAAACACATCGGCTTGGGTGCTGGCTCCCACCGTAAACCCGAGGAAAATGGTGGCGGTGTCGACGATGGCCGTGCGTGCCGTCTTGGCCAGCCGATCTACCACCCCCGATTCTTTTAACAGGTTGCCGAAGAAAAACGGGCCCAGCAGCGGAATAGATGCCGACGCAAGAAAACAACACAATATCAATCCGGCCACCGGAAACAGTAGTTTTTCGATGCGGGATACCTGCCGAATTTCCGGCATGTGAATACGGCGTTCCTGCTCGGTGGTCAACAGCCTCATGATAGGCGGTTGAATCAGGGGAATCAGTGCCATGTAGGAGTAAGCCGCTATGGCAATCGGGCCGATCAGGTGGGGAGCCAGCTTGGCCGTCAGAAAGATGGAAGTCGGGCCGTCTGCCCCTCCAATGATGGCGATAGAGGATGCCTCTGGAGACGTAAAGCCCAATGCCAGCGCGCTTAACAGGGTGGTGTAAATGCCCATCTGGGCAGCCGCCCCCAGTAGCATCAGTCGCGGCATGGCAAGCAGGGAAGAAAAATCGGTCATCGCTCCCAGACCCAGAAATACGATGGAGGGATACACCCCGCTGGTCACACCGAAATAGAGGTAGTGCAACACGCTGTTGGCCTCGTAGATGCCGATCCCGAATCCTTTGAAAAAGGGGATGTTGCCGACCAGAACACCGAAGCCGATTGGCAGCAGCAGCAGTGGTTCGTACTGCTTTGCGATGGCCAGATAAACAAAGACGCATCCGACACAGATCATGATCAGGTTTCGGTAGTCCACCAGGTAATAGCCGGTGTTGGATAAAAACTGAATCAGCAGTTCCATCGGTTCAAATCCTCTAAAGCGGTTTCAATCTTGTTGTTGCCATGAAAACATACCGGCGGCCACCGGAACCAGCAAACCGGCTTCCCGAAGACTCCGGATGGATAGGTGCACGTGCGGAAAGCCGCTTTCGCTTGCCAGTTGATACAATCGTGACAATTCGAACGATTCGCCGAGCTGCTGGGCCATTAGTTGATATCTCACCTTGACCTCATCGAAGTCGAAAGTCGGGGTCTTTTTGTCAGCAGGCGGTGGGGTATCAGGCAACGATTGGTCTTTTCCCCGGTTTTCAATAAAATCCGCCAGCGTCTTCAGTTGGGATATCACCAGCGCGAGAACCGTCAAGCCCGCCATTACGATCAGGGCCCCGGTGAGCGCCATGGCCCACCCATTCTTAGCCGTAATTGCTGCGATTCCATACACGAGGATAACCTCCGAATCGGTTTTTGGGTAAATCTCTTTTCGATCCTATACCCTGAAACATGTCAACGATAAAGAAAAATTTTTCGATTTCTTCCTTGTTTGTCTAAGCACTCTCCGATTCCGGGTCGAAAACGTTTTATTTGCCGAATCACATTGGCCACCGTGCCGTGGCAGGGCGCTTTTGGTTTGAAGACAAAATAGAACATAACCTCTTGTTATAATGTTGTATATCTTTGTTTTTTGCCGGATGATGAAAAAACGCTGCAATGGGCTCAGACCGTCGGCAGCCGGCTGGAGCCCAATCCGGCTATCGGTCTTTTCTTGACCTTCCTACCTGCGATCGACTATCATGATTTTCCGTTTGGTTGTTACAGGAGGAAAGTCGATGCGGATAAAAGGGTGGTTTCTGCTGTTGGTTGTTGCCTGGCTGTTGAATGGTTCAGCGGTGGTTCCTGTTTTCGTTAAAATTGGGTTGTGGTTTTCCCAATGCGGACCAACCAGTTTTCTAACCGGTCGGTATAACTGAAAAATCAAACTATTGCCTGTCGCATGGTTTTTGCATATAAGATTAAGGATTCTACAGACGCAGTCCGGACATTATCTCCTCAGATCGAAAAGGAAGCGTGCCATGGGCTTTTTTTCAGATAACGGCGGCATTCGCTCGGGCAGAGATCGCCGCCATAGGTCTGCTGCTCGGATAGACGTGGAAAGAAGATCCGGGGATGATCGACGCAGCGGTGTCGATCGCAGAAGATCCCTCCGGCCCCGCCTGCTGCGATCCCGCGAAAGAAGAATGGCGTTTCGGATCCTGTCTACGGGCAGTTTTATCCGTTTCGACTGACACCGGCTCCATCCGCCTTCCAAACTACCGCCGCCACAAAAACGAACTGCGGGTCATGCCTGCACCTACCGAGTCGTATAGAACCAGCCGTGCATCGGGCAAATGGCCGACATTGCGATTGACCGCAAAACCTTGAATAGAATCCGGCTGTAATACGCCACGTTGCAGGTCGTACGGCAGGCGCTGCATACACACCACCGAGCAGTTTCCCCGGGTGTGAATATTCGTCACCATTCGATCGGCTACAAAATCCTCTACGGTCGTTTCAACCGGCGATTCCGCACTCTTGATGATCTGGGCCAGGGTCATGGGGATCATTGCGAAGTTGGCCTGATGTTCGATGAGCAATTCCACATCGTCGATGGACAGGTGGTTGTCCGTCAGCAGTCTGTCCAATTGCCGAGGTGCGCTCCGGGTGGCGTACAGAAATACCCCTTTGCCGTTCATTTCGCCGAATACGTCGTCTTTGGTGAGAATCGCATGAATATATTCGGCAAAACAACCATGGGTGCGCGTTGTGGTGTCGATGATTCCGGATACCGGTCGGGTAAAGTGTTTATCCTCGCCCCGATGAATCGTAATTTCGATGTCACGTTGTGGATCCAGAGATACGGCCGCCACGGATCGATACTTTCCAGAGGCGGCGTAGGCCTGGGCAATATCTGCCACGATAGACCTGTCGCGCGAAAGGGTCATGATATCGAAGCCAAACGAATCGATATGGCGATCGTAAAATGGCAGCGCTTCCGTGAATTTGCTAAATACGCCGGCAGCAGATTCCTCCGGAAAGGCCAACTGCGCCACACGGTGCTGTATCCGGGCTGCGGTTGCGGGCACGCGATACTGCACCTGCCCCATCTGATTGTCCACAATAAACCCATCCGGTGGCCGGTTTTCGTTCAACGCCAGAATTTGAGCGGCCGTAGTCTGGATAAAATCGGCTGTATAGGGAAGGGTTACTGAGGAGATGATCGGTTCGGCACCTTTATCGCTGCGGCAGGTTTGGGTTTCAAGCGCTGTGGCCAGGGCATCGTCGCCGAAAATGATATTGGCGGTGTCCGTCGGTAGAAACGCTCGGGAACGATGGATGTTCTCGGCGCCGATGATGACGGAAACATCACCTTTCTGAAGCCTGCCGTTGAGGGATAGCATGAAAGCCAGCTCCACGGAGACGTTAAATCCCGGACAACCGGCATACAGATCCAGGGCGACAGCATCGGGGCAGAGCCGGGCAAGCCGATCAAAGGGATGTTTTACCAGCGGACCCTGTTCGTACTTGTCGTCACCGACGTTAGTGGCGCCGATAATCATCTTGATGCGTCCGGGATCGATAGCAGATGTGTCGAGTAGGTCCTGCAGGGCGATCACCCCGATACGTTCGTCTTCGGGTGCCACCATGCGGGTGCGGACCCCGATGCGCTCCTCTATGGAACGGCCCGTCACCGGGACGCCCCCTTTAAAAAACATGCCCTTGTTTTCGTAGATGGAATTGTCAACCCGGGTGCCGCCGTTCCAGGCGCCGGATGCAATAATGTCGAGTATGGCAGAATGACTCATAGGGTCACCTCGGCCCTGTATTAGAGGGTTTCATGCAAGAATTTTTCCAGGTTTTTCATGTCGGAAACGGTGTAAATTTTGCCGGGATAATCGCGGGGCAGGATCTTACGGAGGATCCCGGCCAGAACCTTTCCCGGTCCCACTTCGACAAAGGTTTCCGTCTCCGCTTCCATCAGCCGGCGCATGGAATCATACCACTTCACCGGGTTGCAAAGCTGCCGGGCCATCAAGGTGCGGATCTGTTCCGGATTGGATTCTTCATCGGCCGTCACGTTGAAGATCACCCGGCTTGCCGGCGCCACGAACACGATGCCGTCCAGCACCTGCCGGAATTCTTCCTCGGCTCCCCGGATCAACTCGCTGTGCCAGGCACCGCTGACTTTTAACGGTATTGCCTTGCCACCGTTTTCGATCGCCAGCGACGATACAGCCTCAACTGCATCGGGCTGGCCGGTAATGACAATCTGCTTTTCAGTGTTGTGGTTGGCCACCGACACGATTCCCTGGTCTTGGCTCTTTGCCACCAGCGCTTGCACGGAATCGATATTGAGTCCCAGTATGGCGTGCATGGCTCCGGCCGTTCGGCTCGACTCCCGGTGCATCAACTCTCCGCGCCGGTGAACCAGGCGAAAGGTGTCTTCAGCAGTAATCACGCCGGCCGAATGCAGTGCGCCGTACTCACCCAGGCTGTGCCCGGCCGACGCGTCCGGATTCACCTTCTCTTTGTTAATAGCGGCCAGACAGGCAAGATTGACGGTCGTTACGGCCGGCTGCAGGTTGACCGTTTGGGTTAAGTCCTCCATGGGACCCTTGAAGCAGAGTCTGGCGATATTGGTTTTCGAAATGTCACCGGCCATGTCGAACAGCTCCCGCACAAAATCGTATTCACGGTACAGGTCTTCGCCCATGCCGATGAATTGGGAGCCCTGTCCGGGAAACAGAAATGCCGTTTTCTTCAATTTTTACCTCCTGCACGGTGCAAATTCACTGCAGATGTTTGCGACCCCCGAAACGCTCGTGCCCGGATGTCAATCATCCAGACGGAACAATTTGCGTGCGACATCCAGATAGGCGGACTGTCCTTTCTGGCACCCATCGCTTTTGAGCACATCGGTCGGATCGTGGAGAATTTTATTGATCATCGCGTGGGCCATACGGCGGACCGTTTCGTATGCCGAAGGGGGCAGGGATTCGGACCCGAGCGTTTTTTTCAGTTCGGTATCGGCGATGGCCTCCAGCTTGCTGCGAATGGCTTTGATCGTGGGAATCACTTCCAGGCTTTCGAGCCACTGCCGGAATTTAATCACGGCCTCGTCAATGATCCGTTCTCCTTTGACGGCTTCTCGCTGGCGGTCCTCGATGTTCTCCTCAATGACCCCCTTCAGATCGTCGATGTCGTACACGTACGTGTTGGCCAGTCGATTGATCTCCGGATCGATGTCCCGGGGGACCGCGATGTCGATGAAAAACAAAGGGCGGTTGCGTCGTTTGCGCATCAATCCCTTCAGTTGGTCCCGGGTGAGAATGAAATCCGACGAACCGGTGGAGCTGATGATGATGTCGACATCTCCGACGGCATGGATCAACTCTTCGAACTTGATGGCAGTGCCGCCAAAGCGATCGGACAACTCGACGGCGCGTTCAAAGGTGCGGTTGGCAACCGCAATATCTCCCACCCGGTTGCGAATCAAATGCTCTACGGCCAACTCGGCCATTTCCCCTGCTCCGACCAGAAGAACCTGTCTGTTCTCCAGTGATCCGAAGATTTTTCGTCCCAGCTCGATGGCTGCGTAGCTGATCGACACGGCATGATCCCCAATGCCGGTTTCGGTACGAATTCGTTTGGCGACAAAAAACGTGCGATGCAACAGGCGATTGAGAACCACTCCCGAGGTTTTTTCCAGGGTCGCCTTGCGATAGGCTTCCTTGATCTGACCTAAAATCTGGGGTTCTCCCAGGATCATGGAGTCGAGGCTGGCAGCTACCCGGAAGATGTGACGGACCGCATCATCTCCCCGGTGCACGTAGAGGGACGCTTCGAATTTGGCGGTGGGAATCTGATTAAAGCGGGCGATAAAATGTTTGGCGCTTTCTATGGCAGCAGCCATTTCGTCAGTTACCAGCAGCACTTCCACCCGGTTGCAGGTAGAAAGCAGCAGCACTTCCCGGATGTTCGGCTCTTTTTTCAACGCCTCCAGTGCAATTGCAGTTTCATCCTCGGAAA
>CAJIBZ010000057.1_pt1 | contig 11451 bp, 12 predicted proteins | sample 9199481 | NCBI WGS metagenome assembly CAJIBZ01 (sample SAMEA7708318, study PRJEB35096) | sediment metagenome | biome: marine neritic benthic zone biome [ENVO:01000025]; feature: sediment [ENVO:00002007]; material: shallow marine sediment [ENVO:03000034] sea grass bed [ENVO_01000059] ...
CCGGCAACAGTCGGCAATAATTGCCTGCCGGGGAAAAAATTACAGCCTTCACCACTGATTCGCACACCGGCAACCGACCGGTATTCAGCCGCCGGTGCACCACAGTGCAGCCGGCAGCGACCAAGCTTCCCGCAGTTGGGCACCAAGCGGGACAAGGGGTTTGGGGCGAAGGCGGAACAATCGATGGCTGGTACAGGAGTTGCAACAGTTTTACCAAGGAACCGGTCGACCGGCGGAATCAAACGATGGGATGTCGCTGAGCCCAAAGCGTAAACCTCAGAGAGGTGCAGCATGAAGGGAGCCATATACCTGGCATCATCGGGTGCCATGCTCAACCAGCGCCGGCTGGAAATATTGTCCAATAATCTGGCCAACATCACCACCACCGGGTTCAAGCGGCAGACGACGGCTTTTCAGATCGTCGATTCGCCGGAGGACATGCGCCAGGCCCTGGCGAGTTTTTCGCTTGGCGCGACAAGACCCTCCGCACCCATCTGGCAGCAAATGGAAACCCGCATCGACTTTTCCCAGGGCCGCATGCGCAAGACCGGCAACCCCCTGGACCTGGCGCTAAGCGGTAAGGGCTTTTTCTGCGTACAGACACCCGAGGGAGTGCGCTACACCCGCAAGGGAAATTTCGTTCTAAATGCCGACAAGGAGTTAACCACTGCCGACGGTCATGCCGTCCTGAGTGAACGAGGATCCATACGAATCGACGGGAGTCATGTGATGGTCGACGAGCAGGGCAACCTTACGGTGGACGGCCAGCCCAGCGGCCAACTGCGTATCGTAGCGTTCGACAATGATCGCAACTTTCAACGTCTCGGCGGCACCCTTTTGATTCCGCCCAACGGGGTGGACAGCAGCAAAAAGGCTGAAGAAGTGCAGGTCAGACAGGGATATCTGGAATCGTCCAATGTCGAGGCCGTCAAAACGATGGTGGAGATGATCGATGCGCTTCGCAGCTACGAAGCTTACCAGAAGACCATTCGCACCCTCCAGGAGACCTCGTCGAAAGGAATTAACGAGGTGGGACGGGTTGGATAAAACAGCAGGAGGTACCCCATGATTCGCAGCTTGTGGACAGCAGCAACCGGCATGTCTGCCCAAACCATGAACATCGATGTGACGGCCAACAACCTGGCCAACGTCAGCACCAGCGGATTCAAGAAAAGCCGGGCAGAGTTTCAGGACCTGCTTTACCAGACACTGCGGCCCGCCGGCGTGTCATCCTCCGACAGCACCCAGGTTCCCACCGGCATTCAACTGGGTCATGGAACCCGTCCTTCGGCCGTCAACAAGGTGTTTTTGCAGGGCGACCTGCAGGAAACCAGAAATGAACTCGACCTGGCCATCGAAGGCCACGGCTTTTTTCAAATCGTGCACCCCAACGGCGAAACCGTTTACACCCGTGACGGCGCCTTCAAGGTCGACAGTGACGGCCGGATGGTCAATGCAGACGGATATCTGTTAGAGCCGGAAATCACGATTCCCAGCGATACCCTTGCGATCTCCATTGAAATCGATGGAACCGTGGAGGTTCTAAGGGCCGGCCAAACAGCCCCCACCCAGATCGGTACCATCGATCTGGCGCGTTTTGTCAATCCGGCCGGATTGCACAGCATCGGACGGAACCTGTATCTGCCGACCTCGGCTTCCGGCGATGCAATGGTCGGCACCGCCGGTCAGGACGGATTCGGCACCATCGCACAGGGTTATTTGGAGGGATCCAACGTCAGCGTTGTGGAGGAGATGGTCAGCATGATTGTCGCCCAACGTGCCTATGAATCCAACAGCAAGGCCATCCAGGCCTCCGACGACATGCTCAAGATGGCCAACAACCTGGTGCGATAAAAGGAGCGCCCATGAAAAGAGAACCCCGACTCCAGATGGCCCTGTGTGCGGCCCTGTGCCTGTTCGGTTTGCACATTGCCACCGGCGTTGTTTGGGCAGCAGAACCCGTTGCCGATGCGGTGGAGCTGCGGCTTTATAAAACCGCACAGGTCAGCGGCCCGGACATTTTGCTCAAAGAGATAGCCGATGTCGCCTGCAGCGACCTGCAGCAGGCGGAAAAGCTCGGACGGCTGGTGGTAGCCAAATCCCCCCTGCCGGGCCAAAGCCGGCGGCTGCGGCCAAAATTTGTGCAGCTGCGCCTGCGACAATTCGGAGTCAATCCCGCCCACGTCACGCTTACGGGGGCGCCGTCAACCATGGTGACAGCCCGCAGCATAGAGGTGGGGGAAGAAGAAGTCCGGCGGATCGTATCCGATTATGTTCACAAAGCCAACCTGTGGGGACCGGCCGGTGTGACGATATCGGATATCCAGGTAGGACCGGACCGCCGGTTTCCTCCGGGCCGGCTCAGCTACCGGGTGATCCCTCCCAACGGGCCGAAAAAGATCGGAATGCTGCGTTTGTCGGTTTTGTTCGCGGTGGACGGCTGGTTCCGTAAAAGCGTGCCGGCCGTGGTGCGCATGGATGTGATGGCCGATGTCGTGGTCGCCAGAAGGCCGATTGGACGGTATAAACCGATCACAGAAAAAGACGTGAAGCTCCAACGCCTGGATCTCACCAATCTGCCGGCTCACATTTTCACCGATTTAAATGAGGTCCTCGGCAAACGGGCCAAAAGATTGATTCGGGCAAACAACGTTGTGCGGCAGGATATGATCGAAACCCCGCCGCTGGTCCAGCGGGGATCCATGGTGATGATCGTTGCCGAATCAGGCGGTTTGAAAGTCACCACATTGGGCGAGGTGAAAAGCAGCGGCTATCTCGGACAGCGGGTCAAGGTTGTAACCTCGACTCGAATAAGAAAATATTTGCCCGGGTGGTGGACGAAAATACGGTGCGGGTCGATTTTTAACCCGTAATTATCACGAAGATTTTTCAGTCAGGCTGAATGATAACCATACCAAATAAACGGTAATGGCAGCGATACCGCCGCTGTGGGGCGGCGCCATAAAATTCAACCAGGAGGCACCAGATGCCAGTTGCAACGAGACCGATATCTTTTTTTTCCGCAAGCATTGTCGCCATGGGACTGGCCTTGTTTTTGACGGCAGGATGCGCCAGCAACAGCCGAACGATATCCGGTCCGGACGATGACGGCCGGCGAAGAGCGTCCTCCCAGCTTCCGACAGTCCCGGTCGCAGTGCAGTCTGCCGCTGATGACAACGGATCGCTGTGGAACGATAGCGGACCGTTCGGAGATCTGTTTGTATTGCCAAAAGCACGCCGGATCGGCGATATCGTCACGGTAAAGATCGTCGAGACCTCCAGCGCCACCAACCAGGCCAACACGGTTACCGAGCGGGATTCGAGCCTGACGGCCAGCATCGATGCGTTCCTGGGCCTGGAGCAGAAATACCTCAACTCGGCGCATCCCGATTATGACGCCGGCAGAAATTTTAATCCCTTCGGAGCGATCAGAGGCGGCATGGTGTCCGAATTCGACGGATCCGGGGCTACCAGCCGCAGCGGTGACCTCACCGCTTTTATGACGGCGCGGGTCACCGAGGTTATTCCCGGCGGCAACCTGAGAATCGAAGGCTCCCGGGAAGTGGTGGTCAACAATGAAACACAGCTGATTGCCCTTTCGGGTTTCGTTCGCGTCCGGGACATCGCACCGGACAATGTGGTTTTGTCGACCTTTATTTCGGATGCGCGTATCTCCTACAGTGGCGAAGGGGACATCGACGATCGCCAGCGTCCGGGTTGGATGGCCAATTTCCTAAACAAGATCTGGCCATTTTAGCCGGCTGAACGGATAGCTCAGTCGGATTTCTTCAGACAGTCGGCGCAGCCTCTCCTTTTCGAGATGAGAGCGCTGCTGCAATGCAGGAGATTAAATGATCGGAAACCTTCAACAGGATCGCATGCGGCGTTTCTTTCTGCCGGTGGCCAGTCTTTTGTTGGTTTGCATGGCCGCCAGCACGGCCGTTGAGGCGGCGAGAATCAAGGATCTGGCCGATATCAAGGGCGTGCGCCAGAACCAGCTGGTCGGCTATGGGCTGGTGGTCGGGCTCGACGGCAGCGGAGACGGGGATGACTCTCCGTTCACCAACCAGTCTCTGGCCGCGTTGCTGGATAAAATGGGCGTTACCGTCGACCCGGACGACATCGAGGGCGACAACGTTGCCGCCGTGATGGTGACGGCCGAACTGCCGGCCTTTGCGCGGGTGGGAAGCAAAATCGACACCCTGGTGAGCTCCATCGGTGGTGCCGAGAACCTGCAGGGAGGCACCTTGCTGCTGACCCCCCTGAAAGCCGCCAACGGTCAAATTTACGCAGTGGCCCAGGGGCCGGTCAGCACCGGTGGTTTCCAGGCCAGGGGATCTTCGGCCGGCGTGCAGAAAAACTTCCCGACGGTCGGAAGGGTTGTCGGCGGCGCAATCATCGAAAGAGAGCTGCCCTTTGAGTTCAACTCCAAGAACAGTTTGTACTTGGCCTTGCGGACGCCCGACTTTACGACCGCTTCCCGGGTAGCACTGGCCATCAACAGCGCTCTTTTGCATCAAGCCGCGCAGACGCCGGATGCCGGAACCGTTGAAATCAAGGTGCCCGAGCCGTATCTGGGCAATGTGGTTCAATTCGTCTCCCTGGTGGAGAACCTGGATGTCACCCCCGATGTTCAATCCAAAGTGGTGATCAACGAGCGCACCGGTACGGTGGTGATGGGTGAGAATGTCCGTATATCAACGGTGGCCATCGCACACGGCAATTTGAGCATTCAAATCAGCGAACGTCAAAACGTATCCCAGCCGCTGCCCTTTTCCAGGGGCGGGCAGACCGTTGTCAGCCCGGAAACCAATGTGGCGGTCAAGGAAAGCAAAAACCCGATATATTTGTTGCCTTCCGGGGTCAGCATCGGGGAAGTGGTGCGTGCGCTCAATGCCCTCGGGGTATCGCCGCGTGATCTGATATCCATCTTCCAGGCCCTGAAAGCAGCCGGTGCACTGCAGGCCAAGCTGGAGGTTATGTGATGAGTGAATCGATTCTGCCCCCCGCGCACAGCCGTGCGGATCTTGCCGGCAAAGTGTCGCATGAACAAAAATACCGACTTTCACCGGCCGGGCGCTCGGGCGAAAAACCAGACGAGATCAGACTGCAGAAGGCCTGCACGGAGTTCGAATCGGTTTTTATCGCTTTTTTGCTCAAGGAAATGCGGGCGACTGTCGATAAATCCGGTCTGATCGATGGCGGTCAATCCGAAGAGCTTTACCAGTCCATGATGGATGCCGAACTTTCCCGGAAGATGTCGGCCGCCGGCGGCCTCGGTTTGGCGAAGATGCTCTATGAGCAGCTGGCCGCCAGATCCGCCAGCGGTTCCGACAGCCATCGCGAGTCTACCGAAGATGTGAGTGCGGCGGCTCCACAACGACCGCCGAAAATCCGGTGAGAGCGAGCCTAAAGATTTTATGCATAATGCCGATAACATAGATGCAATCGATTCTCGTTTTGGGTCAGTTGTCACAAAAATATGCGGATGGATTGCAGTTATTCGAATACCGACTCGAAAATCTTCCTCGATCACTCCCCGGATCCACTTGGGGGGCAAGGAGAGGATTTACGGTGAACGGATGATCGCGTGCGAACGGGAACCAGATGCAACCCCAGGCCCATTGACGCGGGTGCCGGTTTCCTGAATTTGGACCGGACCGGTTGTTGGGTAACCAGCATGTTCGCACCGACATCAGGGCAACGGAAAGGAAAACCATCGAAATGGAAATCACTCGCAAACCCCCTTCAAACGGAATTCCCGGCTATATTCAAAACGTTCGGGACAACAAGATGGACAAAAACCGCCCGGATGATGCCCAGGCGGCCAAAACGGGCGGCGACAAGGTTGAACTGTCGAACGGTGCCCGTGAGGTGCAAGAGGCGATGCGTGTTATGAATGAGCTGCCGGATATCCGGTCCGAGAAGGTCGCCAAACTCAAAGCGGATGTGGAGCAGGGCCTCTATCGGCCGGACGATCAAAAAATTGCGTTCAACTTGTTGAAGCAGTCCTTTCTGGATGAAATGGACTGATGCAGGGCAGACAATGGAAAGACCCGCGATAAAGGAACAACTCGGCAGCCTGTGCCGGGTAATGGCGGCAGAAGCCGGTGAGTACCAGACGCTTCTGGCGCTTTTGAACAAGCAGCGGCAAGCGGCCGTCGAAGCGCGTTTCGAACGGTTTGTCGACGCTGTCGGTAAAAAAGATGTCCTGCTCCAGAGTCTGCAGCATCTTGAGGCTGAACGCTTGCAGTTGATGGAGGCTCTTTCGGGAACGTTTCAGGTTCCCCCGGCGGAGCTGACCGTGTCACGGCTGATTGCGATGATGCCGGGCCCGGAAACCGAACAGTTGAATGCCTGCCGGTATCAACTCCGGGCGGTCCTGAAGCAGGTTCGCGCAAACAATAAGACCAACCAGGAGCTGCTCCGGCACCTGCGCGACTTGATGAAGAAGTCCGTGGATGTGCTGGGCGGCAAGCTGCCGGGCGAAGAGACGTACCGCGAAAACGGGCGGGTGCAGGCAACCAGTACTGCCGGGGCTGCGCTGCACGGCCATATTTCCTTTGAGGTGTAACCATGGGTAGCATCGTCGGACTGCTGGATCTTGGTCGCAATGCCCTGTTGACCCATCAAAAATCGATTCATGTGACCGGCCACAACATCGCCAACGTCAACACTCCCGGCTACAGCCGCCAGCGGGTGAACCTGGCAGCCGGCCAAGCCGTCAGCGGCACACCGGGACAAATTGGAACCGGGGTCACCGCCATGGAAATCCAGAGGATATACGATCGGCTGGTGGAGACGCAGATCAATTCCGAGCAGCAGACGCTGGGCCGTTGGGAGGCACGCGAATATGCCCTGGAAAGGGTGGAAGCCATTTTCGATGAAACCGGAAGCCAGGGTCTCCAACAGGCCATGAGCGATTTCTGGAATGCCTGGCAGGATCTGACCACGGATCCGGAAGGGTATACCGAACGGGAGGCCCTGCTGGCAAAAACCGAATTCCTGGCGACTTCCTTCAACCAGATGTCGGCGGGCCTTGTTCGGCAGCAGGTGGAACTCGACTTCAGCATAGCCGGTGCGGTGGAGGAAATCAATCAGATCGCAAACCAGCTGGCCGACTTGAACCGTCAAATCGGTGAAATCGAAATCAGCGGTCAGACAGCCAATGACCTGCGTGATCAGCAGGCACTGCTGCTCAGAGATCTGGCCACACGGATCGACTTTGACACCTTTGAGGACGATGCGGGACGCGTGTCGGTGCTGGTGGGTGACGGCAGACCCCTGGTTCAGGGTTACAATGCGTCACAATTGGCGGCGCAAACCAATGCCCAGGGACACCTCGACATCTTCTGGACGGATCGAAGCGGCAACTCTTTTGACATCACCGCCCAGGTCAACGGCGGTCGACTCGGCGGCTGGCTGGAGGCCAGAGATATCGAGATCGTCGACTATCTCAGCCGACTCGATGGTCTGGCGCAGAATATCATCAACGAGGTCAACACCTTGCACACGGCCGGCTTTGACCGGTTCGCCAACCCGGGTGAGGTTTTTTTTACGGGAACATCGGCCGCCGACATGGCCCTGAACGCTACCGTTGCGGCAGACCCGAATCGGGTCGCCGCAGCGACAACCGCCGCCGGCGCACCCGGAAACGGCGGCAATGCAGTCTCCATCGCCGGTTTGCAGCACGCCCTGACAATGGGAGGCGGCACGGCGACATTTGACGACTATTACCGGGCCCTTGTCACCGATGTGGGCAGCGCCGTCAATGCGGCGACTACCTATCACAACCACCAGAGCGCCGTCACGGCGAGTTTGGATAACTACCGGGAGTCGATTTCCGGTGTTTCGCTGGAGGAAGAAATGGTCAACCTGATCAAGTTCCAGCACGCCTTCGATGCGGCGGCCAAGCTCGTGAGCGCAGTGGATGAGATGATCGACACCGTCATGAACATAGCCAGGTAACGGAAATCTCTATGCGTGTAACGACAAAAATGATGACCGCCGACATAGCGGCGCAACTTCTCAAGCAAACCGAGGCGCTGCAGAAGTCCCAGAAGAAGGTGGCGACGGGCAAGAATTTTCAACGCATCTCCGAAGATCCGATCGCCATGGGAAGGATACTGGACTACCATAGAATTCTGTCCTCTCTGGAGCAGTACCGGCAGAACATCGGCCATGGAAAAACAAGACTCCAATACGGTGAAACCGTCTTGGACGCGGCTTCCGAAAGTGTCCAGATAGCCCGCAATATTGCCATTGACAACGCTGCCGGGCCCATTGACCTGCGACCGGAGGCAGCCGATCAAATCGCGAATATTCGCGATCAGCTGCGCAGCCAGGCCAACAGCAAACTGCGCAACCGTTACATCTACGCCGGTCATCAGACCGACGTGCCGCCATTCGCTCATCGGGTGGAGATCAACGGCGGCGTGCCCGCCGATATCGAATTCGGGTTGGCGGCAGATGCCACCGATGCGGTCATCCAGATACACAGCGCCAACGGCTCCGTGCTTCGCACCCTCACTGTCGGTGACGGCATCACGCCGGGCAGCGGCGGCACCACCGGTGTCAATTCGGTCACCTGGAATGGTCTCGACAACGGGGGAGCGGCCATCGCCGATGGCGATTACTATTTCACCGTGACGGCCGACAGCGCAGGGATCGCGGTCGTGGACTACGAAACCTACAACGGGGACACCGGCGACTTCCGGCTGATCATCGGTGAAGGCCTGCAAATCGATCTCAATGCCGACGGCAGCCGCACGTTTACGGATCTATTTTATCAGCTCAGTTTGTTGCAGCAGGCATTGCAGGATCCGAATCCGTCGGCCGCCACCGCCCGGATAGCAGCGGTGATCGATCCGTTGAACAATGCCGCCGACCAGATGGAGCGGGTTCGAGCGGAAGCGGCGGTCCAGTTCCAGCGACTGGAGACGTTCGAAAATCAATATGCCCAACTGGACCTGCGGATAGAAGAGATGCGTTCGGCCGTCGAGGATGCCGACATCACCCAGGCGATTGTCGAGCTGCAGAGCTTGGAGACCGCCTATGAAACCACGTTGGCCACCGCTGCGCGCATCCTGCAGCCGAGCCTGTTACAGTTTCTGAAATAGCCGATGAAAACAACGGTTCTCATAATCAGCGCTTTTTTGCTGTGGCTTGTTGCGCTGCCCGGATGGGGATTGGACAGCCGGGAGCTGATTTTACTCAAAGAAGCCGGGATTGAGGACCAAACGATCCGCCTGATGATTCAGGAAAAAACTATCGAAACCAGTGCTTTTACGGTGGAGGAAATCCTGGCCCTGAAAAAATCGGGAATAACGGAGCAAACCATTCAGATGTTGTTACAGGATCAGACATTTCTGAAAGATCGGCAAACAATCGTTTACGGAGAAGAAATAAAATCGGTCAGATTAGCGACCGTTCAGGATGTGATCCGGCTCAAGGAAGCCGGTCTGAGCGATGAGGTGATCAAGGCGATTATCCTCGTTCAGCGCAGCGAAGATTCGGTGCAAAAGCAAAAAGCCTGGGACATGCTGCAATCGATGGGTATTATAGTCGATCAGCGGGGAAGAAAGTGAAAGCACCGGCTCGTAGCCACCGCCGCTGAAACATGCCGGCGGTGGCAACCATCAAAAGGGAGGTCAGGGCCATGCAGCTCGCAAAAAAAACCACCAACAACCGTTCGGATGGCAAGAATCTGGTTGCTGATCTGCGTTTGTGCGAAGAACGCCGGAAGTTTTTTCTGGCCGGCCTTCAGCATTTACTTCACTTTATTCAGGAATTTGCCATCGACCTGAAAGAAATCAACTCCGAGGCGTTTAAAAAAGAGATCTCAACGCTGTCGCATCAACTGGCTGCCGAACCCAACGTTGCCTTTTTAAAAGATCGCTTCAAAAGGCAAAAAGCCGAAATTAAAGATTATGTCCACCAGCAGAACCGGTATCTGGTGGAACGTGATAAAGAATTTCGCGACATCATCGCCTTGCTGAGCAGCGCCATCACATCCCTTGATTCGGAGAATCAGGACTACAACCGCAAGATTATAACCCAGAGCCGGCAGATCGAAAAGATTGGTTTTCTCGACGACCTCAAACAGATCAAACATACGCTGACAAAAGAAATATCGCAGCTGCGTGACACCGTCCGAGAAAAAAGCAAGCGCGATAAAAGCCGCATGAAAGAGCTTGCCGGCAAAGTCACCGGTCTCAAGGACGAACTCGAGCAGGTGCGTTCGGAGGCGGAGCGCGATGGACTCACCGGTGTTTACAACCGCAAAACATTCGATCTTTACATCGAGGAGATGGTGAACCGCAACGCCAAGGTGCCGTCGCCGTTTTCGCTGATGCTGATCGACGTCGACAACTTCAAGAACATAAACGACACCCACGGGCATACAGTCGGCGATCGGGTGCTGGCCTCGGTGGCGGGCAGTTGCCGCCGGCAGATACGCGGTGACGATTTCGTTGGCCGCTACGGTGGCGAGGAGTTTATGGTCGTTTTGCCGCATGCCTCCTTACGAAATGCCCATAAAAAAGCCAAACAGCTCTGCAAAGAATTTGCCGCCACCCGTTACTCGCTGGACGGCAGTGACGGTGGCGAGACCCTGTCGCTAACCGTCAGTATCGGCGTAAGCGCCTTTAAAAAAGGGGATACGCCCACCACCATTATCGACCGGGCGGATAAAGCCTTGTATGAAGCCAAGCAATCAGGCAAGAATAAAGCCTTAGCGGAAAAATAGCACAGCAACCGGCACATTTTGCCTTCTGTGCGTCTCTTTGCCGGCTTCCGGTCTCTGTTGTCGATAGACGACAACTTGCACCAGAATCCCCAACTTGCTGAAATTACATATAGTTGTTATTTTCCCATCCAGGCGGCCCGATAAATTCGGGTTTTGCACGGAACTTGCATCAATCAGATGCAGGAGCAAGGGTAACTTCCGCTCCAGGCACCGCTTTGGGGTGCACACGGGTAGAAGTTAAAATGATGGTAAGAAATAATGAGAAACGGTAGAGGGTAATCGTATGAAAATTCTTGACGGTATGCCGATTTCCGGGCAACCCCCCGCCGGACCCAAGGCACCGGGCGCAGACAAACCCGACGGACCGACCTTCAGCGATGTGTTGAAAGAAACAGTGGATGCTTCCTCAAAAACCGACAGCCGAACCCAGGTCGCTTCGGTGACCCCGTCGCCTGCAGTGAAGCCGACCGCCCTGCAACCGGCGGCCGCGGCAGCAGACAGCCGCAGCATCGATCGTATCGAGCGGTTTCTGGATGTGATGGATGATTATCGATGCAAGCTCGGCGATCCGAACTGCTCCTTGAAGCAGATCCAGCCACTCATGGATCGGTTGATCGAGGAAAAAGAGAAGATGCAGCTGCTGCTGAAAGTGCTGCCGGATGGGCAGCCGTTGAAGGACGTGCTGAACCGGGCCCTGGTTACGG
>CAJIBZ010000023.1_pt1 | contig 11407 bp, 12 predicted proteins | sample 9199481 | NCBI WGS metagenome assembly CAJIBZ01 (sample SAMEA7708318, study PRJEB35096) | sediment metagenome | biome: marine neritic benthic zone biome [ENVO:01000025]; feature: sediment [ENVO:00002007]; material: shallow marine sediment [ENVO:03000034] sea grass bed [ENVO_01000059] ...
CGCGGGAACTCGGCATCGTTTTAAAATCCACCGAGCTCAACAATTGGTAATGCACCGCCATTGTTCAAACGAAATCAACCAAGCCTCTTTTGCCGGCGGTAAAATGCGGTCAGCCGCTGCGGTGATATTCCCAGATAATAGCCGGCCACAACCAATTGATTGATCCACCAGGTTCGCCAGATACCCACAGAAAGCCAACGTCGGGCAGATGTCTGGATGGCGACGGGCGCAATTTCGATGCGTCCTTTTCTTTTCAGTCGCCGAATAAACTCAAAATCCTCCATGATCGGCATCTCGTAAAATCCACCAACCTGCCGAAACAGCGCCGCCGACACAAAAATCCCCTGGTCGCCATACGGCATCTGAGCATACCGCGAACGCAGGTTGGCAATCCGCTCCATAATTCGCAGCGAATAAACCGGCGAATCGATGCACAACCCGAAAGCGCCTGCGCTCACTCCCGGTTTGCCCAAGGCGGTGATTACGTGAACTTCAAATCCCGGCGGCAGTTTTGAGTCGGCGTGCAAAAAGAGCAAGATGTCACCGGTAGCAACAGCAGCGCCGGCATTCATCTGGGTCGCCCGCCCCCGGGTGGTTCGCAGAACCTCGGCCCCCAGCTCCCGGGCAACCTTCGGCGTGCCGTCGCTGCTGCCACCGTCCACTACGATCACCTCGACATTTTGGGCGCCCTGCAGGCAGAGGAGGGTGGCCTTGATGTGGTCGGCCTCATTCAGGGTCGGTAGGATAACCGAAATCCGCTCAGAAAAGCAGGTTGCGGGTGTAATACGGGAAGCCTCTTCCCACACCGGCAAATCTTCGGGACGATCGATATCCTTCAAGGTCTCCAGCAGGGTAAAGCCCAGACCGCATTCTTCAGCGATCTTCAGTGTCATCTGCAATACCCGCTCCGTTCCCCAGGGTATGCCGGCTGAAAGCAGGGGCCGGGCACGGTCAAAAGCGGCCTTGCGCAATCCGATCAGATAATACCCGCCGTCCGCGGCCGGTCCAAGCACCAGATCTCGCTTTTGAAGTCTGCGAAAGGCACCGGCGACGAGTGTGGCGGTTATACCCGGAATGTCGGTGCCGATGATCACGACCTTGCGACAACCGGTGGCAAAGGCATCCTCGAAGGCGCTGTGCATGCGCCGGTCAAGCGATCCGGCTCCCTGGGGCGTAAAGACGGCATCGGATCCCAGCCAGGACGCCATCTGCTCTTGGCTGCCGCCCTCATAGCGAACCTCGAGGGTCATATTCTGTGCCGACGGGAGGCCGCCCACACTTTTCAGAACGCGTTCCGCCATACGGCGATGCAGCTCGGCCGCACCATTGGGGCCCAGAGCGGGAATGAGGCGGGTCTTGGTTTTACCGGTCTCAGGATAGCGGGTGAAAACGATCAGGCGGTCCTTGAAAAACTCGGGCATGGGGTAAGGCTTTCGGGGAATTCCATTCAAACCTGAACTCAGGTTTCGATGGCTCCGGCTCATGTGAAACCGGTGCCGGCCGTGCACGTGTAGCAATGATCGGCGGTGGAAATCGGGATGCCCGCTGCCGGAGGACCGGGCATCTCGGAAACGTGAAATTTTTGTCCGCCCAAGAAAAGCCCCCTGGCAATGTTGAAGTCGCAATCATACAGATACCCATCCCAAGAAATGGATACCAAGGCTCGGCACATCAACCCGTCGATAGCGCAGGGATTGAACTGCGATGCCAACCGGTTCATATACGCATCAAAATTTCCTGATTTTATCAGCCATTGCCGATATCTACCCAGTGGGACGTTGGCGAAACTATAGAGGCGGTTGAAGACAATCCCCCATTTCTGTTCCAAGATCCGGTGGTACCGCTTCTCCGTCTCTTCCTGGGAGGGCGGCAGAAAGGCGCCGGTTGGATTGGACACCAGGTTGAGCTCCAAACCGCCGCCGTTGCGCCCGTAACCGATCGCATTCAGATTCTTGAGCATCCGGATGCTGGTCTCAAAGACCCCCTCGCCTCGCTGGGTGTCGGTCTGGGTCAGGTTTATGGATGGAAACGAAGCAACGATGACTACCCGGTTTGCTTTCAACCGATCCAGCAATCGATCGTTTCGACGGTGAAGCGCCGAAAGGTTCGAGCGCAGCATGATCCGAGGAACCAGGGGAGCGACCTTTTCAATCAGGGTAACCAAGTGGGGGTTCAACTCCGGTGCGCCCCCGGTGATGTCGATGGTTTCAAAATTGCAGCGTGCAGCGAAGTCGACCACATCATTGATCGTCTCCAGACGCATGTTTTCTTTTCGATTCGGACCGGCATCCAGGTGGCAGTGCCGGCAGGACTGGTTGCACAGCAACCCTGTATTTACCTGCAGGGTGACGGTTTCATTTCGAACCAGCTTTCGCTTGTGTCTGGTCAGGGTGGTATTAAAAGGTTCAAAAACCATTGCACTTCCTTTGATAGCGGGAATGCTTAAACCCGGCGTCACATGGACAGCTTGCGGGCAATGTTGCGCATCTGCACACCATGGACCAGCGAAGCCCCACCGCGGATGGCCGTTGTCACATGAATGGCTTCCGTCATTTCAGCCAGGTTCGATCCTTTTTCCAGGCAAGCCTGGGAGTACGCATCAATACAGTAGGGACACTGGACGGTGTGGGCAACCGCAAGTGCAATAAGCGCTTTTTCTCTTTCCGTCAATTCACCTTCGGAAAACACGGCATTGTAATAATCGAAGAATTTGCGGGCCAGCTCAGGTGCATCATTACCAATTTCCTCGAATTTTGGCAAATCTTCCGGTCTGTAGTAGGTTTCCATGTGCAGTGCTCCTTCTAAGAATAGCTAGGGGCTCTCCAGCAGAATGAAGAGCAAGTTATCCGTAAACACATCCGATCGCGTCAGCTCCACGTGCCCGGCGAAAATGAATAAAACCTGGTCCCAGCGAATGGGAGCGACCAGCCGCCCCACGTGCCGTCCGACCGGGCGTTCGTCCAGCAAGGCACTTGATCGTAGAACGGTCCCGTCACCGGGGCCTTTATCAACGATCGCCAATCTCCCCTGCCGACCGAATCGAGCGGTTCTTTTTGTCAACTCTGCATCACCGGCGATCAGGTAGTATCGCAGTGAAACCGGCCGGACCACCGATTGATCCATAGCATCGGAAAACTGTCGGGCGCGCCGCAGCACCTTGCTCAGGTGGTCGAGGGCGATCTGCCGGCGATGATCCGCACTCGCGACCTCGGGCAGCAGATACTTCAGAATTTTATCCTGTTTCGGATCTGCCAGCCCCCAGCCGTTTTGCTGCCAAAGATCGAGCGCATACAGATCCGAAACCGGCAGGTCGTCCGAATCGAGCAGGGCCTGGTGCCGGCTGCGGGGCAGCAGTTGATACAGTGAGGGCATCGTGCCGACAACTGCAGGCGGATAGGTCGGCAGGACCACCGATGGATTGTAGCCGTCTACCAGGGTTTGCAGGGAGTCGATCGATCCGGCATTGGGTGGTCCGATCAGCACCAGTTTTTCCACGTACTGCGCACCGGCCCAGGTTACCGGCGGCAGGCTGCCGTCCGCGGGTAGCTGCACGGTGCCGTAGCGCAGATAGTAACGGCTGACCAGGCTGCCCATCGAATGGGCAACGATATCGAACTTTACATTGTAGTTTTTGAGGCCATAACGCTTTTCGAATTCCTGCTGGACGTACGCCCGCTTTTCCCGAATGAATCGATCCAGACCGGCTGCACTTTCGGCGATGTCCCTGCGCCAGTCATAGTCGAACTGAAAACAGGTGAAATGGTCTTCACCCCAGTCGACGGCACCGGCCTGCGCGAGCGCCTCGTCTCGGTACCCACCGGCCCCGAGCACCGATAGCAGCTGTGAATAAGCCTGCTGCACCAGCGGGTACCCCATCAAGTATACCACCACTCGATCCAGCGCACCCCCAGGGACCAGGTTGTCTCGAAGCTGCCCAAGCTCGACCCCGAACTGCATGGGCAGCGCCGCCTGCCGGGCCCCCCTGTTCGAATTCGGGTCGACCGAAGTCAGATCGAATGCACCCCAGACCACATCACCGCTGTCTTTTTCGACAAGCTTCGACCCCAAAAGCCCGGGGATGAGGATGACCGGGTTTCGCTCAGGCGATTCCTGCTGTGCCAGGGAGCTGTATAGGCCACCCAGGTCCGGCGTTTGCGGTGTAAGCCCGCAGGCAACCAACAACATGGTGACGGCAGCAAGCGTAACGGCTGTCGCTCTGATCGTCAATTCATTCAACTCCCGGTCTGTATCCGATCGACCTCCAGTCGGTATACGTACTTGATCCAGTCAAATCCGTAGTATCCTTCCGCTACGGCACGCAGAGGAAACCCGTGTTTGCCGGGAAGCTTTTTACCGTTAACAGCGTAGGCAAGAAATACACGGTCGCCGTCGATAGCGGAAATGGGAAACCGCTGAACCTTCTCGTAATTGCCTCGCGGGCCTCGAACGGTGACATGGGTGACCCCTTTCTCGGCTTGCGCCATGCGCAGCAACGTTTGAATCGAAATCCCTTCCCAGCGGCCGAAGTTGGAAAAAACCCCGGGGCAGATCAGCAGAACATTGCGCTGGATCTTCGGTAAATCCATCAAATCACTGTACGGTATCTGCAGCGGCTTTCTTACCTCACCGTCGATTTCAAACCGCCATTGATCCAATTCGACGCTATGGTCCTGCAGTCCCATCACACCGAACCTTTCCGTGGGAATCGGCTCCAGGTTGCGGGTATCCAGCGACCGCGGATTCCGGTTGACCAGGCTTTTCAGATCGGTTCCCTTCGGCAGGATCACTTTGCGCATTGTAGCCGCCGCCGATTGGATCATCGTCAGCACCGGGCTGAGAAAGACTCCGATGGATGCGACCAGGCGAATGGATAATTGAATAAATGTTCTACGTGACTTCATGGTTCGAACCGGGTTGGTGACCGATTACTCTCCTTTGAGCTTTTTGATGATTTTCGGAATGAAAAATGAAAAAACAAACAAAGCCACGGAAAAAAACACCTTAAAAGAGATCAACTGGCCCCAGTCTCCGGATGCCCAGACCTGTGCAATGGTACCAAAGAAAAACGTGAAGATGAAGGTTCCGACGATGATACCAAGGCCGGTACCGGCGAAGTAATCCCAGAAACGCACCCGAGTCAGACCCATACCGAAGTTCATGGGGGTAAAGGGGAAATAAAGCAAGCGCATATAGAGGACCGCTGCAAATCCGTTGCGTTCAATGAATTCGTCATACTTTTTTAAGCGGTCGCCGATCAACGATGCTGCGAATTCGCGTCCCAGCGTCCGCCCGATGATAAAGGCCGCACTGGAGCCTAACATGGCCCCGAACCACACGTACACAAAACCCCAATAGGGTCCGAATATTACCCCTCCAAGCCCGGTCAGCAGCGTTCCGGGCACAAACAGGCAAATCCCGGCGGTGTAAATGAAGATAAACACCAGCGGGGCCCAGATCCCGGCGGCATCCAGAAACCGGCCCAACGCATCGGCTGTCAGATAGTTTTTTACCGGTGTATACCGCACCAGTAATATGGCAGCAATGATAAATAAAACCAGCAAAACTGCCTTCGCGGCCGCTTTGCTGCGGCCACCGGCCGGTTGTTTTTCAGCGATCTCCATTTATCTACTCCTTGCCGATAGTTGGTTTTCACCCGCGATGGGCCGGAAAATCCTGTTTAGGCCGAACATTCTTCCGGTTCGCAGGCACGCCCTTTCAGGTGAAAGAAGAATTTCAGGGTTTTCTTCACCTTGTCCGAAAAAATCTTGGGGGCAAAATAGGTGCCGGCCACCTTCTTGTTGATCTCCCCGATCGTTGGATATGGATGCACCGCCGCGGCCAGGGTAGACAGCTTGACTTTGCCGTTGAGTACCGCCACCCACTCGGCCAGCAGATCCCCGGCATGAGGCCCTAAAATCTGCACACCGATCGGTTTTTCACTGCCATCAAGAATCATCTTGATCTTGCCGGTCTTTTGCCCTTCCGCCAGGCTCCGATCGTTGTCTTTGAATTCTTCCATCCAGACCGTGGTATCGATTCCGGACGCTTTGGCCATGGTCTCATTCATCCCGATGCTTCCCAGTGGCGGATCGGTGTAGGTGCACCAGGGCAGATAGGTGTAATCGACCTTGCGCGGCAGGCGAAAAACGGCATTGCTGACGACGATGCCGCCTTCGTAACCGGCAGCATGGGTGAACTGAAATCCGCCGGCCACATCACCGGCGGCATAGATGTGCTTTTGGGACGTGCGCAGACGGCTGTTTACCGTGATCCCCCCGCGGTTAAACTCTACTGCGATGTTCTCGAGGCCAAGACCGTCAACATTCGCACCTCTTCCCAGCGCCACGAAAATCTGCTCGGCTTTCAACCGTTTAGACTCTCCGTCTTCGGTGCGAACGGTAACTTCTTTTTCGCCCCCGAGGTCCTGGACCGAGTCGATGGAACATTTGAGGTGGAAATCGACCCCTTCGGATTGCATGACGGCCATCACCGTGCCGGCCATATCCGGATCTTCTTTTACCAGAATCTGGGGAGCCATGTCCACCATCGTAACCTTTGTTCCCAGACGATTGAAAGCCTGTCCCATCTCGCAGCCGATGGGACCGGCACCGAGGATGATTAGCGAGGCAGGGAGATGGTCCATATAAAATATCTCCCGATTGGTGATATACGGCGTCTGGTCGAGTCCCGGAATGGGAGGGGCGGCCGCGGAGGAGCCGGTTGCGATGACCCAGTTTTTGGCTGTATAGGCGCTTCCGTTCAAACGTATCGTTTGTTCATCGGTGAAGGTCGGTGACCCAAACTCGACCCGGGCTCCCAGTTTGCAGAACCGCTCCGCCGAATCGTGCTTCTGGATGGCACCGATAATCGATTTTATTCTTCCGGAAACTTGCCGGAAATCCACGGGCGGCAATTCGATCTGCGGCAGGCCGAATTTGGCGGCATTTCTCATATGGTGGTAGACTTGGGCACTTTTGATCAGGGCCTTGCTTGGAACGCATCCAAAGTGCAGGCAGTCACCCCCCAATTCGTTTTCCTTTTCGATCAGCAGCGTTTTGGCACCCAGTTGCGCTGCGCCTGCAGTCACTGTCAAGCCGGCAGCACCGCCTCCGATAACACCGATATCAAAATCATATGTGGCCATTTCTTATCTCCTCACGAATATCCATTCTGCATCGATTTCACTGCGGTCTGTTGTTCAGGGTCCAGTCATACGGAAGATATTTCACCTTCAGGTTGTCCCGACGGTCCATCAGCTCGCGTTTAAAACTTCCCTGGGCATACCGGAGTATGAATGCATATGGATCGTCGTTGAAATCTTCGGCAAACCACTTGAAGATTTTGCTGACATAAAGGGTACTGCCATCCAGATAGGTCCTGTCGGGGTTGTTGACAAAAGCCCGTGTGGCCTCGTCCAGCTGGACATCGAGCCGGCTGCCGACAAACGGCTCCGACGGCAGGGGCGGGCAGCTGTAAGCAGCGCAGTTGACGGCAAAGTGAACCCGCGGATCCTTGAACTGCGGTCGCAGGATATCATGCTCGATATTATCCAGGCTCAGCACCTGCCCGTTGAGACGCACGATCTTTTTCTTCCAGGGTCCGGTGTTGAATATACCGAGTTCTTTAATGGAGTCGATTTTCGGATATTTTCCCAATATGGCTTTTAGGGTCCAGGCGTTGTAAGCATTGGCGTAGTAAGCGAATCTTTCGTTTGGCGGCAGACTCTGCGGGTCGACTGACTCCAGAACCGCAAGGTACTGATCCAGCTTTTTTTCCTCCTGCTTCAACCCGTCGTAGCTCACCTGACCGTTGCGAACATATTTGTGAAGTAACTCCGCATATATCGCGTGGTCGACTGTCACGCCGGCACCCGCCACAAGCGGCGCATAGCCGGTGACGGTCAACAGCCCCAAGAGCAGCAGGACAAGTGCCGATGGGTGTAAAAATTTCATTATTCCGCCTCCTTTGAACTTCAGCCGTTCGTTTCCCGGCGGCCTGCCTGCTCGCAGCACACCCGCCGGCCGGTCGCAGGCCTTTAGTTCAGCACCGCCGGCCAGTTTTGATCGGCCTTGCGGATGTAGCCGGGGATGTCCTTCACCCATTTTTGTTGAATCTTGCGGTTGTAATTCAGGTAGAGCTTGCCGTCGACGATTTTCCACCCGTTGACCGGGTCGATGTTTGCAGTGGTCCCCATTGCAACGGCATACGCTCAGTATCCGCCATATTGGGGAGCATATTTTCCCGGGTCCGCTGTAAACAGATCCCGGTGTTCTGCTGTCGCAAAGCGCCATTTGGCATCTTTCCAGGTGGTTTCATATTCTTTCTTGCCTTTTACGGGCTCCCCCATCGTAAAGTAGGCGACCGTGTCGTATCCCTTGATGGCCACTTTCCCCCAGGTGGTGTTGATCTCACTTTTTTTCCCCGCAAAGGCATCTAACGGAACGGTAATGGAAAATATCAGCAGGAACAGTAAAATGGCAGACAACAAATTGCGTTTGAACATCATTTCCTCTTTCATGCGGTTGCAAAGCGACGCGAAACGATTGGTATATTTGGCTTGGAGAGCAATTCCGTCGAATGCGGGCTGATCGCCTTGGAAGCGGCCAATCGTGACCACTGCGTCGTCCGGACGGCTTTTTTTATAGGAAGCAACCAAGGCATTCGCTACCACAACGGAATGGGATCGCTCTGCCCGGGGCGACGCTTTGATGGAAAGCACTTTGCTCATTTTGAACTCCGTTCGTCAATAAAGTGTTTTTACGGCGGAAGATCGCTCGAACAGGCCACCGCGGGGATTTGGTATTCACTCATTATGCCGGATTGGTCGATGTGATAAAGAATTGCTTACAAAAAACTTCTCCACAAAGCGTGCTCGTTTCCAGCAGCAATGCCACCGGTACACCATGAAGACTTTAGAAACTAAGACCCATCAGGATATTTGTAAATCCAAAGGAAAATATCGCAGCTTTGCGGTGCTGGAAAAAAACGTCCTGCCGTTTGGCGGTGATTTAACTCCGGAATGGAAAATAGCGGTTGAGCTCCGGATTCAGATCGTTGGTTCGAGGCATTCTTACAAGAACAAAACATAAGGGTGGCAACTCAGCCATCAACAGGACCCTTGCTGTGACCAATAAGGTTGACGGGTTGTTCGAAATAAGGATGGTTCTTTTTTGATTCGCACTGCTGCACAAGGGGTTTCAACCAGTCGTACAAGCAGCTGGGCCGCAACTGCAGCACCCGCAAATGATCCCGCCAGGGAGGGGATAATCGGAAAAACAGCCAACTACCAAATAAACTACACTTTGCCCTTCCAGGGGACCAGCTTTCGTTCGATGGTTCGCATCAGCAGATCGCTCAACAGCGCGATCAGACCGATCACGATGATACCCATAACCACCACGTCGGTAACCAGAAACTCGGAGGCGTTTAGGATCATATAGCCCAGGCCTGCCGCCGCAGCCACCATCTCTGCGGCCACCAGGGTTGTCCATCCAAAACCGATCCCTATCCGCATGCCGGTGAGAATCTCCGGAAGAGCCGCTCGCATGACCACGTAACGGATTACCTGTGAATGGGTGGCCCCCAGAGAGTATGCCGCATGTATCTGTTCGACGGACACCGAGCGAACGCCGGCTCGCGTGCTCAGCGCCATCGGTGCAAAACAGGCCAGGTAGATCAGAAGGACCTTGGCTGTCTCACCGATCCCGAACCAGATAATGATCAATGGCAGGTAGGCCAGGGGGGGAATCGGCCGATAAAATTCGATGGGAGGGTCGAAGATACCCCGAAAAATGCGGCTCATCCCCATGGCCAGACCGATGGGGATCGCCGTCAGGCAGGAGGCCAGGAAAGCCGCAAAAACACGGCAGATGCTGATCCAGGAATGCTTCCACAAAGATGCGCCACCGAAACCTTCACTGCCCACTTCGATTATCTGCCGCCAAACGTCTGCAGGAGACGGCAAAAAAAGGGGACTCACCAGCTTCAATCCAGCCACTACCCACCAGAGTGTCAGAATCAAAACGGCGGTTACCACGCTAATCAAAAGACTTCGGCCTTTGCCCGGCACCCCGAATTCTTCCGCCGCCGTGGAGATGCTGGATCTGTGTAACCGGCGCAAAAATGATTGTTGGTCAGGCTGTTTCTCTGTGCTGGTTGTCGTCGGCATGCTATCCCTGGTTGCGGACAATGGAGAAGATCTCTTCCCGCAGCTCGATATATTCCGGTCCGGATTTAATCGCCCGAGAATCCTTGCATTCCAGAAACTGTCTTGAAAAATGAAGATCGAAACTGTGAAGGATGCGTCCCGGGCGGGGGGACATCACCACCAGGCGGGTCGCCAGAAAAAGGGCCTCCTCTACACTGTGAGTGATGAAGAAAATCATCTTGCGGGTGCTGGCCCACACCTTCAGAATCAGCTCCTGCATGCTGTCGCGGGTGAGCGCATCCAACGCTCCGAAGGGTTCATCCATCAGCAAAATATCCGGATCGCTGGTGAGCACCCGTGCGATACCCAGCCGCTGCTGCATCCCGCCTGAAAGCTGGTAGATGGCATGGTACTGAAAGTCATCCAGCCCGACCAGCGCCAGGGATTTGCCGGCAATCTGCCGGCGTTCCGTCAGCGTCTTTCCTTGAAGTTTCAGGCCGAATTCGGCGTTTTCGATTACGTTCATCCACGGCAGCAGGGCGTGTTTTTGAAACACCACCCCACGATCCTTTGCCGGACCGCGGACCTTTTTGCCGTCCAGCAGAATCTGCCCCCGGGTCGGGGAGATAAACCCGGCCAGAAGATTGAGCAGCGTGGTTTTGCCGCACCCTGAAGGCCCTAAAGCCACGACAAATTCCTGGCCCTCCATGACCAGATTCAAATCTGCAAGCGCCTGGACCCTGTTTCCATTGCTTTGCCCCGGATAATCCAGGGAAACGTTTCTGATTTCCAACCGGCTCAAAAATACCTCACAGATCTGTGATAATCGGCTAACAGCAGGGTGGCGGCTGCAAACTTAGGGGTTTCTTTTTAGTGCCAACTCTGCCCACTTGGGGTTCACAAATTGGCTGTAATCCGACAGGACCGCGGGAATTTTCTTCTCTGCTTTCAAAAACTCGGCCGTCGCCTTCAGGGCGCGGACCGCGCCGCCCTCTTTGCCGCAGCCGAGCCAGTCACAGGAGGCTTGTTCTTGAAGAGACGGAAAGACATAGCTGGCCAACACACCCGGAACATCATCGGGGTTTCCGCCCACCAGGCTCACAATGGCTTTTACCGGGCGCGAGTCGGGCGTCCAGCCAGCCGGGTTGTCGCGATAAGCAGCATCGGTTCTTGCCAGGACCGAAATAAAACCAACCATAAACTCAGGGTGGCCACTCGTAAAATCCCGGTTTGCAACCAGTCCGTCAAAGGTCGGTTTGC
>CAJIBZ010000222.1_pt1 | contig 11316 bp, 9 predicted proteins | sample 9199481 | NCBI WGS metagenome assembly CAJIBZ01 (sample SAMEA7708318, study PRJEB35096) | sediment metagenome | biome: marine neritic benthic zone biome [ENVO:01000025]; feature: sediment [ENVO:00002007]; material: shallow marine sediment [ENVO:03000034] sea grass bed [ENVO_01000059] ...
ATTTTGTTTTTCCTCAGGATTCCGGTGAGCTCTCCTTCCACGATTGCCGCCGTCAACGTGCTGATACCATACAACAGAATCCCCATGCCGAAGGTAATCAGCACCATCGTGTATATCTGGGCCGGTATGTTGCCGCTGACCTCAATGACTTCACCATAACCAACGGTGGTCAGGGAAATCACGGTCATATAAACACAGTCCAGAAAACGCGGCTGACCGCCGAAAAGGATATAATACCCGGTGCTTCCGGCCAGAATGACAATGATAATGAGAAGGATAACGCTGTAGATCTGCCGCTTGATCCTCATCGCTCTGACATATACCAGCGCTGCTCCGGCTGTAAAGGGTTTTCTCGGCGATTACAGCGACTTGAAAGATCTTTACAAACACGGGAGCATGTTCTATATTTCTTATTTACCCGAAACCAGATGCAGCCCGTCTGTCTTTTTGGCGATGAGGCAAGAATGGAAAAATCGACACCGCTGGTGATAGCCACACGCAATACCGGTAAAACGGCTGAAATCAAGGATCTGTTGCGTGGCTTTCCGGTGCAGATACGAAGCCTGGCGGATTTCGGCCCTATTCCGGAAGCCGAAGAAAATGGCGCAACCTTCGAAGAAAACGCATACCTGAAAGCCAGTCTGACCGCCCGGGTCCTCGGCGTGACGGCCCTGGCAGACGATTCCGGCCTGGTGGTCGAAGCCTTGAACGGTGCCCCCGGTGTGTATTCCGCACGGTTTGCCGGCCCGGAAGCCACCGATGCCCAACGTTGTGACAAAATCCTGCATGAAATGCGGGCAATCAGCGATCGTCGGGCGGCCTTCGAATGCGTGCTGTCGATTGCCGTTCCAACCGGTGCGGCACTGACCTATTCGGGACGCTGCGAGGGCCGCATCGCCGAACAACCGGCCGGCGTAAACGGATTTGGTTATGATCCGATCTTTTATTACCCGCCCTTGGGCAAGACCTTTGCCGAGTTGACCCGACAGAAAAAAAGCGGTGTCAGCCACCGCGGCAAGGCACTGGCGCAGTTAAAGCACGAATGTAACAAAGTATTAATCTGGATTGAGCAGCAGATGCCCCGCCAGGAAAAGACTATCTGCCGGCATCTTCCACACAGTTAACAGTCCGGGACGTTTGTCGCCACAGCGTCCCTACGGGAGACCAACATTATGATGAAAAAAAACGAAGGCGTCGATATTGTCAAAGAGCTCGGAGGGATACAAACCCAACCGGATGCCGAAGAGTACCTGCAGAAACAACTGGACACCGACAGCCTCTCGCGCCTTCAGCAGATCAAGTTACCGGTCGCACGGCTGAAAATCGCCAATGCCATCGCCATGTGCCGCCCGGATTCCGTTTTTATCAACACCGGATCGGATGCCGACAAAAAGTTTATACGGAATCTGTCCATCGAAAAAGGGGAAGAATCAAAACTTCCCATGCAAGATCACACGATCCACTACGACCTGAAAGAAGAACAGGGCCGCATCATCGACCGCACCTTTTACCTGGCCAACCCCGGCGACCTGGTCAGTTCTCTGGCCAATCAAATCGAGCGCACCGAAGCGCTGGAGGACATTCGCAAAAAAATGACCGGCATCATGCAGGGCAAGGTCATGATGATTGGATGTTACATCCGCGGGCCGATCGGCGCTCCGGTATCCGATCCGGCCCTGGAAATCAGCAGCTCCACCTATGTGTTGCACAGCGCCGAGCTTCTCTACCGCAATGCGTACGCTGATTTTGACAGGCAGGTTGAACAGACCGGGTATTTTTACACCAATATCCACAGCGAAGGATTGAATCGGCCCGAAGACCTGCCGCATGCAAGAGTTTACATGGACCGCAGCTACCAGACCACCTACAGCATAAATTGTACCTATGCCGGCAATACGCTGCTGCTCAAAAAGGGCAATCATCGATTCTCGGTAGACCGTTCGGTTTACGAAAAAAAAGGGGTTGAACTTGCAGAGCATATGTTCATCACCGGCATGGACGGTCCCGGTGGTCGTATCACCTGGATAACCGGTGCAGCGCCCAGTGGGTGCGGCAAAACCACCACGGCCATGGCCGGTAATCATTTTGTGGGAGACGACCTGGCCCAGATGTGGATCGCCGGCGATGGCAGTGTTCGATCCGTGAATCCCGAATGCGGCATCTTCGGTATCGTAGAGGACGTCAATTGGACCGGAGACCCCATGTTAATGGAATGTCTCCGTAACCCCGGAAGCGAAGTTGTCTGGTCCAATGTGCTGATCGATGAAAACGGCATCCCCCAGTGGACCGGCAACGGTGAAGACCCCCCGGCCCGCAAGGGAGTGAATTTCCAGGGGCCCTGGGAGGCCGGCACGGTCGATCCGAACGGCAAACCGGTTCCCATGTCCCATCCCAACTCCCGGTGCACACTGGCCTCCACATCCCTGTCCAACTACTCGGACGCAGCCGAAGACGCCGCCGGGGTGGAAACCCGTGTAATCACTTATAGCGGCAGGGACAGCGACACCATGCCGCCGGTGTGGGTGGCCAAAAATCCCGACCAGGGAGTGGCGATCGGCGCCTGCATTGTGTCGGCCGCCACCGCCACGGAGGTCGGCGCCACCGGTGTGCGTCGTGCGCCCTGGGCCAATGCGCCCTTTATCCCCGGTGCACTCGGTGATTACATGGAAAGCCAGTTCAAATTTTTCGGCAGCAGCGCAATCGCGGAAAACCGGCGACCGATCCTGGCGGGGTTAAACTACTTCTTGACCCATGAAGCCCGTGGAGGAAATTCCAAAAAGCTACTGGGTGAAAAACGCGATGTGAAGGTGTGGCTGGCATGGCTGGAAAGAAGAGCCCACGGGGACGTCGATGCCATCGAAACCCCCATCGGATACCTGCCATACTATGAAGACCTGAAACGGCTATTCAAAGAACTCATCGACAAAGAGTATTCCCCGGAGCTCTACAGCAAACAGTTTTCTCTTTATATCGACAACATCATCGCCCGAATTGACCTGCAAACGGAGGCCTACGGAAAGGAAACAAACGTCCCCAAACAACTGTTCGAAGTGCTCAACCAGCAGCGTGAAGGACTTGTGACGCTGAGACAAAAATACGGTCCGATTGTCCAACCGCCAGATTTGACCGCAATGCAATCGAAAGCATAACCGAGCAATACCGGACGGAAGGGAATCGTTCAGCTGTGCCGATGACCCGATTATCGCAGGCCGACCATCAGCACGTCCGGCAATCGGGCGGACCGCCAGAGTCGATCGCCAAAACCGTATTCAGTCCGAAAATGCTTGTCGCACTGCTGATGGGTTTCTCGTGCGGCCTGCCCCTGCTCTTGGCGACTGGCTCGTTGCTGCAAGCCTGGATGACTAAAGAAGCAGTTGACCTGACGGTGATCGGTGCCTTTTCGCTGGTTGGATTGCCCTATAATCTGAAGTTTCTGTGGGCGCCCTTTTGCGATCGATATACCCTGCCTTTCTTAGGTCGTCGACGAGGCTGGCTGCTGACAGCACAAGTCGCCTTAATGCTCTCTATCGCCGGACTCGGCCAAACCAGACCGGCGGAAAATCTCTGGCTGCTTGCACTGGCCGCATTCCTGGTGACTTTTTTCAGCGCTTCCCAGGACATCGTGGTGGATGCCTACCGGCGCGAAGATCTCACGGACAGCGAGTTGGGCCTGGGATCCTCGTTGTACGTTAACGGGTATCGGTTCGGCACGCTGCTGGCTTCCGGCGGTGGCCTGATCATGGCCGATCACATGCCCTTTTCCATGGTATATTTGATCATGGCGCTGTGCATGCTGCCCGGAATTCTGACCACGCTGTTGGCACCGGAACCCGTCGCGGCTGCCGGAACTCCCCGCACCTTAAAAGAAGCCGTTCGAGATCCGCTGGTCGATTATTTTAGACGCGACGGGGCACTGTGGATTCTTGCCTTCATTTTGCTCTACAAAATCGGCGACACCATGGCCAGCCATATGACGACCCCGTTTTATCTGGCCATCGGCTTTTCCACCAGTGAAATCGGAGCTGTGGTAAAAATGTTTGGCATATGGCCTCTCCTGGCCGGCACGATCCTCGGCGGCATCATGATGATCCGGCTGGGGATCAATCGCAGTCTGTGGGTATTTGGCATTCTCCAGGCAGTCTCCACAGCAGGTTTCGCAGTCCTGGCCAGAATCGGGCACAGCATCCCAACCCTGGCCGGGGTGATCGCGTTTGAAAATCTCAGCAGCGGTATGGGCACCGCTGCTTTCATGGCCTTTATGGCCAGCATCACCAACAAGAAATTCACCGCGACCCAGTATGCATTGCTCACTAGTATCATGGGCGTGCCCCGGGTTTTTGCCTCGGCACCCACCGGATTTCTGGCCAAAAATCTCGGCTGGGAGACATTTTTTATTTTTTGTGCCCTGGTGGCGATTCCCGGCATGCTGCTGCTGATCCGAATTGCACCGTGGCATTTGAAGCGGCAATGAGAGATTGATGGAAAAAGAACCGGAAAAAAATGTGACCCTGAAGAAAATCCGGGATCTTCATCACCGGCGAAGAGAACTCATGGCACTGGAGCCGGAGAAAGCCCTGGAGCAAATCCTGGATGCCGACAATTCGGTGGCGCTGGTGCACGCGTATTCCGAGCAGGACTTCCATCTGCTGGTGCATGACATCGGCCCGGAGGATGCGCTGCCGCTGCTATCTCTGGCTTCCGACAAGCAGTGGGAGTACATCGTGGATGCCGAAGTTTGGGGCCGGGATCGTCTGGACCTGGCCGCCATTTCGCGATGGTTTGAACTGCTGCACCGCTCAGACCCTACCCGAATGCTCCGATGGCTCATTCAACACAAGCTGGAGTTGCTGGAGTTTTACCTGTTCAAAAATATCGAGGTCCGCATTCGAGAGCACGACCAGGACCCGTCGGATTTCGGAAAAAACTGGTTCTCCGTCGACGACCATTTTTATCTGCGAATCATCGGAGATTCATTTTCAGAAATGACGGATATGGGAGAGGTCGACAAAAAGCGTTACCGCCAGTTTCTCGAAAAGCTGGTTCACAGTCTGGCGGCTGCAGATCACATCGCTTACCAGAAAATCCTGCTGGAGGCTGTGCACATCATTCCGGCCGAAAACGAGGAGGAAGCCTACCGGCAAAGAAATGTGCGGATGGCAGAAAAAGGATTCCTGCCATTTGAAGAAGCGGTCGGCGTGTATCAACCGCTGTCGCCCGAACAGCTGTCAGAAGAACTCCGCGATCGAGTGCACAGGCCGTCACATGAGAAACGCCTGTCCGGCACGCTGTATTCTGCGCAGATGCTGATAGAAAACGCCGATTTTACCCTTGCCCTATCCCGGATAGACTCTAATGCCGAAATCGAACAGACCCAATCGGAGTTCGCCGGGTTGTGCAATCGCATCATTGCAGCCGACTGCAGGAAAGTAAACAGCAAGGATGAATTGCAGCAGGTCGTCCGAAAGGCCTGCGCTTATCTCTCTATTGGCCTGCGCTCCCTGGCAGCCCGGCCGGAGAATAAACCGCTTGCCGAAAAGCCGCCGTCGACTGAATTGATTCAACAGTACCTGCTGGAAGATATCTTTCGGATCGGCTACGGCCGCGCACTGAAGCTGAAGTGGCGAGCCCGGCAGTGGCTGAAACAGGCGTGGTTTGCCTCCATGGATTTGTCTTTGACGTTCTGGGGGGAAGAATGGCTCGGCGTTCTCGGCGGTCTGCTCGTAAAAAAGCCGCTTTACTTCGACAACTACCGAACCGGAACGTTATATCGCGACTTCGAGAAACAGGAGGAAATTGGAGAGTCTGACACCGTATTGCAGGAGATCATCGCCGTCGACGACTTGCTGTCGCTGATGGGAATCGATCCCAAGCCCCTGTCATCGTATCGTTTCCTTACATATAAAAACTTCCTGCTGACCCTTTGGGCACGGGCCCGCCTCGGGCTTCCCGACACCCCGGCACAACTGAACATCGAGGAGTTCAGAAACTTCTATGGACAGTTGCGGGCGCCCGGCACAAAACCCGGTAAAATCGATCAAACCTGTCGTGAATCATTTCTAAGATGGTTGGCAGCTCAATCCGGCCTGCGAGAAGATCAGGTCAGTGTGAATCTGGCAGGAACCCTGGAAAGACTTTTCCTGGAGTTGGAGGATGAATACGGGCAAGTGAAAGCGACAGACCTGGACCCGCGGTTTATTCAACACTTTCTGATCGAGCGATAGTTCATTCTAGCCCAGACCCAGGCGGGCGGCGACCGATGGAAACCGGCTCAGGTCGGTGTGCGGGAAGAATTTTGCAGCCGAAAACCGCAGCATGAAGTCCTGATTCACATTCAACTCGAGGTAGGTAATCCGGTCGCGGATGTGATCAACCACATCCAGCAAGTCAGGCGATGTGAGAACCTTCGTGGCCCCTTCCAGAGAGCTGTTGCCGATAACCTTGTAATTTTCACGGGGCAGGTCCGGCAGCATACCGATGGTAATGGCCGATTCGGGCCGGATGAACGCGCCAAATGTTCCGGCAACGAAAAAACGGCCTATCTCTTCAAGGCTGATCCCAACGCTGCCGGCAATGGTTTCCAGAATCGTGTACATGGCCGCTTTGGAACGAATCAGGCTGTCGAAATCCACCTGGCTGATTGTCAACATAGAGCCGTCAGCCGTCTCTGCCGCCGGCAGCAGCACCAGGTGCGCGTCGCCGTCTTGCTGAACAAATCGGTCCGGACAGCTGTCCGGTAGAAACCGCCCGCGAATGTCGATCATGCCGGCTGCCAGCATCTGGGCAGCGAGATCGATCAAGCCGGATCCGCAGATTCCGCAAGGTTGCAAATTGTCGAGGGTATGGATATCGAACCGGCGTGTATCGGCGTCGATAGTGATGCGGTCGATCACTCCGGGTGCGGCAGTCGTCCCCATCTGTGTGACGCCACCTTCGAGGGCAGGTCCGGCCGCACCGGCACAGGCGATCAGCCAGTGGCGATTGCCGAGCACAACCTCAGCGTTGGTCCCAACGTCCACCAGGATGGCAGTCTCTTCCATCCGGTGCAGACCGGATGACAGAATCCCGGCAATAACATCTCCGCCAAAATAACTGCCGATGTTCGGAAAGACAAAAATCCGGGCCCCACTGCCGGCATGGATCCCCAGATCACAGGCCCGGATCAGGCCGGGCCGATTGACAGCCGGAATGTACGGTTCGCGGATGATCCAGTAAGGTGTCAACCCTAAAAACAAGTGGGTCATGGTGGTATTGCCGGCCACTGCGATCAGTACGATTTGCCTGGGCGCCAGCCCGCAACCGTGGCACAGGGCTTGGGTTTGCCGATTGATGGCCTCGATGATCCGCCTGTGCAGATCCTGAGTACCGCCAGCTTCTCCGGCGAAGTGCGCCCGCGTGAGAATATCCGCGCCGACGGCAATCTGGGGGTTGTCGAAAACCGCCTCGTTGAGGATGCGGCCCGCAGATAAATCGAGAAGTCGCAACACCACTTTTGTGGTTCCCAAATCAACGGCCAGTCCCACCGGGAGGCTGTCTTCCGCAGCACTTTGAATTCCGGTCAGAAACCAGCGGCTGCGGTCACGCATCAAGGTGCAGCGCACGGTGTAATTTGACTGGCGCAGCAATTCGGGAAGCTGTTCGAGAAGCTCCAGGTCGATGTGCAGATCGAAGGAATCAACGGCAAGCCGGTTTTTCAGGGCGATAACCAGCCGGTCGGCGTCGGCTGTGTTGTCCTGCAGGCTCGGCGGTGAAAGGGCGACGGTGTTAACCCAGCTGCTGCTTTCTTCAGCCATGGTTTCAAGAAATGTCAAGCTATGCAGTGATTGATCAGATCAGCCGTTCTAGACCCGCAACGATTCGGCTCGTCATTTCACCGGCTTTACCCGTTATCAGGTAGTCGCTGACTGATCCGGTCAATGCGGTGGGTTCCGGATTGATTTCGATCACCTTGGCCCCGGACTCCTTCGATATAACGGGAATGTACGATGCCGGCTGTACGGTCGCCGATGTTCCGATAACCAGCATTACCTCGCACCGGGATGCGATATGTTGCGAGCGTGCCAGATGCTCTGGCGGAATCATCTCGCCGAAAAATACACACTCCGGTCGGTAAACCCCGCCACATTGACACAGCGGTGGGATTCGATCCAAGGAAACCTTTTGAGTCGGCAGCCGCTGATCGCATTGCATGCAGCGCTGCCAGGCAAAACTGCCGTGAAACTCGATCACATCGCTGCTGCCGGCCATCTGGTGCAGTCCGTCGACGTTCTGGGTAATGATGGTTTGCAGCCGGTTGAGCTGCTCCAATCGAGCGAGCCCCAAGTGGGCTGCATTGGGAAGGGCCTGGTCGATGACATCCTTCATGCCTTTGATCAGCACTTCCCAGACCTTGGCAGGATCGCGCCGGAAAGCGTCTATGTGGGCATATTCCATTGGATCGATTTTTTCCCACAGCCCGCCTTTGCCCCGAAATGGCGGAATGCTGCTCTCCACCGAAATCCCGGCTCCGGTCAGCGCGGCCACCTTTTTTGCTCGTGCCAGATCCTGCGCTGCACGCTCAATGAGCTCGTTCATGAGAGACTCATAATTCAAACGTCATGTCGCTTTTGACACCAAAGCACTTCAGTTTCCGCTTTTCTCCGGTGACCAACTGGCGGCAATGCTTCACGATCCGGTCCATTTCTGCATCCGTGCGTTCCTGGTTCAGGTGAAAAAGTCCGAGTTTCTTGACCCCGGCCCCCAATGCCAGCCTGAGCACGTCGGTGTAAACGGAGTGGCCCCAGTCAATAAAGAATTGATACTCCTTGGGCGTATATTCGGCGTCGTGAAACAGCAGGTCGGCATCGGCACAAAACGCCTGGTAGTCATCAAAAGACCGGCCCCCGGGATGGGTATAGCCCAGCTCGTTATCGGTGAGAAACACGAAAGTACGACCATTTTCGATGAATTTGTAACCGCTGCCGCTGTTCGGGTGACTCAGGGCGATGGGAACCACCTGCACGCTGCCGATGGAAAAGTCCGTCGGGCAGGCGTCTATATATTCCATTTTCGCCTTTATGTCGGAGTATTTTACCGGGAAGTTCGGCGGTGCCATAACACGTGAAAGAATGGTTTCCACGAACTTACTGTGAAACGGACAACGGTACATGTGCAGCTGAGTGCTTTTAAAATAGAGCGGCTTGAAATACGGGAAACCCATTACGTGATCCCAATGGGCGTGGGTAAAAATGAAGTGACAGGTTTGCCTTTTTTCTTTCACCAGCTGGTTGCCCAGTCTTCTGATTCCGGTGCCGGCGTCAATTATGATCAGGTCGTCGCTTTTTGTGCGGATTTCGATGCAGGTCGTATCCCCGCCGTATTTCAAATATGATTTTCCCGAAACGGGAATGGAGCCCCGGGATCCCCAGCACTTGATAATCATATGTCACCTTCCGGGCGAAATCGAGCTTGCCGGTGTCGCACAATTCCCATAAACGTAAACCAGGTTCCTTCACATTCCCATCGCCGCAGCAGGCTTACCGGCAGCCGGGCCAGCTGCCGCTCGATATCCCTTGCCTGACTGCGCAGCAGGCCTGACAGCACGAACCATCTCTTGCCGACCAGATTCTCCGCGGTGATCAATCGCTGCATAACATCATAATGAATATTGGCAACCAGCAGATCGGCCGGTCGCTGAATCAAATCTTCGGCCCGGCCATGAATCGTTAGAATGATATTTTCCAGCCGGTTACGCCGCACGTTTCTATGGGCCGTCCGGGCGGCCAGAAAGTTATTGTCCACCGCCAATATCCGTCGACTCCCCAGGTTTGCCGCCGCCAGTGCCAGCAGACCGGTGCCGGTTCCCAAATCGAGCATGATTTGCGGTGTTTCCAGGGCGTAAATGCTTTCAATGGCCGCGAGGCAGTCCCGGGTTGTCGGGTGAGTTCCAGTTCCGAAGACAACGCCCGGATCGAGAACAATCACGCGTGCGTCTTCGATCGTGGGCTTTTCCCAGGGTGGACAAATCGTAAAACTGCCGATGCGGGAAATCCCCGGCTTTTCTCCCAGCCAGTCCGCGTAGGACATGTGGTATTCATCCAGCAGGGCCAGTTGCGGCTGGCCGGCCAGCAGTGTCTCGACAGCTTCCCGTGACGGCTCGGTGTAAAACAGAAAAGAAAAGTTATCCTCTTCCCAGTTTCCGATGAAGTCCTTTGATACCGGATTCGTGCCGGGAGCGACCTGTCCGCGGCAGTAGTAGACATAGAGTTCGGAAAAGGGTTGGGGATCCATACAGCTTCTCTTCGGCTCGGTTTTATTCGTGCTTCGGCAGCTGGTCCAGATACCATTGCATGGGATCGATAAAGGCGTATCCCATGTCCTTCAACTTGCGTTTGATGGGTGCAACATTCTGCGTCAGCAGATAAGGAAATACGGCCCTTTTGTCCTTCTCCCAGTAGCGGGCGACCAGCACACTACCGAAGGATACATCTTCTTCGGTAATGGCATCAACGATCTTTTTCATCTGCCCGATTTTCTCTTCCACCAGGATGCCCACCAGGGTACCCGGCTGTCCGATTCCCAGTACATTGATAAAGGCACGCAGCAGGTCGCGAACGGATATGATCCCTTTGAGTCTGCCCCGCTCGTCAGTTACGGGAAGCGCCCCGACCCTCATCTCTTCTATCAGCAACAGTGCATCCTGGATGGTGTAGCCGGGAGAGATCGTCTTGGGATCGACCGTCATGAAATCCCTGATTTTCAAACCGCTCAGTTTCTCGCGCTCCAGCTGGTTGGTGGGGTCTTTGAAAAGGCTGTAGGGTATCGCACTTCGAATATCGCGATCCGTTACGATGCCGATCAAGCGGTTGTCGGCATCCACCACCGGCAGGTGGCGAATCCGGTGCTCGGCTAGTTTCTCCTGGGCATCGAATATACCGGCCTCTTTATCAATGGTGATAACCTTGCGAGTCATCGATTGGCTGACAAACATCACTTACCTCCGGTTAACAATGTGGTAACGTGGTTTCTGGCCAGTTCCGGGAGACGCTGCAAACAGTACCCGCCCTCCAGCACGGAGATCACCCGGCCGCCCGCAACGCGATCGGCCATTGTCATTATGGTCTCCATCATCCAGGTGTACCACTGCGTTGACAGGTTGATGTCGGACATGTCGTCATCGGCATGCCCGTCGAATCCGGCAGAGACCAGGATAAATTCGGGTTTAAACCGATCGAAATCGACCACCAGATTCTCTTGGATCAGTTCGCTGTAAACGTCATCTCCTTGTCCCGGCAACACCACGTTGTTCTTGGTGAACCCGTGACCACTGCCTGTACCGTA
>CAJIBZ010000095.1_pt1 | contig 11210 bp, 10 predicted proteins | sample 9199481 | NCBI WGS metagenome assembly CAJIBZ01 (sample SAMEA7708318, study PRJEB35096) | sediment metagenome | biome: marine neritic benthic zone biome [ENVO:01000025]; feature: sediment [ENVO:00002007]; material: shallow marine sediment [ENVO:03000034] sea grass bed [ENVO_01000059] ...
AACGGCTCGAGGAATTTGCGATAGACATAGGCCTCGAGTGCACTGTCGATGGCATGGTCCTGGTCTATGATCAGCGTGTCGGCCAACTTGGCTCGCTGTGCGCTTAAGTACTTCAAGTAAGATTCGACAATGCTCTTCAAATGGGCAAATGTGAGCCGGCTACTGGGTGAATTTAAAATGGCGGCTGCACAAAGCCCATAGGCGGTGACCACCGCTGACCGATTGATGGCGGTGATCACCCGAAAGCCAAGGTCCCGGCAGAAGGCGTTTTTTTGCTTCGACTTCAACTCATCGATCCGCAGTCCTTCTTCTTCCAGCATCCGGTTCAACGACAGCGGGGCATGAAACTGGATATAAATTTTGCCAAACCGCTTTTTGAGGAACTTTCGCGCCCGTATAATTTGAAACAGGCTCTCTGGCTCTTTTTTGCCGCCCTCCATTTCGTGAACATACGAGCTTTCCTCCAGCACGCGATCATATCCGATGTAGATCGGCACAAAGGTCATGTCCTCGCAGGCGCCGTTTTTGTGAGCGTCGATCAGCATTGAAAGAAAGCCCAGCTTGGGCAAAACCAGCTTGCCGGTGCGACTGCGCGTGCCCTCAATAAAAAATTCGATGTTGAACCCTTCCTGCAACAGCTTGTGCAGGTATTCGGTAAACACCTTTGCATATAGAACTGCACCGCGAAAGGTCCGGCGAATAAAAAACGCCCCCCCCCGACGAAAAAACGGACCCAGTGGCCAGAATGCGAGATTCTTGCCGGCAGCGATGTGCGGGCAAGGCAGGTTGTGCCGGTAGAGGATATGGGACAGGATCAGATAATCGATATGGCTTTTATGACAGGGAATCAAAATCAAAGGCGCTTTTTGCGAAGCCGACTTGACATATCTGAGTCCCTCGGTGTCGATAACCGCTCCTTCGAACATGGTGTTGATTATGTAATCGACCGCAATCGAGGCGGTTTTGATCAATCCCGGGCTATACTGGGCAGCAATTTCCTGCAGGTAACCGTCTGCTTTTTTGCGGATCTCCTGGATCGGCAGGTGGCGGTTTTCCGCATGTTTTTCCATGAACTTGCGAAAGCGGTCGTTGGTTAGAATACTTTCCTTTAGCTCCTCTAAGGATTTAAGGGTGGGTCCGGTGGTGCTCTGCCGGTGACGGTTGAACTGAAGCAGCAGATTGCGACGCAGCTGAAGGGACTGGATTTCCGTCGACTTGTCCTGCATGCTTGCCGAGTCGATGTATTGCCGCAAATTGACGGGTTCAGATATCTCCACGAATATTTTCCCCGGGCTTTTAAACAGCGCGAACAGACGCCGGATTTTGCCGGGTTTGCTTTCAGGCCCGAGAAAGATATCCTTCAGCGTCGGGTGGCTGCGGCTTGGATCTTTGCTGAAAAACATCAGCAGCGGTACCAGGTAAATCGTCCGGTCGATCGAATTTTGTATTTCGATCAGATGTCTGAGCGGATCGGTTTTCGATTTTACAAAACGTCGATGGAATCCTCCTTTTTCCACCAGTGACAGGTACCCGGCCCGACCGTTTTGCAGTTCACGCTGGAAATATCCGCTACGGAAAGGATTCTGCCGGGAAAAGTTTTGGAAAAAGTAGGCCACATGGGCCACAAAAATTTTCAGCAGGTTTTTTACCGGCTGCCATAAAAGAATGCTATATTCGAATCCAATTTCCGGCGTCGGAAGACCGTTGCTGGAGTAGTGGGTGTGGTAAAAAAGATACTCGAAATTGCTCTTGTGCTTGGTCACATAGATGATGGTCGCATCATTGGGTAGCTGTCCGATGATCTCCGCCTGATCTTTTCCTGTCGTGATACCGGAATAAAAGGCCCGAAGCATGGCCGTAGACGGTTTGCCCAGCTTTTCGGGCAAAACGCAGCCGTAATGGTGGGGGGTACCGTCCAGAAATCGATTGACCGCGCCATTGAATTTGTCGAGAATGCTGAGACGTTGGGGTTGTTGCAAACGGATCGTCCTTTATTCTTGTCAAGTTGTGCGATCGGTCCGTAGTTCTTTTGGTGTCGGCCTCTGGTCCGTTTTCCCGCAATACTCGGATGGTGAACCATCCGCCGCAAAGGGCACTGGATGCCGGGGGTTCACCTCCGTTTTCGTGAAGATCGGATCTTTTGGTTGCCGACGCCGGCAACCGGACGGTTTTGGCGGACCCGAATCAGAGAAGTGTGCAACTCGATCCGACATCAATTGCAAGTTATTGCAAACGGTTGGCATGGCGGTGCGTGGAATGGGTGCTGGATTCTCTGTCCGTCTGACCCGCTGGAAATCTCCGGGTGAACCTGAATTTGAGTTGCGCCCAGGTAAGTCATTACAATTTCAATACATATGAAATATCAGAACCGCTGCCGGTTTGCAATACTTTATATCGCGGACCTGCCGGCAGCAACCGTGCTGCCGGCAGCCGCTTCATGGTAATATAAATCGTGTTGGCGGGGATATCAAATCTGCTTGTTTTCATCGGTTGGTTGTGTTATCTGTTTTCCATTCAATTGATGTAGTGCGTTAACGCATTGAAATAATAATGTATATCACCTGATCGATTGGGCGCACGATTGCCCGTCGGCAATACCGTGCTTTGGCGCGCGGTGTTGCGTGCTTACGATGGGCTAACGGTTTTGCAACGAATACAAGCGAAAGGTGTACCAAACGGAGGAGGATCGCATGAAGACGTTAATTGGAGGTGGTGTAGCCGCGGCATTGGGACTGATCGGATTGGGAATCTGGTGGGCGGAATTCTTGATGGTTCTGGCCGGTATCGTTCCGGTCATGCTGTTGCTCGGCGGCGCACTGGCCATCTATCTCGGCTTTGACGAACTAAAAGACTCATGGAAGAAGGAACCCGATGAGACTGGAGTGGAACAAGAAGAAGAGGTCGAGAAATACAGACAGGAGATCGACACTCTCAAAAAGGAAATCAAGGATCTGAAAACAGATTAGGTTACCGGTTCAAACATAAGCACAGATCTAAACGATGTCCTGCCGGCCCCATTTTTTGTCCGTAATGGCCGATCTTGCCAGATTATCGGCGCGTTCGTTTTGCCGGTGGCCGGCATGGCCTCGCACTTTGATCAGTTTCACGTCGCAAAATTCCCGCATTAATTGCAGGATGGCCGCGATTACATCCTGGTTCTTTTTCGGTTTCCAGCCAAGCGTCAGCACTCCGTGTGCATAGCTGCTGTCGGTGTAGATTCGGACAGGAAGGTTTTTCACCTTCAACTCCAGCAGCCCTGCACGAATCGCTTCCAGTTCGGCAATGTTATTGGTCGATTTTCCGATGTATTGCGATATCTCTTTGGTGTGATCTCCATATTCCAGTACCACGCCGATGCCGGACGGGCCGGGATTTCCGGAAGAAGCCCCGTCCGTGAAAATCCGCACCTGATCACCGGATGCCGGCTCCTGAGCACGTTCGGCGCTCCGACAGCTGCGATTTCTTCGGGCTGACTGTTTCGCACCGCTTTTCTTGGTAACCTCTCCGCCTTCCAGCGGCCGCAGATTCGCGGGTTTGACCCAGTATTCATAGTCCTGGTCGAGTTGGTATTTTATCAACACTTTGCCGTCTCGAATCTTCGGCCGGCCGTCTCCACCGGCAGCTACCCACACCTTGTTATCTTTAAACTGCATCCGCAGCCAGTTGATGTCCTTGTGCATCACGTCTGTCCTGACCGGTCGACCGCCAACATCGTAGAATGTTTTTCAACCCTGCTGATAATCAACATGCAATGTGCGGGCGACGGTCGGCTGATGGTTTATGTATAGAGATGAAATTCGCTGCTGATCCCGATAAATTCATCCAGTGCATCCTGCCAGGACGCTGCGAGCTCTATCGGCGGTTCGAGAGACTCCAGTCGCCGGCGAATTTTCTGGTCCCCGATGATCAAGTCGATGGGTTGTTTATCATATTCGTACTCATATGGAGGTGATTTCCACCCGAATTGTTCTCCGTGATGGCGGATGACCGACTGGAGCAGGCACAGTGAAGTGTAGTACGGCCGGAATCGAAGCGGATCGGTTATGTGCAACTGGAAGCCGTGACAGGACTGCTCGCGCCACTTGTTGGCGGTTGGCTCGAAAATCGTCGGCCGCAAATACACGCCGGCTCGAGCCGAACCATCGAGGGTGTCGTTAAGGCGCAGGGAATCGATGAAAGGAGCGCCGAAAAGCTCGAACGGTTGCGTGGTGCCGCGCCCTTCAGACACATTGGTTCCCTCCCACAGGACCTGCCCCGGATAAACGATGGCCGAGGCGGGTGTGGGCAGGTTCGGCGAGGGTGGTATCCAGGAAAGCCCGGTGTCCTGGAAAAACATTCGGCGTCGCCAGTTTTTCATCGGGATGATTTCCAGGTCACATTCGATCCCGAAATGCCGGTTGAACATCAGGGCCAGTTCGCCGATTGTCAAACCGTGGCGCGTGGGGATTGGATAACGCCCGACAAAAGAAACGCAATCTTCTGAAAGGCAGTTGCCCTCTACCGAAATTCCGTTGACCGGATTTGGCCGGTCAAGCACCACGACCTTTTTGTCGAACTGCCGGGCAGCCTCCATGCAATAGGAAAGCGTGTAGACAAAGGTGTACACCCGTGTGCCGACATCCTGCAAATCGACGATGAGCGCATCGATAGGATCGAACATCTCCCGACCGGGTTTGCGGATTTGGCCGTAAAGGCTGAAAACGGGAACGCCCGACTGGGGGTCGACGCCGTCTGCAGATTCGATCATGTTGTCCTGTTTTTCAGCATGAAAGCCGTGCTGCGGCGAAAACAGCGCAGCCAGTTGACCGGGATATTGCTGGGCGAGGATGTGTCGTGCATGCCGAAAAGACCGGTCCACCGATGCCGCGTTGCTCAACAGCCCGAGGCGACAGTCGGCCAGCCAGGCCGGTGGCGATTTTTGGAAACGGTCAAGACCGGTTTGAACGCGCGTCATGATCTGATCCGAGAAGAAATGAGATTTGCCTTCAACCGGCCGGGATCATACCATTATTCAGCTTGACAAACAAACGAATAAAAAATAGACAATAGGTTTGCGCTTACCTGCACTGCAAAAGCGGGAAATAATGACTTCGGGCGTTTAGATCGATACGGTAACCAGTGGCGGATGTTTATCCCACATCGCATAACGGAAATTTTCCAGATCGAAAACCAGTGGCGATAGCCCTGGAGGGCATCATCGTCGTTGTGGGAAATTACGGCAGCGGAAAAACCGAAGTTACCATCAACCTGGCGGTCGAAAAGAAAAAAGCCGGCGTCGATGTGCGGGTAGCGGATCTGGACTTAGTCAATCCGTATTTTCGCACCCGGGAGGCCCGCGACCTGTTGGCCGAATCAGGAATTGATCTGGTGCTGCCTCCGGAAGACATGCTGCACGCGGATCTGCCCTTGCTGAGCCCGGTGGTGTCAGGGATGATTCGAAATCCGAGTCCTTTGACGATCATCGATGTCGGCGGCAACGATGCCGGTGCAACCGTGCTATCGGCGCTGGCGGAAGCATTTCGAGACAAACACTACCACATGCTCCAGGTGGTCAATCCGCTGAGACCGGCCACCGATACAGTTGCCGGATGCCTGAATATTCGCAAACAAATCGAGACTGCCGCCCGGATGCCGATCAATGGACTGATCGGAAATGCGAACCTGATCGATGAGACCACAGCTGCGGATGTTTACAGGGGAGTTGAATTCGTTGAGCAGCTGTCGCAAGAAAGCGGCCTGCCGCTTCGATTCATAACTGCTGCCGCCGATTTGCTGCCGGAAATCGACTTGAACAGGATACCCTGTCCGGTTTTGACGATCTATCGGCAGCTCGTTCCGCCTTGGAAAAAGGCGCATATACGCTAGAGCTCATGGAATGGAGGAATTGAACCCTATGGCATATATCCATAAAATCGATGCGGACCGGTGCAAAGGTTGCGGGTTATGCGTGACAATCTGTCCCAAAGATGTGCTGGAAATTTCTGAAAAGGTGAACACCAAGGGCTATTTCCCGGCCTTCCAGGCCCGCCCGGAGGATTGCATCAAATGTGCATTGTGCTGCAGCATGTGCCCGGATGTGGCCATCACCATTACCGGTACTCAGGATGCGGACCAGCCGCAGCAGGCGGCATCGACGGAGGACAACGATGGGTAAGGTTTTGATGAAGGGAAACGAAGCGATTGGGGAGGCGGCCATTCGCGCCGGCTGTTTGAACTATTTCGCATACCCCATTACCCCGCAATCCGAAGTGGCAGAGTATCTTTCGCGAAGATTGCCGGAGGTCGGCGGTGTCTTTCTGCAGGGAGAGAGCGAAGTGGCGGTATCCTATATGATTCTCGGAGCCGCCGCTACCGGCGAGCGGGTTTTTACCACCTCCTCGAGTCCCGGTATCAGCCTGATGAGTGAGGGCATCAGCTATATCGCCGGGATGCAGATTCCGGCCGTTTTTGTCAACATTATGCGTGGCGGGCCGGGGTTGGGGGGCATCCTGCCCTCCCAGGCGGACTACCTGCAGGCGACCAAGGGCATTGGTCACGGTGATTGCCGATTGCTGGTAATGGCTCCGGCCAGCGTGCAGGAAGCTGCCGAGATGACCATGAGGGCTTTCCCGCTGGCCGAGAAATATCTCAATCCGGTCATGATTCTCGGTGACGGCTTGATCGGCCAGATGATGGAGCCGGTGGAGTTTCCCGACGATTTGAAAGCCGAGCCTTCAAAAAAAGATGAATGGGCCACCAACGGAATGGACACCCGCGGCAGTGACCGGCGGAACCTGATCCGATCTTTGTATCTGGATCCGGAGGTGCTCAATCAGCATAACCTGGAGTTAAAAGCCAAATATGATCGGATGCAGCAAGAGGAGACCCGGTACGAAGCGTATAACACCGATTCCGAATATGAAGTGCTGATCGTCAGCTACGGCACGATGAGCCGTGTTTGCAGGACAGCCGTGGATCAGTTGAAAGAGCAGGGGGTGCAGGTGGGGATGTTGCGCCCCCAGACAGTGTATCCGTTTCCCGAAGAAGCCGTCGGCAACGCAGCCGCCAAAAAAAGCTGTCAGGCGGTTGCCAGCATCGAAATGAGCATGGGACAAATGCTGGAGGACGTGCAGCGGTCGGTCAAAGGCCGAAAGCCGGTGCGCTGGTTCGGAAAGTGCGGCGGTGAAGTGCCCACACCCGAAGAAGTAATCGAATTTGTTCGATCCCTAACCAAATAACGGTAATCTGCGGTATCGGCGCCGGCAGCCCGGGCTTCAAACGGTTGGCCGAACACCGCAACCTAATCTGAGGAGTTGATCCAATGGGTAAAACGTTTGCAAAGCCGGAAGCGCTTTCCGATCAGATCACCCATTACTGCCCCGGCTGCACCCACGGCGTCATTCATCGACTGGTAGCGGAGGTCATCGATGAGCTGGATATTCGCGGCCGCACAGTGGGGGTTGCGCCGGTAGGGTGTGCCGTGCTGATGTACAATTACTTCACCTTTGATTTTCTTGAATCCGCCCACGGCCGTGCACCGGCCCAGGCAACCGGAATGAAACGGGTGAGGCCGGACCTGGTCGTTTTTACGTATCAGGGAGACGGGGATCTGGCCAGCATCGGGATGAGCGAAATCGTTCATGCGGCCAACCGGGGAGAAAAGATTACCACCATTTTCGTCAACAACGCGGTTTACGGTATGACCGGGGGGCAGATGGCACCCACCACAATGCCCAACCAGCGCACAACCACCTCACCTTTCGGCCGGAACGTTGATGAGGTCGGAATGCCGATTAAAGTGTCCGAGCTGCTGGCTTCACTGCAGACAACTGCGTATATCGCCCGCCAGACGGTCATTTTACCCAAGCATATCACCCGGGCCAAAAAGGCCATAAAAAAAGCCTTTCAATACCAGATCGACGGTCGGTGTTTCAGCTTTGTGGAGATCGTAAGCACCTGCCCCACCAATTGGGGTCTCACACCGGTGGAGGCGGTCAAGTGGGCAGAGGAGAAGATGCTGCCCTACTATCCGTTGGGGGAGATTAAAACACCGCAATAAACCCTTGGCATGCAGGACTCAGGATATTCGCGGTGGATGCTCAGTGTCGCGCGACGGCAGCAATGCCTGTCCGGTGCAACTTCTGAGCGAACAGTTATCCGTACAAGGTCGGGAGGCAGTCATGCAAAGTGAAGTGATGTTCGCCGGATTTGGCGGTCAGGGGATTTTGCTCATCGCCAAAATTCTCGCGCACGCCGCCATGGAAGATGGCCTGGAGGTCGCATGGGTGCCATCTTACGGACCGGAGATGAGGGGCGGAACAGCTTATTGCACGGTGGTCATCAGCGATCGATTGATTGGATCGCCTATCATCCGCAACCCGATGCATCTGGTGGCGATGAACCGGCCGTCCCTGGAGAAGTTCGCCCCGATGGTAAAGCCCAACGGGGTGATTCTGGTGAACAGCACGCTGATATCCATTGATGCCGGTCGCGACGATGTCGATGAGCTGCGCGTTCCGGTCAATGAAATTGCCGTCCGCCTGGGCAACGTTCGTTCCGCCAACATTGTAGCACTGTCGGCCTTTGCCGCCCGGGCCCGGGTGGTCACGATGGACACGCTGCGACATTGCGTAAAAGAGGAGTTCGCGTCCAAAGAAAAATTGATCCCCCTGAACATGGCGGCGGTGGATGAAGGCGAGAAGGCCGCAGCCGGGTAATTGAGCGTATTTCATGGTTATTTTTCAGCAAGCTGAAATAACAACGTATGACAAGCTTGAACACTGTCTTGCCGGTATGCCGTTGGTTGCCGCTTGAACAGTGGCTGTTTGAAAATTCAGCTGAAAAATATACCCCCTTCGGGCGAGCCGCTTTCGCCCAATTGCCGCGTTATCGAGGGCGTGCGGTACTCTAGCACGGCCGCGCCCCTGAGTGCCGTGCAAATGAACAGTTGCAGCTCGTGAAACAAGCAGGTCAATTTTTCTGATGAAGCTCAATATTCCGGATTATATACTCGACATCGACCCTTACAAACCCGGCAAGCCGATCCAAGAGTTGGAGCGAGAATACGGCATTGGTGACTCAATCAAGCTGGCTTCCAACGAAAATCCGCTGGGACCCTCACCGAAAGCCCTTGAGGCTGCGCGCGCCTGCCTCAGCTCCGTGCACCGGTACCCCGATGGAAGCGGCTGGGCACTGGTTTCAAAAATTGCCGCAAAGTTGAACCTGGAACCGGAAAACATCGTTCTGGGAAACGGTTCGGACGAAATCATCGGGATGCTCACAAGGGTGCTTCTTCAACCCGGAGATGAAGTCCTTTTGCCGCAGCCAACCTTTTCGATGTACGAGATCATGGTTCGCTGCTCCGGGGCCAGACCCGTTTCCGTGCCGCTCAATGCCTCGATGGCCATCGATCTGACCGGCATGCTCGAGCGGTTGGCCCCCCGCACGCGGATGGTGTTTTTGTGTAACCCCAATAACCCGACCGGCACGGTTATCACCGGCCGCGAGTTTACAGCGTTCCTGCAGGAACTTCCCCCCGGTATCGTGGTGGTGGTGGACGAAGCGTACATCGAATTTGTCCAAGATCCGCTCTGTGCCCGGGGCACCGACTACCTGCGGGAAGAGCCGGCGGTCGTTTTATTGCGGACCTTTTCCAAGGCATATGGATTGGCCGGATTGCGCATCGGTTACGGCATTATGCCGTCGGAGCTCTCCGGATACCTGCATCGCGTGCGGCAGCCGTTTAACGCTGCTTTGCCTGCTCAAGTCGCGGCGGCGGCAGCGTTGGATGATGACGCGTTTCTGCAGCAAACCATCCAGACGGTGCACACCGGACTGGCTTATCTGCAGCGGGCGCTGGAGGATTTGGGGATTCGCTGTTTTCCAACCCAGTCCAATTTTTTTCTAATCGACGTGCAGCGCAGCGCCGATGTTGTGTTCGAGCAATTGTTGAGAAAAGGCGTCATCGTCCGATCGATGAGCGCTTACGGTTTTACCGATCTTATCCGTGTAAACGCCGGCTTGCCGCACGAAAACGAACGCTTTATAGCGACCCTGACCGACGTGCTGGGCGCCGGGTGAAAGCCGTCCGCCAGGGTTCTAACGGGAATTTCAATCTGTGGCGACACATAAACTGGTGATTACCATCGACGGGCCGGCCGGTGCCGGGAAAACAACCGTAAGCCGTGCGTTGGCCGATCGCCTCGGGTATCGTTATGTAGACACCGGAGCGCTTTACCGGGCGGTTGCCTATGCGGTCAGGCGCAAGGGGTTGCAACCGGATGATGACGTCGCCTTGGAGGAACTGTGCCGGGGTCTCGAACTCACGTTCGTGCCGTCGACTTCCGGGCAGCGGTTGGTGTCCGGGGGCACGGATATTACCGATCACATTCGAACGCCGGAGATTACGATGCTCGCCTCGGGCGTTTCTGCCCGCCCCGCGGTTCGGGCGTACCTGCTTAAGGTCCAACGGGAAATGGGGCGCCAAAAAGGGGTCGTGTTCGAAGGACGGGACATGGGCACGGTGGTCTTTCCAGATGCGGAGATGAAATTTTTTCTGGATGCCGGCATCGAGACCCGGGCGCATCGGCGCTACCTTGAGCTGCAGGATTCCAGTTCCCAGAAACCCGAAGAGGTGGAAAACGACATACGCCGAAGGGACCGAAACGACTCCACACGGGATCTGGCGCCATTGGTGCCCGCCGCTGACGCCGTTATCATCAATTCTACCGATCTCTCGGTGGATGAGGTGATCGAGCAAATGTTGGCTCACATTCATCAGTGTGTCGATCCGGGTGACTGACGGTCGATGTCGTTTTCCATTCGAACTGCCGCTGATTGCGGCGCTACGTTTAAATTTTCATTGTGTTTTCAAATTTACTCTGATAGACGTTGGAGATTGTGCAATTTGCGAACGGTGTTCGCAGAAAATCGGCTAAGGGGGTACGTGTGTTCATGGAAGAAATGGGGAGCAATAACGAAACTGGAAAATCGAAACAGTCCGATGAAGGCATCACGCCTGATCCGGATGGAACGAATTCGCAACCTGCGGAATCTTCAGAGGAAGAGGGCAAGCAGATCGCCACATCGTCACCGGCTGAAACCGGCGAAAGTGGAGACAGCAAGGAGGCCGCCACATCGTCACCGGCTGAAACCGGCGAAAGTGGAGACAGCAAGGAGGCCGCCACATCGTCACCGGCTGAAACCGGCGAAAGTGGAGACAGCAAGGAGGC
>CAJIBZ010000219.1_pt1 | contig 11045 bp, 11 predicted proteins | sample 9199481 | NCBI WGS metagenome assembly CAJIBZ01 (sample SAMEA7708318, study PRJEB35096) | sediment metagenome | biome: marine neritic benthic zone biome [ENVO:01000025]; feature: sediment [ENVO:00002007]; material: shallow marine sediment [ENVO:03000034] sea grass bed [ENVO_01000059] ...
CTGCTTGCGTTTAACCAGTTTTCCTACTAAATCTTCGACTTCTTCTTCGATAATGACCCGGTCTATTTGTATTTCGATGACCTTGCCTGCATTCAGGCCGATGTAAGTGCCGCTTTCGATGACATAGCCCTTCCCCGATGCTTCCTGAACCAGTGCACGATTGCCGCTGGGGGCCAGTATGACCGCTGTCAACTTCAGCTGGCTCAAGGCCAATCTTTCAAGTGGCGTCCGCGGAATCCGTTTTGGGCGTGACCGCCTTTTGGGCAACTGGGGCTTCTCATCAAACAACGGTTTAAACGGATCGGCCTTTCCTTCCGGATTATATGGCTTGGGCGCCCCCTTCTTTTTGGCAGCCGGTTTCTTTTGGACCGACTCTTTTTTATCGGTGGTTGCAACCGCTCCGGGTTTGCCTGGAGACTGTTCCGACTTGGGTCGCAGGGCTGTTTTCACAGATCCGGCAGCCGGTATCGCTGCAGTGCCGCTCGGCTGTTTGGTTTGCGATCCGGGCTTTCGCGCAACCGCTCCCGCAGACTTGGAAGGCACCGGCTGGCGGGCGATGTCCGACCTCGGCCGTAGTCCCTGCTGGGAAGCGGCAGGAGCCTTGCCGGAAGAAACCTTTTGCGGAGCCTGCCCGCTAGCAGGCGGCTTCGCTCTGGCAATGGCTGATTTCGGTCTGGGCACCGGTGCTTTTGCCGCGGCCCGCGCCGACGGTTTTTTGCGCGCCGGGGAAGATGGTTTCGCAGTAGTGGTTATTTTTTTCCGGATTACCTTGGGCTTGCGGGCAGCGTCCGGCTGCTCGCTGCAGCTCCAAGTAAAGGCCAATGCGATCAGAATACAGGCCAGTCTGCCGGTGATGGTGACATTTTGCTTCATCGTCAGTGTCAGTCTTCTCGTGTCCTGATCGGTTATTTCTTCTTGCGGCCCGTCTTTTTCTTTTTCTTTCTTTGGGCCGGTTTTTCGATAAATTTATAGGTAACTGCCGTGCAGCTGGTTGTCAGTGACTTATTGCCCTTTGCCGGCTTCATTTTGATGTTTCGAATATTGACAACCCGTGACAGCCGGGCGACCTTGTCGAAGAATAAGGCGACATTGTGAAATCGACCCGTGACCCTTATGTTGACCGGTATCTCTGCATAAAAATCCTTCTTCCGTTCCCCTTTTGGCTGAAACAGAAGGAATTCAAGCCCGGAATCCTGACCGGACTGCGATATACTCGACAGCAGCGAGGGGATCTCCTCTTTTTCAGGTAGAGATTTTTTGGCCAGCCGGAACTGTGCTTCGGCCTTTTTCATCTTCTCCTGAAACTTTTTCAGATCTCGCGCATCGGCTTTGGACTTCATGAGCTGACTCTTCAATTTTTCAAGATCCGTTTCCAGCTTGCCTATGGTTTGGTACTTGGGCACATAAAGCAGCCAGACAAACAGACCGATCACCAACAAAAATATGCCGCCGCTGATCAGGATTCGATACAGCTGTGACAGCTTTTCGATTTTGTCGAACAACGGCTCCAGGGCGTCAAATGACAGGTCAGGCTTTTTCATTTCTTTTTCTTGCCCTTTGGTTTTTTCTTTTTTGCGGGTCCTTTTTTCAAACAGGTAATCCGAAACTTCTTCAGACTCGATTTTTTAACAACCTGTTTCTGAATTTTTTGCAGCCGCACCGTTCCGAACATACCGGTTCCTTCCAGTCGCGTCATAAAGTCGGCAACGGTGCGATTGTCCAGTGCAATTCCGTTGATTTGAACCTTGCGACCGAGATTCTGAAACCCGGTGAACCACATTCGTTTGGCGATCACCTTGTTGGACATGGTGTCGAGTAGTTTGACCGGCTCAAATCGGTTGCGTTGCAGCTTATTGATTACCTGGGTTTTTTTCTGCAGGACCCGAAGTTGTTTTTTAATTCTTTTGATCTTCGCGGTGATTTTCTTGTACTTGGCGACTTCTTTCTTGGTGTTTTCCACAGATGTGTTCAGATCGTCGATCTTGGCGGCCAGGCGCATGTTCCAGGCTACGGCGGCAATGATAAAAAAGGTGAAGGTCAATGCAAAAACCGAAAGCTGGCGCCGTATATTCTCTTTTTTACGTGCCGCCCGAAACGGCAGTAAGTTGATCCGTATCATTTGTCGTCAATCCTTCTAACGGCCAATCCCATGCTGATGGCCGCCTGGGGTGCTATTTGATCGATATAGGACGCATCCACGCTGCTGTCCAACTGGAAGTTATTAAATGGATTAATGGTTTCCACCTCCGCCGATGCTTCCGCGGCCAGCAGTTGCCGAAAATCGGCGATATTACCTCCTCCTCCGCTCAGTACGATCCGTTTGATTTGGTCGTCAGGATAGGTGGAGTAAAAAAAGTCCAGCGCTCGACGTATTTCCGTACACCAATCCGCGACAACAGTGGTGATGATCTGCTTGAGGTCTTCATCGGAAATTTTGTCGGTTTGCCCGCCCAGCTTGACGGTTTCAGCCTCCTCAAAGGAGCAGTTGACCAAGGAGATGATCTTTTGATTGACCTGTGCGCACCCCAGAGACACATCCCGCATGAAAACCGAGTTGCTGCCCTTGAGGATGTTCAGGGACGTTTTGCTGGCACCGATGTCAATCAATGCAATGTTTTCATCTTTCAGATCATAATTGATTTCGAAAATATTTTGGAGCGCAAACGCTTCTACATCAATGATGCAGGGATTCAAGCCGGCCATGCCAACCAGGTTGATGTAATCGTTGACCATCTCCTTTTTGGCCGCCACCAGAAAAACGTTCATTTGGTTGGGGTTGTTTTCATTGGGACCCAGGATCTGGAAGTCCAGGTTCACATCGCTGATATCAAAAGGAATGTACTGTTCGGCCTCAAAATGAATGGTCTCCTGGAGTTGGTCTTCGGCCATGGTCTGGACATTGATCTTTTTTACGATCACCGAATATCCGCCGATTGAAATGGCGACATTTTTTTCGCGAAGATTGTAGGATTTGAACAACCCCCGAATCGACTCCGCGACTTCTTCCGGTTCGTTGATGGCACCATCCTCTATGAGGCCAGGCTGAATATCCGCCATTCCGAAACGCTTGAGGCTTCTGCCTTTTTTGGTCTCGACAATTTCGGCCGCTTTGATGGTTCTCGAGCCGATGTCAAGACCTACCAGGTGTTCTCTTTTTCCGAATATCATGGAGTCATTCGTCCTTGAAAATCTTGTCCTTGTCCGAAAGACGCAAACCGAGGGCAAGAATGATTTTTCGTTTCGTATCCATCCGGCACGGCAAGCCGTTTTCGATTCGGGAGATGGTAATCGGGGACACCTTGGCGGCACGCGCCAACTCGGCTTTGCTCATCAAAAGTGCTTCTCTGGCTCTTCTTAAAGCATTTTCATTCATTGGACCGATTCTTCTATTGTTGGGAAGCGATGGATTGGAGTTCGTTTGTCTCGCCTGAATCCTGCCGAATGGTACCAATGATCGCATTATTTGAGGCATAAGTCAAGGTAATTACATTATAGTTATGTATAATTATAATAAGTTACGAACTGTTGTGACGTCATTTTGTTGGAACTACCAGATATGGGGATTGACCAGGTGCTGCACCAATGGGATGGGGTGGGTCCCGGTGTGGTTGCCCAGCAGCTGAAGTTGATGCATCCAACCCGACGGCCGGCAGTTCCCATCCGTTCAACCGGGAATCAACCGATTGCAACGGTAATACCTGGATTTGGGTATAATTATACCACGCTTTCCACTGCTTCAACACCGGTTTTTCCCTTGATTGCAAAAATCTGACGGCCGTGTTAATTTTCCTCACCGTTGGGCCGCTGTTTGCAGACCGATTGGAACGGCCGGCGATGCAGCATCGCCATCATAACAACAAACAGGGGATGGTCGATAAAACCGAAGGCGTTGATATCCGACGATTGCCGACCGCTGACATGGAAATTGACACATGCCCGTGACAACACACCGCATTGAAGAGAAGATCAAACCGTTTCGGCTGGTGAAATATTTTACCGTTACCAGCCTGGTTTTTATATTCCTGGGCACCATCGTTCTTTCGATTCTCAATACTCACTGGGCCCGGGCCATGCTGCGGCAAAACAGCGAGGATTATGCCCTGTTGGTTGTCGAAAACCTGAACCACCAGGTTTTTCTGCAGTTTGTACTTCCGGTTGCCTTAAAGTTCGGGCAGATACAACTTAGAAATCAGGAGCAGTATGATCGACTCGACCAGGTTGTGCGCAACACGCTGCACAGCTTCAATGTGGAAACGGTCAACATCTACGACATAGACAACTCGATCTCCTACAGTTTCAACCAGGAGCTGGTCGGACGCAGCAACCAGGGAGGAACTGCCTATCGAAAAGCATTGGCCGGGGAGCAGGTATCCAGGCAGATCCAGCAGGGCAACTTTGCAGAAATCCTGCTCGGAATTCCCAAGGAAAGCCGCATGATCACCTTCGCCCCGCTGCGGGCGGAAAAACTGCCATCTCGTATTTCCGGACCGATTCTCGGTGTGGTGGAAATCGTGCAGGATCTATCCGAGGAATACAAAACCATCTTTCGTTACCAGATCCTGGTGCTCAGTACCAGCACCCTGGTAATGCTGGTACTCTTCATTTTTCTTGTTTTTGTGGTTCGACGCGGCGAAAGAATCATTGAAGCCCGTGCCCAGGAACGGATGCGATTGAAGGAACAGCTCAGCCGCGCCGAACATTTGTCTTCTCTCGGGGAGATGGCGGCGGCCATATCTCATGAAATTCGAAATCCGCTTGGAATCATTCGCAGCTCTTCAGAGTTGTTAAAAAAGAAAATCACCGCTGTCGATCCTTCAAACAGTGTGCCAGACATCATCATTGAAGAGTCTTCCCGCCTCAACGACATAATCACGGACTTTCTGAATTTTGCCAGACCCAGAACTCCCAACCTGCAGCCCTGCGATGTGGGGGAAATCATCGAAAAAAACCTCACCTTTCTGTCTACCCAGAAGGAAGCGGAAAATTATCGTGTTCATAAAGAATTCAACGACGACCTGCCGGAAATAACCGCTGATTCGGCCATGCTCTACCAGGCGTTTTTGAACATCATCATTAACGCAGCCCAGGCCATGCCAGATGGTGGAACCATTTTCATCAAGACCAGTGTGAACCTGAACACGGTAGCCGTATCGTTCGAAGACGAGGGTGCCGGCATCCCCGACGAATTGCTGGAAAAGATCTGGAATCCGTTTTTTACCACCAAGGAAAAAGGAACCGGGCTCGGCCTGGGGATGGTAAAAAAGATTATTGAGCTGCATGGAGGTGATATTCAGATCCAAAACCGGCCCGAGGGCGGCTCAAAAGTGACGATAACCTTGCCCATCGAATCAGGAGACTGATAATGGAGACCGTTCTGGTTGTCGATGATGAAAAAAACTACCCGCGTATTCTCGGTGCGGTTCTGGAAGACGAGGGCTTTGAAGTTTTGACCGTCAACAGCGGAGCGCAAGCACTTAAGATCCTGAATGCCTCCGATATCGACCTGGTGTTAACCGACATGAAAATGCCGGAGATGGACGGAATCGACCTGCTGGAAAAAATCAAAACCAGGGAGCCGCAGCTGCCGGTCATCATGATGACCGCGCACGGCACGGTGGACAAGGCCGTGGAAGCCATGGAAAAAGGGGCGTACAGCTACCTTCTCAAACCTTTCGACAATGAACGGCTGATCATCTATGTGAATAAGGCTATCGGTGTCTATCGCGTAATCAAAGAAAACCGCCGCCTGCGCAGTGCGGTAACGACCCGCTACAGTTTTGGAAACATCATCGGTAAAAGCAAGTCGATGATGGACGTTTTCGAAACAATCGGAAAGGTGGCAGCGGTCGGCGCCACCGTTTTAATCGAAGGGGAGAGCGGTACCGGAAAAGAGCTGGTCGCCAAATCGATCCACTTCAACAGTCCGCGCGCTGCCATGCCTTTCGTGGCGGTAAACTGCTCTGCATTAGCCGAAAGCCTCCTGGAAAGCGAACTGTTCGGCCACGATAAAGGCGCATTCACCGGCGCAACCTCTATGAAGAAGGGAAGATTCGAGCGCGCGGACGGTGGAACGTTGTTTCTGGATGAAATCGGTGAGCTCTCGCCGGACCTTCAAGTTAAGCTGTTGCGGGTGCTGCAGGATAAGGTCGTCGAACGCGTGGGTGGCACCAAACCGATAGCCGTCGATATACGGGTCATCGCAGCCACCAACAAGAACCTGAAAGACGAAATGCTCACCGGTGGTTTCCGCGAGGATTTGTTTTACCGGCTGGACGTAGTGCATATCGTCTTGCCGGCGCTCTGCCAGCGGCAGGAAGACATCCGTCTACTTGTCGATCATTTTATCAAGAAATACGCTGCTGAACGGAAAACCGGGCCACCGGTCACCGGTATTGATGCCGATGCAGAACGTCTGTTATACGAATACGGCTGGCCCGGCAATGTGCGCGAGCTGGAAAATGTTATCGAACGAGTGATGGTATTAGGGTCTGATATGTCCATCACGGTTTCCGATCTGCCCAAGAATATCCGCAACACCGCTCATAATGTTCTGTACATCGGAGACTTTCCCACCGATGCCAAGCTATACGAGACACTCGCGTCGGTCGAAAAGGCCCTGATTGAGCGCGCACTGAAAGTTTCCGACAATGTGCAATCGCGTGCTGCTGAATTGCTCGGGATCGGCAAAAGCGGCCTGAACCAGAAAATCAAGAAGTTCAACCTGGAGGTGGGATCAAAAACCTGAGCTGTATCTCACGGAGATGCCGGCTCTTCAACGGTTTTCATCGGCTCTTCGGCGACCCGCTCGCGGGCCATATCGGCATAGAGAGAATCGGGTTGCTCGGCTGCCAACCGCCGGAAGCTGCTGCGACTCTTCTCGATTTCACCGATAGCGGCATAGAGTCGGCCGGCGTTGAACAGCGCTTCGGCTTTCAGGACCGAGTCCGGTGACTCGGCAACCTCTTCAAAATATGCGACGGCCTTTGTAAGGTCTTTTTTATCTTCGTAAGCATACCCGAGTCCGTTCAGGATGGTGTTTCTGTAAAAAGGATCGCTAAAATCTCCCAGCGCAGCGTTGTACAGGGCGATGGCCTCGTCCGGCGAACCACCCCGATAGCAAATGTCGGCGAAGATCACGCGGGCAAATTTCCCCCCGGTTTGGCCGGAATACTTTTCCAGGAGTTTTTGAAAATCTTCCCGGACCTGTTCGTAGGCCTGCTGGGGACCTTTTTCCGCCAACAGCGCCTCATATGTCGTTCGTCCAGTCTCCAGTTGTGCAAATGCTTCATCGGCCTTTTTCAAGGAGTTGTATCGAAATCCGGAAATGATCAGCACCAGCGCAATAATACCGCCCAGCGCTCCGAGCAGCTGATATTTGTGTTCGAGCGTAAACTGAAACAGCCGACCGGATAGAGTGAGAAACTCATCCGGCTGATTCAACAGTTCCTTGCGTGTGATCTTTTTGGACTTTTTCGCCATTTTTAAAAAGCTCTTCCCGTTTATTTCATGAGTCGCATTTGTGCCCTTACAAGAGGCGGCCTTGATTCGTGTGATTTGATGTGAGATCACGCGAAGCGGAGGCACAAAGGACTTTCCCGCCTGAGCGGGGCTGCCAGTAACACCGCAAGCCCTTCATAACGCAGCAGACAGGCGGAATAGTGAAATGTCCGGATTACAACAGCGTCCGAATTCGATCCCAGCCACCCGGCGGTATGGATGCCCCCACGACCTGACAGGCCTCGTACCCGCAGGCAGAGGCGATGCGGCCGCACCGGTCCAGCGGAAAGCCTTTTACGAGTCCGAATAGAAAACCGGATGCCCAGAGATCCCCCGCACCGGTAGTATCCACCGCCCGACCGTCACCCATAGCTTCCACCTTCCATGTCTTGCCGCCCCGGGCTATATAACTACCCCGCTGACCCACTTTAACCACAGCGATATCGGTTTTTTCCGCCAGAACCTGCAGGGCCTCCGTTTCCCGGGTAGTCCCGCTAAAGGCCCTGGCTTCGTCTTCGTTGGCCATCACGATGTCAACGTAATTCTCCAGAAGATGCTCCAACAGCTCCCGGGATTCTTCGACCACCGTGAAACTGGCCAGATCCAGCGAAACCCGCGCTCCGGCTGCCTTGGCCGCTTGCAGGGCACCCTCGATCAAATCGGGATTGAACAGCAGATAGCCCTCGATATGAACTATGGCGGCACCATCGAAGCACCCGTCGTGCAGCTCCTCCGGCCTGGTTTCTGCAGAGGCACCCAGGAATGTGAACATCGACCGCTGTGCATCGGGCGAGATGACGGAAAGGACCCTGCCAGTAGGAGAAGCTGACCGCATCACTGCCGGTTCAACGTTTTGATGGATCAAATCTTCACAAAACATATCTCCCCATCGACCGTTGCCGCATTTGCCGACAAATCGAGCCGCACCCCCGAGATTGCCCACTCCCACAGCCGTATTGCAGGCCGAACCACCGGGAACGATTTTCGGTCTGCCTGAGGCTCTCGAAAGGGCTTCTTCGATAAACTTCCTGTCGACGTAGCGCATTCCGCCTTTAACCGCACCGGTGATGTTCAGGTACTCGTCGTCTTCGTGAGTAAGGATGTCCACCAGTGCCGAACCGACACCGACCACCAGTTCCTTGTCGGAAGCAGGCTTATCGTTCTGCAGCATCGAACCCCCTCACCATACCAGCGATTTATGGATCCACCCCTGGTCCCCGTCCGCGTGACGCACCTGCAGCCACGACCCTTTGCGCTTGAGGACTTTGAAAGGGATCCCCCTTTCCACCGTCAATAGAATGTCGAATTTTGTCCCCGGGCCCTTCCGAACGTTGCATTTATCGGAGCGGGTGATGACAGCCGGAATATCAGCGACCAACGAGCCGTGAATCCAGCCGATGTCGCCCTCGAAATCGCGGAACTGAAACCATTGATCCGACTTTGTCAGCACCTGCAGGGGATGATACTGCTCGACCTTCCACAGGATTTCGTATTGCTTCCCCGGGCCGGCGCGGACATTGGCAATGCCGGATTTCACCGTCAGGCGCTCTGCTGACACATGGCCGGCGCACAGTAAGAACACAAATGTCAGAATAAATACCCTTGTTTTCATGCTGTACTCCGCTAGGCTGAGTAAAAAACCAGATCCGGCAATCGGATGCATGTCAATTTGTTACCGTAAACCGCACCGGTATCGATCCCGATCTTATTCGGTTGAAGCAACGGCTCGGGCAGCGGTGTGTGACCGAACACTACCGGCTTGCCGTAGTCGTGACCGGACTCGATGAATTTTTTCCGGATCCACAGAAGATCCTCCGATTTTTGTTCCGGCAGCGGGACATTTTTTTTAAGACCGGCATGAACGAAAATGTAGTTGTCGGTCTCATAATACATCACCAGAGACTTGATAAAGGAGAGATGTTCGGCCGGAATCAGGGGTTCGTCCGTCTCCCTTGACCGGCTCATGTAACTGTCAAGGGTCTGCTGGCCACCATTGAAAAGGTAGGTCAACCGATCCTCCCCGGAAATGTATTTTTCGAACATCTCCTCATGATTGCCCTTGAGAAAGACGATGTTCGAATGTCGTTTTCGCAGATCGATCAGGTATTCCACCACCTCGAAGGACTGAGGACCGCGGTCGATATAGTCTCCCAAAAAAACGAGCGTTTCTGAATCCAGATCGATGTCGATTTTGTCCATCAGAACGCACAGCTTGTCATAACGCCCGTGAATGTCGCCAATTGCGTATATGGTTTCCATTGATGTCAGCTTCAGAAGGCACTCCGGAATGAGGATTTTACCACAACACAAAAGTCCGCCGCGGTCGGTCCAAACGCCGGATGCCTTCTCCTTTGGCTGCGCGGACCGCCTCCGTGTAATCGGATGTTGTAGGGTAGTCTTCCAGTCCTTTAACCTCAGCGGCACGACCGCAGGGTCGGTACTGAGCCATGATGTTGACGTAACTGTCCTGTGAAACCGAGCCGGCGATAAACCGCATGACTTCACGAGTCCCGGCCATATTGCCGGGTAGCACCAGGTGCCGGATCAGCAGCCCCCTGCATGCAACACCGGAATCGTCGATCACCAGGTCGCCCACCTGACGGTGCATCTCTTCAAGCGCCCTGCGGGCCACCTCCGGGTAGTCCGGCGCATCGCAGGTGTCTGCGGCAACTCTCTCGTCCCAAAACTTGAAATCCGGCATATAAATATCAACGATGCCGTCGAGCAGCCGGAGGGTGCTGACTCGATCGTATCCGCCGGAATTGTAGACCAGCGGAACCCTGAGCCCCGCTTCCACGGCAACCTCCAGGGCCTCCAGAATCTGGGGTACAACATGAGAGGGGGTCACAAAATTAATGTTGTGGCATCCGGCCTGCTGCAATTTCAGCATGATGGCCGCCAACTGGTCTGATTCGATCTCCCGCCCGCAGCCCTGATGGCTAATGTCATAATTCTGGCAGAATATGCACATCAGGTTGCAGTGGGTAAAAAAGATGGTCCCGGAGCCACCCGACCCGACCAGCGGCGCTTCTTCCCCGAAATGTGGATTAAAGCTCGATATCCACGCCTTCGCGGCTGTTTTGCAAAACCCGGTCTGACCGGCCAGACGATCGACCTCACAGCTGCGGGGACACAGGCGGCAATTTTGCAGAATCTCCCTGGCCGCGGCTATCCGCTCGCCAAACAAACCCTTCCGAATCGTTTCGATGTATGCCGGGATCATGACTCTCTTTATGGGCAGCAGGATCTTCAGGCATCCTGTCCTACCAGAATCTTTTCGGCCAGCCCCTTTCCAAGAACGAAACGCTTGAAGTCGACGGCGATAACCACTTGGCCCCTGTTCTGATTGGTGATCACTTCCACCCGGTCGCCGATTCTCAAGCCCATGGTTAAAAGCCGCATCCGCGCCCCGGATCCGCCGGTGATCTCCTTTATCATCAGGCGCTCTCCCTGTTTGGCAGCACCCAGTGGTATCGTCTGTGTCCGATCCTGCAAACAATCATTGCAAATACCGTATATTTCCATGCGGTGCTGCAGCATGTGAAACC
>CAJIBZ010000179.1_pt1 | contig 10699 bp, 10 predicted proteins | sample 9199481 | NCBI WGS metagenome assembly CAJIBZ01 (sample SAMEA7708318, study PRJEB35096) | sediment metagenome | biome: marine neritic benthic zone biome [ENVO:01000025]; feature: sediment [ENVO:00002007]; material: shallow marine sediment [ENVO:03000034] sea grass bed [ENVO_01000059] ...
CCCATGGTAGCGGTCAGGCCGGGAAGCATACCGACGATGATGCCGAGCTGGGTCGCCCACAGCACATCGAACAGCACCCGCGGTGTCATGAACCCCCACAGGGCCTTGGCGAATAAAGCAAAACCTTCGAGCATGCTTTCCTCTCGTCGGGTTTGTAATAATCACCCGAACAATTTGCGAGCCGCATTCGTTCATGAATGCGGCTAAGGCAGTTCGACCAGAAACAGGTATCGAAACACCGCCCCGACGGCACCGGCGGTCAGCACTGCCTGCAGCACCGACATGGCGATCAGCTTGACCGGGCGCGGATCATTTTGGGACGGGCGGTATTGAAACAGCAGTAAAAAGGCCAGCACAAACAAAAACGTGGCCAGGTAGTAGTCGATTCGCCCGATCAGCCCCAAACCGTAGACAACGCATACCAGAATCGTTACCAGCATCCGCTGGAAGGATGCATCTTTGGTAAAATTTCGGATAACGGTCGCGTTGATTCCAAGGCGATAGCCTTTTTGCTTCAGCGAACGCAGAAACACCACCAGACTCAGCAGGAAAATAACGGCTCCCAGCAGGCCGGGCACGATGCCGGGAATCGAGAACGGATTGGCCTCCAGGTTTTCAAACCGGGGCATCTGTATCGAGTGCAAAAGAACCCAGACGCCAAAGGCCATCAGCACAATCGAAGTGACAAAATCCGCCTTGGGCATATTTTCCGGTTTCATCGATGGATCTCCGACAGCGCAGATGAGCAAAAAGCCGGCAGAACACCGATCCAGGGCGTCCTGCCGGCAACAATGGGCATCAATGGCTTACGGTTTGGGTATGCCGACCGTATCCGGTTTTTTCTTCGCCTTCCCGCTGTCCCACTTCAGCCAGGCATCTTCCTGGATCTTGGGGAATGCTCTCTTCTGGGCTTCATCCCCCCAGGAGGGGGCAAAAACCGCACCCCGGCCGGCCGCATACTTTTTCAGTTTTTCGGACTTCATGATGACACTGTCCCACGATTTTCCCAAGGTCTGAACCATGTCTGAGGGAACGCCCTTGGGAATGAAGATCCCGAAATAAATCGGGGCCCCCTTGAATTCGGGGATCCACTTGGTGACCGGTGGGACCGTCCCGTAGCCCTGGATGTTGAGGGGATTGTCGTCCAGAACCGCAAGGGCCCGGAGTTTACCGGCTTTGAGCATGTCGGTCTCTTCCGAGGACAGCTGGGTGACCACTTCGGCCTCGCCGGCCACCACGGCAATGACGGCCGGGTTGCCACCGTCATAGGTGATGTGCTTGTAGGAGATGCCGGTGTACTTGCGGATCGTCTCGATTCCGGAATGACCGGCCGAGTTGATGCCGGCAGAGGAGACCTTGATCTTGCCGGGGTTCTTTTTAAAGGCCTTGAGCAGATCGCCAAAGTTTTTGTAAGGCGAGCTGGCCTGCACGGCGACCACCTGGGGCAGGGAAATGTTCAGAAACAGATGCCAGTCCCGGATATTGGTGTCGATCATCCCCAGGATCTGATACGTGCCCAGATCTTTCGCCGCTCCCGATGTCCAGGTGTATCCGTCCCGGGGGGCGTCCAGGGTGTTTTTGGTGCCGATGGACCCCGATGCACCGGGCTGGTTTACCACGACGATGGTCTGCCCCAGCGATTTTTCCAGCTCCCCGGCGCAAACCCGGGTGACCTGGTCGGTGGACCCGCCGGCACCCCACGGTACGATCAGTTTGATCGGTTTGGTCGGCTTCCAGGTGCCGGCGGCTGCCGAAAGCGGAAAGGCCAGCAAAAGACTAAGGGCAATGACGATAAAGATGCGGTGTGATCTCATGGTGCCTCCTTGACGATGAACGGTTATCGGTAATTGACAGAAGATTCTCGATTTCGGAGCTTTCGATTGTCTGCCAGCAACCTATCGAATATTGTTCGCGCCTGATCGGGTTGGAGTTTGACAAAGCAACCCATTACTGCCACTTACGTATGGTAAAAAAAATACGGTGTCAAGCTGGAAGGTGCAGCAGGCGTGCCGATCCGGGACAGATTCGCAGGACCTTCGCGCCACGACCATAAATGGCGACACCTTGTGCACAAAAGGAGCTAACCATGAACCAAATCAAATGGGGGTTGATCGGGTGCGGCGACATCGCTCAGCGATGTGTCGGACCGGCACTGGCATCGCTTTCAAGCTGCAAGCTGGTGGCGGTGAGCCGCCGGGATTCTTCGGCCCTGCAGCACTGCGTGGAACAGTTCGGGGCGGAAAGAGGGTACGAAAGCTGGCAGCACCTGCTGGCGGACAAGTCGATCCGGGCCGTGTATCTCGCTTCGCCGGTTCACCTTCACTGCGAACAGACCGTCAAAGCCGCCGAGTGCGGCAAGCACATTTTGTGCGAAAAACCGATGGCCATGGATTCCCGGCAGGGTCAAACCATGGTCGATGCCGCCCGCCAAAACCAGGTGCACCTTGGCATATCCTATTATCGCCACTTTTTCCCGGTGGTCCGCAGGCTCAAAGAGATCCTGGCATCCGGAGAAATCGGCAAGGTGATGCAGGTGCGCATCGATGCCGCCGAGACCCCACTGTTTTCCAAAGACCATCCCCGGTACTGGATTTTCGAAAAAGAAAAAGCCGGGGGCGGCTGCCTGATGGATTTCGGTTGTCACCGCATCGAAGTGCTGCTCCACCTGCTGGGCGGGGTCGATACCGTGAAGGCAGCAACCGGCAAGGTATACGATCGGCATGCGGTCGAAGATGTCGCTACCTTGCTGTTGACGTTCGAAAATGGCGCCCACGGGGTGCTTTCCGTCATGCGGGGCGGGACCGAAGACCGCGATACGGTCACCATCCTGGGAACGAAAGGATCAGCACGGGTGAACACGTTGAGCCAGGGTGTCATCACCGTTGCTTCCGCCCGTGGGAGTCAAACCGAGACCTTGCCACCCCCCAACAACTTCCACCTGCCGTTGATCGAGGATTTCACCCGGTCGCTGTTGGATGACACAGCGCCGGAAGTCGACGGCCGCATCGGATTGCGGGTTCAGCAGATCGTCGATGAAGCCTACCGGTCGGCTGGTTTCAAATAGCAGGTTGTCCTTCGCGATCGCGTGCTTATATTTTCAGGTGAATTTTCCGGATGCAACGCATTGGATGTGTTTTCGCAGTCCGGGACAAATAAATACCGAACGCCGAATACCGGATGATGACCGAATCAATTTGATTCGCGCCGCATTCGATCGCATATAAAAAAAACCGACTAGGTACCACTTGAACCATTCCAGGCCCCGCGAATGCCAGTGGGGCTTTCTCAGTATATTTGGAGGTTGAAAATGAGCCATACCCTTCCAGAACTAGGATATTCATACGACGCGTTGGAGCCTTTTTTCGACGCGCAAACCATGGAAATTCACCACACCAAGCATCACCAGACCTATATCGATAAACTCAACACGGCGCTGGGCGATTTCCCCGACTTTCAGCAGCACTCTGCCGAAGAGCTGGTGCGCAAACTCGACACCGTGCCGGAAGCCATTCGAACAGCGGTTCGCAACCACGGCGGCGGACATGCCAACCATAGCTTCTTCTGGCCGCAGCTGAAAAAGAACGTCGACTTCGGCGGCGAGGTTGCCGATGCCGTCAAGAAACAATTCGGGGGATTCGATCAATTCAAGCAGGAATTTTCCAACAAGGCAGCGCTGCTGTTCGGCAGCGGCTGGACCTGGCTGGTTGCCGATGACAGCGGGCTTTCGGTTGTAACCACACCCAATCAGGACAACCCGCTAAGCCAGGGGAAAACACCCGTACTGGGATTGGATGTGTGGGAGCACGCATATTACCTCAAGTATCAGAACCGACGCCCGGAGTATATCGAGGCGTTTTTCAACGTCATCAACTGGGACAAGGTGAACGAGCATTATAAGGCGGCTCGTTGATCAACGGAGAGCCTTATCCATAGGAAACGCCGGGAGTTATTCTCCCGGCGTTTTTTAGCGGTTTCAAATCCCCATTTAAAACAGAATCGCTGTGTCGCGAACCTTTTTAAGTGAACACACACTCCCGACGATTTTCATCAGAGTAAATATGTTCTTACCCAACGAATATTCTCTTTTCTGCTTGGCATTTCTTATCACTTGAAAGGGTTACATATGCAGGGCTGAGCATTTGCGTCAATGCTATTCAATTGGTTTCGATGGCGATGGGATTTGAACGATTGATGAACCTGCCAGGAGAATAATGGATTATCAATACGGCAGGTTGCTTGCTACTGCTTGGACTTTAGCAAAGTAAAATGCATGGTCTGGACAGAGCAATCGGGGAAAAGATCGTAAAAAGATCATAAATGCTGGGCGTACTCTTCTATCATAATATGATGGTAAGGGTTTAATGAGAGACACATTAGGTTTTGGCAAGAATGTTGGACTGTATATCTCTTTAGTTAAGGTTTGTGGGTTAACTATTATTATCAACCCAATCGTATAGTTTTATTAATAAATTACTGTCTTTATGATCTAATCGCGCTTCAACCAAAGACGGGGTGGCCAGCGTGTGGCCACCCCACTATGGGCACTGCCAAAGCAACTCGATTTCTTACCAGCAGTATCCGCCTCCCTGAGATCCGTATCCCATCATGGGGCTACCGGCCATGAATCCACGGCCCATGTTAGGATTCAGCTTCCGCATTTCGACCATATGCTCAATGCGCTTCCGGTCGAACTGGCCCTGTAGTTCGGAAATGTCTTTCTGCAACCGGGCTGCTTTGGCTGCATCCGGCTTGGTTTTAGCCAGTTCAAGGCCCAGTTCACGCTCTTTTTCATAAAGCCTTGCCCTTACCTCCCGGGTGTCATTGAAAAACGCTTCTCTTTTCTGCTCCAGCTGCCGGTAATCTTTCTCGCTCAGCTGATCACCATATGCCGGACCGTATCCGCCTTGGTGATGCCATCCCATACCATGGTGGCCCCGACCGCCACCCCAGCCGCCACTGTGGGCAAAAGCGTTTACGCCGATTCCAATCGCAGCAACTGCTGCGATCGCGATGATGAGCATACTAACTTTACGCATGTGTAAATTCCTCCTTTGGGTGATTTGGTTAATTGATTCCCGTCCGTCCAACTGTAATTGTATATGAGCAAACGGTGTGCCAATGTTGGGATCAATATTAAAAAAGCCATAGCATAGCGTTATTATTTAGAAAAATTGCTATATGCATCCGGAGCTGAAGTGACATTCGGAACGGACGTTTTGAAATCGTATAAAAATTACGCGTTTAAAAAATATGAATGGGAAGATAGTATAATTTTTACCCTCCACTTGGTTTTCAAAGCAGGCAAAACATCGTTGTTGAAAATCATCTTTTCTGTATTATTAACATAGATGTCACATTGTGGTATGCTACTTGACTAAACAGAAAGCCATAAAGGCTATGGCCGAACACATGGTGGCTATCGGAGAGATTGACGCCACGGGTAACGGTCCCGGTGAAGTGATCAGGTTTTTTGCGCCGCGGATGACATGAAAGGTGGTTATGCCCTGCCTGCTCGCATCCGCGGTGGAAAGTTTATAGGTATCCATGGGACTTGAATTGTTTTTTGCGGTATTGAGTCACGCTTATCCCCGCTGCTGCGACAATCGGATTCGGTATCTGCGGTAAGGACATAACAATGGCCATTCGTTTGACCACCATTTTGGTTTTGCTTGCAAGTTCAATTAACGCTTATACCGGCGATGCCGGCAGTATACAGCTCATTCCGCAGGAAGGTTCCCACCAGTTTCCTTTCTTCGAAAAACCGACACCTGTTCTAAGCTATAACCAGCAGGTACCGGGGCCGACCATCAGGGGTAAAGAAGGCTCTACGCTGTCTGTTGAAGTATTCAACCGACTCAAAGAATCCACAACTGTGCACTGGCACGGCCTGCGAATCGACAATGCAATGGACGGGGTACCCGGTGTCACCCAGGATCCCATAAAACCCGGCGGCCGCTTCACCTACCGGTTAAAATTAAACGAGGCAGGTACCTACTGGTATCATCCCCATTTCAATGCGGGCGAACAATTAGAGCGGGGGTTAAAGGGAGTGCTGATCGTCGAAGAATCCGAAAAGCTACCCTGGTCACAGGACCTGATATGGCTGATCGACGATTGGCTGCTGGATAAACAGGGGGTCATATATCCGCATTTCAATACCCATCGCGACTTGATGCATGATGGCCGCTGGGGAAATGTAGTAACCATAAACGGACGGTGGAAACCCGAATTTGCCGCATCACCTGGTGAGCGAATCCGTCTTCGCCTGATAAACGGAGCCAACGCCAGGGTGGTTACGCCGATCTTCGACGGGCTGACAGCGAAAGTAATTGCTGTGGACGGCAGGCCGGTTTCAAAGCTCTTTTCACTGGACAAATTCCATCTGTCGCCCGGCAACCGCATCGACCTGGATATCGTCATCCCTCCTGATGCCGGGGGAAATACCTACGAGGTGAAAAATCACTTTACCCGCAAGCCGTTTACACTGGCGGTGATCAAAGTGAAAGACGAAAAAGTGGTTAAAACACCAACATTCGCGACTCCAACGGCCGAAGATTTCATACCGGCATCGCTTTTCAAAAAAGCTGCGGTAGCGAAGACGTGGGATTTGAATGCCATTCGAGGCGGGAAATACGGTATCGGTTGGTCGATGAATCTCAAGCTTTGGCCAAACGCGGACTCGGCCAGATTCAGTATGGGCCGACCCCAAAAAATTCTCTTTATTAACAGCAGCACCCGGCTACATCCAATGCACATCCACGGTGTCTTTTTCAGGGTGCTAGAAAAAAATGGAGCGCCGGCCGTGGAACCTTTCACACGAGATACGGTACTGGTCGGCCCGAATGAACGTTTAACGATCGGTTTAGTCCCCGAACATGACGGCATTTGGTTGACTCACTGCCATGTTCAATCTCATGCCGAAGCCGGAATGATGACGACCATTTCCATCCAATAAGGCAGGCCTAACACGGGTTTCATCCATTGGCCTTCGCTGTAGCCGATGCAGCAGCTGTTAAAAGCGCACCTGCAAACCGGCACCCCAACCGTATTCCGAGTGCCACTGGCCCAGCAAGGAAAAACTGCTCGTAACACGATAAGACAAGCCCGCTTTCCCTTCCCACTTATCGTGGGTATCGTACTCGACTTCCCCAATCAGCGATAGTCGCGGAGTGAGGGTAAACTCTTTTTCCGCAATCACCCTTGCCCCACCATCGGTATCGATCCAAGCGGTCGTCTCGAAATTCAATGGCAGAAGATAACGGATCCCGGCGATTCCGCGGCTTTCCTCGGTGGAGCTGCCCTCGCCTAAAAAATTACCACCGACCAATATACTGAAAAACCGATTGAAAGAGCGGTCGTAAGTGAGTCGCGCCTCCCAATCGGTTTTGGCCACATCTTGCCAGCCCACCTCCCAATACGCCTGGAAGATATTGCGAGTGTCCGACAGGGTTAAGGCGCCTTCGGTCATATTGCTGAGCACATCGGCTTCACCCCAAAAGTACCAGGACTCCTTGAATAGGTCTGGTTGAACGGCAGTCAACTGCGGGTCCGGCTGATAACCTTCGTAATGGATGACCCGCGCCATGCCGCTTTTCATGTGATAGAGCAGGTGGCAGTGAAAGAACCAGTCGCCGAACTCGTCGGCTGCAAACTCGATAATCGTCGTAGACATCGGTGCAACGTCAACTGTGTGTTTGAGCGGTGCATGGTCCCCCTGTCCGTTGATTACCCTGAAAAAATGCCCGTGCAGGTGCATGGGGTGATGCATCATGGTGCGGTTGATCATAATGAAGCGGGCCGCTTCCCCTTTGCGAATTCGGATCACATCGCTTTCCGAAAGCGTTTTGTTGTTTAATAACCACACGTAGCGCTCCATGTCGCCGTCCAATGTGAGCCGGATTTCACGGACCGGCTTGCTGTCGTCGAAAGCGGTTGGTGCAGTTGAACGCAGTTTTGCATAGGGCGGCCAGGGGCGCCTTGGGTCCATGCCGTCTGCGGCGATATCCGGCATGGAAGATACATCGGATGCGAAAAGGCGAAACCGTTTTGCATACTTCTTTCCACTGCGATCGTGGTCTTGAGCCGAGACACCCGCATGGGTGGCATGTCCGTTTTTGGATTCGTCCATCTTCGCAGCGCTCATAGGATGCGGCTGTTGTTGGGCTTTATGCTCCCGATGCATATCAGCAGTGCCTGACTTAGCATGTCGGCCATGCGCCATAACCTGGTCGGAATTCATATCTTTGCCATGCTCCGCATCGTGGCCACCTTCCATACCGGCCATTCCCGGCCGGTCGAACTTGCCCGCTTTCACCTGGCTGTCGGGCATGCCCATGGCGCCGGCAGGTGTGAGAGCCCATATCGAACCGGCATTACCATGACTCATGCCCTGATACAGGTTCGGTTTGGGAACATCAGGCGCAGCGAAGCGTTGGCCATTGCCCAGCCACGCGGAAGCATATCCAGAACCATCATGGGCGGTGGCTCTCAACTCGTATGCACCACCGTGTGGGATTTTCACCATCACATCGTACGTCTCGGCCACGGCGATTAAAAATCGCTGCTGTTCCACTGGCTGTAAATCCAAACCATCGGCGGAAATGATCGTCATCGGTCCGCCGGAAAATTCGAGGTGAAAATAGGACGTCGCCGATCCGTTGATGATTCTCAAACGCAACCGCTGGCCACCTTGCGCATCGATAACGGTTTCAGGTTGTCCATTGGCTAGAAAATGGTCATAGGCGACATCGGCGATGTCCATGGCCGGCATCCGCCGGAGTTCCCGATCGAAGTATTGACCAAGCAGTCCTGCGCGGGTTGCACCAATGATGCTTTGGCCGCTGCCTTTCTCGATGGCATACCATTCGCTTCCCCGTTTTAGATTCCGCAGGACATCGTGTGGATCCTCGGTTGTCCAATCGGAAAATAAAATGACATGGTCCCCGTCTGCCTGTCCATGTAGCGGATGATGCCGCGGCCCGATGACAATTGCACCGTAAACACCACTTTGCTCCTGCAAACTCGAATGAGAATGGTACCAGTAAGTACCACTCTGTCGAATGGGAAACTCGTAGGTAAATGTCCCACCGGGATCAATCGGGGGGAAGCTGACGAATGGCACGCCGTCCATGTTCGGCGGTACCAGTAAGCCATGCCAGTGGATCGAGGTTGGCTCCGTCATCCGGTTATGAACACGGATGCGCGCCATATCCCCTTCTCTGAATCGCAACGTCGGTCCGGGTATGCTCCCGTTAATGGTCATCGCTTCAGAAGAAGAATCGGAAACTGTAAATTTTTCTTGCGCGATGATAAGTTCATAAACCACTGTTTCTGCCCATCCCCAACCTGGCATAAGGCCAGATGTAAAAATAAAAATCGACAACAATATATAAAACACCTTTTGCTTTCGCGGCATTCAGATAGTCTCCTTTACACAACTTAAAGATATTCCACATATTGCTGATATCCTATCAGCGGCCGGCCATCCTTACACTTCCCGTCTGCTTGTCGACCAGTAGCTGCTGTATGAGGCTCCCATCCGAACGAAGGATCTTTGCCACATAATACCGGCTGCGATTTTCCATCGGGTCGATATCGTATTTTTCTCCAATAGCCCAGCTTATCTCCTGCTCAACAAGGATGCGAGCGGTGCCGGTGCTCATTCCGTCAAACAGTTCCTGAATAATTTCAGATTCGGACGAACCCGATTCAGATGCTGCACCATCACAGGACGCATCTTGTTCGCGGGCATTGGCATAAGCTTCCTGGATAAACTTGAGTACCTGTTTCTTTGGATTCATATTGCGCCCATCAGGTCCACTTTGGCCGTTTGTCTGCCGTTACCGTACAACGAGTGTCGCCTCCATCCAGGGATGCCCCCAACCGCAGAGTTTCGTGCAGACGATCGTGAACCTTCCTTTTTTATCGGCTACGAAATGAAATGTAATACTCTCGCCTTTCGGTAAAACTTGATCCAGGTTGTATTCCTTGATGCCGATACCATGTTTTGTATCAACAGCAAGCATTTCGAAAGTAACGACATCGCCTTGGTTGACCTCTATCGTTTCAGGGGCAAACGTATATTTTTTCGCCTTCAAGTTAAAAACTCTTGTTTCGGCGGTGGAAGGACTCGGAGCCCAGGCAGATATGAAAAGCATTGCCCAAATCAACATGATGATCGTAAATAGTTGCCTGTTCATAATTGCACCTCGTTTCATTGTCTTTCAACAGTAAGAATTGTTTTTTCTTATCATCTATAGCCGGTCGATTAAAAATCGCCCGAAATATCCATGACGGTTCGAAATCCCACCTCGTAAAAACCTTCCCAAGGATATCGTTTGGTTGCGGGTTGCCGGTCAGTTTCGGAAGTCCAATCGACCACACGGATGGCTGAAGATGAAGCGGAGTTATCGGTCAGCCACTCCTTAACCACCATTTTTCTTCCTTCGTATTGGTCTATCGCCTCGTTTTGGGCCGATTGGTTCATTCCCATCGAAGCATGCGTACTCCCGCTTGGGACGGCCGCTACCGGCCGAGGATGCGAACCTTGCCGAGGCCCGCGTTCGCAAGCCCCTGCAACAGCTTCTCATCGGCCTCGCCGGTCCCGAGGCAATGGATCTCGACGCGCCGGAAGCGGTTGAGCCGCCAGACGTCGCGCAGGAGCGTCACGCTCCACCGGTAGGGGCACCAGAAGCGAAGC
>CAJIBZ010000255.1_pt1 | contig 10689 bp, 7 predicted proteins | sample 9199481 | NCBI WGS metagenome assembly CAJIBZ01 (sample SAMEA7708318, study PRJEB35096) | sediment metagenome | biome: marine neritic benthic zone biome [ENVO:01000025]; feature: sediment [ENVO:00002007]; material: shallow marine sediment [ENVO:03000034] sea grass bed [ENVO_01000059] ...
CTGATGCTCGAACACAAGCCCGTCCCGCAATGATTCATCTTCGACGATGACCGCCGGCATGCTTGCCTCCAAAAAGCTATTTTTTAGCCAATGTAGCCATTCAGTAATCAATCTTCTAAACTCGATCCTTTCGTCTATCAACACTTTTTGCGATTATCGGATGTAATTGTCGAAGAGTGTCCCCCGTTGATCCGGGTTGTCTGTCCGGATGAAAATTGCGCTGCGGCGAAAACCACGCCGCTTTGCCCAAACCCTTTTGGCCGGCAATAGCACCGGCATCCGGGTTTGCTGGTGATCGCCCAGGCAAGTGTTGCTCCCGGAAATTCAGTATTGATTTGTGAAAAGCCTTGTTCTAAAGTTAAACATGATCCAGTGCATGCGATTGAAAATGCATTGTCTGAAAATGACGGGCCATACGGCGTGCGGCCTTACATCGATGGTTTTTCATGATTGCATGCGCACGCTGGCTGTCGGCATCCTCTCCGGCGCGATCATGCTGGGTTGCGCCACCTTCAACCCGCGTCCCATGTCCGAATTGTCGTTCCGGGAGCGGGCCAAAACCCAGACCGAAAGCGGTGTACGCGTCACCGCGGCGGTGCTCAGTGCGGAAGAAACCGAAGCGCTGTTTGGCCGACCGCTGTACAAAAAAGGCATACAGCCGGTCTGGCTGGAGATCGAAAACAACACCGGAAACCGCGTGTGGTTCCCGCCGGTGGGTCTCGACCGCGACTATTTCGCGCCGCTCGAAGTAGCCTACCTGTACCATCAATCTTTTTCCAAGGCGACCAACGATCGGATCGATCAGTATTTTCATCAAAAAACCATCAGCACCCGCATCGAACCGGGTGGAGTCCAATCGGGATTTGTATTCAGCACCCTGGAGCTGGGCACCAAGGCCTTCAACGTGGAATTGATCGGTAAGAAAGACCCGGTGCGGGTTTTCACGTTTTTGATAGCGGTTCCGGGCCTGAGAGTGGATCACAGCGAGGTCAACTGGGGCAGCCTGTATGCGACAGGTGACAAGGTCGTATTTGACAGTCCCGCAGCTTTCAGAAAAACCCTGGAACAATTGCCGTGCTGCACGACCGGCGAGGACGGCACCAAGATGGCCGACCCGCTCAACGTTGTTATCGTCGGAGACAGCCGTGATGTGCTTTACGCCCTGCTGCGCAGCGGCTGGGACGAAACCGCGGCCGTCTCATCGTATGTCCCGACGGCCCAACTGCCGTGGGAGTTCCGATATCAACCGGTTAAATCGCTTTACCTGTTTGAACGATCCCAGGATGCCGCTTTTCGCAAATCCCGGTCGACCCTCAACGAGCGCAATCAGCTGCGTCTGTGGCTGAGTCCGTATTTTTTTGAAGGCAAAGAGGTCTGGGTGGGGCAGATCAGCCGCATTATCCGGCGCTCGACCTGGAACAAATTTATCATCGAACCGGACGTGGACGAAGCGCGAACCTACCTTCTGCAAGACTTGTGGTACTCCCAGGCCATATCCAAATACGGTTATGTCAAAGGAGCCGGTTTGGCCACGATAACCAAACCCCGTAAAAGCCTGAACGATGATGAGTACTTCACCGATGGGCATCGCCTCGTGATGTGGGTTTCCAGCGAACCCGTCTCGTTTTCGGATGTCCAGACCGCAAAGTGGGAGACGCCGGTTGTCGAAAGAAGAAAACTGCTGCTGGGCCGCTAGACCGATGCAGCCGCCGGATGGCAGGGCCCCTGTGTTACGGCAAAAAATAAGGACAAGTCCGATGGGCCGCAATCGAACGCTTTTCATCTTATTGTTCTTCTTCGTTGTTACTTACGGATGTGCCGGATACAACCCGCACCCTTTGAGCGATTCGCCTTTTCTCGACCGGGCGCAGACAAAAACCGAAAACAATGTGAGCGTAAAGGCTGCCGTGCCCGATGCGGCCGAGACGCGGCAAGTATTCGGTGTCGATCTTTACCGCCAGGGGATCCAACCGGTCTGGATCGAGATCGAAAACAAGGATGAGCAACCGGTCTGGTTTTTACCCGTGGGTCTGGATCCAATGTACTTTTCGCCCCTGGAGGCCGCTTTTAAAAGTCATTTTCGTTTTTCGAACACCGCCAACACAAAGATGGATCGCTATTTTTTCGAGAAGGGAAAGGATGTCTACATCCAACCGGACAGTGTCCGGGCGGGGTTTGTGTTCACCAACCTGGACGAGGGCACCAAAGCCTTTGCCGTCGATCTGGTAGGAGAAGACCGGCAGGTTAGAACCTTTACGTTTTTCATTGCCGTTCCCGGTATAAAGGTCGACCATCGCCAGGTCGACTTTGAGGGTTTGTATCCGGCAGATACGTGGAAGAATATCGAAGATCAAACAGACTTTATTGCCTACCTGCAGTCGCTGCCGTGCTGCACGGTCAGCAAGGGCGGCAACGAAACCGGCGATCCGCTGAACCTGGTCGTCGTGGGAAGCGGGGATGAAGTCTATCACGCCTTTATCCGGGCCGGATGGGACGAGACGGAGACCATTACCGCCGGATCGGCTGTAAAGACCGGCGTTTCATTCATTTTTGGCGGCCGCTATCGCTATTCGCCCGTCAGCTCCTTGTATGTTTTCGGCCGTCGCCAGGATGTGGCTTTGCAAAAGGCCCGCGGCACGATTCACGAGCGCAACCATCTGCGGTTGTGGCTGGCACCGGTGCGATTTCAGGGCAAACTGGTGTGGGTGGGTCAGATCAGCCGCGACATCGGGGTGCGCTTTACCTCCAAGACGATCGTAACCCACAAGATCGACCCGGACGTGGATGAAACCCGCAGCTACCTGATCCAGGACCTGCTGTACTCCCAGGGGCTGTCGCAATTTGCCTTTGTGAAAGGAGTCGGTGCGGCGCCCATCGAATCTCCACGGCAGAATCTGACCGGTGATCCCTATTTCACGGACGGCTTGCGGGTAGTGCTGTGGGCTTCGAGCCAACCGGTTGCTTTCGAAAAGCTCGAATTATTAGAGTGGGAGCTGCCTCTTAGGTAACGCCGAGCCACCGGTCATTTGGCGGAAAGGCGGTTCTGGCACAGCTGCCGACTGTACCGCTGCGCAAAGCGGGCACGCTGCAAATCAAATCGGCTCGGATCAATGGATCACAGAGCGTCAGGGGTGTAAGTCTTGCCTGCCTGATCGCCTTTCCTTCCTGAATGATCCAAGGCCACCCCACCACCGGTCGTTTTTATCCATCCTGGCGGATTCGGTGTTTCTCAAATATCCTCCGCCGTGCTAGTCGAGTGAGCCGTAGCCGCTGCCTCAGGTGGTCACCACGATCTTGCCGATCTGCTGATTGGATTCCATGAAACGATGCGCTTCGACGATTTCATCCAGCACAAAGGTGCGGGCAATCACCGGTTTCAAGGCGCCGGAGGCGAGCCCATCGGTTATAAACTGTTTGCCGCGGGAAAGCTTTTCCGGGTCGGCTGCAATCTCGAAAAGGGTATAGCCTCTTATGGTCAGGCCCTTGGCGAGTGCATCGAAGAGCGGAAACGGCGTCGGGGACGGCGAAAGCGCGCCGTATTCGAAAATCCGGGCGCCGGTGCCGGCGGCCTGGGCCAATTGTTCCAGAAAAGGTCCGGCAACCGGATCGAAGACGATGTCGGCCCCTTTGCCGGCGGTGATCTCTTTCATCCTGGCGGCCATGTCTTCTTTGTCGGTAACAATCACGTGATCGGCACCGGCATCCAGAAGGGCCTGTTTTTTGTCCTCGCCGCGCGTGGTGGCGACCGCCAAGGCACCGACGGACTTGGTGATCTGAATCGCTGCCAGCCCGACGCTGCTGCTGGCAGCGGTGATCAACACAGCGTCTTCTTTGTCGATCTGCCCGAATTCAATCAGGGCACCGAAGGCGGTCATGTACTGCATCCAGATGGATGCGCCTTCGACCGAAGACAATGAGTCCGGGTAGCGGGCCACGGCGTGGAGCGGAACGATGGCGCTTTCACCGTACACGCCGTACTTGCCGATGGAAAAAGCCGGAATGGTGCTCACCCGGTCGCCGATCTCGAAACCGCTGGTTGCCGGCCCCAGCGCATCCACGGTGCCGGCGGCTTCATAGCCGAGGCGGGAGGGAAACGCCGGGGCTTCCAGGTACATCCCCTGCCGGAACATCACTTCAGCGCGGTTCAGACCGATGGCTTCCACCTTGATGCGTACTTCCCCTTTGCCGGGCTCAGACAGCGGCTGGTCTTCGATCCGGAGCACGCCGGCGTCTCCCGTCTCATAAAAACGAACGATTCTTGGCATTATGGGTCTCCCTTGATTTTAGGATAGATGATTTCATGTGATGAACATCCGGCCGTCGACGGGATCCCCGCGGGATTTATGGGGGCCGGTTGGCCGTAGCTCCGGCTCGCATGATCGATCGGCCGGCAATGGCTAAAGCTAATATTCAGGATCGTTTTGTCAAAGGGGGAAAAAGAAGGACAATATAGGGACACGCGTACGTAATTCAAAGAAAGAATTGTCCATTCCTGCAAATGGGGAAGCAATTTTCGGTATGAATGGATCGTGTTGCTTGCTCAGCTTCGGCAGCAGGGAGTGGGAGCAGTTGGTTGAGCCCCTCTCGATGGCAGCGGCCGGCTGAAAACGCCGGCGCGCTGCAATCAGTGGATTCAGGAGGGTTGGTTCGCAGCGGACGGCACTCCTTTGATGGCACGTTCGAGCTCCTCGGGCCCGATCTTTCGAAACGAGAGCTTGAAGCCTTCGTACAGGGCGATCCCGTAAAACAAAAGATCGATGGGACTGAAGGTTGTGACCATCAGTTCCGGTATCGTTGCCGGATTCATGCGCGAGAACGTCTCAAAGTAGCCCAGGCTCACGGCCTTGGAAACGAAGTAAACGATCGCCAGAACGTTTCCGAGAAGGCACCCGAACAGCGCGAGACCGGCGCCGACCACGCCAAAGACCTTGTCTATACCCTTGCCCACAGCACGCATGGCCATTCCCACAATAAAGCCGACACCGACCGCCATCCAACCGATCTGGTAGTCGGTAACCACGGTGACCGCGGCCCAGACCGCAGCGCCAACCACTGCAGCTGCCAGGCCGGCGAGCGTGCCACCGACCAGGTTCTGGTCTACTCTAAATCCCTCCATGGCCGTTTGCACCATGGCTTCGTTGAATTGCGGTTCCTGTTGTTTTTTGGCGGGTACTTCCGTTGACGTTGCTTCCATCGCCGATGCCTCCTTCGTTTCCATATCGCACCTGAATCCGTCATGGCGCAGGCGCTGCTTTTACTACCGGTAAACCTCAACCCGCGCTGAAACTTCGCGATTACTATTTCGTAGTGCCCATAGCAGCTGTGTTACATATTATACCATTTATGCGTTAAAAATAATACGGACCCCCCTTTGCGCCTCGTTTGCCAGTCATTCAGAGGGGTTATCGCAACAGCCAACAAGCAAAACGCCCGTGATGCAGCCCGGTAACCCTGGCCATGAATCCGGTGAATGGTTAACCCTGCACCTGTAACCCGTTGATTATGAGTTCATTTGTTTAATTTGCGTAATCCGCCGAGATGGCAGTGTAGTAATAATCCACCAGTTGGGGAGCGGTCGACAGCGGTATCAATAATAAGTTGATGGATATTCAATCGGTTATATTCAGCCAGGATTGCTGGCACGCATATTGCCTGTAGAGGGTAATCTTTACAGGTGGGAGGCACGTATGAAAAACAACCGGTTCGTTTCTGTTTTTGTTCTGATGTCCGCGCTCCTGGCACTGGGGGCCTGCAGCAGTGGTGGCGGTGAGAGCGCCGGGCCCGCCGCACCCGTGGATAATTTTGCTGCCAGCCTGGCCAAATTGAGCGACGACGACTACAACCTGCTTACCGAGGAAGAAAAGTTTGCCGTTTCCAACAAGGCCACCGGCGCGTTGTTCAAAGGGGTTACAACCGATTCATTTTTTGACCTCAACGCGGGGTTGAGCCGGGCGCTGAAGACCAACCAGAATTATCTGACCACGATCGAGCAAACCCTGCTGCAGCCGATCAACGAGGCGACTTACCGTTCGCTGATCGATCAAAAATACGAGTTCGATTCCAAGCAGCGGTCGATTCAGTACCAGCTGGCCCTGCTTTACGAGGTGCCGCTGAGCAAAAACTATTTCGACATCTGGATGGCGTATGTATTGTCCAACACGATTTTGTTCTCTCCGGCGGTCGAGCTCGACACCGTGGCCTATGATGACGCGCAAAGGGTGTTCGAACGCCTGCTGAGCATGATCGGCAGCGACCGGTCCGTTCGCGATATCGTCTACGAGCACATGATCTCCCAGGAAAACTGGCGCCGGTTTCGTTCGCCGGAAGACAATACCCGGGAGATGCTGGAAATCTTTCTGAAGCGATTTGTGGACGCCGAAGTTCCCCCATCTGCCCAGGCGTGCCAGAACTGGTCTCTGGAAGAACAAAACGATGAATTTATCCTGATGATCGGCGCCGGTGGCAACACCGAACCGCAGCAGGTACTGGGCACCACCATCGTGGACTGCTATGACTTTTATCGGGCCGTCGCCGGTCATGGGGACTTGCTGCCGGCCGTTATTGCGACCATTGTCGATATCTATTTTTACGGGTATCCCCAGGTAAACAAGGTCCAGATCATCGGGGAAATCCTGACCGGTGATCCCGTTACTTTCCGAGACATTTTCCGAAATATCCTTTTTTCAAAAGAGTACCTGATAAACGTCGACCGGCCCAAGACATTCGAAGAGACTTTTTTGAGTCTCGCCGGGCGAATGAACTGGTTTGCCAAACGGACCTTTTTTAAAAACCTGAACCGGCAGTCCACCAGTTCCACTTATCCGGGGCTGGTGAAAATGAAACAGGCCTCAATGGTGTATAAACTCGGCAAGCCAAGGGATGTTCCGTTGGACTCTCTGAGCTTTGCCTACTACCACAAGGCAGTCAGAGAGCAGCTGTTGATCGATCGCAAAACCAATGCAACCAGCGATAACGACGGCGGCTGGCAGGATTCGTTTATCGATGTGGATCTGACCGGAGACGAGTATATCGATTATCTTTTCCTTTCCGTGATCAACCGGTCCGCTCGCCAGGAAGAACTCGACGAACTCAACACCATCATCGCAAACAGGGGCTACGATCGCGATGACAGAAAGATGCAGCAGGCCATGATCGTGCTGGATTACCTGTCCAGGCTGGCGGAATTGTACTTTACACGGGTGTTTTAGCTAAATGGAGGATGTTATGATCAGCAGAAGACAGTTTCTGAAAACTGCCGGGCTTTTCGGTCTGGCCATGGCCGGACCTTCTTTTGTGTGGAAACCGACGGCAAAAGCCTACCTGATCGACAACATTAATTACAGCCCTCCTGCGGTGATGCCCCAGATTATCCACGTGTTCCTCTACGGCGGCCCGTCGGAGCTGGCCGGCAACCTGACGAACATCGAAGATATTGCGGCCAACTCCCAGAATCCGTATCCCGCTGCCCTGGACCCCAACAACCCGAACAACGACATCACGGCCAACAAGTTCTGGGGCAGCGCCGGCGGCGATATCATGGAACAGCTGCTGGCAGACGGCAAAATGTCGTTGTATCGTACCGTGAACCGCATCAAAGACAGATCCAAGGCCCACGGCCACTGCATCACCCAGAACCTGTTGGGCAACCTGGACTTCTCCCATTCCGGCATAGCAGCGACCCTGGCCGACATCCTCGATGCATTCAACCCGTTCGGCAAAAGTATCGATGAGCTCTTGCTGCCCTTTGTTTCGTTTGAAGGCAGCTCCAGTGTCTTTGCACCCGGCAATTTGTTTATTCCATCCAATCTGCGCCCCACGGATCTGGACGCCAGATTCAGAAATCCTTACACCCGATCCAGAAACGGTTACGTGGACGCGCAGGATTCGGATATCAACGATCAAAGACTCGACGACCTGGCTCAGCTGGTATCACCGCAGTATCCGGTCTACGAAAAGGTCAACGACGCTTTTTTGAAGCGAGCGGTGCTGGCTGATTTTATTGAAAACAGTTTTAACAGCGTGCAGGTCGATGCCGATCTGCCGGTGGATCCGGACACGGGTCAAAAAGTTGCCTATCCGGACAGCAGCCTGGGAAGCCGGCTGCGGGCTGCCGTCAGCCTGGCCATCAAAAATCCCGACACGGTCTTTATCAGTCTGGGAAGCGGCGGTCTGGGGGGCTGGGATGATCACTCCGGCGCGCTGGTTAACTATCCGGGCCGTATTCGGGCACTGATGGAAGCGCTGCAGGTCGCCGCCCGGCACCTGGAACTCGCCGCTGCGAACAACATCGTGATCAACGTTTTCGGCGATTTCGGCAGAAACGTGAACGTCAACGACTCCAACGGGTGGGATCACGGCAACAATCAAAACTTATACACCATCGGCGGATCAACGATTGCCGACCGGGTGCTGGTCAAATTGGCCGGTAAAACCGAGCGAACCGGCACACCGTTTAGAAACAGGCAGTTCACCACGCCGCTGGCGGGCACCTATCAGTGCGAGCCGTTTGCCATCGCTTCCACAATTTTTAAATACTTCGGCGTTCAGAACCCGGAAGTGCTCAGCGGAGAGCCGGCCATCGATGAGACCAGCAACGTGCCCAACGAGTTGGTCTGATCGGACATTCTATCGAAGTTTATTGGGCCTTCCTTGTTACAAAGCGCCGAGGGGTGCATCGCCCTTATTTGGTTTCATGCTTCATCGAGAAAAATCTCGGATGCGGCCCTTGGCACGGTTGATCTCCACAAAAACAGATTGCGCAAGCAATATCAGCACTATTTGGGGAGATTCTCCTTGTTGTCATATCCAGTGGTTCCAGTTACAGTCTGAATAAAACCATCAGCAAGATCAGGATGCAAAGATTTATCATAAAAGATAGACTCAATTTTCCCTCCTTGATGTCGCCGCAGCAAGAACGATGCCGCCTGGTTTAATCGGCCCGCCGGAAGAAGATGCAGACTCTTTTGCCCTTTCATTGTAGCAATCACCGTGCCACGCAAGATCAGGATGTAAAAACAAATGGGTCAAGAGAAGAAGTTTTCAGCGTTGCGGCTTCAACGGATAGAAAATACAGTAAATTAATATTCTAAGCGATACAGGTTGTATCAGCCCGGGGAGAGGGAAAAAGAATCGGTTCTTGGCTGTCAGAAGGGTTTAAGGGTGCAACAATCTTTGACGGGAAATCGGAAGCGGTTCGAAAGGCTTGCTATATCAGTAGATTCGACAAAGCACAAAAGTTTTACGAAGCAAGAAAGGTTGCACCTTTTGCTGGAGTGGGTGCCGGCAAGGGTGAGATCGGCATTGCTGCAGGTGCTGCAAGCAGCGATAGCGCAGCCACGATGAAATGGCCCGGAGCATCGTTGAGAAGGCTTGTGAACCGTGTGCGCACCGATTATTGATCCAGATTCTGCCGGGCCAGCTCGGCTTCGACAAATTCATCGATTTGTCTGCTTACATCTTCTGCAAGGTCCACAAATTCGCAGCCGATGACCATGTGATCGAACATTTCATGGTGCATCACCCAGCGGACCTCCAGCTGGACACCGGCAACCATTTCCAGCGGCGATTTTCCCTTGATTTCACGCAGGAATAACGTGTCGTTAAAAGAGATAATTTCAGGAGCATTGCTTTTGGGCAAAATAAAACGCAGCCCGCCCGCGCCGATATCCGAAATTTTATAGAAAATCGGATCATCCGGTTTTTCGGGGAAGGTGACCACCCCCATCACATCATCTTTGGCGGAAAACACGATCCGCTTGAACTTTCTTTTTTCCGATCCTTTATAATCCTTACCCATAATGGTCTCCCGGTGATGCGATCAGCTGCTTGCAAAGCGTTTATTATAGTCTTTATGGCAGGAACCAATCAAGATTTTAGTTTCTCGCTCCCCCATGAAACTGAATGCTCGGCCGGAAGTGCCCCATACCCAAGTCGGGCTGCCCCAGGAACATATCGAAACAAGCCAAACCGAGAGAGGGTTCCAACTTAATGAGACCGCAATTGCTCGTAGTTTGAGATCTGCAAGACGTGTCCCCTTGATCAGGCGACTGTTTACTATTATCGGCAGTATTTGGGTTTTTCTGCAGCCGGTTTTTTTAATTGGGTCATCCCGTTTTTTGTGTGGCCAGTCTGCCGACCGGATGTTCTTTGATGGGCCAATGAACGAGCGCGGCCATGATGCCCAGGGCAACGGCCAGCCACCACACCGCATCGTAGCTGCCGCTTCGATCATACAACCATCCGCCGAGCCACACCCCGATAAAGCTTCCGATCTGGTGACCGAGAAACACCACACCATACAGCAATGCCATGTAGCGAGTTCCGAACATGACCGCGACCAGTCCCGAGGTCGCCGGCACGGTCGCCAGCCACAAAAATCCCATCACGGCGCTGAATGCAATCACCGATATGAGACTGTACGGGATCAGCAAAAACAGGGTAATGGCCACGGCACGACTCAAGTAGATGATTACCAGTACGTGACGCTTGAGAATCCTGCCGGACAGGACCCCCGAAAGATAGGCGCCAAACACATTGCACAAGCCAATGATCGAGATGCTCCACGCGCCGACGGCGGCATCGAAGCCGATATCGGTCAAAAACGCGGGCATGTGCGCTGTGATAAAAGCAACGTGAAATCCGCATACAAAAAATCCAGTAACTAGCAGTAAAAACGATCTGTGCCCTAAA
>CAJIBZ010000461.1_pt1 | contig 10669 bp, 8 predicted proteins | sample 9199481 | NCBI WGS metagenome assembly CAJIBZ01 (sample SAMEA7708318, study PRJEB35096) | sediment metagenome | biome: marine neritic benthic zone biome [ENVO:01000025]; feature: sediment [ENVO:00002007]; material: shallow marine sediment [ENVO:03000034] sea grass bed [ENVO_01000059] ...
ACCGGGATCAACCAGCAAAGGAGGACGCATGTATCTGCCAAAAATTTATCAGGAATTTTCGAATATGTACCCAGAAGTATTTGAGAATTACACAAAATTAGGCGTATCGTCACGTGAAGCAGGGCCTCTGGACGAAAAGACTCAGAATCTGATCAAACTCGGTATTTCCATCGGCGCAAGCTCCAAGGGAGCGGTCATGTCCCACACGCGCAAGGCACTGGCAGCTGGCGCTGCGCCGGAAGAGATATGCCATGCCGTGCTGCTTTCGTTAACGACTACCGGATTTCCCAATATGATCGCCGCCCTGCGTTGGGTTGATTCAGTTTTAGAAAAAAACCAGTAGGCCAAGCCAGGAAAAAAGATCCGCATTGCTTTCGAATCGCAATTTGATCCGACGTGAATGCAAGAAATGGAACGTTCTTTGATCGGTTCGATTTGTTTTTTTCTAAGAAATGCCGTTCGGATTCGATAAATATGATTGATACAGTTTAAATTTGAAGCGTTTTTAAGGAGACCGGTTCATGTCGTCTATATCGAGAAGAACTTTTCTTAAAAGTGGATTTGCGACTGCCTGTGCCGCCTGTGCGTCCCAGGTGCCGTTACCTGCATCTGCAAAGCTGCCAGACGATCAAGAATTGGCCACTTTGATTGACATCCGCAAATGTGTCGGATGTGAGGCCTGTGTCGAGGCCTGCCGTGAAGCCAATGCGCCGAAATACCCGGAGCCGCAAAAACCGTTTCCCAAAATGTACCCCAAGCGGGTCAATGTGGCAGACTGGTCCGATGATGAGAAAAGGGAAGTCAGAGACCGGCTGACACCTTACAACTGGCTCTACATTCAGGAGGCCACAGTGAGCGTCGACGGAAAAGAAACCACCCTGACCGTTCCGCGCAGATGCATGCACTGTCAGAACCCGCCGTGTGCCGACCTTTGTCCCTGGGGTGCCTCCCGCAAACTCAAAAACGGCATTACCGTTATCGACTCGGACATCTGCCTCGGCGGGAAAAAATGCCAGGTCGTCTGCCCCTGGAATATTCCCCAGCGCCAGACCGGTACCGGACTGTATCTTGACCTGCTGCCCAATTTTGCCGGCAACGGTGTTATGTACAAGTGCGACCGCTGCTACAACCGTGTTGAGCAGGGCGATTTGCCGGCCTGCATCGAAGCGTGTCCTGAGGATGTGCAAACCATCGGGCCGCGGGATGAAATCGTAAAGGAAGCCCATCGTCTGGCAGCCCAAGAGGGCGTCTACCTTTACGGCGAGACGGAAAACGGCGGCACCAATACGATCTACGTGTCACCGGTACCGTTTGATGAGCTGAATAAAGCAGTTGAAAAAGGCCCCGGAAAACCTCATCTCGATCCAGTGGAGGATCAGATGGGTCAAGCCGATAATCTGGCGAAAGCAATTCTGATCGCACCGATTGCAGGGTTGGCGGCGGCAGTCGGACGCATATACAAATCTGTAAAGAACATAGAAGATCCTGTTGGAGAGGACCTGTGAAGTCAAAATCCGTTAAAATCCAGTTTGCCGAGCAACGATTCGTAAAACCGATCTATCTTTTTCTTCTTTACGTCATGGGGCTGACCGGCTTCGCCCAGATGCCCATATTCAAGCGCTATTACATTGCCGATATCCCAGGCCTGCAATGGCTGGCTCAATATTTCGTTACCCATACGATCCACTACATCGGAGCGGTTTTACTGCTGTTCGTCATGGTCTATAGCGCTGTTTTCTACTTGGGGGCGATGCGCAAACGGTTTGACCTGACAATCGCCGCATATGTCAATATCGCCCTGTTGGCCGCAATCACCGGCACAGGTATTTTCCGCGTGCTGAAAAACCTGCCGAATGTCGTTTTTTCGCCGGGCTTTACCATGTTCGTTGATATCTCTCACCTTGGCTTTATGTTCGCTTTAATGCTTTGCGGTGCTGTTACATTTGCCACTAAAGGGGCGTGGTTGAAGCAAACGAAAAAGATAGATGAAAGCCCCCGCTAATTTCGACCAATAATTGATGGTTACAATCTGGTATGCAACCGGAGGGAACAGGCCCATGAAAATCCGTAAAATAACCTCTTTAACCGCCTCGCTGGCCTTTATCATGATGGTGCTGACCAGCATTGTGCTGTACATTACCCCTCAGGGGCGGGTGGCATACTGGGCGGACTGGCGCCTTTGGGGATTGACCAAGACCGATTGGGGAAACATCCACATCAATTTAGGGCTGCTGTTTCTCACCGCCTTGTTTTTGCACATCTACTACAATTGGAAGCCTCTGATATCATATCTTAAAGACAAGGCCAGGCAGATGAGAGTATTTACACCTGAGTTCAACGTGGCCTTGGTCATTACGGTGGCCGCGATCGTGGGCACGTATTTCCTGGTACCGCCCTTTAGCTGGGTCATGGCCCTGAATGACAGCTTTAAAGATGCCGGTGCGGAAAAGTATGGAGAACCGCCGTATGGGCATGCCGAATTGTCTTCGTTAAAAACGTTTACTCGAAAGATGAACCTCGATCTTGAGAAAAGCCAGAAGCTGTTAGCGCAGGCAGGATACACCGTCAACAGTGAAGACGTCACTTTGGCGCATATCGGCCGAAAATACGGTTTTCCGCCACAGAGGATTTACGAGACCATCAAATCGGCAAAAATCATTTCGGCACGCCGAGAAGCAGAGAACAGACGTTTGCCTGAATCTCCGCCTCCGGGCACGGGTAAATTAACGCTGGCTGATTTTTGCGCGCGGTTTAATCTGAACGTAAAAAAGGTGGTTCGTGAATTAACAAAAAGTGGCACCAAGGCTTCCGAAGCGCTAACTATTAAGAAAATCGCTGAGGATAATAACACCAGTCCCAACGATATCTATGAAAGAATTAAAGGGGTTGAAAAACCGGGGTCATTTCCGAATTAACTTGAAAGTTCCCTGCAGCTTGCTGCGGAGCCAGCCCTGTGGCAAACAGGGGTACGTGCAATGAAACCATATAAAAAAAGATGCCATTGCGCATTGCGAAACCATCATCGCATCGGTTTTTCGATCCAATACCGCTTATTATGGCGATATGATCGACGATCCGGAGGAGCTTGGTGATTTAATCCCTGGGGGGCTTTTGGGGTCGGACGATTATTGTTTTTATATCACCGGTTCAGATGAACACATCAAAGAATATGTTGGAAATCGAATCCAGGAAGCATATCAAAATGCCTGCAATTGCAAATGAGCGCAGAATCCAAATATTATTTAAGATACGAATATCCACAACTCGCTTTCCCAGTTAGGCTGTTGCCGAAAGCGACAAGTCTCGCACCGGCGAACGAGCCTCCTGCCTGGCTGCCACGTGTATCCAAGTAATATATTTACCCTTCTTTTCCGGGAAGGGATGAAGTGAATCGAGTGTTGCACATTGGCCGGCCCCCATCGTCTGCCCTCAACTTCACAACAATTGTTGCATGAGAGTGTTGCGACACTAACCAGCTGAAAATATATGAAATTCAATCCGTAGTTGCAACACCGTGTTGCATTATTCGCGTTGTGGAATCCACACAGACCATCGTCTCTTTCAGGCTATTCACATTATCTTATTGAATTTACTTGATATACTGAATCTGCCGAAGTCTGGCATGTTTCATGCTCTCCCTGTTTATCATCCATCCTGTTTCACCTAACCACATCAATAAGGCAGGCGGCGTGTCAGCGGATCCGGGAAGAAAAAAGATCTTTGTGCTCGATGATGATCCGGAAATGCAGATCTTTCTCTCCAATCTGCTTAACAGCGCCGGCTACCAGCCGGTGATTTTCGAAAACGGAGCGGTGGAGCTGGATCGGATCGCTGTGAGCATGCCGGCGTTGATGATCCTGTGCGTCATCAAATACCGGGACAACAAGACGCGGCTGTACAAAGCGCTCAAAGAGGATCCGGTGCTCAAACAGATACCGGTGATCATGTTGTCGAACATCGATCGCAAAACCTTTTTCCACTATCAGAAGATCAAGAACCCGACGTTCGGCAGCGGCTTGCCGGAACCGGAAGGCTTTCTTGTCAAGCCGCTCGAGGCCGACGAGTTGCTGCGTCTGGTTCGGGAGCTGACGGAAGAAAGCAGCGCCGAGGCGCTATAATAAGGATTTCTCAAAAACCGCTCTATAGGCGCGGGAGCTTTGCAGTGATGGGAAAACAGGAAAACCCAGGGACGATGAACCACTCATTGGTCGATCCGCTGCTGCACAGGGATGTGGCCCAATTTGGCGCCAAAGATATGGAGATCTGCATGCAGTGCGGGATCTGCAGCGCATCATGCCCGCTGTCCACCGGAAACGATACGTTTCCCCGAAAAATCTACCGCTACCTGCAGCTCGGGCTGAAAGAAAAGCTGCTGCGATCCCCGGTTCCCTGGTTGTGCTACTACTGCGGAGAATGCAACAAGGATTGCCCCCGCGGCGCCGAGCCGGCCGAGACGATGATGGCCGCCCGGCGCTGGCTGACTGCGCAGTATGACTGGACCGGGCTCGCCCGGCGGTTTTACCTTTCCGCAAAATGGGAGATCGGCGCACTGATTGCGGTAGCGTTTTTCGTGGTGATGCTGTTTGCAGTGTTTCACGGACCGATCATCACCGATCGCGTGTCGGTCAACTCCTTTGCACCGGTGGCCTGGATCGAGATCGGCGACTTGCTGATGGCCGCCCTTCTGTCGGCATTTCTGCTTTCCAACGCGTACAGAATGTCTCGCCTGGTCATGGGCGATACGAAGGTGCCCTTGCGGCTCTATTTCACCGAGGCCAAAGCCTTTGTTTTGCACTTTACCACCCAAAAGCGCTGGCGGCAGTGCGGGGAGGATCGCAGCCGCTGGGTGAAGCACTTCACGCTGGTAACCGGCTACCTGACCATGATGACGCTGGTCATCGTCTTCATCCGCTGGTTTCAGGTCGACGACAGCAGCTGGCATTTTACCAGCCTGTTCGGCTATTACGCAACCGGTGTGCTGCTGTTTGTCACCGTGGAGATGTTTCGAAGTCGAATGAAGAAACAGGAGGCGATCCATCGCTTTTCCGAATTGTCCGACTGGCTGTTTTTGATCCTGCTGTTTTTCACCGCGCTGACCGGCATTGTCATGCACATCGTTCGGCTGGCCGCCTGGCCGATGGGAACCTATGTCTGTTATGTCGTTCACCTGGCGGTTGCCGTGCCGATGCTGGTGGTTGAGGTTCCCTTTGGGAAATGGTCCCATTTGTTTTACCGGCCGCTGGCCGTCTTTCTAACGACGGTCAAGTCAAAGGCCGCCGATGCGTCCCGTGTGACGCTCACCGATGTTTTGGCCACGGTGGGGGAAACCTTCTTGACCTGTGTGCATTGCGGCACCTGCAGAAGTGTTTGCCCCTGGGGCTCGGATGCATCTTTCAACCCGCGCCGGATCCTGCGCGATCTCGCTATGGGATCCGGCACCGTGCAGTCTGTCGATGAGGCCGTGTGGCGCTGTGTTACCTGCAATGCCTGCGGAGCGGACTGCCCGCGAGGAATCGAAATCACCGATGTCATGCAAGCGGTCAGAAGGATCGATGTCTACGGCGGCCGGATCCCGGAGCGCTTCGAAGGGCCGCTGGAAAGCCTACAGCAACGCGGCAACCCCTGGAGCGGCAGCCGCGACAAGCGGCTGCAATGGGCAGAGGAGCTGGACATCCTGCCTTTCACCCGCGAGCACGAGTACGGCCTGTTCACCTGCTGCACCACCGCATATGACCCGGCCAACCGGGCGGCTGCCCGGGCGCTTCCGAAACTGCTGTCTATCGCCGGGGTGGCTTTCGGGACATTTGGATCCGAACAAAGCTGCTGCGGCGACCCGGCTGACAAAATCGGCGCGGATCATCTGTTTTCCCGGCTTGTTCATCAAAACAGCGAGCTGATCTCCGATGCCGGCGCGGCAAAGGTGCTGACTACTTCGCCGCATTGCCTGCACGCGTTCACAAATCGGTACCCCGAGCTGGCTTCCGTCGGTTTCGAACATTACACCCAGCTTCTCGATCGCCTCATCACGCAGAAGCGATTGATGCCCGTCCTGAAAGTTTCACGGATGGTCACCTACCACGATCCCTGCTACCTGGGGCGCTATGCCGGCATCACCGAGCCTCCTCGTCGTGTCTTAAACAGCATTCCCGGTTTGACGCTGGTCGAAATGCCCCACAGCCGGCAGCAGAGCGCGTGCTGCGGTGGCGGCGGCGGCGGTGCCTGGAGCGATGCCCCGGCGGATCAACGCCTGGGAGTGATGCGGGTTCGCGAAGCGCTGGGCACCGGGGCCGAGATAATCGCCACCGCCTGTCCTTACTGCATCCGCATGCTCAATGAGGCGGTGGTGCAGCTCGGTGTCGCAGATCGAATTGTTGTTCGAGACATGGCCGAATTGCTGTTGCAGTCACTGGAAATAACGGACGAAGCCGATATCACCGCGGCTGTCAGGGACGATGCCGAGCAGGAGGTCTTTCATGGCTGAGAGAATCGGGTTTTACATCTGTCATTGCGGTATCAACATCGCCTACCGGGTTCGGGTGAAAGAAGTCGCTGAGTATGTCGCAACGCTGCCCAACGTTATCGTTTCGCGCGATTACCTCTTCATGTGCTCCGATCCCGGGCAGGAGCTGATCGAAACCGATATCCGGACCCACAACCTCAGTCGCGTGGTGGTTGCATCCTGTTCGCCGCGGATGCACGAAAAAACCTTCCGGGCCGCATGCCAGCGGGCCGGGCTTAACCCGTACCGGGCCTTTCACATGGTCTGTGTGCGAGAGCATGTTTCCTGGGTTACCGAGGATGAAGACGAAGCCACCCGCAAGGCCAAGCTGTTGGCCGGAGCCGGCATTTTGAGGGTTTCCCATCAATCCGATCTCACACCGGCCACCTTCCCGGTGTGCACCAACACCCTGGTGGTGGGCGGGGGCATTGCCGGCATGCAGGCCTCCCTGGATATCGCCAAGGCCGGTTACAAGGCTTACCTGGTGGAGCGGCAGCCGACCGTCGGCGGGCACATGCTCCAGTACGACAAGACCTTTCCCACTCTCGACTGTGCGGCCTGCATCGGCACGCCCAAGATGGTATCGGTCGGCCAGGAACCCAACATCAAGCTGCTCTCGTACAGCGAAGTGGAGGATGTCAGCGGTTTCATCGGCAATTTTAAGGTGAAGGTACGGCAAAAAGCCCGCTTCGTGGAAACCAGCTGCACCGGCTGCGGCGAGTGTGAAAAGGTCTGTCCGATAGAATTTCCCAATGAATGGGACGTGGGCACCAAAACCCGCAAGGCTATCTACCGGCCATTCCCCCAGGCGGTGCCGATCACTTACTGCATCGACAAGTACGATCGCGCCCCCTGCGTTCAGACGTGCCCGGCCGGCACCAATGTGCAGGGCTACGTGGCGCTGGTGAAATCCGGCCGGTACGCCGAGGCGGTGTCTTTGATCATGGAGCGCCTTCCCTTGCCGGGGACTCTCGGGCGTGTTTGCCCGGCCCCGTGTGAGAAACAGTGCCGCAGGGCCGAAATGGACACCGCCGTTGCCATCCGCGACCTGAAGCGCTTTGCTGCGGACCAGGTCGATCTGTCCGAGCTGCCGCTGCCGGAAATCGAAGACCGACCGGAGAAGATCGCGGTGATCGGTTCCGGTCCGGCCGGACTCACGGTGGCCTATTATTTGCGCCTGCAAGGTTACCAAACGACCATTTTCGAGGCATTGGACCAACTGGGCGGCATGCTGCGGGTGGGGATTCCCGACTACCGGCTTCCCCAGAATGTGCTCGATGAAGAAATCAACTATCTTCTCCGCCACGGGATCGAGGTTCAAACCGGGGTGCGCTTCGGCTCGGATCTGACCCTGGAGGATATGCGCACAGACGGATTTTCCGCCGTATTTCTGGCCATCGGTGCTCATGATTCGCTGGGTATGCGCATTCCGGGAGAAGAGCGCACCGACGGTCTGGTGGATGCCGTCACGTTCCTGCGGGAGGTCAACCTGGGGAAAAAGGAGCTGCCCGGCAAACGGCTGATCGTCATCGGCGGCGGGAACGTGGCTGTCGACGCTGCCCGTACGGCCAAGCGCCTCGGTGCCGAGAGCGTAACGGTGGTTTACCGGCGATCGGAGCAGGAAATGCCGGCGTACCCGGAGGAACTGGAGGGCGCGTTGGAAGAAGGAATCGAATTCTCGTACCTCACCGCACCGGTCAGTATCCAGCGCCGGGAGGGGAAAGTGATCGGGTTTGAATGCATTCGCACCGAGCTCGGCCCGCCCGATGCCAGTGGACGAAAGCGCCCGGTGCCGGTTGAGGGAAGCGAATTTGTGATCCCCTGCGATGCGGTGGTCCCGGCCATCGGTCAGAAAACCGACACATCCTGGGCGAAAAGACTGCCGGACCTGCAGCTGACCGCCCGGGGGACCTTCAAAGTAGATCCCCACACGATGCAAACCAGCATTGCCGACGTGTTTGCCGCCGGAGATGCGGTGACCGGTCCGGCCACGGTGGTGGAGGCAGTGGCTGCCGGACACAAGGCGGTGGCGGCCATTGACCGTTTTCTCAACGGCGAGGCTCTCGAATCGGTTGTCGAGCCGCCGGCGGCTGAGCCGGCTGCCGGGACCGACTGGAAGCCGATCCCGGCAGATGTTGAAAAAGCCGCCAGAGCCGCATCGACCCATCTGGACCCGGCTTCCAGGGCGGCCAATTTTGCGGAGGTGGATGCAGGTTTCTCCGAAGAAGCGGCGCGGGCCGAGGCGGCGCGCTGCGTGAACTGCGGGGGCTGCTGCGAATGCAAGCTCTGCGTAAGCGCCTGTGAGGCCAAGGCGATCGATCATGCGATGGAAGACAAAACAGAAGAAATCGAGGTGGGCTCCATCATCGTGGCCACCGGCTTCGATCCGCTCGATCCGACGCCGATGCGGCAGTACGGCTACGGAAAGTATGCCAATGTTTTTACCAACCTGGAGTTCGAGCGCCTGTCGAACGCAACCGGCCCCACCGGGGGCAAACTGCTCAAGCGCGACCGCGACGACCGGCTCCGGTACACCGATCCGCCCGAAAGCGTGGCCATTCTGCACTGCATCGGCAGTCGCGATAAAAACTATCACGAATACTGTTCTCGTACCTGCTGCATGTACGCGCTCAAATACGCTCACCTTCTTAAAGACAAGTGCGGGCACCACACAAAAGTGTACAATTTTTACATCGACATGCGCTGTTTCGGCAAAGGATACGAGGAGTTTTATCAGCGCGTGCAGAGCGAGGGCGTGCACATGGTTCGCGGCAAAGTTGCGCGGGTCGAAGAAGACAAAGACGGCATGCTGCTGGTGACCGCTGAAGACACGCTATCGGAGGCGATGGTCAAAATCCCGGTGGAGATGGTGGTTTTATGCACCGCGATGGAGCCGCGCGCGGACGCAAACGTTACGGCACGAATCTTCGGCATGAGCATCGGCAGTGACGGTTTTTTTCTGGAGGAGCACCCCAAGCTCGAGCCGGTTTGCACCGCTTCCAGCGGGATTTTCGTGGCCGGCGCCTGCCAGGGCCCCAAGGACATTCCCGACACGGTGGCACAGGCAAAGGGAGCGGCGGCCGAGGCACTGGCGCTCAGTGCGTCCGGGCAGGTGTCGGTGGCTCCCATGATTTCATCCATCGACCCGGACATCTGTATCGGCTGCCAGATCTGCATCGAGCTGTGTGCATACTCGGCAATCGAATTCAATCCGTTGAAAGGCGTCAGCGAGGTGAACGAAGCGGTGTGCAAAGGCTGCGGCAGCTGCGCCGGATACTGCCCCAGCGGGGCTGCCCGGGTTCGGCATTTTACGGACAGGCAGATATTTGCGGAGATCGATGGACTGCTGGCCGGTTAAAAATCGCAATTGGTCTTTTTGCCGCTGGGCTGCATTCTCCGCGGGTTTCCGGCTGCGACGTACGTCCAGTGCGACCCGTCGCAATCTCTTGTGCGGCCTTGCCCAACGACAAAAATCCTCAATTATGGACTGGGCGGATAGCGTTGGAATTGCTGCTTGGTGCCGCAAGGCAAAGTAGAAAGGAGAACCGGATGAGCGAGTTCGAACCGACTATCGTGGCCTTTTTTTGCAACTGGTGCACTTACACCGCAGCCGATCTGGCCGGCACGTCTCGCCTGTCATACCCACCCAGCATAAAGATCGTACGGGTCATGTGCAGCGGGATGGTCGATCCCAAGTACGTGATCAAAGCGCTGCTGGAAGGTGCCGATGGTGTGATTGTCAGCGGCTGCAACCCCGGCGACTGCCACTACATCAACGGAAACTACAAGGCCCGCCGGCGGATCAAGCTGTTAAAGGAAATTTTGCCCCAATTCGGCTTCGAGACCGAGCGGCTCCGGCTGACCTGGATTGCCGCCAGTGACGGCTTGCTGCTTTCCGAGATCATGCAGGACATGACGCAGCAGCTCAAGGCGCTGGGTCCCAGCGAAGCCAGGCTGAAGATGGTGATATGAAACATGTCGTGAGAATCGAGCTGTGGGTAGCGATGTTGCTGTCCGTAACACACAGCATGCGGTTCTCGCCACTTACAGGAGGAACCCATGGCGAAGACGGCCCTTATTGAGGTGAAAGATCAAGACTTGTTGGGAGCGCTGAGGGAATTCTTCAAGTCCGTTTTGAAACAAGATGAGATTAGCGCGATTCTGGTTCCC
>CAJIBZ010000221.1_pt1 | contig 10664 bp, 8 predicted proteins | sample 9199481 | NCBI WGS metagenome assembly CAJIBZ01 (sample SAMEA7708318, study PRJEB35096) | sediment metagenome | biome: marine neritic benthic zone biome [ENVO:01000025]; feature: sediment [ENVO:00002007]; material: shallow marine sediment [ENVO:03000034] sea grass bed [ENVO_01000059] ...
CCGATCTCCACACCCAACCTTCCGGCACTTGAAAAACCGGCTATGGCGTATCGATCGCCAACCACCTGAAGGGCTTCGCTGAATAGTACGATGGCTTCTTTTTCAACATCCAACACGGAAGTATCGGAGCCGGCAACCGCATTTGCGGTCGATCGCGAAAGGTCGACCAGCAGCAGCACGGCCACGTCCCGCAGCGCCTTGAGCCGCTTGTTATAAAGCCGCTCCGACGGTGTGCGTCCCGCCCTGCGGTCCAGGGCAAAATCGAGCAGCTGATGGTAGTCGAATTCATCGCCTTCGATCCAGCGCCGGTACCATTTCAAGCCCTGTGGTTTTAGCAGCTCGAAAGCAGATCGGATTTGTTGAACCAAACCGGCATAGCGGACCAGTGTCGTCTCGTAAAATCTGCTGGCATGCCCGTCCACTGCGCACTCCAGCACGCGGGCGTAATCACTCAGATAGTCTCCCAGGCGACAATCCCATTCCTGATACCAGAATACCGGGCAGTTGCCATGCTGGTCAGCCGGCAGTTCACTTTCGGTATCAGTAATTGATGCCACCGCCTGTGAGGCAACCTCGAGGCGATCCCCGTAAAAAGGTTGCCGGGCAGTGCGACCTTTGCTGGTATAGTTTTGCGGATTGCGTAAAATTTCTTCGATATCAGGCGTGCGAAGTTCGCCGCGGCAGGATTCCAGGTGATCCCGCAAAACCGATGCATAGATATGGAACCCTCGATCCGCCAGCTGCATTTTTATAGACCGGACCAACCGCTCGATCTGCAAACCGGAAATTTGGTGCAGATCGGGCCGAATGCGCCGCAGAAATGGTGTTTGCAGCGGCTGGTAGCTTCCGCTGCCTGCAGCTGATCGGCAGGGGCCCATACGGGCTTTCACCACGGCATAGCTTGCCGCCACCAGTTCTCCGCTGGTTTCGGCCGTCGGCACACGCCGCTGCATTGCGGTATCAAAAAGTTCGGCTGTTTTTCGAACCAGACGACTTTGGACACAGCGCCCTCGTTCCAACGCTTCGGGGGACAACCCGCATGCGATTCTTGCATAGATCGGGACAAGAGCCTGCCGGTCTGACCCTTTCGACACAAGCATGCGGGCTTCCTGCTGAAACATCGGAAGGCAGGTAGACATCAGTCCCGGATAGGATTGCCCCAGCAAATGCCGAATCCTTCCGTGCTCAAAAATCAAAAAAAGATCCTCTGCCAGCAGCGGTTCGGGGAAAAGATTAAAAAATCGCTCCAGCTCTGAAGCGGCAACGGAAGGTTGGATCCCGCTTTGAGCTGGATCCGGCAGGGGAAAGCTTGGCTGATTTTCTCTGCAGCGTTCCAGGGCTCTTTCCAGATCAAACCGGAATGTACCGAATTCGTGCAGTCCGGCTTCGAATCGAGCCAGGCATTTGTATACCCTCACGTTATCCGTTTTTGTCTCAAAGTGCTCCACCTCGTTGGGCAGGTAGATATGTTTCCGATCCGAAAACATGCCGCCGGAATCAGAAAGGGCGTCACCGCCACGCTTCGGCAGCGCAGACACCAGACGCACGGTAAGCTTGCGCCCGGTACGGGCTTGCAGATAGCGGTTCAGCTGGGGCTGCACCTGACAAAAAGATGCCGCCACCTGCAGCTCGTCAAATTCCGATCGGCCGGCACGCGATTCCAGGGATAAGAATTTCTCGGCCCGTTGTCGATCCGGTTCGCACCGTTCGAGTCCCTGAGACACAAACCGGGACAACGCCGAGGCAGACAACAGATCCAACCCCTTGTCCATTCCGGTCATCAGCGCCAGAGCCAATCGGTCATCGACCCGCATGACCCGTTCCAGCTGTGACAGCTGCCAGAATCTTTTGGCAGGAGCATACTGAAAGGCCGCTTTTGGTAAAAGTGCGGCAAGTTGCTGACGACGGTTGTACGGCATCTCTCTGGCAAAGGTGGCACACAGCAGGCTCAGGTAAGTTTCGGCCGACCGGTGATCGCCGGCCTGCAGGATTCGATCCAACGCCTCCAGGGGTTTTGTGAGGGTATGGGCGCCGGCCTTTGCCATGACCTCGAAAGTCTTACAGAAAAGATGCCGGATACGGGGATGATCGGCCGTCAGGACCGGAACCAGGTGGATGGCCATTAACCGGCCGAGCGTCGGCCCTTTCGTACCGGCAGTGCGCACACCGCCTCGATAGGCCTGCAGGCAGGCGGGGGCTTGTTGGATGATTGATAGGATCCCCTGGGCAACAGCCTGACCGAATGACACCTCCTGGCTGAGTGCCCAGATCGTTTCGCCCGCCAGCACGGATAGGGCTTCAGGGGAGGCGTTCACCCGATTTGCTCCCAGACTACCACGCACCATGCTGCCGGTATCGGGATCGAAAATATCGAGTTCCCGGAGAGGATCACGCCGATTTGATTTCAGTTCCATCACCGGCAAAGTAATCGTCGATCAGATCGTTCAAAGTTTCCTGCAGACGCCTGTCATCGGTAAGAGGCAGGCTGATCGCCGTCCGACATGCCTCGCGCTGCGGAGTCCGGTGGTGAACCAGTTTCGCCGCATAAATCAACAGGCGGGTGCTGGCCCCTTCCATCAGGCCCTGGTCGCGAATACGGCGGATCTTGCCAGCCAAAGAAACCAATCGCGCGGCCACCTGCAGATCCACTCCCCCTTCGTTGGCGACAATTCGGGCTTCCTTTTCCGGATCCGGATAACCGAATTCCAGAGACACGAACCGCTGGCGGGTGCTTTGCTTCAGGTCTTTGAGAACCGACTGGTAGCCGGGATTATAGGAAATCACCATCAAGAAATCCGGATGTGCCCGAAGCATTTCTCCCTTCCGCTCGATGTGCAGATATCTTCGATGATCCGTCAACGGATGGATGACCACCGTCGTATCCTTGCGGGCTTCGACAATCTCATCCAGATAACAGATCGCGCCTAACCGCACCGCACGTGTCAGCGGTCCGTCCACCCAGACGGTTTCATCTCCTTTGAGCAGATAGCGACCGATCAGATCGGATGCAAAGAGATCCTCGTGGCAGGAAACGGTGATCAGGGGACGTGCGAGACGATACGCCATGTACTCGACGAAGCGGGTTTTCCCGCACCCGGTGGGACCTTTGAGCATCACCGGCAGCCGGGCATCACAGGCCGCCTGAAACAGCTTGAGCTCGTCTCCGGCGGGCAGGTAGAAAGGCTCCCTGTCGATCCGGTAGCCATCCGTTTCCGCCGCTAACGTCTCTGCCATCCGTATACCTCCCGGCAGGCTTCATCTTCAACCTTGAAAGAGCCGCCCAAATGGTTTATTCTTTTAGTTTCGTAGGAAAATAGGTGAGTAGCTCGAAAAATTTATACTATCAATACCGACAAGAAACAACCGCTATATGATTCATCATCTAACAGTCGGCGGCAAGCAGGTGACATTGCTGGGCACCGCGCATGTATCGCATGAAAGTACCCGGTTGGTGGCTGAAGTGATCGCCCGTGAAAAACCGGACACGGTGTGCGTGGAGCTCTGTGAGTCTCGTTACCAGTCGATTCGCCATAAAGACTCCTGGCAGAACATGGATATCGTCAAGGTGGTCAAAGAAAAGAAAGCCTTTCTGCTTCTGTCGAATCTGCTGCTGGCTTCTTTCCAGAAACGGATTGCAAAGAAACTCGACATCCGCCCTGGCCAGGAAATGATACAAGCCATCGAAAGCGCGGAGGCCGTCGGTGCGGGTGTTCATCTGGCGGATCGGGACATTCGCACAACGCTGGCCAGGGCCTGGCGAATCATGAAATTGTGGGACAGGATAAAACTTGTCGTGCAGCTGATTTTCTCCCTGGGGAAGGTCGATGAAATCAGCCCGCAAGACGTAGAGAGGATGAAGCAGGAAGACGTACTGGAGAGTCTTCTGGCAGATGTGGGTCGGTCTCTTCCGGTCGTTCGCCGTGTTCTGATCGATGAACGCGATCGGTATCTGGCCCACAAGATCCGAACGGCACCCGGCGATCGGGTTGTTGCTGTCGTGGGGGCTGGTCATATCCCCGGCATAAAAAAATACTGGACAACCGAAACAGATATTTCGGTGCTGGAGCAGCTGCCCCCCCGCAGCAAGTCGGTCAAATGGATCAAATGGATCATCCCCGTCGGCATCCTGGTCCTTCTGCTGTCTGGTTTTTATTACGGGGGAGCCGAAACCGGCTCGCACATGATCACCTGGTGGCTGCTGGCAAACGGGCTGCTGGCCGGTCTGGGAGCACTGCTTGCCCTGGCGCATCCGCTCACGATTCTTTCCTCGGTTCTGGCTGCGCCGCTGACCTCTCTAAACCCCATGATAGCAGCGGGTTGGGTGTCGGGAATGGTGGAGGCGTTATCCCGCAAACCGAAAGTCATCGATTTCGAGAACCTGCAGGAGGACATCCACTCCCTTCGCGGGTTCTGGCGAAACAAGATCACCCGGATTCTCCTGGTGGTTGTATTCACGAACCTTGGCAGTTCCGCGGGTACCTTCATCGCCATCCCGCTGATGGTAAAAGTTTTTTAAACCATGATCGGAGTCGCTGGCAATCGCTGCATCATCTGTGCGGTCATTTCCGTGTGTATCCTTCTACTGGGTGCCTGCACGGCCGGCAGGCCGGTTTCACAGCAGCCCGAATCCGCATATCCCTCCTCGCGTCTGAAGAAGGTCCGATTCGCCATTCAGGTCGGTGCATTCCAGGATCTAGATAACGCCGTACGCCTGACGGAAAAGCTGCAGCGGCAGGGCCTGAATGCCTACCACTATGTCGATCCTGCCGGTTTGTACAAGGTTCGGTTCGGGAACTACGCCACTCGAAATACGGCCCGCAGGGAAGCCGGATTTCTTCAAGCCCGGGGCATCATCGATGAATATTATATCGTCAGCCCCCAGATTGCCGCCCTCGATGGGGATCTGCGCAGCGAGCTGGTTCAGACGGCCAGAAATTTTATCGGAATTCCGTACAAGTGGGGAGGCGATTCGCAACGTGAGGGATTTGACTGCAGCGGCCTGACCATGACCGTCTATCAGCTCAACGGACTCGATCTTCCCCGCACATCGCGGCAGCAATGGCAGACGGGTACAGCCGTCAGAAGACGGGAGCTGGCCAGGGGTGACCTGGTATTTTTCGCCACCTCCGGCGGAAAGCGAGTCTCCCACGTCGGCATCTATGTGGGCAAAAACCGGTTCATCCATGCACCCGGTAGGGGTAAATATATTCGCGTAGCGTCCCTGTCCAGCGGTTACTACCGAAAGCGATTTCTCGGCGGCCGCAGGTATCTCTGAGCACATGGGGCCGGCGATGGTTCAATCATTGGGCAGGATTGTAACCACCTTCCGCTCAAATCGATCTCCTTCCTGCATCTCGAATGAGCGTCTCTCCAAGCGGATCCGCCCTTGGGCGAAGAGCTGGATGCACTCCGGAAAGAGCTCCCATTCCAGGGCCAGGCCTTTCATTTTTACCGAGTCAAGGGTGTCTTCATCTCGTATCGGAAAAGCCCGCTGGGCGATGATCGGACCGGTGTCCTCACCGTAATCGATGAAGTGAACCGTGCAACCGGCGATTTTGCTTCCATACCGAAACGTATCGGCATAACCGTCGGTTCCGGGAAAGGCCGGCAGCAGGGCGGGATGGATGTTCATGATCCGAGGGTGATCCGGATCGATATTCACACGATCGATAAAATAGGGTGTCAGGACACGCATAAAACCGGCACAGACCAGCAGGTCGAAGGGATAAGCCTGCATCTTCCGAAGCAGCTGCCCCTCGGCAACTGCCCGGCTGGCCAAAAATATAGCGACTTTACCTGGGTCGGCATCCTCAGGAAAAAGGTTTTGCTTGCCACAGATGTCATCGAGCTGAAAATCCGACGGGATCTCCACAAGGTCTGGATTGGAGCGGTAACGTCGCTCGATGCTGCGGTAATCGACGACAAAGGTGGCAATACCGGCATGCCGGCCCATCTGCAGACCAGCAGCTTCCAGATTGTCGGATCCGATGAAAACCACCTTGCCATCGATTTTCCCCTGGCGGCAAGCCTTCAAAATCGCCTGCAGGTTGGTTCCTGTTCCGGAAATCAATGCACCGATACGAATGTTTGATTGCATTCGCCGCGTCCTCTGATCGATATGATCGGTCATTCATACACCGAAAACCGTTCATTTTCAATTACCGCCGCTGCGGTTATGGTGAAATAAAATGATCCCGCCGGCATTGTTTGTCGAACCCGGAAAATGCGGAAGGACAGCCCTCTCAACGAGGTTGACAACTACCGGCGGTGTCACTATAATTGGCAAAATTATTAATCAGAAAGGAACACGTACATGGGAGAAGGCATCAGGGAGATCGAAGACGGCAATTTTGATAACGATGTGCTGCAGTCGGACAAACCGGTCCTGGTCGATTTCTGGGCACCGTGGTGCGGCCCCTGCAAGGCGATCGGGCCGGTGGTAGAAGAACTTGCCAACGATTACGGCGACAAGATCCAGTTTATGAAATGCAATGTCGACAACAACCCCGTTACACCCGGAAAATTCGGTATCAAGGCAATCCCCACACTGATCCTTTTCAAGGGAGGCAATGTGGTGGATCAGATCACCGGGATGGTCGCCAAGTCGAAACTCGAAGAAGCAATCGCCAAAGCACTCTAACCCGACCATCTCCTGCCGGTACCTGGTCCGTTCACCAACAAACATCAGAACGCTTGATTTGCTTCAACCTGCGGCGATGATCCGTATCTGCAAAGGATTCATCGCCGCCGCATATCGTCTCTGGAAAAAAATGCCGAAACAGTTCCGATTGGCAATGATTTTGTCGGTCATTGCGGCCGCCGCGGTGCTGGCGGCCGGTTGCTCGCTTTTCCGGTCGAAAGAAAAGGAAGTCGATTCGGTTGAAGTGCTCCTTCAAACAGGCACTACAGCCTATGAGAAGGGCAACTACAAGGCGGCGCTGGAGGCGTTCGAGCAATTGAAAGACTGGTATCCCTTCAGCAAGCACGTTACGCTGGCGGAACTGAAAATCGGCGATTCTTTTTACCACCTGGAGCAATACGAAGACGCCGTTGGCGCTTACGAAGAATTTGCCGAGCTTCATCCCGGAAACGAGGCGAGACCTTACGTCATCTATCAGATTGGGCGCTGCTATTTCGACCGTATCGCAACCATCGATCGAGACCAGAGCTCCACCCGCAAAGCGCTGGAAACGTTTCGCCAACTGCGCCTGCAGTATCCGGATTCCATTTATGCGGAAAGAGCGGACGATCACATCAACCGATGCATGAAGAGCCTCGCCGGAAACGAATTCTACATCGCAAAGTTCTATTTCAAGAGCAAACGCTACAGGGCTGCATTGAAACGTTTTCAGGCTGTCGTCACCGCATATCCGGATGTGGGAATGCACCGAGAGGCCATGGGATATATCGCCAGGTGTGAAGCCCGCTTGACGGCGTTGCCCCCGACACCGTAAGAAAAAGACTTTACACAACGGAGGTTTTGCGATATCAGTGCCGACTTCGGGCCTTCGATTGACGATCAAGATGCCGGTCACCGGCGATTGTTTCCGGCAACCATATCAATTAATAAATCAGCGGTTTCTGCTGGGAGCAGCAAGGAGTGCAGCATGGCAAAAATATGTGAAATATGCGGGAAAAAACCGATGGTCGGCAGCAATATCAGCCACGCCCACAACGTGACCAAGCGCCGCTTCGAGCCGAACCTTCAGCGGGTACGAACGGTACGCGGCGGCAGGGTCGTGAAAATGATGGTCTGCACCAGTTGTATCCGCTCCGGCCAGGTGGTCAAAGCCCCGTAAGCCCTGCGTGCATACGCCATGAATATTTCTTTGCCTGTTTGCGAGCGTTTCATAACAGTTGCGGGCGAATCGATTCTCTCCTAACCGATCCGTATTACCTCCAGCACGTGTTTAACCTTCTTGATGGACGTCAGCACGCGGTTTAAATGTTCCGTGTTCTCGACATCGATGGTAAATGTGCTGTGCACCAACCTGTTGTCCAGGGTTTCCGTCTTGGCGGTGATGATGTTGGCGTCGTTTTTGCTGATTTTGCTGACAACATCTGCCAGCAGGCCGACCCGGTCATGGGAACGAATACGAATTTTGACCGGATAGGTTTCTGAATTCTGGGAACTCCAATCCACTTCTATCTGCCGTTCCGGGTTCATTTTCAGCGCGTTCACGCAACTGGTTCGATGAACGGTTACACCGAAACCCCTGGTAATATAACCGACGATCGGATCTCCTGGAACCGGCTGGCAGCACTTGCCAAAACGAATCAGGATGTCGTCCACTCCTTTGACGACCACTCCGCCCTTGGGCTTTTTCTTGCGGACCCGGCCGATAATCTTGTTGAAGATCGACTCGTCTTTTTCTTCAGCCTCGGCGCTGGCTGTCAATCGCCGTACGACTTGCAATGGCGTGATCTTGCCGTAGCCGACACTGGCAATTAGATCATCGGCCTTCTTAAAACCAAAGTGTTCTACCACCTTCTCCATCTCAGCGGTTTTGACCAGGGCGTTGAAGTTGAGCCGGTATTTACGAAAAGCCTTCTCACACATTTCTCTGCCCAGGCTCAAACTGCGATCCTTTTCCTGGTACTTAATCCACTGCCGGATTCGTGACCGCGCCTTGACGGTTTTTACGAATTTCAACCAGTCCTTGCTCGGCTGATGGTTCTTGGCCGTGACGATTTCAATGACATCGCCGGTTTGCAGCTCATAGGGCAACGGCACCATCCGGCCGTTCACCTTGGCCCCGACACACTGATGCCCCACCTCCGTGTGGATCATGTAAGCAAAATCAATTGGAGTGGCACCCTTGGGCAGTGTTTTGATGTCCCCGCCGGGGGTAAAAACATAAACTTCATCCGGGAAAAGATCGATACGCACATTTTCCAGAAATTCGCCCGGGTCTTTGATGTTCTCCTGGTTTTCCAGCAAGTCCTGAATCCAGGCGTACATCCTGCCGACGCGATCATCGAACTGTTCGCCCTCCTTGTAGGACCAGTGAGCCGCAATCCCTGATTTGGCCACCCGGTCCATTTCCCAGGTCCGGATCTGGACCTCCATCCGTTCGTTGACCGGCCCGAAGACCGTCGTGTGCAATGACTGGTACATGTTCGGTTTCGGGCGGCTGATGTAATCCTTGAATTTAATGTCAATCGGTTTCCAAAGAGAATGAATCAGCCCCAGCGCTTCGTAGCACTGGGGAATCGAATCGACAATGATACGGAAAGCAATGATATCGTAAATATCTTCAAACGCCAGCGTTTGGCTAATCATCTTGTAGTAGATGCTGGAGTAGTTTTTGATACGACCAAAAATTTCACCCTTCAACTGGACTTCGTCCATTTTTTTGTGAAGGTATTGTCGAACCGTCTCGACATACTTTTCCCTTTCCGCCTGGTCCTTGCTGACCAGCAATTTGATTTTTTCATACTCATCGGGCATCAAATACCGGAAGGAGGTGTCTTCAAGCTCTTTTTTGATCCAGTAAATCCCCAGTCGCGCAGAAATCGGGGCATAGATATCCATCGTCTCCTGGGCGATTTTTCGTCGCTTGCGTTCACTGCGATGAAACTGAAGCGTTCGCATATTGTGCAGGCGGTCGGCCAGTTTGATCAGAATCACCCGCAGATCGTCGGCCATGGCTAGCAGCATTTTACGAATGCTTTCCGCCTGCCTGGCCTGGGAACTGCTGAAACGCAATTTGCTCAGCTTGGTAACGCCGGAGACAATGTGCTGCACTTCAGCGCCGAACAGCTGTTTGATCTCTTCGGGCTCTGCGGGAGTATCTTCGATTACATCGTGCAGCATACCGGCAGCGATGCTGACGACATCCAGGTTCATATCCGCCAGAATACCTGCGACTTCCAGCGGGTGCATGAGATAGGGCTCGCCGGAAAGCCGCACCTGCCCTTCGTGAACGCGGGCTGAATAGACATATGCACGCTCGATGAGACTTACGTCTGCCTCAGGGCTGTACTCGCTGACTTTGTCGAGGATGTCGGTAATGCGGATCATCAATTAAAACTGGATAGTGGTTGCTGGGTACGCAAAACCTGAGAAGCAAAGATGAAATCGGGTGGTCGATCCCGATGCCCCAATCCAATGGCAAGGCTTCCGGTTTCATCAATACGATTTCGCAAACACCGCCTGGGTGTTTGCCGGTTTATCACAGTGGATACACCGGTCGGCGGTGGAATCGGCTTCCAGCTGCCCTTCAAACGGCAGACAGCGAATCGTTACACCGAGATTTTCCTTAAGCGCCGCCTCACAGCTGGCGGAACCGCACCAGCCGGAGATCGCGAATCCGCCGTGGATTTCCGGTTGGTCAAGATTGCTGGGTGTGAAAAAAGCATCGAAGTCGGTTTGATTGTCGAAAACCTTTGTATGCTGATTCCTGTATGTCAGGGCCCGATCGAACAAGTTCTGCTGGATCTCGTCGAGCAGATCGGCGATATCCGCTTCGAATCGAGCGGTTTTCAACGAACTTCTGTCTTTGTGCGATTGGTCCCGCCGGCCGAGGAAAATGGATTCTCCGGCGATGTCCCGCAGTCCGATTTCCGCACGCAGCGGGATACCTTTCTTGATCCAGTCCCAACCTCTCGCGCCACCGATGTCGCGGTCTTCCACTTCCACCACGATGCGACGCTCGTGAAAA
>CAJIBZ010000236.1_pt1 | contig 10639 bp, 4 predicted proteins | sample 9199481 | NCBI WGS metagenome assembly CAJIBZ01 (sample SAMEA7708318, study PRJEB35096) | sediment metagenome | biome: marine neritic benthic zone biome [ENVO:01000025]; feature: sediment [ENVO:00002007]; material: shallow marine sediment [ENVO:03000034] sea grass bed [ENVO_01000059] ...
ATACGCATGGAAAGAATCTGCATGATGGGTGTGCCGCTGTCGTCAGCAGCACGCGCGTCCCATACAAACCCCTGATCGTCCTGAGAGCGGAGCCGTGCTTCGAGGCTGCAGCGCTCTCCATTGCGGACGGTGCGCGCAAAACTCATTTCCTCTATGCTGACGGGAATCAGGTTCCAGGCCTCCTCCTCTTGCCGGATAGCAACATAGATTGCGAAAAGATGCATCAGCGCTTCCAGCAGATAGGGCGAGTACTGGTAACGGACCCGGTCAAAACCGGCCATATCCGCCTGCTCACGGTAAACCATGTCTCCTTTCACGACTCCGGCTCCGGTACCGTGGATTCTTTCAAGAACGCGATAGCGTCCCGTGAGGCCGGTGCGCTGCTCGTAGCTCTCCTGGATTTCATGGGTATCCATAGGCCTTGTATCCAGATCCTTTGTTTTTACTGCAGACTCCTGCCAAGGAGGCAGGTGGGGTGTTCGCGGCCCGAGAACAACCTGCCCCAGATAGTTTGGAGACCACCTGTCCAGGTGGCGCCCCGAAGGGGAAATATCAGCACTGGAGAGCTGGACATCACAACGCACCCCTTGGCCCGTATCCTCTTGTTTTCGGCAAATGACGCGTGCTTCTCGCTCCATGCCCTGAGGACACGCCAGGATGTCTTCGAACCGCAGCCGTCGAATACCGTGTACACTCAAATACGGATAGAGCAAATGGGCTGCCTCCAAAAAGGTCTCCACAGCCATGATTCCTGAGACCAGGGGATGCTTGAGGAACTTGAATGGTTTGTGATCTTCGAGCCAGAGGTCATGGGCATGAGAAAAGGTCCGCTTGGCGACCAACTCGCCATTTTTAAGATCCAATCTTTCCACGGTCTCGATCATGGGCAGGTCCCCGTTCCGGAAACCGACCCCGTTCGGAAAATGATTCGCCTCATCCGGATCTGGTTGGGTCGGTTCGACAAGGGTCCCCTTGACCGCCGGGAATGTGCGGGCCAATGCGATCCAGGATTGTCGGGACGGACCGATAAAAAGCTCCCGGCAGAACATCTGGGCCAGTTCGTCGGAGTGAACAAAGGCGGATGCCAGACCCTTGAGCTTCATGAGCTCCTTGACCTCCGGGTTTTCGGCCATGCCGGTCCCCTCGATGGGTGGCAGCATGATGGCCTTTGAGACCAGCCCCTCATGGGAAACCTTCCATGATCGCAACAGGGCCGAAAGCGATCGGTTTGCAGCGCAGTAGTTGACCTGACCGACATTGCCCTGAATAGCCACGAGCGAAGAGAGCGCCGCGAAGAATCGCAGGCCGCAGTCCCCGGCAGAACGGTAGAGGTTCCATCCGCCCAGAAGCTTTACTTCCACGACTGCCCTGAAGTCCTCTGGCGTCATGAACTCCATAAAGGCGTCCTTGATGACACCGGCCCCATGAATGATCCCGTCTATCCGGCCGAACTTTTTTACCACCTGGGCCAGGGTCTGGGCCACTTGTTGAGGGTCCGCCACGTCACAGCAATGGTATGAGACCTTGACCCCCAGTGCGGAAAGCCGGGACATGTTGCGGGCGATATCCAGCCCTGCCAGGTCTTTTGATGCCTCTGCATCCGGTTTGCCGCCCTTCAGACCGGACTTTTTCTCTTTCGACAGCCGGGGTAAGGCCGATCCTGCGGATCCGCTGGTATTTCGCAAGGTGCTGTAGGCCGCGGCGGGGTCCAGTTCGGTGCGACCCAGCAAAACAATCCTGGGTTTGAAGGGGGCAAGGGCTCGGGCGATGCGGTAGGTGACGCCTTTGGCGCCGCCGGAAATCACGACCACATCGCCGGGCCCCAGTTCGAGTTCGGGCTCGCTCGTCATCAGCAGCGGCTCATTCGAGGCTTTGAGAGTAAAAGCCTGCTGGTCGTGATAAATCAATTGAATGATTGGATTTCCGGCATCCAGGACCAAGTCCAGCGCGCTGTCGAAGTCAGTGCGGGTATCTATCGTCACACTTCGAAACAGCACGGAGGCGTACTCATGGGCTGCAGCCAGGAACATGCCCAAAACACCTTCTCCGGCCACGGCTTCCGGTGACTCAGGTTGTACGCCCCGAATCAGACTCAGGCAAAAAGCCTTGTTTTTCGAGCTCATGAGGCTTTTTACACAGCTGAAGAACCCGGTCAGAAAGGCCGCCGTGTCCTCCGGTCCCGAAAGAACGGATTCCGGCTCGCCCTCCAAAACCAGGACAAGACCGGCCAGGGATTCGGCCTCTTTGAGTTTCTGCACTGCGTTTTGCGCACCCTGCGCAGTGCGCAGATCGAACATGCCGTTTTTGCTCTGCCCCAAACAGTCCAGCTGCAGAAGGCGAGCCGCAAACCGGCTCTCCAGGGAACGGGATACGCCGGCGGCCAGATCAGATCGGGGAGACATATTGAGCACCGCTACCGCCTGACCCGACTCGAGCGTGAGTGGATTGATAACGGCAACAGGGAGCTCGGCTTCTTTCATAACCAGCCGTTTGATCGAGTCCTTTTCACGGTTGTTTAGATCAGATTCGTCTGCCGATTCCGTGGGTGGAGCCGAGGGCGGCTGATCGAGTGGGAGAGCCGGGGGCGGCTGATCGAGCGGCTGCTCTGCCGGCATCTCTTTACCGGATTGGCCTGCCAAGCCCTCGATGCAGTCTGCAATTTCCTTTACGGTGCGCAATCCCACGAAATCCTCTACGTTCACGGTTATTTCAAACTGTCGCTCAACATCGTCCATGATCACGGGCAGCCGGCTCGAACGGATGGCGAGATCCTGCCGGATGTCCATGTCGGGTTCTATTTCGTCCCGCTCATACCCGGTGGCATTCATGATGATCCGGATGACTTGCTCCAGGTAATCCACCGGCTCTTTCCCGTTCTTTTGGGGACTGGACTCGGGAGGAAGAACCGCGGTGTCCGCCTCCGGAATGCCCAGTGGAGCGGTGTCCACGCGACTCTGCCGGGATTTACTCTGGGGCAAGGGCACGGGTGAATCTGAAAGGATTCGATCGAGACGTTCATTGTTAAAGTCAGGATCCAATTCACGGCGGACCGCCTCCACGATCTGCGGTTTGATAATCTTACCGAAGGATTCTAAGATAAATGCGTTGATCTCACGCTGCACAATGGCGGCCACCCGGTTATCGGAAGGGGTTCGGGTCGGAATTTTCGATGGCAGGGAGGAGAGGCTCTGTCGGTCTGTCGTCTCCGTCAGGGCAACAACATCCGGCTCCAAGTGCCCTGAGGCAAAAAGGTGCGCCACCCCTGTCCGATAGATATGGGCCTCGCCCTCCGGCAAACAGGTTGGGATGCAAATAGCCTGCTCCAGGGTTTCTCCCACGAGGTTACAGAGCGTGTCTTTGGGCCCGATCTCGACAAAGAGCCGGATGCCGAAATCATCCCAGAGAGTCTGGACATTCTGCATCCAGTGAACCGGTGACTCCAGGTGGGCCATGAGTATTTCCCGTATCCGGTTCGGGTCGTCGGGATAGGGTTGCATGGTGGTATTCGATATTACCGGTATTTCAGGGCGGTGAAATGAAATGCCTGAGACATAGGCGGCCATCTCTTCATGGATCACCTTCATGATCGGTGAGTGGAAGGCCATGCTCACCTTGAGCTGGGTGGCCTTATATCCCTCACGCTTGATCTCTGCCATGAGCGCTAACAGCGGGTCCGTGTTGCCACCAAGCACCACCTGGTGGGGTGAATTGAAGTTGGTGAAATAGATGTTTTCCCAACCGGCTGCCTTTTCTTGTAAATATTCCATTGGCGCGTCCACGGCAATCATGGTACCCGGATCGCCCGAGAGCTCGCTGGCCTTGTCCATACACTGGGCCCGTTTATTTACAATCCGAAGGCCGTCTTCATAGGAAAATACGCCGGCAATACTCAAGGCCACGATCTCTCCCAGGCTGTGTCCGGCCATGGCTGCCGGTTTGGCCCCCATTGAAATCAGCTGCTGCACCATGGCAAACTCCATGGTGTAAATGGCCGGTTGCTGCCAGCGTGTTTTCTGAAGGTCTTCCTCGGTTGAATTGAATAGCAGATCCAACAGGTCGAAGTCGGCCACAGCGGCAATTTTGTCCATCCATGCCCGGATCACAGGGAACGTCTGGTAAAGCTCTTTGCTCATGCCGACATACTGGGATCCCTGGCCTGCGAATACAAATGCCAGGGGTTTGACCGGCTCGTCGGCCGGCGCGGCAAATAACCCCTGACGGGCCATGACCCGCAGGGTCTTCTGCGATAAGGAGCCCCCCGGCTCAACAGGCGCCAGGGTTTTAACCTTGGCCAGGGATTCTGCCTGATTGGGCGCCACCACACCCAGGCGATAGGGCCGGCCGGCCAAATGCTTCAGAAAAAATGAAACACCCGGCAACGGTGTTTGCTCTGCCGGGACAGGGATTTTATGACTTTCAGGTATTTCGGATAAAAGCGCGGAAGTCATGACCTGGCCGGAGGCTTCCCGGCACTCTTCGAGTTGGACGACATAATTGGCTCCGCCGAAACCAAAGGCATTGACCTGCAGACGCCGGGGCCGATCCTTTGGTTGCGGCCACTCGACCGGTTGGTCGGGAACATGAAAGCCCGTCGCTTCGAGATCTATTTGGGGATCGCGCGTTCGGTAGTTCGGGGTGGGTGGCAGTATACCCGCCTGCATGGCCGACACCCCCCTGATGAGACTGTTGAGACCCGAGGCGCCCAGGGTGTGGCCGATCTGAGACTTAAACGAGGTGAGCGCCGTCCTGTTTGAGGATGTAAAAAGGGACTTGAGCGCCTTGACCTCTTCGATGTCACCCTGAACCGTGCTCGTGGCATGGCATTCCACCAGGTCCACCAGGTCGGGACTGTAGCCCGCGTCCTGGTAGGATGCCCGCAGGGCGATCAGCTGGGTTTCGGCCAGCGACTCCACCATACCCCGATCATTGTTGCTCGCGCCCATTCCGGTAATATAGGCGTTGATAGGAGCCCCCCGCGTTTTCGCTATCGACTCCCTCTCGACAACAACCATGCCCCCGCCCTCGCCGAGGACCATGCCATCCCGGGTGGCGTCAAAAGGTCGACTGCTTTCCCGGACAGGTCGTTCAACCCCTGAAAGCCTGGCCAGCGCCTTGAGCGCGGAGAATTCCACATAATGGGAGGGTTTCAAGAGCTCTTCACCACCGCCAACAACAGCCGCATCGATGATGCCGTTTTTAATCATCTGGATCGCGCTGTAAAGGGCTACCAGTCCGGTGGCGCATGCAGCCGAGACGGAATAGCTCGGGCCTTGGAACCCGTACTTGTTGCAGACAAAACCCCCGGCCGCACAGTTGAGCCTTCCCAGCAATGTGGTGTCGTCCACGGTAATGCGGCCCGACCGGAGCTTTTCTCTGGCTGCCGTTTCCAGTTCCGGCGTCATGGGGATAAGCTCCTGCAGCGCCTGGAAAACATCGTGGGAATACACGTCAAATACCAGATCCGTGATCGTGCCGGCGGCCTCCCCGGAGTTCTGGGAAATGAGCACGCCGATCCGATCGCTGGGAATGCCGGAGTCCAGAAGCCCTGATTGCTGTATGACATTTTCAGCCAGCCAAAGGGTCAGCTTTGTGGAATCGGCCATGGAACGGAAATCCTGCGGGGCAATACCCAATTTCTTGCGGGAGATATTGATATTCTGAAAAGCACCGACATCGCAGTAGGTCCTGCCGCGAGCGCGGGGATCGGGATCATAGTACAGGTTGTGGTTCCATCTTGAAAGGGGCACTTCGGTGATCCCGCTCTTCATAGCCAGGCAGGCGTCCCATATCTCCTCGGGGGTGTTTCCCAGCGAATTGACCAAGGACATTGCGGTGATGGCCACCCGATCTCCATTTTCCCTTGAAACGGCTCGCGGAGCCGTTGTCGTGGCAAGGAGCTCTTTGCTTTCGGGAAGCGTCAGTTCAAGGGGTTTTTCAGCCAGATCGCGATGAAATTCCGAGACGGTGCGCACGCGGTCAACGGCTCCCGATATGGCACCGCTCATGAACTGCCCTTTGTGCAAACAGGTTTCTTCGTCGATGATGCTGCCGCGGGGTTGCTCGACTCCCTTGGCAGCGATAAGCAGGCTATTTGCACTCAGGGTCTCCAAACGACCCCGAAAAGAGATCTCATCATGCTGGCCGGAAACCCATTCTTGCTCCAAGGTGCAGATGGCATCCATCATGGGGGTTTTGAGAGACCGAACCCTGAGATCAATGCTATCGCCGGACACCGTTGTCATTCCGGGAAAGGAATCAACGATGAGGCGTTGATACAAAGGACTCAACGCACCCGTGGCAACGATCTCCCGGGTGGCCAGGTAGGCCGTACCCATCTGCACGGCATCGGCGCCCAACATGAAGGCCCTGAATACGGTCTCGCGGCTGGCGATCCCTCCTGCTATCACCAGGTGTGAATTCTGGAAAAGTTCCGGCTCTTTGCGCCTGAGCTCCAGCGCAATCTGCGACAGGGTCAGCGTTGAGTGTTCACCCACATGACCGCCGGCCTCGTTTCCTTCCAAGACAATAAAACGCACACCGACCTCCAGGGCCATGCGAATCAAGCCCTCGCTGGAGGTAACGTAGATCGTTTGGATTCCCTTCTCCTGAAGTCGGGTGGCATGAGATGGATCTCCGGCTGCAATCACCGCAAAGGGCGGGCGGATATGCTCTATCCAGGCGAGTTGTTCTTCGAGATATGGATTTTCCGGCAGAGCGATAAAATTGATGGCGTAAGGGTTTTCACCCATGACTTCCTGCAGGCGGTCCAGGTCCTGCTCCAACTCCACGCGGCTTTTCATTCCCAGGGCAATCGCGGGCAGACCGCCCGCCTCGGATACAGCCCGGGCGAATTCGGGGATATCGCTGATCCAGGACATGGCGCCCTGGAGAAATGGATATTGGGTCCCCAGCGACCTGGCAGCGGCGTTTTCTGCGATACCATCCAATTTGTGTGGGGCATCCCAACACAGTTTTAGAACTTCCTTGAGAAAGGCGCTCACGGCCTGATGGGTAGAGCGACCGAACCGTTCAGCAGATGCTTCCGCAAAGGCCGCCTCGGGTCCAAGAAACACAAGATCCTGACGGCTCAGGTCACTGGCCAGCGCCGGGATTACTTTCCCTGTGACCTTTCGGGCAAAGGCGAGGCGATCTTGCTCGGCGACATCGCATTTGAACACAGAGGCCGCGAATTGCTTCAGTTCCTTGACCGCCAGCGAGTTGCCTTTGTCAAAGAATCGACAAGAGACGCCAAGGTTGTGGCCCACCACGGTTGTATGCTCGGGACGCAATCTGGAAAGGCGCTTTTTCAATTTCGTGTTTGCGGATACCAGATCTGTCTGCCAGTGCAGACTCTCGAACACGACCCCTCTTGCACCGCTGCAAAGAAAGGCCGCAGCTGCCTGCGGCGTGGCTACCCCGCCCCATATGATCAATCCGGGCTGCCGGCTTCGATAGCCCGCCATTTTTCTCAAAGAAGCGAAAAGAATTCCTGTGGTTTCTCTGCTTACAAAACCTGCAGCTTCGGTGCCCTTCAGGGCTATGACCGGCACAAGGTGCTGTGACTCGAGGATAAGTTTGAGAAAGTCCAGGTCCCCGCTGATCGGGATACAGCTGAACCGGGCCGACAACTTGTGCAGCCGATCAAGACATGTCTCGGGAGCGCAGGCTGCCAGGGCCGAATTGTATTCCACCCACAGGGTCTGCACATGCGTCTCCTGCAGAAGGCCTTCGAGTGCTGGATCCATGAAATATTCGGCGGAAATCAATACGTCATTTGCCCCGGCGGCCGTCAGGGCCTTGGCGCTATCTGCCGATGGATCCGCGCTGATGTCGAATATGGCACCTGTAGACGTCTGACTGGCCATGTCGACCACAGAATGACCGATCTCATTGGCTTGCCACAGGAAAGAAAGCATAGAATTTGATGGTTTTGTAGACATGACAACCGTTCAGTGATGAGGGTGAGAAGAAACGGACACCTTGCCAAGAATGATCGGCATCAAAACGAGGTGCCCCATGAGTCCCAAGAGAGTCCAACAACTGCAAACTGACGATATCAAAGAAGACGCCGTTCACCCGGTGACAGGCAACGGTTACAGCTGCGGGGAAAATGCTCCGACAGAACCGCTTTTCCGGAGCCTGATAACCGAACGAATGGAAGGAATCAGATTTGTAACCAGAGCATCAGCCATAAATGAAGTGGTCGACAGTATCGCCTATTACAACTCCCTTCGTCTTTATTCGACGCTGGGACATATCAGCCTGTTGGACGTTGAAAAAGAACAATTACGAAATGCTGCTTCAACTCCCTGCCGGTTTTATTCAAGCGCTACAAGGCACGGGCTCCTTTACCTTGAGTTTTGAACGCAAGCAAACGTTTATACAGAATTAAAGCGGTTTTTTCCAGCCCGAACTGATGTCAGCCTCCGCGTATCCCGTTGAAAGACTCTTCTCTATTTGCTGCCGTAGTTCTTCAAATCTGTCCGGATCCAAGTCGCGGGGCACGACAAATGGTTGTCCCCATTCTATGGTCACCTCGCTAAAAGGTTTGGGAATCAGAAAGCGGTCCCAGCTTCCTAATATCCATGCCTTTTTTACCGATACGATCACCGGCAGGATCACGGCGCCAGAGACCTGGGCCATACTGATGAGCCCGGGTTTGACATTCCCCTTTGGTCCCGTCGGCCCATCCACGATATGAATAACGGCCAGGTATTTCTTGAGTGCCTCCGTAATGGCTGCTAACGCAGCTGTTCCACCTCTCGAATCGGACCCTCTCACCGGAATAAGCCCCAACCGGTCGGCGAACCTCGCAGCCAGCTCTCCATCCCTGCTCTGACTGATCATGATAACGGGCTCGAAATGCCTGAATTTGGTAACATAGGCCAGAGCAGGTAGAAAACGCTGATGCCATATGGCAACGATCAATCGTCCATAATCAGTCAGGCACCCAACGGCAATTTCCTCGCCGACGACCCTGATTCTCAGAAGAGACAGGTAGAATCGCAGAACGTAGTAGCCCAATGGTATCAAGCGATATATAAGATGGTATTGATAGGAACGAAGCGCCAAGGGGATAGTCCTTTGGAACTAGAGACGTCATTGATCAATTTGAGCTCGTGGGGCTGCGGCAAACAAAACCGCCGGTTATTCGTTGCAGGAAACCTCGTCATCGGTGAGGTTTCGGTCCATATGTTATGATCAATACTCAATTTGATAGAAGCTAAATATGCGAAGATTCCCCGTTTATGTCAATGATAAATACAACTCATCGTTTTTGAGTCGCTTCCGTTCGGCATTGTAATGGGTGCTGTCACTCCGGGTAAATTTACGGCATTTCACAGGTACTTATTTGTGTATAAATCCGATTCAAAATGCACCCGGTTCGAAACAGCCAAATAGTGTAAAAATTCAAGCGATAACTTGATATTTTCACAAATGAAAAGGGCCAATTACAAAAGTCGATGCAACGAGATACAACAAACGAATTGCTGGCATCGGCCGGGGAATACCCAATCGTAACTGGATACGGATCTCGTCAGTAAGGAATGCGAACAATGAATCCCGTCAGGCACGCAGGATTGGAAAAACTGTGGTGATCCAATACCTATAAAGGTTTTTATTTTATAAACTTACCACAATCCCTGGTGTGCAGCTTCGGTAGCGCTTACAGCATGAGCGCGTCAGCCTCGCTGGACCGGTACGTTTATACCTTTTTCAGATAGCTATCTGAGTTTATATCAAAGCGATGGTGTTGCTTAACAACAATCTTCTCACATCCTAATTGCGATCTCCTGGCAGGCAATTTTGGGGACCTTTCGTACCCGTTTTTATTGGCAGGCGCGCACACCGTGTCAGAGAATTGTAACAAACGCTCTACTTGATGGTACCGGCAAACCAATTAGTGCTGTTACGATCAACACTTCTAAATATGCTTTTCATGAAGGCATGGTCGATCTTTTCCCGTGATCGCTTCAATATTTCGAACACTTATCCAAAACATAAAAAAATACGATTGGTATTTCCAATGACTGCATAATTTTGTCGAACATTTTAGAATTGTTGACAAAATTCTTGCGCGAGGATAGGCTGAAAGTAGGTTAATAAAAGTGTTACGACATTTCAGGGGATAAATTTTAAAATGGGAACAGCATCGTGATGCCTGAGGAACGGTTGCACCGGATAGTTGAAGAATATCGCCTGAAACTGGGTGCGATTCTGGGTGACGATCTTAAGTCACTGGTATTATTCGGTTCACAAGCACGAGGCGATTCAGTTGAAGGATCGGATATTGATGTTCTCTGCATCATGAAAAGTCCTATTCACTACGGTGAATTAATAAGCCAGACCTCGCAGGCAACGGCCGATATCAGCCTGAAACACGATGTTGTTATCTCGCGCACTTTCATTACCAGTGAAGCCTACCAATCCAAACGCAGCCCCTTTCTGATGAATGTTCGCAGGGATCAGTTAGCTATATGAACCCCGACATAGTAGCACTCATCCACAAAGCCAAAATGAGTCTTGGCGCAGCGAAAACCCTCCTCGCAGATAACTACTTCGACTTCGCGGCTTCCAGGGCATACTACGCAATGTTTTATGTTGCTTAAGCCTTGCTGGTTGTCATTGATCAGTCATA
>CAJIBZ010000225.1_pt1 | contig 10337 bp, 9 predicted proteins | sample 9199481 | NCBI WGS metagenome assembly CAJIBZ01 (sample SAMEA7708318, study PRJEB35096) | sediment metagenome | biome: marine neritic benthic zone biome [ENVO:01000025]; feature: sediment [ENVO:00002007]; material: shallow marine sediment [ENVO:03000034] sea grass bed [ENVO_01000059] ...
GTTCTCTCGGCTCGTCTTCAATATTCTGTGTGGCAATACCGACGATCATGCGCGAAACCATGCGGCGTTTTGGGACGGCAAAGCACTGACCCTGACGTCTGCTTATGACATTTGTCCGCAAGGCCGCGCAGGCAATGAAGCCTCACAGGCCATGCTCATATCTGGCGACAACAATCTGAGCCAACTCAAAACTTGCCTTGATACCGCGCACAACTTCCATCTTTCTGAGGAAGAAGCCCGCGAAATATTCGGTAACCTGACTGCCACTATCGAACAGCATTGGAAAACCGTCTGTGAAGAAGCTGAGTTGAATGAAGTGGATAAGAAACTTCTTTGGAGACGGCAGTTTCTAAACCCCTATTCGGTTGAGCAATAGGAATAATTTTTAAAAATGGAGGGATCCGCGAGCCAAGAAGTCCATCGTTTTTATTAACGGAGGCCTCTAACCAATCGCTGCAGTCGGGCGGGGCAAACTGGTTCTTTCGGTTTTCAGTGCTGAGTGCGGAAGGTCGTTCATCAGTTACCGGCCAGCCCCGCCGCTGAGCTCAACCGTTGGGCATATGGGATTATGGGGGAATTGATCTGATGTTAAGGTACAAAGACGTAACGGATGGTAACGTGATTATAGAACAGGTTACGTCAAGGCCATCTTTATATCTTGATCAATGGATGTGGTGCCTCTTATCTGAGGATTCGGCCCTCAGAAATGACCTAATAAAAACTGCTGGTGAAGCCAATGCTACTGTAATGTATTCTAATGCGACACTTATTGAATTGGCCTTAATTGAGGATGGGAGACAGATAGACGCAATTCACGAGGTGATGGATAATCTTGACTATGGTTTTTCCGATTTTAATCCCTCCAGAGTGATTGAGAAGGAAGAGAAATCAGAAATTCCTGGAGGCGGAAGTTTTTATGATTTAAATCCTTGCTGTGACCTTGACTTAATCAAAAACTATTTTCTTAACAGAATGGATCCATTGAAACCTTTCCGGCTATCCGCCATTTTGCCAAAATTGATGGACGATGCGGAATCCGGGAAATTCAGACAGATGGGTAAAACGTTTGAAGACCTTACTCCAATCGTCCTAAGAGCTCGAAACGATCCAGAAGCGTTATGTCGGGCAAAAAAGCGCCATTCCAAAAAACAATTACTCAGAAAACAAATGCCTTATACAAAAGACATTTATCGGCTTGCAATTGATTTCGTTGTTGTGAACGAAAATATGAAAATGTCCTCAAAGGAGTGGATTGATCTTTTACACACTGTTGTCCCTGTTGCTTATTTTGATTTCGTAGTGCTCGATAAAAGATGGTGTCACTTTATCCGAACAACATTTCCACTCTCTCCTCCAAATATTGCACAAGTTTTTTCGCAACGCGAGATAAAAGCCTTCTTGGATAAGGTGGCACATTTTGAGGATGCCTGATAATGTCTTGAAAAATACCAATGCCCAAGGGCATTGAGTAGGACGCTCCTATCGTCGCGCCACTCATGCCCGGCGTTACAGACATCTGCTGAGACTGTCGAAAAAGGTTTCATTTTGCGGTACTTTGTTGAGGAGTGTCCGAGCCTTATTTTTCCAATATACATCCCCACTTAACTACCTGTAATAAAATAAAAATACATTTGACATATACTCGTGGTGTGCTAGAACGGTTTTGAGAGCACCTTCCTGCCGGACCTAACCGCACGAGGTAAAAAAGAGATGGCTAAATATAAGCGCTACGATTATTTTCAAAGTGTTTTGGTACCCGTTTTTCTTGAAGAGCAATTAATGCCCGGGACTTTAGAGTTTGCGATCCACACGCTTATACAAACGCGAATGGACTTATCGGTATTTGATGGCAAATACAACAACGATGAGACCGGTCGCAGCGCTTATGCTCCAAAGGTATTGCTGAAAATAGTATTACTAGCCTACTCAAGAGGATTAATCTCCTCGCGCAAAATTGAGCAGGCGTGCCGTGAGAAGATCGTATTTATGGCGCTTGCCTGTGGTCAGCAACCCGACCATTCCACCATTGCCGCCTTTGTATCTTCGATGCAGGATCAGATCTTACCGCTGTTCAGAGACGTGTTACTGATATGCGAAGAACAGAAGTTATTGGGAGGGACCTTCTTTGCCTTAGATGGATGTAAACTGCCATCCAATGCCTCTAAAGAGTGCAGTGGCCGAATATCCGATTTAAAGACCAAGCAAGCCAAGCTCGAACAAAAAGTGCAGCGTTTGCTTAAAGAACAAGTTGAAGCCGATCAAAGCCAGGGTATCGATCCAGCAGAACAGTCAAAGCGTGAGCGCCAGATAAAAAAGTTACAGCACCAGGCGGATCGGATTGAAAAATGGCTAAATACGAATGGCCCACGCACAGGCGGTGGCGGCAGAGAAGTACAAAGTAACATCACCGACAATGAATCTGCCAAGATGCACACCGCCCATGGGGCGATACAGGGCTATAATGGGCAGTCGCTGGTCGATAAGGAGCATCAGGTTATCGTGCATGCCGAAGCCTTTGGTTGCGGACAGGATCATGGTCATGTTGAACCCATGTTAGACGGTACGAAAAAGAACCTGCGGGCTATCGGGCATTGCCAAGATTGCCTGGAAGGTAAAACGTTAACGGCCGACACCAATTATCATAGCCATGACAATATCGAAAAGTGTCTTGAAGAAGGCTTGGATGCCTATATCCCTGATCTTAAATTTCGTTCGCGCGACAAAAGATTTGCGACCAACAAGCGACAAGCATCTCGGCAGTGCAAGCCTTTTAGGCTAACAGATTTCAAGCATGATCCAGACTGCGATGAGTATATTTGCCCACGTGGTAGACGCCTCACCCTAAGTGTAAAAAAGTTCACCCGCGATCGAGTTGTATACCGACGCTATGTGGCGGAATTGGCAACCTGCCGGCGGTGTCGTCTTAAGCCACGCTGCCTTCGTAGAAAAAACGCCAAACGCAAGACCATAGATGTACCAATTGGTGTTACTGAAGATAATTACTCCAACGCGATGTCTCTGAAAGTCGACAGTCCGCAAGGGCGGCGAATATACCCGCAACCAATAGCGATTGTGAGCCGGTATTTGCCAATATCAGGATCCACAAACTATTAAACCGTTTCACCCTCAGAGGTAAGAGCAAGGTCAACATACAGTGGATGTTGTACTGTATGGTTCACAACCTAGGAAAAATAGCGAGATATGCACCGGGTTAATGCCCGCTGAGAGAAAGGTTATGTGTCGGGGCAAAAAACTCCTGAATGAATAACAATCCTAAGCGCGGTTCAGGTGAAAATTGGAAAATCTCAAATTGGGTTTTTCGACAGTTTCGCTATAAACAGCAACTTTGCATATCTTTTACAACCTTGTGATAGCCATATCATATCCTAAATTTGTTTGATGACACTCCCGCTGCTATCCATCTTTAACTGAAGACACCGGATCTTAGTACAGATTCCCTTACTTCTCGACAACCTCGATTGTATTCAAGGAACATCGGGTAAATGTATCTGGGCTCAGGTCTATTTGCGGTGTTATTCAGCTGAAAGCTGACGTGCCAGGTAGGTATACAGATCGGTGATGTTGATGTTGGATTCGACACTGCTTCCGGCGCATGAAAGATGAATCTGGCATTTGGGACAGGCGGTTATTAGGGTCTGCGCGCCGGTTTCGGCGGCCTCTTCGATGCGTTCCACCTGGATGGCCTTCGAACAACTCGAGCACTCCATCCAGGCGCTGGTTCCGCAGCAGAGCGCGTACTGGCGATTGCGCTGCATCTCCACCAGGTTCGTGTCCGGACGCATCTTCAGCAGCTGACGGGGAGCTTCATATACACCTGCCAGACGTCCCAATCGACACGGGTCATGGAAGGTGACGGTTTCTGTCGATGACGACTGAAATTCTAGTTTGGCTTCGGTCATCTCGCGCGATAAAAATTCCGTTAGGTGCAGGACCTCGAAGGGAAGCTTGCCCACAACATCGGGATAGTATTTTTTAAAGGTGACATATCCTTCCGGGCAGCTGAAAACAACCGTTTTGGCGCCGGAGGACCGGATCACCTCGAGGTTTAATGCGGCCAGTTTGCGAAAGGTGCCCTGGTCGCCACACCATAAGGCATCGTGCCCGCAGCAGCGCTCGTGATTGCTGATGACCGGTTCGATGCCCAGCTTGTTCAGCAAGGTGAGCACACTTCGGGCCGACTCGAGAGGCGAGAGATCCAGATACCGGAAAGTCACCTCAAAAAACGGCAGACATCCCACGAAGTAAAACACATCTCCGGTTTCACCGAAAATGCCTGCTCCTTCGGCCCACTGGGTACGCTGCTGCTCTACGTTGCGGGTTTGCAGTTCGGCGACGGCCTGCAGGATGCCGTGGTGGCTCTCCTGAGGGAAATTTCCGGCTTCGCGGGCCAGGCGCCGCTGGGCACCGATGAAATCGGGAAAATCGATCTCCACAGGACAGCGTTCGCTGCAGGCGGCGCAGCTCAGGCAGGCCCATATCTCGCGGCTGTTGACCAGGTCGCTGTCCAGGTCCAGCAAGGTCTGATGATCATCTGTCGTGGAGAAAATTTGGACAGTTCCCGACTGACGGGGCAGCTGCCGGTGCACAGACCGCATTCCATGCAGTATTCGATCTGTTTCTGGGTAAGATGCTTTCGCGGTTCCATCATCAACTCATTTTCTGGTGGCGGCCAGCGGCCGGCGCCTCAGCAGTTGACAGCGGATTTTGTCCCAGCGTTTTGAGCTGGTCGACAAATCGATGAATTTCTTCGGCAAATACGGCCCCTTCGGAGGCCGAGATCCATTTCAGCCGCAGGCGACGCTCGTCGATCCCGAGCAGTCGCAGGATTTCCCGTGTTTCCTCGATGACCTTGCCGCATTTCACATTACCATCCAGGTAATTGCAGTCGCCGATATGTCAGCCGGAGACCAGCAGCCCGTCGGCTCCTTTCAATAATGCTTTCAACAGGAACCCGTGGTTGACCCTGCCGGTGCACATCACGCGGATCAGGCGCACATTGGTGGGGTACTGGATACGGGAAACCCCAGCCAGATCGGCTCCGGCGTAAGCGCACCAATTGCAAACGAATGCCAGAATTTTGGGTTGATCATCGGAATCCATCGGTATCGCCTCGGCTGTCATGATTTACGCTTTCAATCTTCGATCATCCGGTTGATTTGCTCGTCTTTGAAATGAGACAACGATGCCGCCCCGGTCGGGCAGGCCACATTGCAGACACCGCAGCCGGTGCACTGCGCCGCTGTCACCACCGCCCGCTCACGGCCGCCCTCTGCAGCCGATACCCGAATGGCCTCGAAACTGCAGGCCTTTTCGCATTCCCCGCACGCTCGGCAAAGCGCGGCATCTACCTGGTTGATCACGGCTTCGGTGACCAATGTATGTTTGGATAGCACGTTCATCGCCCGGGAAACAGCTCCCTGTGCCTGTGAGATGCTCTCGGCGGCAAATTTGGGGCCCTGGGCCAGACCGCACAGATAAAAGCCGGGGGTCGCAAAATCAAGCGGCCGGAGTTTGGGGTGGGCTTCCATGAAGAACCCGTCGTCATCCAATGGCAGCCGCATGGCCTCGACCAGCTCCCGGCTTTCGGGCCGGGGACGAATAGCAGCGCTTAACACCACCAGGTCGGCCGGCAGCTGAATCGCTGCCTGCAGCTGCGCGTCAAAAACCGAAACCAGCAGGGCATCATCCTGGCGGCTCACCTCGGGTTTGCGGTCCCGTTCGAACCGGAAAAAACGAACTCCTTGCCGGCGGGCGTTCAGATAGGCGGCCTCTTTAAATCCAAAGGTGCGAATATCCCGGTAAAGAACCGATACCTGGGCATCCGGGTTGACGGATTTCAGCTTCAAGCTGTTCTTGACAGCCGCCGTGCAGCATACGCGGCTGCAATAGGGAAAATCGGGTTCGCGCGAGCCGACACATTGAATCATGGTCACCTGCCGCAGCTGGTTTGCCTCCTCCGGCCGCGTGTGCAGTAGCTCTTCAAATTCTTTCTGGGTGACGACCCGCGGATCACGACCGTACAGATATTCGGTGGGTGTATACTCCTGTCCACCGGTTGCGACAACCACAACACCATGCGAGATCGATCGGGACTCATCTTTGACCGATATGTTGGACGTGAAGTTGCCGCAACTTCCAGAGATGGATACCACCGTTGCTTCTTTGCAGACGGTGATCAAGGGTTGATTTTCAACTTTTTGAATCAGATCTTGAACCACCCGGGCCGGATTGGCGCCGTCTTCGGTGGTAAAAAGCGTACGGGCATTGCCGCCCAGCTGTGCGCTTCGCTCCACCAGCGTGGTCTCGATTCCCTGCTGTGCAAAGGACTGCGCGGCGCTGAGGCCGGCAAGTCCGCCACCGATCACCAGGGCGGTTTGGATGACCTCGGTAGAGGCTTCTAACAGCGGCTCCAGAAGACGGGCGCGGGACACCGACATGCGCACCAGCTCTTTGGCCTTATCGGTTGCCGCTTCCGGCGCTGCCCGATGCACCCAGGCGTCGTGTTCGCGAATATTGGCAAGTTCAAACAGATAGGGATTCAGACCGGCTTCGCGCAAGGTGTTGCGAAAAAGCGGCTCGTGGGTTCGCGGCGTGCAGGATGCCACCACGACCCGGTTGAGATGATGGTCTGCAATGGCCTGCCGGATTCCCTTGAGCTGGTCGGTGGAGCAGGCGAACATGCAGTCGGTCGCATAGGCCACCTCGGGCAGCGTGCCGGCATAATCGGAAACCGCCTGGACATCGACCACGCCGGCGATGTTGACGCCGCAATGACAGACGAATACACCGATGCAGGGCTTCTCTTTGCTGATGTCGCGCTGCGGATAATCGGGCGGGGCTGCCACCAGAGAACCCCTCGAGCCGGCCAGCAGGGCTGTCGCCCGAGCGGCTGCGCTGCTGCCCTGCTGGACGGAATCCGGAATATCCTTGGGCCCCTGAGCGGCGCCACAGACAAAGATGCCGGTCTTTGCGGTCGCGACGATATCCAGCGGTTCTGTGGCGCAGAAACCATGCTCATTTAAGGGCACGCCGATGCATTCTGCCAGATGGGCCGTAGAAGCATTCGGGCAAAGACCCACCGAGAGAACGACCAAATCAACCGTTTCTTCCTGGAGACTGCGATCCGGTCCGGCGTAAGAAATGCGCAAGGTATCATCCTCGGGATTTGGAACCACTCTGGATATCAACGAGCGCACGTATCGCACGTCATTTTCTGATTCGGAGCGTTCGTAAAATCGATCGAACCCTTTACCGTGTGCCCGGATATCAATGAAGAAAATACTGGTGTCGATGTCCCGGTCATGCTCTTTGGTGATCATGGCTTGCTTGGTGGCAGACATGCAGCATACGCCGGAGCAATACTCGTTTCCCAAATGACTGTCACGCGATCCCACGCACTGGATCCAGGCGATGCGGCCAGGAATTTTACCGTCGGAAAGCCGTTGGATATGACCCTGGAAAGGACCGGCTGCAGATAACATTCGCTCGTATTCCAGACTGGTGATGACATTGGGCCAGCGACCATAGCCATATTCCGGTTTCCGGCGAGCATCGAACGGCTCCATTCCTCCGGCTACAATCAGCGCCCCGGTGTCCAATGTGACGATTTCATCTTGCTGGTCAAAAAGGATCGCCTCATTTTTACACACTTTTTCGCAAATGCGGCATTTTCCCTTTGTGAAATAGGTGCAGTGCTCTTTATCGATCGTGTAAACCAGGGGAACCGCCTGTGGATAAGGGATATAAATCGCTTTGCGCTGATTGAGGCGCAAATTGAACGGATCAAATACTTTTTGAGGACATTTCTCGGCGCATAAATTGCAGGCCACGCATTTATCCGGATCTACGGCCCGGGCTTTCTTTTTAAGAGTCAATTGAAATCGGCCCGGTTCACCGTCTAATCCGAGAACGTCGGTGTAGGCAAGAATGTCGATATCGGGATGATTGGCCAATTCCGCAAGCTTGGGGCCCATCATGCAGGAAGAACAATCATTGGTGGGAAAGGTTTTGTCCAGCTGGGCCATGACCCCGCCCACATTGGCTTTTTCTTCCACCAGATGCACTCTAAAGCCGGAATTGGCGATATCCAGAGCGGCCTGGATACCGGCGATGCCGCTGCCGATAACGGCTACGGATCCGGTTTTTTCTGCAAGTGGTGTCAGCCGCTTTTGTGTCATGGACTATTCCAGAGGTTAAGCTGCTTGAGAAGAGATACAGGATCTGTGATATGTCGCGAGAGCCATTGCTGCACGCCGTCGATACCGTGTGCAATTCCAATCAGCTCGGTAAAATAATAGACCGGCAGAGAAAACCGCTTTCCCCAATCCGCCCCGATCTTTTCCTGATACATATCCAGATTTGCCTGACACATCTGGCAGGATACGACGATGGCCTGGGCACCGACCCGCTGGGCCATGTCATACAGCTTTCCCACCAGTTGAGAGACAATATCCGGGCGCGAAAGCACCTGGCTGGCGCCACAACAGTCGGTTTTGTACGCCCAGTCAATGGCCGTGGCACCCAGATTCTCAACGATTCGATCCAGTGCCCGGGGATTTTCATAGTCGGTTGTTTCGGTGATTTCCGGCGGACGGTTGGCCATGCAGCCGTAGTAACTGACAACCTGCAACCCCTCCAGCGGCTTTCGTAGCCGTTGGGTCATTTTTTCCAGCACAGCGTCGGTGGCCATAAAACTCGCCAGGTCCCAGACTTTCGGCACGGAACCTTCCAGGTGCATTTCGTAGCGGTTAGCGGAATCTCGATGCAGTGTCCAGGCGGCCGTTTTGAGGCGATTGAAGCACATGGGGCAGGGAACCAGCATATCGGTGTGCGGCAGCCGGGCTGCCAGATTCATGGTGCGACCGGCCAGTTCAATGCCTGCCCGTTGATCGATGCTGTGGGCGGCGGTTGCTCCGCAACAATTCCAATCAGGGATTTCTTCTAATTGAATGCCCAGGGAAGCGCAAATTGCGAGGATCGATTCGGCATAATCCTTTGCGGTGCCTTCCAAAGAACATCCAGGATAATAGCTTACCTTCATAACCGGCTCTATCTTTTTTGCTGACGCTGCAGTATGTTGCGGATCTCTTTTTTCCCGCTGATTGTCTTGGGAAGCAATGGAAGTCGTCCCTTGCGACGCATCTGCCAGCCCAGCTTGATTTCATCCCGCAAGGTGCCCTCCTGCCACATGCGCCGCAGTGCTCCGCTTCGAAGAAAGTATTGCGGCAGAAAGCTTGCTTCGAATACCCGCCCCCGTTTCTTGATATTTTGTAAGAAGGTATCGTGCAAGGTCAGAATCCGGGGTTGGGGACAGGATATGCCTTTCTGGACAGCCATCTGTTTGAGACAATCCATCAGTTCAGCGATTTTAACCTCGTTCGGACAGCGCGTGGTGCAGGTTTCACATGCGGCACAGACCCAGATCGTATGACAACTCAACACCGTTTGCGGTTGACCGATAATCACCAGTCGAATCACTTCGTCCGGATAAAGATCCATGGCGAAGGTGACCGGACAGCCGTTGGTGCACTTGCGGCATTGATAACATGCGCCTGCCAGAAAGGGCCCGGCCGCTTCCAATTCATCTAAGAATCGATAATCCGGGGTGATGACTTCCGGGGGCATCGCTGTTGGGTATTTTTTTTCAACCACGTGCGAATCTGCCATTGTAAATCCCGTACGGTTTTGTGAAAGGCCGATTGGAGCTGGTGTAAACCATATTCATAAAATGAAAAAAATTTGTTTCTGTCAAGGCAAATGTCTGGATCGGTGGCTATCGAACGGTCATTTTTCAGGTATGTTATTATCGGATTACCAGGCAACCGGCCCCGTAATCAGTGAAATGCCGAAAAGTTTTTCATCATCACCGCTTTTATTATACCAAACACGGCCGAACGGAGTCGAGCACTGGCCGCTTTTCTCCGAATATATCAACCGGCACCCTTGTATTTGCCAACAAAATGCCCTGATGCAGCTGCCCATCCGGAGAAAGGCGAACCGGAAACCCATCAAAATTTGTCGGGAAATATTGACGCGCGCGCTGCAAATGTGATTGATATCAGAATATCTTGTCTGTCGGACGCGCGTAGCCGGCATCGCAAACATCGCAGGAGGAGAACTATGGAAAAATACGTCGGTGCCCTGGATCTGGGTACGACCAGCAATCGGTTTATCGTCTTCGATCATCAAGGCCAGATTAAGGGTCTTGATCAGATGGAGCACGAACAGATTTATCCTCAGCCGGGCTGGGTGGAGCACGATCCCATGGAGATCTGGCGCAACACCGAATCCGTCATTCGGGGTGCGCTGGGTAAAAC
>CAJIBZ010000570.1_pt1 | contig 10176 bp, 9 predicted proteins | sample 9199481 | NCBI WGS metagenome assembly CAJIBZ01 (sample SAMEA7708318, study PRJEB35096) | sediment metagenome | biome: marine neritic benthic zone biome [ENVO:01000025]; feature: sediment [ENVO:00002007]; material: shallow marine sediment [ENVO:03000034] sea grass bed [ENVO_01000059] ...
AGCACGACAAGCAGGGCGACGATATTGAGCAGCAGCGTCAGGCCGTCCAGGGTGCCGCGGGTGATGGCATCCATACTGCCGGCGTACGCGCTCCGCGGCGGACTCTCCGCTGGGCGGCGCTGTACCGAGACATCTTCCGGCACCATGATTCTGGCGAGCATGACGGCGGCCGGCACCGACACCACCGACGCGGTCAGGATGTGGCCGACTGCGTCCGGGACGATACTCGAGAGGATCGTCGCGTAGAGCACCATGACCGTGCCGGCAATGGTCGCCATGCCGCAGGTCATCACGACGAAGAGCTCGGACCGGGTGAGCTGTGCGAAAATCGGCCGAATCAGCAAAGGCGCCTCGACCATGCCGACGAAGATGTTCGCCGCCGAGGCGACGCCGACGCCACCGCCGACCCCGAGGCTGCGGGTCAGAACCCAGGCGAAACCGCGGATCACCAGCGGCAGGACGCGCCAATGCCACAACAGCGCCGAAAGCGCCGACATCACCAGCACCAGGGGCAGCGCCTGGAAGGCGAGGATGAAGGCGGCACCGGGGTGCGGCAGATCGAACGGCGGCGGCGCCCCGCCGAGATACCCGAAAACGAAAGAAGTGCCGGCTGTAGTTGATTTCTCCAGGGCCAGGACCAGTTGATTCAGAAAAATAAAGAACTCCCGAAAGATGGGCAGCTTGAGCAGCAAGAATCCCACCACCAGCTGAAGACCGATGCCGATGAGAACCGTCTGTGGCCGAATTTTCTTCCGGTTTTCACTGATGAGCCAGGCGAATAATAGGAAGAAAACGAGACCGATCATACTCTGCAGTACCATGGGGAACTCCTTTCCCCTTTTGCGGTTGGCGTTGTGTCATCGGTGCCCACTCGGACTGCAGATGATTCGTTCCGGATCAATGAGCTCATTCATTCGGTACCGGGATCATGCACGAGTCGGAGGGGTGAAAATTGACGAGATGAAAACGATTTTGAGCTTTCGATCAACTGCCATTTGGGCATGTCGATCGGCGCTTTGGGCGAACTCCACAGCTGCCGGTTGGCGATGATACCAACCGCTCATCGATTTTCATGCCTGATTTAGTCTGTAACAAATGAAAGCAAGTATGTCCATATTGACAAAATACCCGCCGGCTGAAAGAATTACGGGAGGGGCCCGGCAACGATAGGCCTCGACTCATAACCATCGAGATTTCTTCATATTCGCTTAATGATACTCATGAAACGAGCGGGCCGGCTCAACCCGAATCGCTCAACTTGCCGAACCGGTCCCGAAGGCACTTGCAGCGGTGATACGAGAAAAGAATTTGATACAGGTGATACTCAAATATACGGCGTGGGCAGCGGGACTTTATTTTGCTTATCTGGGCCTTTTATATTTCCTGGCGCGTCCGATGATTTTTCCTCGCAGCCAGACCGGGTACCTGTCCGATGAGCCTGCCGCCGACAGCCGGGTGATCAAGGAGTGGGTCCCCACCACCGCGGGCAGGGTTGAAACCTGGTTTCTGCCCCCGGTTGAGACCGCTGCGGATCGCCCGGCTCCGGTTGTGATCTTTGGTCACGGCAATGCAGAGTTGATCGACTATGGGCGAGAAGAATTCCAACCGCTCACCGAAGCCGGTGTCGCGGTGCTGCTGGTGGAATACCCGGGATACGGCCGTTCCGAAGGAAGCCCGTCACAGGCGAGCATCACCGAAGCGTTCGGTGCTGCTTACGACATGCTGTTGGAGCGTCACCGTGTCGACCCGGACCGAATCATATTGTTCGGGCGGTCCCTGGGCGGGGGTGCCGTATGCGCACTGGCCGCCAAACGCAAATGCGCGGCCATCATCCTTGTTTCGAGTTTCACGAGCATTCGCTCCTTTGCCGCCCGGTTTCTGGTACCGGGTTTTCTGGTACGCGATCCTTTTGACAACCTGGCGGTTGTCAGCGCTTATGCCGGACCGATTCTCATCATCCACGGCCGGCACGACGAAATCATTCCCTACCGGCATGCGCTGGCCCTGCACCGGGCATCGCCGAACAGCGAACTGATCACATACGCTTGCAGCCACAACGACTGTCCCCCGAATTGGGATCAGTACTGGAAAGATGTTCTGTCTTTTCTGCACGCGAATCAGCTTCTCCCTTAACGGCCACCAGCAAGGCCGATGGATACGGATCACCCGGCCCGGGAACATTCGTCTCACGACAGATAAGCGGCGTGAGGCCCGGAAAGGCAATTGCCAGTTCGTTGGGCTTCAACAGGTGATCCAGGTTCTCTGGAGAAAAGGGCTTTTGCGACTCAAACCCCGGTTGATTCAAAAAGGTTTCAAAAATCAGCACTCCACCGGGGACAAGCCCGTCCTGGATATACGGAAACAGACGTCGATTGAGGTAGTTGATGTTAACGACCAGACTGTATCGATTGGCGGCGATCTCGTAAGTTTCCAGGTTTGCACACAGCGCAAATACGTTTTCATGCCGGTCGGCGAACATGCGCAACCCGACATCGGATATATCGACGGCATCGACTGCAAAGCCCTGACCGGCCAGAAACAACGCATTACGGCCGTTGCCGGCAGCGAGGTCCAGCGCCCTGCCGGGCCGGGCCAGATGGACATGTTGCGTAACCGCAGCCGATGGCTTCGAGCCCGGTCCGGTGAGGCGATGCTTGCGATTCCATTTCAATCGGTCCGGATGCATGGGGCGCTATGACTTACTTTGTCATTATTTCTGAATGTTAAGGCTATTAAGTCAACACAACGTGCAGGGACGCAGAGCTTATGAATCCCGAAGATCTTGTCAGCGAAAGCCGGCTTTGCATGGACGCCGGGGACTTCGACCGGGCGGCGGAGTTGCTGACCGCAGCGATCGAAATCGAACCGCGCAATGCCGAAATGTATTTTCTCCGCGGCCTCTGCGGACTGGAAACGGAAACCCCGGTTCCGGCGATCGAAGATTTCAACCGGGCCCTGGATATGGATGCGGCCCTGCAAGAGGTTTACGTCTACCGGGGCTTTGCGCGTGAGAAAACGGGAGATTTCCAAAAAGCTGCGGCAGATTACACCCAAGCGTTGCGCGCATGCCCATCCAATGCCGATGCCTTGATCAACCGTGGTGCGGTCTACCTCCGCCTGGAAGAATACGAAAAAGCGGCGGCCGATTTTACCGCGGCGCTGGAGCTGGTTCCCACGATGGCCGCAGTGCATTATCAGCGTGCGGTAGCCCTGACCCGTCAGGACCAATATACACAAGCATATCGGGACGTGAGCAGAGCCGTAGAACTCGACCCTTTCGATCCCCGTTTTCAGGTCCTGATCAACTGGCTGGAAGCGCGAATAGAGGAAGATCCGCCTACTTCATGAAACGCTTTCAACCGAACTGAAACTGCCGGCGTAGCAGGTCACGGGTGCGGGCGCTAACCGTCATATTGGCAATTTCACCCGGCTCTACCCACCGTGCTTCGCGGGCATCGTCTCCTGATCGGATCCGCCCTCCCAGGTACTCCGCCAGCAAGTCCACGATGACATAATGGAACCGGATCCGCCCGGCTTCGTCCCGTTCGATGTGATCGAATGTATATACCGGCTCGAGCGCCCGGATGGTCAGTCCGGTCTCTTCCAATATTTCTCTTTCGGCCGCTGTCTGAAGCGTCTCGCCCAGGCACACCTTACCCCCCGGTATCGCCCAGAGACCCTCTGAAGGTGGATGCCCCCGCCGAACGAGCAGCACGCTATTGTCTTTGAACACAACTGCGCCGACTGCAACGATGGGTCGTTGCGGAAAACTCCCTTCGGATTCGTCTGCTATGTGATTTTCGGCAGTCACGGCTTTCGAATCGTTCCGACCAGTGGTTACCATGTGGCTTCAGGGTTTCGTCACGGACGTGCCGACCCGAATCGGATTAATACCGTTTATAGCTGATGCGGTAGATCACCCCGGCCCGGTCGTCTGAAACCAGCAAGGCGCCATCCGGCATAACGAGGACGTCCACGGGGCGTCCCCATGCCCTGTCGTTCTGCAGCCAGCCCTGCGCGAACACCTCGTATCGAAGAGGGCGGTCGTCTTTGAGCAAGACGCGCGTTATTCGATACCCAATCGGGGTAGTGCGATTCCAGGATCCATGTTCAGCGATGAAGATGCTGCCCTTGAAATGGGGAGGAAACATTTCACCATGGTAAAATTTCATCCCCAGCGCCGCAACATGGGCACCGAGCTTGAGAACCGGCGGGGTAAATTCATCGCAACTGCGCTTTGCCCCGAATTTCGGATCCGGGATATCGCCACCGTGGCAGTATGGAAAGCCGAAATGCAAACCGCCGCTCCCGGCCCGGTGCAGCGTGTCCGGCGGCAGGTCGTCCCCCATCCAGTCACGCCCGTTGTTGGTGAACCAGAGATCACCGGTCTCCGGGCGCCAGTCGAAACCCACCGTGTTGCGCACCCCCTGGGCGAAAATCTCCAGATCCCGGCCGTCCGGGCGCATGCGCATAATGGTCGAAAAACGCTTGTCGCTTTTCTCACAGACATTGCAGGGTGCACCGACCGGCACATAGAGTCGTCCGTCCGGACCAAAGGCGATGTACTTCCACCCGTGATGAGTTTCAGATGGAAACTGAGCGCTCACCACCACCGGTTCGGGGGGCGATTGCAGGCGAGTTTCGATGTTGTCGTAGCGAAGAATACGGTTGACTTCGGCAACATACAGAGAACCGTTGCGGAAGGCAACGCCATTGGGCATGTTAAGCCCGTCTGCCAGCACCCAAACCTTGTCGGCACGATTGTCGCTATTCGAATCCGCCACTGCGTACAGCTTGCCTTCCCGGCGTGTACCGACAAAAAGAACACCATTCGGACTCAGCACCATGGAACGAGCATTCTCAACGCCCTCGGCATACAGCTCGATGCTGAATCCGGGTGGCAGTTCGATTTTTTCCAGCTGCAGTCCTCCCAGCGGAGCGGCACTGCGACAGGCGCCGACCGCTACCAGTAAAATGAGCAGGCAGGCATGAATGGTGACCAGGTTTCGAATGATTGGGCGCATGACAGTGTTCTTTCCTTTCCGGCTATGAATTTTACGCCAGCAGCCGCTGCGTCTGCGGGTCCGCTGCGATCATTTCGGAAACGGGGCGTGAATTCCGCAAGTCAACATCGCACACAATTTTTCGGCAGTCAACACAACGGCGGCGCGGACGTGCCTCGAACCTTGACATGCACCGGGCTTGTTCATATGCTTAGGTTTTGTTTTCTCACCGTTTCGCAAAGTCTTCGTTCGTGAAAGGCCCGAGATGAAAATTCGCTCCAAACTGCCCGATGTCGGTGTAACCATATTCACCGTGATGTCCAAATTGGCTGCCGATCACGGGGCACACAACCTGTCCCAGGGATTTCCCGATTTCGACGTATCATCGGATCTGATATCCCTTGTCGAACACTACATGCGCTCCGGCCACAACCAGTACGCACCGATGCAGGGCATACCCGTACTGCGGGAACGCATTGCCGAAAAAGTCAGGAATCTGTATGGCGCCGATGTCGATCCGGAATCTCAGGTTACCGTCACCTCCGGCGCCACCGAAGCACTGTTTGCCGCCATATCGGCCACAGTCCGGCCGGGCGATGAAGTGATCCTGTTGGAGCCGGCATATGACTCCTATGTGCCGGTGGTCACGCTCAACGGCGGCACGCCTGTTTACCGTCAAATGAAATATCCGGATTACCGAATCGACTGGGACGAAATCGGTGATTCCGTCTCGGAAAAGACCAAACTGATCATCCTCAATTCACCCCACAACCCCACCGGCAAGGTCTTTTCCACCGATGACGTGGCGGCGCTCAAGGAGATTGTACAGCGCAACGGTCTGTTGATAATCAGCGATGAAGTCTACGAACACATCATTTTCGACGGTGCCGGCCACGAAAGCATGCTGCGATATCCGGAACTGGCAGATCGCAGTTTTGTGGTAAGTTCCTTCGGCAAAACCTACCATACGACCGGCTGGAAGATCGGTTACTGTGTGGCACCGCCGGCGCTGACCGATGAATTCCGCAAGATTCACCAGTTTCTGACATTTGCCACCAACACACCGACACAGCTGGCCTATGCCGAATTTTTACAGAATAAAAACGTATATCTCGAACTGCCTGCATTTTACCAGCACAAGCGTGATATGTTTCTTGACCTGATCCGCGAATCGCGCTTTAAACCGCTGGCCTGCCAGGGCACCTATTTTCAAATGCTCGATTACTCCGAAATATCGGACAAAGTCGATGTTGCGTTTGCCGAATGGCTGACGATCGAAAAGGGGGTGGCGGCTATACCACCATCGGTGTTCTATCACCGGCAGGATGACCACAACGTCCTTCGATTCTGTTTCGCCAAGAAAGACGACACCCTGAAAAAAGCTGCGGAAATTCTATGCAAGATTTGAACGTCACCCTGATTCAAACCGAGCTGGCGTGGGAAGACATCCCGGCCAACCTGGAAAGGTTTGAAACGCTGGTAGCCATGGTCGAGTCCGATACAGATTTAATCGTGCTGCCGGAAATGTTTTCAACCGGATTTAGCATGAACGCCGACCGCCTGGCTGAAACCATGCAGGGAGAGGGCCCGACCTGGATGCGGGCAGTGTCCGAAAAGCACGACACCGACCTGGTCGGAAGCATCATGATTCGGGAAAACAACCGTTTCTACAATCGCCTCTTCTGGGCCAAACCCGACGGTGAACTGCTCGTTTATGACAAGCGGCATCTGTTTCGCATGACCGGCGAAAACGACGTTTACACACCCGGCAGGCAGAATGTGCTGGTGGAACTGAAGGGTTGGAAAATCCGTCCGTTTATCTGCTATGACGTGCGCTTTCCGGCCTGGACCCGCAATACGGGCAACGACTTCGACGTGGCGCTGTTTGTCGCCAACTGGCCTGCAGCCAGATCGAAACACTGGAAAATTTTGCTGCAGGCGCGGGCAATCGAGAACCAGGTTTATGTGGTGGGTGTCAACCGAATCGGTACGGACGGCAACGGTGTTTACCACAGCGGTGACTCGTCGGTTGTCGATCCCATCGGCAACATCGTGTTTCAAACCGCACACAGCCGCTGTATCCAAACCGTCCGTTTGCACCGGGACGTGCTTCAGCAATACCGTCAATCCTTTCCGGCCTGGAAAGATAGTGATCGTTTCGAACTGGGAGGAACCAAATAAGGCGATGGGGGGTCAAACCCGGCGAAATCCGGCTGCCGGCGGGAACATATGCATCTTGTGCTCCGTCGCAGGGTGCAACCCGCCGCGATCATAAAACAGGAAGTCGAATAGGAGGGAGTAAATGGAGAAGCCAGCCCATACCTGCAAAACCTGCGGCAAGGTGACCGAGTCGGCCGGTCATCTTTGCGATCCTGCCGAATTGTCGGAGGCTTACGTATGCGAGCACTGTGGAAACGCCACCAGCGACCCTCGACACATCTGCAAGCCGAAGTTGCAAAAGATCAATTTTGTGTGCGTAACCTGCGGCCGGGTGGCGGATCTGCCGAAAAAACTCTGCAATCCCAGAGATATCGAATTGATGCGCAAACAGGAGCCCCCCACCCGGATTACCTGAATCATACCTGCAGATTACCGTACCCTATATTTCATGGCTATGCGGATTAATTCGTTTTGCTCAGCCAGTAAGGGTTCATCAGATCTTCAAAGATCGTCATCGCAGCGGCCGACCCCTGCCCGGTTGCTGTAACGATCTGTTTATATCCTCCCTCGACATCGCCGGCTGAATAGATACCGGGGATGTTGGTACGGTGTTTGTCGTCGTGCCTGATAAACCCATCTTCGGTTAAATCGATCTCGAGATCGCGGGCCAGCTTCACCGACGGCTCGTAGCCAATGGCGATAAAGACCCCGTCAAGCTCGAGCCGGGTCTGCTCTCCGCTTTGATTGTTCGTGAGCAATGCCTCCTGCACCCGCTCCTTTCCGAAAATTTCCGTGACTTCAGTATTCCACACAATCGGTATGTTGTTGGCGTCCAGCTGCTTGGCCAAAACATCCTGTGCCCGCAGGCTGTCTCTGCGGTGTACCAGTGTCACGTCGACTCCCTGATGGAAAAGGTGCAGTGCTTCCGTTACCGCGCTGCTGCCTCCACCCACCATGATCACCTTTTTGCCATTGAACAGGGGGCCGTCGCAGGTTGCACAGTAACTGACACCCTTTCCCGACAGACGGGATTCACCGGGAACGCCGAGGTTGCGGTGCTTGGCACCGGTGGCCAACAGCACGGCCCTGGTTTTAAATTTTCTTCGACTGGTCTTGACTGTGATGGGCGCTCCCGGCTCGATCTCCAGGACTTCTTCGCCGTTAAATATCTGAACATATTGCAGCGCATGGCTGACCATAATGTCCACCAGCGTTTTGCCACCCACCGAAGTAAAGCCCGGATAATTTTCGACGATCGGTGTTAAGGCGACTTGGCCGCCGAGTGCATCCCGTTCAATCACTGCTGCTTTCAGTCCACTGCGTTCCGCATAAATCCCTGCGGCCAGGCCGGCCGGGCCGCCGCCGATGACCACCAGGTCATTTTCCACCAGATCGGCGTTACTGTCGGGGATAAAGATGGTCTGCGGTTCGAGTTTCAGGAGCGAAAGGGCAAACACTTCTTCCGACTGAGCACCCTGTCCGATAAGCACATCGTTGGCGTATGTCTGGGGAACGCTGAATGCCGAATACTGTTCGGCCAACTGCGGTTCAGCCTGTATGTCGATGATTTCCACTGATATCAGCCCGGGCTGTTCGATTGCTGCCCGCACTGCATTGACAGCCTGCTGCGGGCAGTAGGGACAGGTGGCGCTGACAAACACCTTGACATTGCGGGGCGTGTCGATTTTTTCCAGTACCCCCAGCGTTTGCTGATTCAGGTTACTTTTGCCCATGCCGGCAAAAATCATTGCTTCGAGAAAAATCCGACCTTCTTCCCCCACAGGAGCCCCCAGCCAGCGAATATTATACCGTTCGGGAGCGATCAGCAGTGATGGGGAACGATCGACGTTCCACTTGCGCGCCAGTTCATTGTCCATGAAATACTCTCGAAAGCTAATCCGGGAGCTTAGATCTCGAAACGCCCGCACGATCTGACGGTTCGTCTGGGTAAAGACGTTGTCCTCTCCCTTGTTGACAAACATGTACAGGGCAATGTCATTGGGAAGCTTATCAAACGTCTCCCGTAGCTGGCGCATGAAGTTTTCCTGGGAGGCCTCTGCGGCCCGCGGATCTAATTCCGATGTGGTTTCCAAAACACCCTCCTCGTATTCAACATTGAACCGGCGCCCATTCGTGATTCTTGGGTAGACACCAGTGGATCGTGGTTGTAAGAATATACTCAAAAAATACGGATCTAAGCTAATTCCATTCGCCGAAGGTGTCAACCGCACAACCCGCTTTACCGGCCCTGCGCGGCGCCGCCGCAGGCTCGCAACGGCTGATTGCCGGCGAAATATTATAGACGATAAAGTATCGGAAAGGTTACAAATTGAATTTGGCACGATTCGGAGGGGTGCATATATCCCGCGCAGCGAGACCTGAAGGGCGAAGACGAAAGTGGGCTATGGCAAGCCCTTGTCTCTCACCGACTCTGAACCGGGCCGTCGATTCGATCCACGGAACGCCTCCGGCTCTCCCGGAAAGGGAAATAATCGATGAAATACCAAAAGATGATAACCTTTATCCCAATGGGCGGGTCAGCCTGCTCTTGCCGTTCACGCAACCGGCAGGGTGGTTCGCGTATGCCTAGATCTCACCATTTTTTATGCAAGCTTCAGGTACAATACAGAACGGGGGTGCGTCGTGCGCAAGGTAGTCATCGGTGTGATGGGTGGCGGGTCGGTTTCGGCAGCACAAGCGGAAGATGCGTATGAGCTGGGGCGGCTGATCGCCCGAGAGGGTTGGGTCCTGCTAAACGGTGGCCGCCAAGCCGGCGTAATGGACGCTGCGGCAAAAGGAGCCGCTGAAAACGGGGGCATTACGCTTGGCATACTGCCGGATGAGACCGGCGCCGATCTGTCGCCACATATTCAAATCCCGGTTCTGACCGGAATGGGCAGTGGCCGTAACGTTATCAACGTTCTCACCAGCCATGTGGTGGTGGCGTGTGCAGGCGGCGCCGGTACCTTATCGGAAATCGCTCTGGCGCTGAAACACGACCGGCCGGTCGTCG